>Ga0182013_10006415_pt1 | contig 13345 bp, 14 predicted proteins | sample 612S2MmetaG_FD_120487 | JGI IMG/M metagenome (GOLD analysis project Ga0182013, IMG submission 120487) | Permafrost microbial communities from Stordalen Mire, Sweden - 612S2M metaG | ecosystem: Environmental > Terrestrial > Soil > Wetlands > Permafrost | place: Sweden: Stordalen | collected... | reverse complement strand
GCCATGACCTCGCCCACCGACTGCATCCGCGTGCCGAGCTCGGGGGCCGCGCCGGGCAATTTCTCGAAGGCCCACCGCGGGATCTTGGTCACGACGTAGTCGATGACCGGTTCAAAGCTCGACGGCGTGACCTTGGTGATGTCATTGCGGATCTCGTCGAGCGTGTACCCCACCGCGAGGCGCGCGGCGATCTTCGCAATGGGGAAGCCGGTCGCCTTGGACGCGAGCGCGCTCGAGCGGCTGACGCGGGGATTCATTTCGATCACGAGACGCTCGCCGGTGTCGGGGTTGACCGCGAATTGGACGTTCGAGCCGCCCGTCTCGACCCCGACGCGGCGCAGCACCGCGAAGGCGTCATCGCGCATGGCCTGATACTCGACGTCCGACAGGGTTTGAATCGGTGCGACGGTGATCGAGTCGCCGGTGTGCACGCCCATCGGATCGAAGTTTTCGATACTGCAGATGACGACGCAGTTGTCCGCAACGTCACGCATGACCTCGAGTTCGAACTCCTTCCAGCCCGCGATCGACTTCTCGACGAGTATCTCGCCCACCGGCGACGCGGCGATGCCCTCCGTCGCGAGGCCGCGGAGGTGCTCCTCGTCGTGGGCAATACCGGTGCCGGCGCCCCCGAGGATGAAACTCGGACGGATGATGATCGGCCAACCGATCTGCGTCGCGATGACGACGGCTTCCTCCACCGAACGCGCAAAACCCGATTCGGGGACGGCGAGTCCGATGTCGGCCATCGCCGCCTTGAAGAGTTCGCGGTCTTCGGCGGTGGCGATCGCCTCGGGTCGCGCGCCGATCACTTCCACGCCGAGTCGCGTGGTCACGCCTCGTCGCACGAGCTCCATGGTCAGGTTCAGCGCCGTCTGACCCCCGAGCGTGGGCAAGAGCGCGTCGGGACGTTCACGCTCGATGATGTCGGTCAGCACGTCGGCGTCGAGCGGTTCGATGTAGGTCACGTCGGCGGTCGCCGGGTCGGTCATGATCGTCGCCGGATTGGAGTTGACGAGGATGACTTTGAACCCTTCGGCTCGAAGAACCTGGCAGGCCTGCGTTCCCGAGTAGTCGAACTCACAGGCCTGACCAATGACGATCGGCCCCGAGCCGATGACCATGATCGAATGGATATCGTCGCGCCGTGGCATTAGCGCACACCGCCCGAGGTGAGCAACGCGTCGAAACGATCGAAGAGGTACCACGCGTCGTGGGGCCCCGGACCCGCTTCGGGGTGGTACTGCACGGAGAAGCAACGATCCTCGACCGAGGCAATGCCCTCGATCACTCCGTCATTGAGATTCACGTGGCTGATGACACCACGAGCGAGCGAGTCGGGCACCACCGCGTAGTTGTGGTTCTGCGCCGTGATCTCCACGCGTCCCGTCGCGAGGTCACTCACCGGATGATTACTGCCGTGGTGACCGAAGGGCAGCTTGAAGGTCCGTCCCCCGAGGGCGGCCGCGAGGAGTTGATGCCCGAGGCAGATGCCAAAGATTGGCACCGTCCCCAGGATCTCCCCGATCACGCCGATCTGCGCGCCCAACGCGGCGGGGTCGCCCGGACCATTCGAGAGGAAGACGCCGTCCGGATTGAGGGCACGCACGCCCTCGGCGCTGGTCGACGAGGGCACGACCGTGACGCGGAATCGTTGGGCGAGATGGTGGACCATGGTGGTCTTGATGCCGTAATCGAACGCGACGACGTGCAGCGCGCCGTCGCCGCGCGTATAAGCGCGCGGCGTCGAGACCATGGAGACGAGGTCGGTGTTGTCGGTGCCCACGGCCCGAGCGGCGGCGGCCTGCACCACTGCGCGCTCAGCGTGACCGAAGGCGCCCGGCAGGGCGCCGTGCGCTCGCAGGTGTTTCGTGAGTCGCCTCGTATCGATGCCGACGATGGCCGGCACGTGGTGCTGGCGCAGGAACCCTTCGAGCGGCCCGACCGAACGCCAGTTTGATGGGAGGTGAGAGAGTTCGCGCACGACAATGCCCGCGCACCAGGGATGAAGTGACTCGTCGTCGAGTGGGGTCACACCGTAGTTGCCAATGTGCGGGTAGGTGAAGTTGATGATCTGACCGGCGTAACTGGGGTCCGTGATGACCTCCTGATACCCGCTCTGGGCGGTGTTGAAGACGAACTCGCCGCTGGTGACCCCCTCGTCGCTCAGGTACCCCGCGGCGTAGCCCTCGAACGTGGTGCCGTCGGCGAGGACGAGGACGGAAGGGACGCTCTTCACGTCAGGACGCCTTGGTCAACGACGAGTCGGCCCTTGGCGATGGTCGCGCGCACCCGTCCCAGGAGTTCGCGTCCGTCGTAGGGCGTGTTCATGGATCGGCTCGTCAGCGTTGACCGGTCCACGCTCCAGCGTGTGCTCGGAGAGAAGACGGTGAGGTTGGCGTCCTCGCCCGCCACCACCGCACCACCGTGGGCGCTGTGACGTGGCGGAGCATCTTCTCTTCGAAGTTGCGCGATCGCGGACGGTCCACGGCTCAGCACGTGGAAAAACACGGCGGGGTCGCACTGCGCCCCACCCAGGGCCTCGTACGTGAGCGACGCTGCGTGCTCCAGTCCCAGCATCCCCGCGGGTGCCTCGTCGAAGGGCAGGTCCTTCAGCTCCGGCGCGTGCGGAGCGTGATCGGTCGCCACGGCGTCGACGTCGCCACGTCGTAGCGCGCCCACCAGCGCGGCCACGTCGTCCTTCGTGCGAAGCGGCGGATGCACCTTGAACGCCGGGTCAAAGCCCTCACAACACTGCTCGTCGAGTGTGAAGTGATGTGGCGCGATCTCGAAGGTGACGCGCAGGCCCTGAGCGCGCGCCGCGACCACGAGGTCCACCGAACGCGCCGTTGAGAGATGAAGGAAGTGCATCGCCGCGCCGGTCGCGCGCACCAACTCGATGTCACGCATGACCATCAGTTCCTCGGCGAGCGCCGGTCGACCCGTGAGACCGAGTCGGCCGCTCAGCGCCCCTTCGTTCATCGTCCCGCCATCCGCGAGACGCTCGTCCTCGCAGTGTTGCGCCAACCGCACACCGAGCGGGTCGGCGTAGAGGAGGGCCCGTCGCAGCGCCGAAGGGTCCTGCACCCCGATGCCGTCGACCGTGAAGAGTCGAGCCCCGAGCGCCGCCATCTCCGCCATCGGCGCCAGCGCCTCGCCGCGTCGACCCTGGGTGATGGCACCGGCCACGCATATGTCGAGCGGTGTCGTCGCACCTCGCGCGAGCACATACGAGACGGTCGCGACGTTATCGAGACAGGGCTCGGTGTTGGGCATCGCCACGAGCGCGCAGTAGCCCCCGAGGGCTCCCGCGCGTGCCCCACTCTCGATGGTCTCAGCCGCTTCGCGGCCGGGCTCTCGAAGGTGGGTGTGCAGGTCGACGAAACCCGGTCCGACCCAACAGTCACGGGCGTCAACCTCGAAGGCGTCACTCGGCGCGTCAACTGTCGCTCCGACTTCGGCGATGACGCCATCGAGGATGAGGACGTCACCGATGACGCTCGACGTCGGTCCAATGATGAGACCTTGGCGCAGGACAATACTCATAACGACTCCCCCGATCCGGCCACGCTCAGATACAGCACCGCCATGCGAATCGGCACGCCGTTGGCGACCTGTTGCTCCACGATCGCCGCGGGAGCATCGACGACGCGCGAGTCGACCTCTACTCCACGGTTCATGGGCCCGGGATGCATGATGAGCGTTTCAGGTCGCATTCGAGCGAATCGCTCCACCGTCAAGCCGTGCGTGAAGGTGAACTCGTCAAGGCTCGGCACGAACGCGCCCGATCCCCGCTCCGCCTGCAGTCGGAGCAGTCCCACGACGTCGGCCCACTCGAGTGACTCGTCGAAGTTGGTGGCGACGGTGACGGGCCAGCGCTCGATGTCGTCGGGCAACAGCGTGCCCGGGGCACAGACGCGCACCTCGGCGCCGAGGGTGCTGTACGCCGCGATATCACTGCGCGCGACGCGACTGTGGCGAATGTCCCCGACGATCAGTATGCGCAGGCCTTCGAACAGTTCTCCACCCGACTCGAGACCGGTGGTGCCTCGGCGCTCACTGAGGACCTGGCGGATCGTGAACGCGTCCAGCAGTCCCTGGGTCGGGTGTTGGTGTTGTCCGTCACCGGCGTTGATGACGCGCACGTGGGGTACGTAGCGACTCACCTGGAGCGCGGCGCCACTGGAACGATGGCGCAGCACGACGGCGTCGATGCCGAGCGCGTCGATCGTGGCGATGGTGTCGCGTAGTGACTCGCCCTTCTTCACGCTGCTCGAGGCCACGGCCAGCGAGAGGACATCGGCACTCAGGCGCTTGGCCGCGGTCTCGAAACTGAGTCGCGTACGCGTCGACTCTTCGAAGAACAGTGACGCGACGACGCGACCCTTGAGGGCCGGCACTTTCTTGATCGTGCGGCGATTCACTTCCACGAAGGACTCGGCCGTGTTGAGGACCTCGAGGATCGCTTCGCGACTGATCTCGTTGAGCGACAGCAGGCTCTGACCGCGGATGGAGGTGATCACGTCGCCTCCCTCGTGCCAATCCAGACACCGTCCAGCGAGGCCACGATGGCTTCATCGATGGCGGTCGGGAGATTCTTGCCCACGAAGTCGGGACGGATTGGCAGCTCGCGGTGACCCCGATCGACGAGGACGCACAGTTGGACGGCCCGCGGCCGCCCCCAGTCTGAGAGGGCGTTGAGCGCCGCGCGGATCGTCCGGCCGGTGAACAGTACGTCGTCGACGAGGACGACCGTTCGATCGGTGAGGTCGTGATCGATGCTCGTCTGTGATGACACGGGCACGGGATTGTGCGAGAGGTCGTCGCGGTAGAAGGAGACGTCGAGCAGGCTCGCGGTGATCGGAGCGTTCGAGATCTCCGCGAGGTACCCCGCAAGCGCGAGCGCAATCGGCGCGCCGCCGCTCTGGAGTCCGATGATTGACAGCGACTCCGTCGAGTGATTTCGCTCGACGACCTCGTGCGCCATTCGTCGTAGCGCGCGCGCAACGTCATCGGCGCTCATGAGTTGGCTCTTCGCAAAAAATGCCAGGCCGCGTGCGCGGGCCTGGCCTTCGTTCGTACTACTCATCGTTCTCCCGTCGTACGAGCCTCACGGGACTCGCTTCACGACCGACTTACTTCGCCCGGGGGCGCAGAAAAGTCGTGCGGTATTAGTGGATCGAATCAATTGTAGCCGTTCGCGAACCAACGATTACTGAAGAGTGCCCGACGCTCGAGAATATGCAGATGATGGCGCGAGCCGGCGCCACTCGACGGTGACATGCCTGACGGTGCGAGGCGTTGCCAGTGGAGGCAAGGTCAATCACGGGTAAATTCCCTGTCATGGGAAGCGATACCAGGAGCGCGTTCAAAATCCACGTCGGGTTGTTTCTGGCCGAACTCATTTGCATCCCTGCGTTCGTGTTCGAGATACGACGCGCGCTCGGCGGCAATACGCTCTCGTGGGCGTACGTCTTTGAATGGCCGTTGCTCGGCGGATACGCCGTGTACATGTGGAGGAAGCTGCTCCAAGATGAGCGAGGAGAGCGAACGCGCCCGCCCGTCATTTTCGACGAGCAGGACCCGGAACTCGACGCGTGGAACGCCTATCTCGCCAGCGTTCATCAACACGATCAGCCCACGGAGCCCGACGACCGCGAGGACTGATCGCGCACGGCGAGTGGCTGAGCGCAAACGATCAGTGCACACCTGACTCGTGCAGCAAGGTGAGCAACTCGCTTTCCGCTGAATGTTGTCCGGCCCAGTTGGCGAGCGGATCGTCGGGGACGATCCACTTGAGCCGTCCACGCGAATTGATGATGAACATGTAGTCCGAGTGGATACTCATTTTGGCGCTCGGCGCCATGGTCACGCCGATGCCGTACGAGTGCCAGACATTTCGGACCGACGCGAGTGTGCCGGTGACGAAGTAGAAGCCCTTCACCTCCGAAAGACGATGGAGCGAGATGAAATGATTCACGTTCGCCAGGGTCTCGTGGTACGGGTCAGCCGCCACCGCGACGATGTCGATCTTGGCACCCGGTGAGAGTTCGGAACGGACCTGTTTCAGTTGTGCCGCCAACAGTGGACAGTCGGTCCAGCATTCGGGGTCGAGGAACGTCAACAGGGTGGTCGTGCCCGCGTGTTCGCCCAGTGCGTAAGTCACGCCGTGTTGGTCGGTGAGCGTGAAACTTGGCGCCGCGGTGTCCACCGACGACGCGGGCCCGTTCTGGGCCAAGTAGAGCGTGCTCTCCGCGGAGGCGACGGTCGCCCACCCCATCGACACGGCCGCGAAGAGGACCATCGCCGATGCGAAGGAGGCCAGCACCGCGCTGGAGCTTGATCGCATCTCAACTGGCAAGTGGCGCCGCAGCGGTGCCGTCGACGCGCGCGCTGGACTGGCGCACCACGCCAGGACGGCCAAGGGGAGCATTGAGTTGACGTCGGTGGCGAGCCCGCCCCACAGCGGCACGTCTTGGACCACCACCCACAAGAACAGGCAACCAGTGACGAAGGTTCGCGTGGGCCAGCGAAGTCCGCGCTCACTGGCCACCCATAGACCACCAGCGCAGACGAGGAGCCAGAGGATCACGATGATGTTGGTGCCTCCACCCAGGGTCCCGGCAACATCACCAAATCTCGTCACGATCCAGGCCAGAGCATGAGGCTGTGGTGTCTCGGTCATGGTTTTCGCCATGGCGGTCAGTGCGTTCGCGTTCCCGCCCTTCCAGAAGTTGCGCGACGGCAGAACCTGTAACAGCGCACCAAGTACGAGTAGGACGCTGAGCCCACGAAGCGTGTAGCGCGAGAATCGGTCGCTGAACGTGCGAACGGGTACCACGAGCCAGAGGCCCGCGACGATATACAACAGGGCGGCGCCGGGCCACCCAAAGAGTATTGAGTTGGAACCTTGGAATATGCCGCCCGCGCCGTTGCCGACCAGCCAGATCGTCGCGGCCCAGCCCACCGAGACAGCGCCCGCGATTCGCCCGACCGTGGCATTGGAGATGATGAGCAGTACGCCAATGCCCACCTGGATCCATGCCGTCCCCACGGCCAGTGAAATCGGATGATTGTTCCAAATGCCGATGCTGTCGAACATGATCGCGTGGAGCCACGTGGGCGTGCCCCCCGCCGCCGGCGCCACGACACCGTTCGCCAGTCCGAGCGGCATGGAGACCTGAAACTGCAAGATGCCGTCAATCAGCCACAGGGCACCGAAGGTGATCCGCAGGTACGTTCGACTCCGCGGCTCGGCGAGCCCACTGGTCGACAAGTTGAAGGTGTTCACGCGTCGCAGCAGACTGGCGACGACGAGAAAGAGAAGGGCGAGAGCGATGATCCACGACACGCTGGTCTCAAAGGCGTTGTGGCGAAAAATTGAATCGACGAGCGGGTTCGTGAGTGAGATTCGTGAGCCACCCATGCCCGGCATCTTCGAGACCCCCTTCTGCTAACTAAGTACAATCTCGGCGATCGACGACAGCACGCCGTTCACGAACTTAGGCGACGCATCGGTGGAATAGACCTTCGCCAACTCAACGGCCTCGTCAAGGATGACCGCCTTCGGCGGTGCGTCCCCCATCAACATCTCGCCGATGGCGAGGGTCATGACCAGCCGGTCGACGAGCGCGATGCGCTCCAGGGGCCAATCAATGGAGTACTCAGAGATCAGTTCGTTCGCCCGGTCCACGTTCTTCTCCGCCGACGTGAGGAGCGAGATGACGTAGTCATCGGGTGCCAGTGGGAGCGCGTTGACGACGACGAGCACCTCGCGATCCTTTATCGAGGCCTCGTACATGATCTCGAGCGCGCGTTCTCGCGCGTGATGACGCCGAGTCCCTAGTTCGCTCACGCTACGCCCGGGTCATGTATTCGCCGGTGCGCGTGTCGACTTTGATGAGCTCGCCAGGACCGACGAACAGCGGGACTTGCACCACGAGACCGGTTTCGAGGGTCGCGGATTTGCGAGCGCCCGACACCCGGTCGCCCTGGATACCCGGTTCGGTTTCGGTGATGGTCAGTTCCACCGAGGCCGGCAACTCGACACCGATGATCTCGTCATTGTGGAGGATCAACATGGCCTTGCCGGTCTCTTTCAAGAAGTCGGCCGCGTCACCCAAACTCTTGGACGAGACCGGGACCTGGTCGTACGTCGACTGGTCCATGAAGATGTAGTCGTCGCCGTCGCGGTACAGGTACTGCGTGTCGCGCTTGTCCATGATGGCCTGTTCGAGGCGTTCGTCGGAACGGTACGTGCGCTCAATGACCGCGCCGGAGCGGGCGTTGCGCAGCTTGGTGCGCACGAAGGCGCCGCCCTTGCCCGGCTTCACGTGCTGGAACTCGATGACCGTGAAGAGACCCTCGTCAATCTTTATGGTGATGCCGTTTTTGATATCCGAGGTTGAGATTGCAGCCATGGGCGTAGGGACCTTTCGCGAATCGTGCGGTGCCCATTCTACGCCGCACCCCGCAGACGTTGAAACCTAGGACTTCGCGGTGAGACGGCGCACGGCGTCCAGGGCCAACTCGTAACTGGTGGCGCCGAAGCCGGCGATCGACCCATTCACCGAACCGGCCAGTGTGCTCAGGTGGCGAAACGGTTCGCGCGCGGCCGGATTTGACAGATGGACTTCGATCTTGACCCCGTCGAACGTATCGAGCGCGTCGGCCAGGGCCCACGACGAATGGGTCAGCGCTCCGGCGTTGATCACCACGGCGACGGCACCGTCGCGGGCCGCGTGGACGGCCTCGATGAGGTCACCCTCGAAGTTCGACTGGACGTGGCGAACACTGAAGCCAGCCTCATCGGCGAGCTGGCGAAAACGATCCACGTGCTCGTCCAGTGTCTTCGTGCCATAGACCTCTGGGTTGCGAGAACCCAAGAGATCGAGGTTCGGTCCCGACAACAGCAGTATTTCGTTGCTCATGGTTCTCCTTGAAAACGTTCTAGTACGTCGTGCACCAACGCGGGGTCGACGCCGCGCACAGTCTCGAAACCGGCGGCGCCCCCGAGAACAAATGTGAGGTCGTGGTGGGCCTTCTTGTCGTGACCCATGGCCTCGAGCAGCGACGACGTCGCGAAGTCCGCGGGGATGCGCGACTGGAGACCGAGGGCGAGCAACACTTCGTCGTGTCGGACGATCTCGCTGGGGTCAACTCGTCCGAGTGCCGCCGCGAGGCGAGGGGCAAAGGCGAGGCCGATGGCCACCGCCTCACCGTGACGAAGTTCTTCGGTGTCGCGCGCCAGGGCCACCTTTTCCAGCGCGTGCGCCAAGGTGTGGCCGTAATTGAGCAGGGCCCGCCGTCCGCCCTCTCGTTCGTCCTCTCGCACGATCGCGGCCTTGAGCGATACCGACAGGACGATGAGATCGTGGAAGGAGACCGCGGCCAGTTCCGCCGCAAAGCCGCCTTCGAGGAGCCAGCACTTGGCGACCTCACCCAGACCGGCGAGCCGCTCACGTTCGGGCATAGTGAGCAGCGTCGAGAAATCACACAGCACGCCGATGGGTTGGTAGAACGAACCCACCAAGTTCTTCCCGGCTCGTAGGTTGACACCCGTCTTGCCGCCAATTGCCGCGTCGACCTGACCGACCAGCGACGTCGGGACCTGCACGAGAGCGACGCCACGAAGGTAGGTAGCCGCGGCGAAGCCCGCGAGGTCGGTCACTGCTCCCCCGCCGACACCCACGATCACGTCATCGCGAGAGAGATGGAGCTCGGCGAGCTGTTCGGAGAGCGACGCGAAACTCGCCAGTGTCTTGGCCGCCTCTCCATCGGGCACGGTAAGTACGTGCTGCTCAATGCCACTTTCGAGATCGAACCACGGCTGGGCACTGAGCGAGGTCGATGTCACGAGCGCGCAGACCTTGGCCTTGGGTGCTCTCGCCGCGATCAGTGACGCGAGGTTGCTGCGCGCGTCTTCAGCGAGGACCACGTCATAGGAGCGCTCCGCGAGTTCGACGGGCACGATCATGAAGTCAACGCCTTGGTTTCGTCTATGACCGCGCGCGCGACCTCTTCCAATGTGGAACTGGCGTCCACGCGCACCTTCGAGACTTCTTCGTACCACGCAGCACGTTCACGGCGCAGTCGCGCCAGCGCCACCTCGGGCTCTTGACCGAGCAGAGGTCGATCAACCTCGCCGATTCGCTCGAGCAGTACATCGTCGTCACAGTCGAGCCACACCGTGAGCGCGCGCGCGAGCAACTCGCGCCCGTGGGGCGTGCACACGACGCCGCCGCCCGTCGCGACCACGCCGGTCGAGTCGAGCGCCGTCGCCAGTGCGTCGACTTCGCGAAGGCGAAACGACGCCTCGTCGTGCGTGCGCAGGAAGGCAGCCGGCGTGACGTCGTTGTGCGCCAAGAAGACTTCGTCGGTGTCGAGGGCCTCACAGTGCCAGTGTTCAGCGATCACCGTCGCGACCGATGACTTGCCCACACCGGGCAGACCCACGAGCACGAGTCGAGCCACCGCTATTCGCTTCGAGCGGCCGACGACGTCGATCCCAGGTTCGCCATGTACGACGCGTGATTTCGGGTGAACTCCTCCACCGAGTCGCCGCCGAACTTGCGCACGGCCTCATTGGCCAACACGAGCGCCAACATCGACTCGGTGACGACGCCGAGCGCCGGCACGGCCGTCACGTCGGTGCGCTCCTTGAACGACACCGCGGTCTCACCGGTCGCGACGTCTACCGTCTCGAGGACGGGTCGATTCAACGTGGAGAGCGGCTTCATGGCCACTTTGGCGATGACGGGGGCACCCGAGGTCATCCCGCCTTCGAGTCCCCCGGCGTGGTCGGTCCGGCGGATGTAGCCGCCGCCCTGTTCAAAGTTCTCGTCCACCGCAATGGCGTCGTGCGCGACGCTGCCGCGCTGCGATGCCTGGGCGAAGCCGTCACCGATTTCGACTGCCTTCACGGCTTGGATACTCATCAATGCCCCGGCGATCAGACCGTCGAGTTTGCGGTCCCAGTGCACGTAACTCCCCAGTCCCACCGGGACGCCGTAGGCGATCACTTCAACAATCCCCCCGAGCGAGTCACCTTCCTTCGCGGCAGCCTTGATCTCGACGATCATGGCCTCGGCCGTCATCGCGTCGAAACAGCGCACCTCACTCGCGTCGACGGTCCCCAGGTCATCGGGGAGCGGACGGACCGATCCGTCCGTCGCGGCCTGGCCAATGCGCACGACGTGGCTGACGATCTGGACCCCGATGGTCGCGAGCAGAGACTTCGCGAACGTGCCCGCGGCGACCCGGGCGGTCGTTTCACGCGCACTGGCGCGTTCGAGCACGTCGCGGGCGTCGTCGAAGTTGTACTTCTGCATGCCGGCGAGGTCCGCGTGACCGGGACGCGGTTTGGTCTGCTTCTCGCTGGGGGTCCCGGGTGCGGCCGACATCTCCTGCTCCCACTTGGGCCACTCGGAGTTGAGTATCTCAATGGCGACGGGCGAGCCAAGCGTGCGCCCATGGCGGATGCCGCCAATGAGTCGCAGTTCGTCGCGCTCGAAGCGCATGCGCGGACCGCGGCCGTACCCGAGGCGTCGCCGCGCGAGTTCGTCACCGATCTCTGCCTCGGTAATCGCGAGACCGGCCGGTAGTCCCTCGATGATGACACTGAGCGATGGTCCGTGGCTTTCGCCGGCAGTGAGAAAGCGCAACATCGGGCAATTCTAGAAGAAGCGACGAGCGGCCCTAGTCCTTCGCGTAAAAGGGATTCTCTCCCGAGGCGTGGTCGGTGACGTCGATGACGCCCGTGAGTTCAGGGATCGCTTCGATGAGTGAGGTCTCAATGCCTTGGGAAAGTGTCATGCGGCTCATGGCGCAGCCCTGGCATCCACCCGAGAGCTTGACGTACGCGACCTTCTTCTCCTCGTCGAGCGCGATCAGATCGGCCCTCCCGCCGTGTGAGGCAATCGCGGGATTGATGCTCGACTCCAGCACGTCGATGGCGAGCACCGCCATGGGACCAGTGACGCCGAGCGCGAGAATGTCGGCCGGTACGCCGGGGTTGATCTCTTCGGGCGTCGGGATGTTGGGGTTGACGAGCACGAGTCCCCCGCCGCCGTCGCTCGCGAACTCGAGACGGCTGCCGCGCAGACGGTCCACGCTCTTTTCGGGGATGACGATCGTGACACCCCCGTCGACGCCGACGGCCGCACCCTCGGGGGCGTCGCTTCGATCGGAGAAGTAGAGGTCGTAGGAGTAGCCGGCGCCGCGCGTGCCGGTGACCTCCACGAACAGTGCGAGCGAATCGCTCTGCTCTTCGTTGTTGAGTGCGTCGATGACGACGTTGCGCGCCTCATCGGTGAGCGAAAGGACTTCAAAAGTTTCGACGGTGGTCATCACGCCATTGTAGATGTGTCCTTCGCGGACGGACACACCATGTAGCCTTCTCGTCGTGACTTCAATACCCCCTGACGCCCACGAGTGGGTCAGTTTTGAGGACAACAAACGGCTTCGCACGTGGATGTTCGACGTCACCTTCCTCGAAAGCAACTGGACGTGTATCTTCGGTGCCGGGTGCCAAGGGGTCCTCACCGAGGCGACGCCCGAACTCGTGCAGGGATGTTGCAGCTACGGCGCGCACTTCACCGACGAGAAGGACCAGAAGCGGGTGGAAAAGGCCGCCAAACGACTGACCGCCGACCAATGGCAGTTCAAGTCAAAAGGCCGCGCCGGCACCACGCGAGTGAAGAAGAACGGCGAGATCGTCACGAAACTGGTCCAGGACGCCTGCATCTTCCTCAACCGACCCGACTTCCACCGCGGTCCCGGCTGCGCACTGCACGTGATGGCCATCGACAACGAGGAGAGTTACATCCCCCTCAAACCCGAGGTCTGTTGGCAGCTCCCGCTACGTCGCGACGACGAGGTCGAGGATGACGGACACGTCATCACGCGCATCGCGCAATGGAACCGCAGTCACTGGGGTCCCGGCGGCGCCGACTTCCATTGGTGGTGCACCGAAGACCCCGCGGCGTTCGTGGGCAAGAACCGCGTGGCTGACTCGATGGCCGAGGAGCTCGTCGCAATGGTCGGCCAGAGTGTCTACGACCAACTCATGGCCTTCATGAATCAACGAACGGCACAACCCAAAGGGACGAGACTTCCCCACCCGGTATTCCGTAAGAAGGTTTAACCCTCAGCCGCGAGTGGATCCTCTTCGTTGAACGACGTGCGCGGCAGGGATCCGAGAATCTCGTCGTAGCGGTCCTCTTCAGCGAGACACCACTCCGCGTGGACGTCCTCAGGAGCGGCCCCGCATTCGACGCAGGTGGTCGCACGGGGTCCGGTAGATCGTTTGAGTTCGCGAGCTTCAACAAACCGACGATGGCGGCCT
>Ga0182013_10006413_pt1 | contig 13349 bp, 7 predicted proteins | sample 612S2MmetaG_FD_120487 | JGI IMG/M metagenome (GOLD analysis project Ga0182013, IMG submission 120487) | Permafrost microbial communities from Stordalen Mire, Sweden - 612S2M metaG | ecosystem: Environmental > Terrestrial > Soil > Wetlands > Permafrost | place: Sweden: Stordalen | collected... | reverse complement strand
TCCCGCGCCAGTTTCGGACCGATTCTGGCCATTGGACTGGGTGCGATGGCGGTGGGCGGCCCGCTCGCTGGTTATGCCGGAGACCGCTTCGGGCGCCGCGTAGCCCTGATCGGCTGCGTCGCGCTGTTTGGCTTGGGAACGATTGCCACCGCCTTCGTTCATGGTCTTGCCGGACTCACCGCCTTGCGCATCGTGGCAGGAATCGGCACTGGCGGAGCCTTGCCGAATGCCACAGCTCTTGTTGCCGAGTTCGCACTACTGAGCCGACGCGCCGTTGCCGTGAAATTAACGATCGTATGTGTACCGTCAGGCGGTATGCTGGGCGGTTTTATCGCGACGCGGCTTCTGCCCGCATTCGGCTGGCGCTCTCTCTATGCTCTCGGCGGCATCGCTCCGCTTCTGCTGGCTCTCTTGTTACTTTGGCTCCTGCCGGAATCGCCGCGTTTCCTCGCCCGACGGCGTGAGCTTTGGCCTCGGTTGGAAACTTTGTTGCAGCGTTTGGGTCAAAGCGTTCCCGCAGGCTCCATGTTTGCGGACGGTACCGAGAGGATGGACACGCAGCGCGTTTCGCTGAGAGCGCTGTTCGCGCCGGGTTTGGCGGGCGATACGACTGGCCTTTGGACCGGATTCTTTTTCTCGAGCACTTGTATTTATCTGACCTTCGGGTGGCTTCCCACGCTCCTGGCAGCCCGGGGCCTTGACCTTGCATCATCCAGTTCAGGACTTGCTGTGTACAACATGGGCGGTGTTATCGGCGTGCTTTTGTGGTCGGCATTTATTACGAGGTGGGGTTCACACGTGCCGCTCCTTGCCGGCTCACTGGCGGGAGCGTTGAGCGCAATTGCATTGCTCTTTCTGTCCAGCGGGACGGCGGACCGGTTTCTTTTGATGGCTTGTCTCGGTATCGTCGGGCTCCTGACCAATGCGATTCAAGTGTCTCTGTTCGCGCTGTCAGCTCATCTCTATTCAACCGGCGTGCGGGCCACCGGCGTAGCTTATATGACGGCGGCGGGGAGGCTCGGAGGCGTTCTCAGTTCCCTCTTCGGGTTCGCGCTGATTCAGGCAGGCGGGGCTTTCTGGTACGGCTATGCGATCGCGATGCTGTGCACGTTCGCTGGTCTCTTCCGGGTTCGACGACATATTCCCGCAGCGCAGATCCAGCGTTAATTGTCATTCGGTTTCTCGATGTGATCGATCACGAGGAACTCTACCGGACCCTTCTGTGGTTCCAGTTTCAGTCCGAGTGTCTGCACAGCTGTGAAGATTGACGGTGCTTTCGGATCGCGCAGCGCCAAATACCCGGTCGTTCTGCTTTCGCGGTGATACCGATTTTTTGCGGCTTGGAGCGAGGGTGGCCCCTGAGAGCGGGCAGGCAGCCTCCTTCGCGTGTCCCGGTATTGTTCAGGGCCGGACTGACGCTACTTCGAATTGCTGCGCCTGCGCGCTCCCCGCAAGCAAGAAAGACAAGGTTAGAGACGACTTACTCAATCGGTTTCTCATCCACATGATCTACCACAATCACCGGTATCGATCGCTTCTGTTTTACCAGCTTCAGGCCAAGTTCTTTTTCGACAGCTTCGAAAACTGTGATGCCGTTCGGGTCCGATGCCTGCGCGATCGCGCAGGCCGGCTGATTTGGATTTGGGGACTGCGGCGCCTGCAACAAGCCTTTAGGCGTCCAGCCAATCAGGAAATTCCATCCGCCCGGAAGACCGGTGGCGTCAACGATCGGGTGATCGATATATGCCTGCGCCATTTGCTGCAGATTGTCCGCCAGTTCAGCCATGGTTGTGTTATTGCAGCCGATCATCTGGTTCACATTTGTGAATGGCTTTGGCGCATTGGGATCGGGCTTGCAGCCGGAACGCTCGGACTCGTCTGCCTGGGTCATTTTCGGTTTGCTGCTCGCCAGCGTCAGGGCGTAAACCGTCACTTCCCGGTTTTCGGTGTGCGTTTTCAGTTCGAATTGATCCAGCAATAAACCGCGCAGCATCTCCAAACCGACACTGAAAAGTGGTGGCAGCGGCCGTCCTTTTACGATGGTATTTCGGTTTTCGATCGCATTCCTGCCCTCCAAAGCGAGCAGTGAGATGGAAGCTGATCACCAGGTTACCGGGGGGCCGCCCCACCCCGGTCGTGCCTGCGAGCTCCGAAGGATTTTCGATGTCCCGCACCGGGTGCCGCTCGTCGTGGGAAACTTGATTCCGTGAGAGCTCTCTTTGCGTTTTTGATTGCGGCGGTTAGCGGCTATGCCGCATCCTCCGTGGTGGATCGGGTCGATAAGACTGCGTTCATTCAGGTGGAGGCCGATAGTTTCAAGACGCTGACGCCGCAGCAGCAGTCTCTGGCTTATTGGCTGACCCAGGCATCGATTGCAATCGATCCGATTATTTACGACCAGGAATCGCGATTCGGTTTGCGGCAAAGGCGACTGCTGGAAGCGGTGGTTGTGGCTAAGGCGAAAGTGGACCCGCCGGTCTATAACAAGATTCTCGACTTCACCAAGTTGTTCTGGGGTAACAAGGGCAATCACAATGAGCTGACGTCGCAGAAGGTCATGCCGGCTTTCACAGCCGCGGAATTGAAGCAGGCGCTGGGACAAGCGGGCCGGAGTGATTTGCTGCCGGAGGTGGACTCGCTGCAGCAGTCTCTGTTCGATCCGGATTTTGAACCGCTCATTACGGCCAAAAGCCCTTCGGGCGGGAAGGATATCGTGCAGGCCAGCGCGAATAGCTTCTATCCGGGGATTGGACTGGCGGATCTCAAGGGGTTCACGGAACATTACCGGCTGAATTCGCGGGTTGCCATGGAAAAGGGAAAGCTCGTCGAGCAGGTTTATCGCGCCGGCACGCCCGATAAACGCGTTCCGTCGGGCCTCTATGCAGAATACCTGGGGAAGGCAATCGATTGTTTCACCAAGGCGCGGGCTTACGCCGATCCGGCGCAGGCCAGGGTCATTGACGATCTGATCCGGTACTACCAGACCGGAGAATACAAGGACTGGATTCAGTTCGATATCGACTGGGTACAGAACGACGAGCCGGTGGACTTCGCGAATGGCTTTATCGAAATCTATCGCGATGCGCGGGGGGCGAAGGGATCCTCGCAGAGCTTTGTATCGATCACGGATCAGAGGCTTTCGTCCACGATTCTGAAGATCGCTTCGAATGCCGAGTACTTCGAGAATCAGGCACCGTGGGATTCGCGCTACAAGAAGCAGGGCGTGAAGCCGCCGGTGGCGAAGGCCGTCGAAACCCTGGTCGAGACGGGCGACTTCCACGTCACCACGACTGGCGACAATCTTCCCAACGAGGATGAGATTCGCGCGAAATACGGGTCGAAGAGTTTCCTCTTCACCGGCAGCATGCGGGCGCTCGACGATGCCACGGGATCGACTCTGATCAACGAGTTCGTGTATTCGCCGGAAGAAGCGGCGATGGATAAGAAGAACGAGGCGGAGTCGGAACAGTTGATGACCGCGATGCATGAGGTGATCGGGCACGGGTCGGGAAAGCTGAGTCCCAAGCTGACGCATGAGGCTTCCTTTTATCTGAAGGAATATTTCTCGACGCTGGAGGAAGCCCGGGCCGATCTGATGGCGTTGTGGAATGTGTTCGATCCGAAACTGAAAGAACTGGGAATCATTTCTTCGAACGATGTGGGCCGCGTTATGTATAACGATGCGGCGCGCGTGGCTTTGACGCAGCTTCGGCGCATTCCGAAAGGCGACACGATCGAGGAGGATCATCAGCGCAACCGGGCACTTATCGCTAACTACATCATGGACAAGACCGGTGCGATTGCTCTTACGAAGCGGGATGGCAAGAGTTTTATTGTCGTGAAGGATTACAAGAAGATGCGCGAGGGCGTCGGGATGCTGCTGGCGGAACTGATGCGAATCAAGGCGGAAGGAGATTATGACGCTACCAGGCAGCTGATCGATAAATATGGCGTGCATTTCGATCCGGCGCTGCGGGATGAGGTGGTGACTCGTTACCAGAAGCTGAATCTTCCGACTTATTTCGCGGGTATCAATGCGGATCTTACGGCGCAGTTCGATGGCAGCGGCAAGATTACGAAAGTGGATATTAGTTATCCGCGCGACGAGATGAAACAGCAGCTTGGATATAGCGCGATGTATCCGTCGTTGAAGTAGTTTTATGCTGCGCTTTTTTGCCTGGCTTGCATTTACGCTTCCGCTCGGTGCCGCGGAAATGCACATCGATCATGTCACCCTCTGCGGATCGCAGCTTGGCGACATGCGCGCGGCTTTCACGAAAGCGGCCGCGGGTACTCCAACCGAATATGGCGGTCCGCACTCGAACCATGCAACGGAGATGGCGCTGGCTGGTTTTCCCGATGGGTCGTATCTGGAGTTGATGGGTATTCAGCCGAAGGCAGATCCGGCTGCGGTGGCTGCGCATGTATGGAGTAAGTTCCTGCGCGAGGATGGCGGACCGTGCGCTTTTGCGTTGCGTGTGAGGGACGTGAATGCGGAGATTCAGCGGCTCTCGAAAGCCGGCGTTCATGTCGGGGCGGCTGAAAAGAGCGGGCGAACCCGGCCGGATGGCGTTGCGCTTTCGTGGGAGACAGCTGACATTGGTTCGGGGCCGCGCGGATCGTTCTTTCCGTTTTTGATTCGGGATTTCACTCCGCGGGAGAATCGGGTTTATCCGTCGGGAAAGCCCACATCGGGTCGGGTCGGCGGTGTGGGACTCGTTGTGGTCGGCGTGCTTAATCTGGAGCGGGCGATTGCGCAATACCGGACGGCGTTTCAGTTGGGTGAGCCCAAGCGGCAGCGGGATGAAAGCTTCGGAGGCGATCTGGCCTGGTTCGAGGGAACTCCGGTTGTGCTGGCTTCCCCGCTTACGCAGGGCTCATGGCTTGGCCGGCGCATCGCGCACTTTGGGGATGCTCCTTGCGCGGTCGTTTTGACGACCTCCGGCGGGATGGTTGGGCAGGGGAGTCCCGACTGGTTTGGACGTCGCATCTTTTGGACTACTGACTCGAAGTTCGGGTGGCATGTCGGAATGGAAGTTGGTCGGTGAAGGCATCGAGATGAGTCTCGTGACCATTGGCGCAGCCGCGTTGGCGACCTTGTCCCCGGGTAAGGTTTGTATTTGTCTTCGCCCGTGGCCAACACGCTAAGAGCGTACGCCACGGTGGAGTGAGGAGTTTCACAGGCTTGTGCTGGATGAGAATACTGTCACGGAGCTGTAGTGTCAGAGTCACATTTCACCTATAGAATCTCTGCTACATGCTCAAGAAAATCCCCTCGATTTTGTTTACGTTGTCTTTAGTAAGCCCGGCTTTTGGACAGTCCTTCACCGGGTTTACGTCCGGGAATATTGTGGTTAGCCGCAGCGCTTACGCCGGCACTGCCGCGTCGCTGGCGGTTGGCCAGCCGTTGCCGCCGGTTTGTCCCTCTACAGCGACTACGCAGTGCAATGCGGCGAAGGCCACTGACAGCGGCGCGTACGCTTCCACCACGAGCACGAACAATGTCTTCAATAACAACATTGTCGACGGCAGCTTTGGCATTACTTCGCCGGTGTTTCTGGATCAGATCACGCCTGCTGGCACGCTCGTCAGCACGCTGCCGATTCCATCGAGCCTCGGAACAACCAGCTTCAGTTCCAAGTCCGAAGTCGCCTTGAATCTTTCGCTGGACGGGACGGCGATTACGTTCATGCAATACATCGCGCCTCCCAACGCCATCGATGTGTCGAATGCGAATACGCCGTATGCTTACGATCCGACGAATCCGGCGGGCGGGAGTTATTACCGGGCTGTGGTTCAGGTGGGCGCGAACGGGGCCATTCAGGTGACTCCGACTAACTCTTACAGCGGAAATAACGGTCGCGCGGCGATTCTGGCGAACGGGATTTATTACATGGCAGGCAATGGCAATAACGGCACTGGCACGCCGACAAACATCGTTGCTGCGGAAGGTGTGCAGATTGCCCTTCCGGGTCAGAGCCTCGGCACGCCGCCGCTGGAGGTGGGCGTTCTGTCGATCAGTCAGGTGATCAATCCGGCGACTGGTCTGCCTTATCCTCCGGACAAGCTGGGCAAAGACAACAATTTTCGCGGGCTGACGATTTTCAATAACACGTTGTATGCGACAAAAGGCAGCGGCAGCAACGGATTCAATACCGTTTATCAGGTCGGTGACAAGGGCAGCCTGCCAACGGTGGCCAATGCGGCCAGCGCTGCGATCACGATTCTGCCGGGCTTTCCCAATACGCTCGCCAAGAGCACCACGTCGCCGGTTGCATATCCTTTCGGTATCTTCTTTGCCAATGCGACTACCCTTTATGTGGCGGACGAGGGCGATGGCACGGTGGCGAATGCAGGGACCAGCAAAACTTCCGGCTTGCAGAAATGGATCCTCACCAATGGGACCTGGACGCTGGCATATGTCCTCCAGAATGGTTTGAATCCGGGCAAGCAATACAGCATTAATAACTATCCGACGGCTTTGAATCCGGCTCCGGACGGGCTGCGTAATATCGCTGGGAAAATCAATGGTGACGGTACCGTGACGATATACGGGATTACGTCGACGGTCAGCGCGAATGGCGATCAGGGCGCGGATCCGAATCAGCTTCTTTCGATCACGGATAATATCGCGAATACGACTGCCGCGGGTGCGGCTTCGGAGACTTTCACGCTGCTGCGGACGGCCAATGCGGGTGAAGTACTTCGCGGCGTTTGCCTGACGCCGACTGCCCCATCGACACCGGCTGTTAATGTCCCGCTGATCCTGTCAGCGGCCAATCCGGACAGTTTGTCGATTTCACCGGGTTCGCTGGCTACAGCAGGCGGGCAAAACCTGGCCACGGTGACGACAGTTCCGACGGCTCCATTCCCTACAGTTGTTTCGGGCACATCGGTTTCGATTATCGATGCGGCCGGCGTGACTACAGCGGCGCCGCTGCTTGCAGTGTCGCCGACGCAGATCACATTCCTGGTTCCCTCGACTGCAGCGATCGGAACGGCGCAGGTTACGGTGACGAACGGGACAACCACGCAGACATCGAATAACGTGGAGATCGCCACGGTGGCTCCGGGGATACTGACTTTGAATGGTTCGGGACTGGCGGCCGCTGACGTGGTGCAGGTTTCGGCTACCGGAGCGCAGACCTTCCAGTCGGTTTATACGACGAACAGCTCAGGCGCAGTGGTGGCAAATCCGATTCCGGTCGGGACTGGCGGCGCAAGCACCTATCTGGTTTTGTTCGGCAGCGGCATCGCGCGCGCGGGGACGGCTCTGACTACGGCGACAATCAACGGTACAGCGGCGACGGTAACCTATGCGGGTCCGGCGGGCGCGGGTTCGGGGCTGGATCAGGTGAACATCCTGCTTCCTTCGAAGCTGGCTGGCGCGGGGAGTGTAGCGGTGCAGCTTACGGTTGAGGCTATTCCGGCGAATACGGTGCAGGTTACGGTTCAGTAGCCGCGAAGCTTTCGGCATACAGGGCGTGCAGCTTTGTGGTGTCGAAGGCAGGGACGGGAAGTTGGGCGGGGTCCAGAAGGAGGGAGATTTCGGTGCAGCCGAAGATGATTCCTTCTGCTCCCTGCCCGATCAGGCGATCTATTATTTGCAGGTATGCCTGGCGGGAATCGTCTTTGATTTTTCCCAGGCATAGCTCGTCGTAGATCACCCGGTGGATTTCTTTTCGATCGCTTTCGTTTGGGATCAGGACTTCGAGGCCGTGATTGTTGGTCAGGCGGCCTTTGTAGAAGTCCTGTTCCATGGTGAAGCTTGTTCCCAGCAGGGCTATTTTTTTCAGGCCTTCGCGTTTGATTGATTCGGCTGTGGCGTCGGCTATGTGTAGCAGCGGGATGGATATGGATTGTTCTATTGCTGGGGCTACTTTGTGCATTGTGTTTGTGCCTAGCACTATGCACTCGGCTCCGGCTTTTTCGAGGGATTGGGCTGCTTCGGCCAGGATTCTTCCGGCTTCTTGCCAGTTTGCTTCTTGTTGTAATTCCGCGATTTCCTGGAAGTCTACGCTGTAGAGGATTAGCTTCGCTGAGTGGAGACCTCCCCGGCGGGCTTTTACTGCTTCGTTGATGTGGCGGTAGTAAGGGATGGTTGATTCCCAGCTCATGCCGCCTATCAGGCCTATGATTTTCATTGTGTCCTGAGCAGGCGCGACCTTCGCCGTCGACAAGATCGCCAGCGCTACTTGCAGGGCTTCTATTGAGTCGGGGGCGCTTTTTTCTGTCCAGTAGGAGTCCACTCGGGCCTTCCCGGCTAGTTCCAGGGCTGTTCGTCCATTGCCGTCTTTTGCGTTTATTGGAGCACCCTTCTCGATCAGTAATCTCACCGTCTTGTGCGCGGCTCTCCAGGCTGCTACGTGCAGGGCTGTGCTGTTTTCGGGAATTTGGAAATAGGGGTCGCCGTCATATAGTGCGTCGACTGGTACACCACGGTCTAAAAGTTGGCGGACTCCTTCGGTGTTGTCATTGCCAGCGAATTCGGCCAGAAGCTTGCCTCCGTTTGCCTGGAGCTCGGCATCGCTGATCGTTTCGTTCGGACAGCCCAGGGCTTCGAGGACATCGTCTCTCCCTCTGCGGGCTGCCATTGCCGCTGCTGATTCGTGGCGTGCGCCGTGGTCCAGCATGAGCTGGATGATTTTGAGGGAGTTGTCACGGCGGATGGCTTGCTGAAGCGCTGTGACGCCCCAGGCCGTGGTCCGGTTGGGGTCTGCGCCATGTTCGAGGAGATATTTGATGCCTTCGAAGTCGTGCGAGTCCGCTTTTCGCAGAAGCATGGTGGTCAGGCTAGTGGGCGTGAGCTTGCCGCTTTCCACGAGGACTTTGAGGGCGGCGTTGTCGTAGCTTTCCGGCGCGTGATAAGGCGTTTCTTCGTCGTTCGGATCTGCGCCGTTCTGGAGGAGGAGGTGCGTTAGTTCCGGATGGTGCGCGACGCCGGCGGCTCCGTAGAGCGCGCTCTCCCATGTGGGTTCAGGCTGATGGCCGGGCGACCAGAATCCGGTATTCGCGCTGGCGCCGGCGTCGAGGAGCGCGGTGGCTGCGCCTATGAATGCAGTTGTCCTGGCACGGTCGAGCCGGAGGTATTTCGAAAAGCAGAGGTAAGTCAGCGCATCCCAGCCGTGGGGGCCTCCGGGGACGGTTGCGTTCGCCGGGTCGAAGGCGATGAATTTCCGCACGGCTTCTTCGTTGCCGAGAAGCGCGGCAATGTGGATGTCATGCGCTGCGATTTCGGGATGCGCGGCGAGGATGGCTTCGGCGGTGTCGAGGGGGCCGTGCCAAACCGCAGCTTCCATGAAAGCCGTGATCACTTCTTACAAAGATAAACCGGAATTCACGCCGTTCTTAGTTACAATCGAAAACATGTCTGAAGAAATTGAACGCCAGATGGGTTTTGCAACCCGCTCCCTGCATGCCGGACAGAAGCCGGATTCAGCTACGGGAGCGCGGGCCGTTCCCATTTACCAGACCACATCGTTTGTGTTCGAGAATTCCGACCATGCCGCAGCTTTGTTCTCATTGCAGCAGTTCGGCAATATTTATAGCCGGATCATGAATCCGACGACCGGGGTTTTTGAGGAGCGCGTGGCGTCGCTGGAAGGCGGAGCGGCGGCTCTGGCGACGTCGAGCGGTCAGGCGGCGCAATTTCTGGCGCTGTCGAGCCTGATGCAGGCGGGCGATCATCTGGTGGCTTCGGCGACCCTCTATGGCGGCACGTATACGCAGTTCGAAGTTTCGTTCCGGCGGCTGGGGATTGAAACGACGTTCGTTGAACCGGACGAGCCGGAGAATTTCCGCAAGGCGATCCGGCCGAATACGCGGGCGCTTTATGGTGAGACCGTGGCGAACCCGCGGATGAATATTCTCGATATCGAAAAAGTTGCAGACATTGCTCACTCGAATCATATTCCGCTGGTGATCGACAATACGCTGGCATCGCCATTCCTTTGCAATCCAATCGCGCACGGCGCGGACATTGTGGTGCATTCGGCTACGAAGTTTCTGGGCGGGCATGGGACGTCGATTGGCGGAATCATTGTGGACGGCGGTAAGTTCGACTGGAAGACAGGGCATTTTCCGCAGATCAACGATCCCAGCCCCGGTTATCACGGGATGAAGTTCAGCGAAGTGTTCGGGAACATCGCCTTCATCATTAAGACGCGCGTGGACGGCTTGCGCGATTTCGGCCCCTGCATCAGTCCGTTCAATTCATTTCTGTTCCTGCAGGGTATTGAAACCCTGCCATTGCGGATGGCGCAGCATTGCAAGAATGCACTGGCGGTGGCGCAATGGCTGGAAAAGAATCCGGGCGTTAACTGGGTTAAGTATCCGGGACTTGCATCCAGTCCTTATCACGCGCTGGCGGGAAAATATCTTCCAAAAGGCTGCGGGGCGGTGCTGACTTTTGGGATTAAAGGCGGCAAGGAAGCGGGGCGCAAGTTTATCGATTCGCTGAAGCTTCTTTCGCACCTGGCGAACCTGGGCGATTCGAAGAGCCTGGTGATTCATCCGGCGTCGACTACGCATCAGCAGTTGAACGAATCGGAGCAGGCTGCGGCGGGAATTACGCCGGATCTGGTGCGCCTGTCGGTGGGCATTGAGGATGTGGAAGATATCATCTGGGATCTGGAGCAGGCGCTGGCTGCTGCTCTGTAAGCAGGTTTGGCATCCGGACTGCTTTATGTCTGGCCATGGTTGTCGTTCCGTCCTGTGAAAAATGCGGCTCACCGAGTTTGCGGCGCAAGATGTCGAGCGGGTGGGAGAGCATTTTGATGGTTGTCACCGGGACGCGAAAATATCAGTGCTTTGCATGCGGCTGGAAGTTTCGCGCGCCTGATTTTCGTCGAACTGGCGAAGAAGCGCGAGTACCGGTCCATTCCCACGCCGCACGCTGACAATGCACGCGTATTAAAACTAACAAGTCGCATATTGGTTTATTTGTATTAGAAAGACAATCAATCGAAAATGGCTGTCTTTTTACAAATATTTTGTTAGTCTTAATGGAAAGCCAGCATCCATGAGAAGGCATTTGTCCTGCCCGAAATGCAGAAGCGAGCACCTTCGCTTGAAAAAGGCAAAAGGGCTGGAATGGATAGTGTTTTTTTTCACGCGGAAACGCAAGTACCAGTGCGCCCATTGTGAGTTCTCGTTTCGAGCACCGGAGCGCCGGCGGTATCCGCGCTCCCCGGAGGAAACCAGCGGCGCTGTTGGCTCAGCCGAAAAACCGCATTAATCACAACTGGCTTTGCGCGAGGCGGCTCCAGCGGGCAGCGCCGCGCCGCAAATAGGGCGGAGCGGCACGAGCGGCCTCAATAGCACGCTGATACATTTCGCGCGCCTGCGCGGTTTGACCCAGCGCTTTCAGACATTCCCCCATGTAGTAAAGGCCTTCCGGATCGTAAGGACGCCGCTCGATATAACGGGCCAGTTCGCCGCGCGCATCTTCAAACTGGCGGGCCGCGAGATACAAGGCTCCCAGTTCCCGAAGTATTTCGCTCTGGTGATGCTTTTCGTCCTGATCGAGGACAGACTGGAAATGAGCCAGAGCATCTTTGAAACGGCCCTGCCGGCGGGCGATGCAGCCCAGCTGGAAGTGAGCGTCGGTCAGGGTTGGATCAATGGCAACCGCGGCTTCGAAGCGTTGAATGGCTTGTGAAGTCTGGCGACGCTGTTCATAGAGCAGGCCAAGCTGATATTGCGCTTCGCCATCGTGGGGGTTAACGGCCGCGGCGTCGAGGGAACGGCGAAAATTCTGACGATTGCGAAAGCCCGCGCCGAGTTCGGTGCCCGCGGTGCGGAAGTAGTAAAACCCGTAGAGCAGAATGAACGGCGAGGCAAGCCAGCCGAGCAAATACTGGAACGGTCCCCAGAGCCAGAAGGCGGCGAGAAGCGGAAGCCAGGACAAACACACGATGGTGAAAGCGGTCACGTTCTCTGTTCCAAACACCGTGCGCACCGCGAAAAACATCAGCACCAGAAAGTAGACATACGCGACCGCTGCCGCATAAATGAAGATTGAAACGGGAACGATGCGCGCGGCTGCTGCGAGCGGAAGATTGGCGGCGGACCATGCCATTGCCGTGCAGGTGAGCAGCGGAGCATAGTCACGCTGAAATGCCGCCGCCGCTCCGGCGCTTTTGCGATCCAATATTTTGCTGAGGAGCAGGGTGCCGGGAGAATAGACTGCGGCGAGGATGAGAAGCGGCGTGTAGAAGCTGAAGACATGCCCCAGCGGTCCTTGCAGAGCGAAGGAAACGGCGATTACGGCGCAGACGGAGAAGAGAAGGCTCCCGCGATCGAGAATATCGCTCATGGCAGCGGCCGGTTGTACGAACAATCGCAGCAGTAGCTTCAGGTTGTCGATCAAGGAAAAGAATAGCAGCGCGTTGGGGCACGGGAGTGTTGGGCCACGAATGAACACGAATGAACACGAATCGAAATCACCCTGGGTAGTTCGACAGTGGGATCTGTCCCCATTTTGCGGAGAGAGTAATAGTGCGTTAACGCGAATCGTGCCACAATCGGCACAGTATGTCTACCATGACTCAGGATATGAGCCTTGCGGGTCCTCTCGGGACGGAAGAGCTCAAGAGCATAAACGCCTGGTGGCGGGCGGCGAATTACCTTTCGGTTGGCCAGATTTATCTGCTGGATAATCCGCTGTTGCGCGAACCTCTGCGTAAAGACCAGATCAAACCGCGACTGCTGGGTCACTGGGGAACGACGCCTGGGTTGAATTTCGTTTACGCCCATATGAACCGCATGATCAAGGATCACGACCTGAATGCGATCTTCATCTGCGGGCCGGGTCATGGCGGACCCGGCATGGTGGCCAGCACTTATCTCGAAGGCACTTATTCGGAAATTTATCCGGCTATTTCAGAGGATGAAGACGGAATGCGCCGTTTATTCCGGCAATTCTCGTTTCCGGGCGGCATTCCAAGCCACGCGTCGCCGGATACTCCCGGGTCGATCCATGAGGGCGGAGAGCTTGGCTATGCCGTTCTGCATGCTTACGGCGCGGTGTATGACAATCCCGACCTGATTGCTTGCTGCGTGGTGGGCGATGGTGAAGCCGAGACCGGTCCCTGTGCCACGAGCTGGCATTCGAATAAGTTTCTGGATCCGGTGCGCGATGGCGCGGTGCTGCCGATCCTTCACCTGAACGGATATAAGATCGCGGGTCCTACGGTGCTGGCGCGAATCCCGCAGTCGGAACTGGAAGCGCTGTTTACCGGCTACGGCTACAAGTGTTATTTCGTGGAAGGCCACGAGCCGGATCTCATGCATCAGAAGATGGCGGAAACGATGGATACTGCCATCGCGGAAATTAAGGCCATTCAGGC
>Ga0182013_10006412_pt1 | contig 13351 bp, 17 predicted proteins | sample 612S2MmetaG_FD_120487 | JGI IMG/M metagenome (GOLD analysis project Ga0182013, IMG submission 120487) | Permafrost microbial communities from Stordalen Mire, Sweden - 612S2M metaG | ecosystem: Environmental > Terrestrial > Soil > Wetlands > Permafrost | place: Sweden: Stordalen | collected... | reverse complement strand
TTCGACGAGCCCACGGGGCTGGCGATCGGTGGTGGCCACCTTTGGGTGACCAACGAGGCTGGCGACTCCGTCACCGAGATCAATCCGTCGAACGGCGCATGGATTGCCACCATTGCCCGCGCCAAGGGTTATCGATTCAACAGGCCCGTCGCAATCACTCGCAACGGAGCCAACCTCTTTATAGCGAATGCTGGCGACTCGGTCACCGAGATCACGGCAAGTAGCGGCCAATTGGTTCGCGTCATCTCAGGTGCTCGATTCCACTTCGCCAACCCTGTTGCGGTCACGTCGAGCGGGAATACGATCCTCGTGCTCAGCACCGGCAGTTCGAACGCGCCGTCGGGTTCAATCACCGAATTCAGTGCGCGCACCGGCGCGTTCCTGCGTACGGTGTCCGGCGCCAAGTTCGCCTTCGTCAACCCACAGGCATTCACCGTGTCGGGGTCGAACGTGTTCGTGGCCGACGAAGGAAACGCCTCCGTCACGGAAGTCAAAGTGGCCAACGGTGGACTCGTGCGAGTGATCGCGGGCCAGGGACTCGACGCACCTGACGGCATCGCGGTCTCGAGCGGCAACGTGTGGGTCGCTGATTCCGCCAGTAACGCCGCCACCGACATCAGCGCCACCACCGGCGCGGTGATCGCGACGTACTCCGATTCCGACGGTGACTACGGCTTCGGTCAACCTTCGGCCGTCATCGCGGCGCAGGGCAACGTGTACGTGATGACCCCCTACAGCACGAGCCCGATGGTCACGAAGGTCGATGCGATCAAAGGGACGCCGTACTGGTACATGTGCAACACCAACGGTCCCTACTACTTCTCCGATCTGTCAGCCTTCGCCGTCTCGGGCGACGACCTTTGGGTTGCGAGCCGTACCGGCGACAACAGTCAGACGCCAGGCGCGAAGACCGGTGCGCTCACAGAGATGACGATTACGGATGGGAGTCTCATCGCGACCTACCCATCACCGAACGCCACGTCGACGACGACGACCGTTCCCACGACGACGACGTCTGCACCGTAATCCCGCGGCGGACACACCGCGTCAGAGCACTGTGCGTTGGTTCCAGCACTCCTTATCGAAAACCCGCGACGTTGTGGACGCGGTAGTCCTTCTCCAACCGGTCGATCTCACCCTGCTCCAGGTGGACGTCGAGGGCGGCAATCGCGTCGCTCAGATGGTGCGCCTTCGTCGCTCCCACGATCGGACTCGCGACGACGGGATTGGCGAGCACCCACGCCAACGCCACCTGCGCCGCGGAGATCCCACGTTCGTTCGCGATGTCGATGACCACGTCGACGATTCCCTTATCGTCGTCACCGTAGAGTGAGCGGCCGAAGTCATCGTTCTCCGAACGACTCGTCTGCACGTCCCAAGGTCGAGTGAGTCGACCTCGTGCGAGAGGGCTCCAGGGAATCGCACTGACGCCCTGATCGAGGCAGAGCGGCAACATTTCGCGCTCTTCTTCTCGGTAGAGCAAGTTGTAGTGGTTCTGCATGCTCACGAAGCGAGTCCAGCCGTTGAGGTCGGCGACGTACAGGGCCTGGGCGAACTGCCACGCGTGCATCGACGAGGCGCCGATGTAGCGAGCCTTACCGGCCTTCACGACGTCGTGCAGCGCTTCGAGCGTCTCTTCGATCGGCGTGTCATAGTCCCAGCGATGTATTTGATAGAGATCGACGTAGTCGGTGCCGAGGCGCCTCAGACTGTTGTCGACCTCGGTCATGATGGCCTTGCGCGACAGGCCCTGACCGTTCGGCCCGGGACCCATTCGTCCGTGCACCTTCGTCGCGATCACGAGTTCTTCGCGGGGCGCCATTTCCAACAGGGAAGATCCAGTGATCTCCTCGCTCGATCCCGCGGAATAGACGTTGGCGGTGTCGAAGAAGTTGATTCCGGCGTCGAGGGCCTGGCGAAAGAAGGGCTTCGCGTCATCGGCACCGAGTGACCACTCATGATTTCCCCGCTCCGGTTCGCCGTAGCTCATACAGCCCAGGCAGATTCGTGAAACCTTGAGTCCGGTCGTTCCGAGATTGACGTAGTCCATTTGGCGAATGTACCGGTTCCTCAAGGCAATCGCGTCGCCGACGAATTCCCGACTCCATCTCCGCCGTACGCTGGGCATCGTTGTCACACGGTCGAGTTCGTCGACCGAGGAAGGAACGAAGTGTCCGAGCACGATGTCCACGCCGCACTTCATCGAAATGTTGTTGGATCGAACGCCGACCTCGACCGCGATGTCGCCAACCTGACGGACCTGTTCGAAGCCTCGGCGTCGAGCGTTGACCAGACCGGCACCATCTCGAGTGAACTGTTCGACGGGCTCGCATCAGCGGGACTGTACGGAACATTCGCCCCTAAGTCCCTTGGCGGCTTGGAACTCAATCTCACTCAGATGTGCGAGGTCATCGAAGCGTTAGCCGCGGCCAGTCTCTCGCCGACGTTCGTCTGGATGCAGCACTTTCGACTGTTGGCGGCATTGATGGACCCCTCGACACCCGATGATTTGCGAGCGTTGCTGCCGCGTGCGGTGAGTGGCGACCTCAAGGGCGGCGTCGCGCTCGGCGGACTCCTTCCGGGCCCCCCACGCCTTCGCGCAGTACCGAGCGATGAAGGATGGATCCTTGAGGGCGACGCCCCCTGGGTGAGCGGTTGGGGCATCGTCGACGTCCTCTTCGTCACGGCCCGTGGTCCCGATAAGAACGTGATCAGCTGCGTCCTCGACGCCCGCGATCAACCAGGTCTGAAGGTCACCCACCATCGGCTGTCGGCCCTCAACGCGACGGCCACCGTGCGTCTCGACTTCGATGGACTCCTCGTAGGTCCCGACCGCTTCGTGAGCGAGCAGCCGTACGCGCCGGGACGAGAAGGCCGCGAGGGTCTTCGCGCGAACGGATCGTTGGCGCTCGGCGTGACGCGTCGTTGCTGCGCATTGCTCGGTCCATCGTCGCTCGACGACGATCTGGTAGCAGCTCGACGGGCACTCGATAGTGCCGACGATGAGGGGATGCCCTTGGCGCGGGCCCGGGCCAACGCGCTCGCGCTACGGGCCGCCCACGTGCTCGCCGTCGAACGCGGCAGTTCGGCGTCGCTGGCCGGCGACGTCGCCGAGCGCACGACTCGCGAGGCATCCCTGCTGCTGGTCTTTGGCAGCCGTCCCTCGATCAAGAAGTCGTTGCTCGAGCAACTCTCCCCCGGTCCCACTGGCTCGACGACTCCGTAGGCCGGTCGGTCCCACGTCAAGGACTGACGTACCTGACGCACTCGGCAGTTCGCGGCGAATTGGTCAGAAGAAAGGGGTAAGAGTTGGGATAGCCTCAACTCGTGAGTACCCAAGAGGGAGCCGACATCGGCGTCGAGAACAAGGGTGAACCAACGTCCCGGAAGAAGCGCTCACTTCGCTCACACGAGCAGTTGATTGGAATGATCATCCTGTCGGCGGCGTTCATCATCGGATCGTTATCGGTCGCATCGGGGATCCGAAACCGAAACCAACCCCAGACCAATCAAATTACGATTACCGGTTCTGCTGAACAGGCTGTCAACTCCAACACATTCCAATGGATGGCAAGTGTCGCCAGCACGCAGCCGACAACCTCGGCGGCGCTGGCGCAATTGAACGGGTGGAGCGCCCATATTCGCAACGCGCTCATCGCCGCCGGAGCTCTCAACGACGAAATCTCATTTGGCACGGTCAGTGTGCAACCCAATACACAGGCCTCCGGTCAAGTGACCAGTTTCACCATGAGCCAGAACGTCACCGTGCAGTCCTCTCGCCTGACCGCTATGCAGCGAGTTGTGGGCGTCAGCAATATCCTGCTCGCCGACAACGTTCCGTTCATCGCACAACAACCGCAGTACACCTTCAATGGATTGAAGAAACTGCGACCCGTTCTCACGAAAGAGGCGGCCGCAAATGCACGGCAGCGCGCCCAAGCCGCGTTGGGCAAACAAGTCACGTTGGGCAAGCCGATTTCAATCACGGTGGGACAGGTGTCGGTAGATGCACCCGGGTCCGTCAATTACGGCAGTGGCGACTTCAACACCAGCACGATTCCCAAGGTCGTCTCGGTGGTGGTGTACGCCACGTACGCAACCTAGAAGCGGCCCTCACCCATGCACGGTTCACCATTGATCGGTGCCGGGTGTGACTGATGTGACAGTCCCGCTAAGCAGCTGATCAGGTATCGACGAGGGGTTCCGAGGCGAGTGGCGCTCGCGCCACCAGGCCATGTGCTCGAAAGTGGCGAACAGTGAACCAACCGATGCCAGCCGCAATGAAGCACGACGCTGCACCGACACCGAGTCCCACTCGGGCCCCGGCCTGACTGGTGATCCATCCAATGAGTGGTCCGCCAATCGGCGTCGAACCCATGAAGGCGACCGCCCACAGGGCCATCACGCGGCCGCGCATCTGAGGATCCGTCTCGAGTTGCAACGTCGAGTTGGTCATCGCAAGAAATTGAACACTACCGAAGCCCACGAGCGCCAGGGCGAGTATCTCCACCCACAACTTGGGTGAGAGTGCGGCGAAAGTGATGAAGACGCCGAAGAGAATGGCCGCGCTGACCATGGCACGCGTTCCCGTCTTGCCCTTTGCCGCCGTCCAGAGACCGCCGATGATCGCACCGGCGCCCATAGACCCGGTCAAGATCCCATAGACCTCGGCGCTGCCGTGAAAAATGTGGCCCGCCACGATCGGCAACGTCACCTGGAATTCGTAGGCGAGCATCCCGACGAGGCCCATCATGATGAGTGGATAGAGCAGTTTCGGTGTCGCCGCGACGTAGCGAAAGCCGTCCAAGAGTTGACCCTTGGCCCGCACCGTCGGCACGCTGGGACTCAACGTGGAACGGTCCATGACCATCAGTGACACGACGACCGCGATGAAACTGAGCGCATTGAGTGCGAAGCACCAACCTTCGCCGAAGGATGCGATGATCACGCCCGCGATTGCCGGTCCAACGGCGCGCGCGACATTGTTCATGGTCGAGTTCAGGCTGACCGCGTTTCGCAGGTCCTTGGGTCCCACCATCTCCAACACGAACGACTGACGCGACGGGTTCTCGAAGGCGTTGTTGAGGCCGAGAATGATGGCGAGGACGCACACGTCGAGGTACGACACGACATGGGTGAGTGCCAACACCGAGAGGACGGCCGCCTGGAGGCCCATCGCCGCCTGCAGCACGATCATGAGTCGACGCTTGTCGACTCGGTCCGCGACGACACCGCCGTAGGGGCCGAGGAGGAGGACGGGCAGCGTTTGCAGCGCCACGACGAAACCAATATCGGTGGCCGAGTGCGTCAAGGTGAAGACCAACCACGACTGGGCGGTCATCTGCATCCACGTGCCGACCAGTGACGTGGTCTGGCCGAAGAAGTACTTGCGATAGTTGGGGTTCGAGAGTGACGAGAACGTCCGACGCGCCGATGCCTTCACGTTCATTGGCGTTCTCGCAAGGTCGTCACGATCTTCTCGAGCACCGGCGTGGCCTCAGCGAGCGTGCGGCGCTCTTCCTTGGTGAGGTGTCGTAGCGCGTAGTGCAGTGCATCGGTTCGTTCACTACGAATCGTGTCGCGCAACGCTTCGCCGGCCGCAGTGACGGCCACGTGCATGATGCGCGCATCCGCACTATCGGGCGTTCGCGTGACGAGGCCGGAGGCCTCGAGCTTCGCGACAATTCGCGACAGCATGGTCGGATTGATCCCCTCTTCTTGCGAAAGTTCTGAGAGGCGAAGTGACTTCACGCGCGCGACGGCCATCAGCACTTCACGCTGACTGGGAGGAAGGTCGCTATCGACGTGCGTGAGTCGAAGACTCCGGTTCAATCGACCAAACGCAACGCGCAACTGTTCGGCCAACTGGGTTTCGCGCTCGGTTGGGGTGATGGTGGCGTCGGGCATGTGACCATTCTAGAGGTCATTGCTTGCCAGCAAGCATGTAATGGGACTGGTTCCCCGAAAGCAGGAACTGGACCTCATCTTCCCGGGCCAACTCACGTGTGGGCGCGACGAGTCCCGCCACGGAGGCGGAAGATCTCTCGGGCCAACGGTGGCCGGCAAATTGGCGAATCGAGGACTCGCCAATCGGTCTAGGCGAAACTGCGACTAGCGACGAGTGTTGTGCGCGTCGACCGATTCAGGGTCGGCAACGTTGAAATACACGTCGTCGGATGTCGGTACGTCGGCACGGCTCAGGAAGCCGCCGAGTGGGGTCATCGCCCAGAGGATGGACGACTGGCGCGGCTGGGATGATCGGTACGACATTTGGTGCATCTCCTGTTATAGAACGGTACGTATCGTATTATAACAGAGATACCCTATTTCGATGCGGGAACCTCGAGCGACAGACGGTCCCGGACGGGGTCGACCCCGTTCAAAACAGGCCGAGCAGGCGATTCTCGAGGCGACGACGGACCTGCTCGTTGAGAAGGGTTTTAAGGCGCTCACCATCGAAGACGTGGCGGTGCGCGCGGGCGTGGGCAAAGCCACCATCTATCGGTGGTGGCAGTCCAAAGGCACGCTCGCCTTTGACGCGTTTTCCGCTCAGTTTCTCGCCCGCCAGCCCTTCCCGGACACTGGGACGCTGCGCGGCGACTTCCTCGCCGCCCTGCGAGGCTGGATGCGCTCCGTTAAGGGGACGCCGACCGGTCAAACCTTGGTCGAACTGATCGCCGAGGTCCAACGCGACCACGCCCTCGCGGCGCTCTGGCGAGACCGCTTCATCGAACCGGTCCGCGATCATCACCGCGTGATGATCCAACACGCCATCGCTCGCGGCGAGATCCCCGCGTCGACCAATGCCGAGGTGGCCCTCGACTTGCTCTTCGGGCCGGCCTATCACCGGCTACTCCAAACCCACCTCCCGCTCACCGACCGTTTCGCTCGCGACGTCGTCGACGTCGTGGTCGCCGGGTTGGTCGCACCGCTCCACGAGCCGCCTCGCGCCTGAGCGAAGGACAACTACTCGACGTCCGCGCCCCTCAGCGCCAGGGCAAGTTCGTCTTGTTCGGCCACTCCAATCCACTCCGTTTCGGGACGCTTCAAGTACTCGAAGATGCTCGACCCGCGATGCTCCGCGTCCAGGTCGTGTGCCCGAGGAACGACGTGGAAGTGCACGTGGTTGAATCCCGCCGCTTCGGCGAACATCATCACGTACGTCTTTTGACACCCGACCACGTCAACGAGCGCCTGGGACGCCCGTCGCAGTAGGCGCCCGAGCTCGACCGACTCGTCGTCGCTCAATTCGTGGATCGATTCAATGTGACGTCGAGGTACCACGACGAGCCAACCGAGCAGCGCCGAGTTGAACGAATGCGCAACTCTCCAACCGTCGCTCAGCCAAATCGCGCTCGAAGGTCCGAGCTCGTCCATTCGTTGCGTCGCTTCACACGTGTAACAGGGGCGGGCTGTAGTGGTCATCTCGATACGGTAGGTCGCCCGGGCCGGGCGGACTGCTCTACGGTGGTCGTAACCAAAGGGGGTGCAATGAACCGGGTCGAACTCGAACACAAGCTCAACGAGGGCCGTGAGTGGCTGCTGACGACGTATGGCGGACTGAACGAGGAGGAGCTTCGCCGCCCCCGCACGACCAGTGAGCACGATCCCCAGAACCATTGGTCCGCCCTGGATCATTTCGCGCATCTAGCCCTCATCGAGAGGAATTTCAACGCAATGGTTCGACGCCACTTCTCCGGTCACACGAATCCCGTGGGCCTGTTGAACGACGAGCACGGCCAGCCCCGCACCCGCGAGCAGATCATGGCGAGCGTGCACGAAATGACTGAAGAGTGGCAACGTGAGCATCGCGACGACTCCTACAACGAGGTCGTGGCGCTCACCGCCGCGGCGCGCGGGGAAACACTGCAACTGATGTCAGAACTAAGCGATGCGCAACTCGAGGAGACCCTTACCGGCGCACCGTGGGCTGACGGAACGGTGGGCGGTGTTCTGGGTGCCAACGCCGATCACGGTCGGATGCACTGGCACTGGGTTGAAAAGGCCGGTGACCAACTGTCGTAGACGCGACGCAAGTCCTAGAAGTCAGGCGCGGGGACGGGTGTGGCGAGTGTGAAGGAGGTCGCGTCGCCCCCTTCGAGAAAGAGATGGTCGAGTGTCTCGTACGCCAAGCAGAACGTTCCGTTCCCCAGTCCGCCCCACGTCTCGCCCCACGATTGGTAGAACCAGACCATCTTGGTGACGGGATCGACCCCGAAGGCTTCGACCTCGTGGCCCCCGCGAACCGTGGCGCCCGGCGTCAAGACACATTCGCCACTTGGCAGCGGCGTGTCGAAGCTGGTGTACCAATCGAGTCCGAGGATGAGTGGCCCGAGCGTGAGGAGCCCGAGCATCGGCGTCAACTCCGTCGCGTGGACCGACTTGGCGACGACGCCGTCCTTCTCGAGTGCGTCGGCGACGCACGGTCCCGAGGATCCGTCATCGTTGGGCGGGTACTGCTCGCCGGGCGGGTTGAACTGCGTCGCCTGCTCGTAGATCTTGACGGCATCGGTTTCGTTGAAGTTCCATCCGGGCTGATGCAGCGGAACCGTCATCAATGCGCCAGCCGTCGCGTTGCCAGTGCACGAGCCCAGCGCGCCCTGGTCAAAGGGTGGGCAGAGCCGTTGCCAGTTCACGGTCGACGTGGGCGGGGCCGGTGCCTGGGAGGCGTCGATGTGGCGGCGCGCAAAACTGTCTCGACGGTCGATGTGTCGTCCGAGGCGGCCCCCGCCGCCCGTTGACTTCTTCTCTTCGATGTGCGTGTAGGTCACGTCTCACCCTCCATGGTGCTAACTCCTTCGTCAAACACCCGAACGAAGACCGGCCAGTCGCTCCGCCACGTACGAGATCTTCGAAAACCGAGCGACGCATCCGGTACCGAGCGGCGACTGCGCTTCGAAGCCGACGCCGACCGAGCCGTAGGTGTCGAGGCGAAAGTATCGAACGAAGTTCCACAGGTCGCCGTCCGTCGAGTAGTGGAACGCGTGGGCGTCACCAAGACCCGAGATTCGCAGCCACACGCTCGGCGAGTCGATCACGACCGAGTTACAGTCGTCTGACTCGCCGCGCGTCACCACGGAGACCACCATCGCCTGTCCCTGTGGCGAATACTCGAAGCAGAGCTTCGCCCAACTTTGCGTATCGCTCCAGAGGACCAGCGCGCCGGCGTCAAACGTCGAGGAGAACGCCACTTCTACTTGGGCACTCAGCATGAACTCGGTCATCGGTTTGCAGACGAGCGCCGACGTGGTCGCAGTGACTTGGGACGTCTCGGGGTCGGTGAACCAATCCGTCTGCGGCGTCGCACTCATCACGATCGATTCGTCGACAAACTCCACTTCGATTGGTTTGCCCACCCACTCGAATGGTAACTCAAGTCCCGGAATGTTCACGGACACCGTCTTCTCCCGTCCCTCTCGACCGTCAACGAACTTCGGGCATGATGCGCTCGGCCACGAGTCGTAAGTGGTCGAGGTCGGCGAGGTCGAGGACCTGTAGGTACATCCGCGTGGCGCCCGCCTCGCCAAAGTCACGGAGCTTCGCGATGACTTCGTCGACCGTGCCGGCGAGTCCGTTCGCCCGAAGTTCCGCGACGTCGCGGCCGATGCGAGCGGCCCGTCGTTCGATCTCCGCTTCATTCTCGCCAACGCACAGCACCTGCGCCGCGGAGAGGATGATCGATTTCGGATCTCGACCGGCGGCCGTGCACGCAGCGCGTACGCGCAGGAACTGATCCCTCGTGGCGTCAAGGCTGTCGAAGGCCCGATTGAACTCGTCAGCGAAGCGAGCGGCGAGCTCGGGAGTCCGTGTCTTGCCGCCCCCGCCGATGATGATCGGCGGATGGGGTTGCTGTATTGGCTTGGGCAACGCCGGGCTATCGACGATCGGATAGTGAGCGCCGGCGTGCGAGTATCGCTCCCCCACGGGCGTCGCCCACAACCCGGTGATGATCTCTAGCTGTTCGGTGAGTCGATCGAATCGCTCCCCCAACGGCGGGAACTCAATGCCGTAGGCCGAATGCTCCGCATCAAACCACCCGGTGCCGATGCCGAGTTCGATTCGACCGCCGCTCATCTCGTCGATCTGTGCGACGGCGATCGCTAAAGGACCGGGCAAACGAAACGTCGCCGCCGTCACCAGGGTGCCGAGGCGCACATTGGTCGTCTCGCGGGCAAGGCCCGCCAACGTGATCCACGCGTCCGTCGGTCCGGGAAGTCCCGAGACCGCGCCCATGTGCAGATAGTGGTCGGAGCGGAAGAAGGCATTGAAGCCAAGTCGGTCGGTCTCTCGGGCCACTCGCAGGAGGTCGTCGTACGTGGCACCTTGCTGGGGCTCCGTGAAAATTCGCAGGTCCATCGAGAGGCCTTTCGTCACTGTGTCTGGGCCATGTTACGCAACACCGAACGCCGCGACGCACCAAAGTTTTGGTGAGACGGTGTGCGCCATCGTGTTGTAGGGTCGAAATCAATGGTATTTGCACGCTCGGAATCGGAGGACGCCATGTCAGATGAAGGTCCCCGCTACGGCGAGCCCGGTGGCTCGCAGTTCCCCATCACGACGGCGCTCGTCTTTCCCGATCGAGAGATCGACAAGAGTCTCGGTATGGTCTTTGGCGTCGTCGTTCGTTCCATGGGACTGGGCAAGAACATCACCGCCGGCATCCGATCACTCGCGGGCGGCGAAGTGAAGCAGTACACGCGCCTCGTCGAAGACAGTCGACGACACGCGCTCGACCGCATGATTGAAAACGGTCAGCTCGTCGGCGCGGACGCCATCGTCTCGTTTCGCTTCGACTCATCCGAGGTGGGACAGTCACTGACCGAGATCGTCGCTTACGGCACCGCCGTCACCTTCAAGAAGCCCTAAGAACGATGGGCTTCGTCGTTCTCATCATCGTCGCGGTCGTCATCGTCTGCTTCTTCATCAGCCTGTTCGTCCGGCGCCACGGCGAGGCCGACAGGCCCCAGCCGGGATGGCGCAGCACCGAGGAGGTCTTCAACGACCCCTCAACGAATCGCGTCATGCGTGTGTGGCTGGATCAAAAGGGTGAACGTCACTACGTTCCCGAAGTCGTCCGTCGCGCGTCCTGAGACCACGTCGCGTGAAGTGACGTGTATTACTCCTCCAAGAGTGATTGATACTTCATCGGAGCGACCAGCAGCCACGCGTCGCGGATGAGGTCGGCCAGCGTGTCCCAATCGGGCGAACTGACGTCGTCCACTCCGTCGAGGTAGGCACCGACCCAACCCCTGCCCCCCACGTACGGGGGTCGAAAGTAGCGCTCCGGTTCGTTGGCGACGAGCGACTCCTGCACACCGACGGCCGCGGCGAAGGTCACCGCGACGCGGTCATCGTGATGGTGGTCGGACATCCCAGCAAAGGTCTTCTTGTCGTCGACGAACCACGTGGCTTCTCCGTGACTGAGTCGTTCGTTGACCACGGGCAGGGCCATCGCGATGGCTCGAACGCGAATGGTCGCCGACTCCCCGAGCGGAGTTGGTCGTTGTTCAGGAGGGACGCCCGCCACGCAGGCATCGTATCGCCGAGCCCATCTGATCGGACCGGACCCTGTGCGTTCAACTCCTTCGACGTTGAGTTGCGCGCCAGGTAAGTCGTCCGAGCATCGCCAACACGGCCAAGAGGATGAGCGCGAACAGCAGCGGACCGGCGATGCGCAAGAGCCATTCGAATCCCGAGACGAAGCCAGTGATCGAATCGTGCCACGCCTTGTTGAAACCGCTGCGCGGGTGCGCGGGTGCGACGTGCACCGCTCCCGACTGGGTGAGTGCCACACTCAGGGTGCCGTAGGTCGTCTCGGTATTCAGGAGGTTCAGTTGACCCTGGAGTTGCTCAATCTGGCTCTGTATCGAGTTGAGCTGCGACTGAACGGCGAGGATGCCATTGATCGAATTCGTACGCGTCATGATCTTGAGGTACTGCGACCGGCTTACCTGCAGTGCGGCGATGCGGGCCTGGAGGTCCACGTACTGGCCAGTCACGTCATTGGCCGACGTGAACACTGATGTCGCGTGCCCAACGTGGCGCACTTGATCGACCAGTATCGCGAACTTGTGTTCAGGCACTTGCAGCACGATCGACGCGACGGAGAACGTGCCCTTCTTCTTGGTACCCATGGTTGCGTGGGTACTGGAGACGAAGCCTCCGTCGGCGGTCGCGAACGCCGTGAGTTGCGTCAGTGTCGTCTGGAATTGACGTCCGCCAATCGTCAAGTCGATGGTGCCGACCTCTTCGACGCGCAACGAACTCGATGACGCGTTGGCCGACGAGGTCTTCGACGAGTTGGTCGTCACGAGGCCCAACGTTGGCGTGCCCGTCAACGTGGTGAAGGGCGTACCGGTGTTGGAAACCACACCCTGAGTGCCGTCAGGGGTTGGCGACTGTCCCGACATAAAGCCCGTACCGCTCACCGCGATCTTCTTCTGCGAGTGGGTCGAAATTGCGCCTACGGCCGAGAAGGTCACGCCAGGCTGTTCGCTCAAGAAGAGCGGTACCGCCACGGCGACGACGACGACGCTCGCCGCGAGTGACATCACGATCGACTTCGAACGACCGAGGTGGTGGTACAGCGCCTCGATCCGGCGCGGCTTCTCGGTCATGTCGGCGCTTCGCGCTTGCTCGAGGATTCGATCGGGTGCCGTCGCAGAGACGCTGAACTCGTTGGCCGCCTGCGCGAGTGCTTTCTTCAGCGTCTCTTCATCGAACATTGTCATGAGTGCCTTTCCTGGCGATCGTCCATCTCGCCTGTCGTGTCGTACTGCAGGGCGGGGTGCGCGGCCAGTCGGGCGCGGGCGTCACTGAGACGCGACTTCACCGTGCCGGGCTGACGTCCTATGGCCGTGGCGATGTCGCGCTCGCTCAAGTCCGCGTAGTAGCGCAGGACGACCACGATGCGCAGGTGCGTCGGGAGATCCTTGAGGGCGGTCATGACGTCGTTCGAGAGGGCGACTCGTCCCATTGGATCGTCGATGGCGGCCACACCGGCCAACTCGTCCTCGCGCGAGCGATGATCGCGGTGGGGTATCTCCTTACGGAGCTTCGAGTTGCAGGTGTTGACGACGACGCGGTAGAGCCACGGTTTGAAATTCGAGTCCGACGAGAGCGAGTCACGGAACTTCCAGGCCCGCAGAAACGATTCCTGCACCGCGTCCTCGGCGTCGAGGCGGTTGCCCAGGATCAGATACGCCGTTCGCACCGAGCTGGCGTAGCCCTCTTCGAGCCACGCACGCAGTTCGGCGACGTCGACCAAGTCACTCATTCAAGCCATCCTCGTCGATTGCTCGAGTGCCGGAACTGTCGCCATATAGGTAAAGACGCTCATCGACCCGTTATG
>Ga0182013_10006410_pt1 | contig 13352 bp, 10 predicted proteins | sample 612S2MmetaG_FD_120487 | JGI IMG/M metagenome (GOLD analysis project Ga0182013, IMG submission 120487) | Permafrost microbial communities from Stordalen Mire, Sweden - 612S2M metaG | ecosystem: Environmental > Terrestrial > Soil > Wetlands > Permafrost | place: Sweden: Stordalen | collected... | reverse complement strand
GATGCTGTCGGCGGGAGCACCGCGGGCGGCCGCCTGAGGGGGCTCCCTGAGGGGGCTCCCTGAGGGGCTCCCTGAGGGGCTCACGGGGTTCGCGCGCGGCGTGCGGGCCGGCGCCAGGCGCGCCGCCTTGTATCAGCCTGCCGAGACTTCGACGCTCGGGCATGACGCCTCTCAAGCGTCATCCTCGGGCTCGACCCGAGGATCAGCCTGCACAGGATCGGTGCCCACATGGGCATCGCGACGCCTGCGTCGAGCGATCCTCGGGTCGAGCCCGAGGATGACGCTTGAGAGGCCGGTACGTCACTTTCCTGGCCCGTTGGTATTACATCCGCACCAGCGCGGAGCCCCAGGTCAGGCCACCGCCCAGTGCCTCCAGCAGGACGAGGTCGCCGCGCTTGACCCGGCCATCCTTAACCGCCTCGTTGAGCGCCAGCGGCACCGATGCGGCGGAGGTATTGGCATGGCGATCGACCGTCACCACCACCTGATCCTTGTCCAGGCCCAGTTTGCGGCCCATGGCGTCGATGATCCGCAGGTTGGCCTGATGCGGCACCAGCCAGTCGATGTCGCGCATGGTCAGGCCGTTGGCGCGCAACGCTTCCTCGACCGCTTCGGCGAGGCGGGTGACGGCGTGGCGAAACACCTCCCGCCCGTTCATCACCAGATGGCCCGGCTTGTCGCGCTGGCCGACCGCGCCATCGACATAGAGGATGTCGCCCAGACTGCCCTGGGCGTGCAGATGGGTGCTGAGAATGCCCTGATCCGATGTGCTGCCCTCGCCGGCGCGCAGGAACACCGCGCCCGCGCCGTCGCCAAACAGCACGCAGGTGCCGCGGTCCTGCCAGTTCAGGATGCGCGAGTAGACCTCGCTGCCGATCACCAGCACGCCGCGCGCCTGGCCGGAGCGGATCATCCCATCGGCCACCGACAGCGCGTAGATGAAGCCGGCGCAGGCGGCGGACAGGTCGAAGCCGAAGCCGCCCGGAACGCCCAGAGCAGCCATGACGCGGACGGCGGTGGAAGGAAACGCCTGGTCGGGCGTGCTGGTCGCCAGGATGACCGCGTCCACCTCGGACGGCTCCGCCTTCGCGTGCGCCAGAGCCTCCCGCGCGGCGGCCGTGCCCATGAAGGCCGCGGTCTCATGCGGGCTGGCGAAATGCCGCTGGCGGATGCCGGTCCGCTCCCGGATCCACTCGTCGGAGGTATCGACCGTGCGCGCCAGATCGTCGTTGGTGACGATGCGCTCGGGGAGATAGCCGCCGACGCCGGCGAGAATGGAGCGAACTGGCATCGGTTGTCCAAATTGAAGGCGAACGGGAAACTGACGAGCGGGAAGCCTCAGGCCGTCGCGAGTCGGCGGTCCCCTTCGTTTTTGTCCCCTCCGCTCCGCTTGTCCAGCCCGATCCGGGCCAGATCCTCACGAATATGGTCATTGAAGCGGTGCACGACCATGTCCATCGCCACGTCGATCGCGTGCGCGAAGCCCTTGGCGTCGGTGCCGCCGTGCGATTTCACCACGACGCCGTTCAACCCCACCATCACGGCGCCATTGTACCGCCTCGGGTCGAGCCATTCGCGCAGCCGGTCCAGTCCCGGCCGCGCGAGCAAATAGGCGATCTTCGCGGCGATGTTGCGAGTGAAAACGTGGCGCAGCAGGTCGCTGATCAGTTTCAGCGCGCCCTCGCCGGTCTTCAGCGCGACATTGCCGGTGAAACCGTCGGTGACCACGACATCGGTGGTGCCGGCGGTGATATCGTGGCCCTCAACGAAGCCATGGAAATGCGGGCCGAGATGGCTCGCGCGCAAAATCTCCGCTGCCTGGCGAACGGTGTCGTCGCCTTTCATTTCCTCCACGCCCACGTTCAGCAGACCGATCGTGGGGTTGGTCAGGCCGAGCACGGTGCGCGCGAAGGCGTCGCCCATGATGGCGAACTCGACCAGGTTGCGCACGTCGCAACGGACATTGGCGCCCAGATCGAGCATGACCACGTCGCCGCGGGCCGAGGGGGCGATCCCGGCCATCGCGGGCCGATCGATCCCCGGCAGCGATTTCAGCACGATCTTGCCCAGAGCCAGCAAAGCACCGGTATTGCCGGCGGATACCAGACCCGATGCCTCACCCGCCGCGACGGCGTCGATCGCGAGCCGCATCGACGACTGGCGAATGCGCACGGCGGCGGCGGCCTTGGTGTCGTTGGTGATGGTCTCGGCGGCGTGGCGGATCGTGCAGACCGCCTTGGCGCGGCGGCGCTTCGCGATGTGCGACAGCAGCATCGTCTGGTCGCCGAACAACAGGAAGCGCGCCTTCGGATGACGTTCCGCGGCAAGCTCCAGCCCGTCGAGCACCATGTCGGGCGCGTTATCCCCGCCCATGGCGTCGATCGCCAGCGTGTAAGTTTCGCTCAAGGACTGAACAGCGCCATGCGGACCGAAGTCACGCGCGACGCGGCGTCAGGCGCGAACGGCGTGATGAAGCGCCTTGCCGGCCGCGACCACTTCGCGGCCATCGTAGTGGCCGCAATGGCTACAGACGTGATGCGGGCGTTTCAGCTCACCGCAGTTGCCGCACTCCGCATGCGCCTCATGAGGCAGAGCCTGATGGCTGCGACGCATCCCTCTGCGAGAAGGTGACGTCTTACGTTTCGGAACAGCCATGGCACCGAGTCCTTTTTAAGCCAAGCAAAAGTGAGAATACGAGCAAGCCGCGCCGTCTAGCAGACCGGTCCCTCCGTCGCAAGACGAATGTCGCCGGGCCGGGGCGTAACGGGGATGGCGAGCGCCGGGGTTTCACCCCGGACCCCACGAGGGCTCTGCCCCTCGACCCCGCCAAGGGCTCGCCCTTGGAACCACTCATTTTGGCAGGGGAATCAGAGGGGGCCGACCATGGCGTTTCAAGGTCCGTGTAGGCCCCCTCTGATTCCCCTGCCAATGGACGGATTGCAAAGGCGTGCCTTTGCTGGGGTCCAGGGGCAAAGCCCCTGGCGGGGCCTTGGGGCAGAGCCCCAACGCTCGCCATCCCCGTTACGCCCCGACCCGGCGCTAATCCGGCTGGGCGGCGACGGTCAGGACGGTCGTGTGGACCAGGCCGTCGCGCATCAATTTGACCTGGACCTGGCTGCCGATGCGTTCGGGGGCGAGGAATGCGCGCAGCGCATGGTTGCCGCTGGTGGAGGAGCCATCCAATGCGAGCAGAACGTCGCCGGATCGCAGGCCGGCCCGGTCGGCCGGACCGCCGCGGGTGATGCTGACCACCTGGCGCGCGGTGCGCTGGCCGGCGCGGTGGGCGAGATTTTCCGGCACGGTGATGGGTTGCAGGGACACGCCCAGCCAGCCGCGGCGGGAGTCCATGTTTCCCATGGGATTCCCCATTTGGGGATTCCCCATTTGGGGATTCCCCATTTGGGGCGCGGACGCGTGGCCGTTGCGGACCACCGACTCGGCGGGCGCCTGGACGCTGACCTGCGGGATGGGTTGCACCGTCGGCAGGGTCATGGTTTGCGACATCGGCGCGGTGGCGGACGGATCCGCGGCAACGGTCGCGGTCGCCGCCTCCACGAAACGGGCGATCACGCCATGCGGCACGACGACCGCGTCGCCGCCGGAGGACACGCTGGTCATGCCCAGAAGCCGGCCCTCGGTGTCGAGCACCATGCCGCCGTGGCTGACCCGCCCTCCGGCGAGGTCGAGGGTGATCGTCGCACCGGCTGAACCGGCGCCGGCGGTGCGCGGAAAGCCATGGATGTTGGTCAGCCGGACGGTCGGGCTGCCGTCGAAATCGGCGCCGAGCGCCAGCACCAGGGCGCCGATCGTGGCGCTGCGGGCGGGCTCGGGGACCGAGACCGACACCGGCGCGTCCAGCCGCAGCGCCGCCAGATTATGCACCGGATCGCGCGGCCCGGCCTGCGCGGAGATCAACGCGCCGCTGGACAGGACGATGGTATAGCCAGACGCCGCCGGCAGCGCCTGATCGGACGTCACGACAAGGTCGGCGCGCCACAGGAACCCGGTCACGTGCCGATTCTGGCCGATGCGAATGGCGGTCAGAATCGGCGAGGCATTCGCCACCAACCGCGTGATCGATTCGGAAACCTGGCTCAGAAACTGCGTCATTGACCCTTCCATCGCGTGGAGGGCGGCGGAGCGCCGCGCCGGACAGCGCCAGAGATCCAAAGATCTGGCGTCCGCGTTATGTTTTTTGCCACATTACCCCGGGGTTGCAAACCGTTTGTTCGCCGGACGTTAAAGATACGTTCGCGGGTGATCTCAATTCTTCAGATAGTGGTCGCGGTAGCGTTCCCGCAGCATCAATTTTTGGATTTTGCCGGTCGCTGTGTGCGGTAATTCAGCGACCTCCAGCACCGCGTCGGGCAGCCACCATTTCGCGACCTTGCCTTCGAACACGCTTAGCACGGACGTGGGGTCGATGGTTCGGCCGGGGCGGGCGACCACCAACAGCAACGGCCGTTCATCCCATTTCGCGTGGCGGGCCGCGATCACCGCCGCCTCGCCGACATCGGGGTGCGACAGAGCGATGTTTTCCAGCGCGATCGAACTGATCCATTCGCCGCCCGATTTGATGACGTCCTTGGACCGATCGGTGATTTCCATGAAGCCGTCGGGATCGATCGTGGCGACGTCGCCGGTGGCGAACCAGCCGTCTTCGTCCAGCGCGCTGCCGGGTTCGTCGCCGTAATAGGCGCTGGCGACCCACGGGCCGCGCACTTTCAGGTCGCCGAACGCGACGCCGTCCCACGGCAGTTCCTTGTTGTCCGCGTCGACGATCTTCATGTCGATGCAGGACAGCACGCGGCCTTGTTTCAGCATGTGCCGCGTCACCGCTTCCCCGGTCAGGCCGGCCTGCGGCGGTTTCGGCGCGTTGTAGGTGCCGACCGGGCTGAGTTCGGTCATGCCCCAGCCATGCTCGACGGTCACGCCGTATTCGTCGCGGAACGCGTCGATTAGCAGCGGCGGGGCGGCGGAGCCTCCGGTCATGATGCGTTTCACCGTTTCCAGCCGCTCCCCGCTGGAGCGCAGATGTTGCAGCAGGCCGAGCCAGACGGTGGGCACGCCGCAGCTCATCGTGACACGTTCGTCATTAAAGATCCGCGCGAGGCTGGGCCCGTCCAGATGGCGGCCGGGCAGGATCAGCGCGGCGCCGGTCAGCGCGGCGGAATATGGGATCCCCCACGCGTTGACGTGGAACATCGGCACGACGGGCAGAATGCGGGACGTCGAGCGGACGTCCATCACGTCCGGCAGCGCGACGGCATAAGCATGCAGGAACGTGGAGCGGTGGCTGTACAGCACGCCTTTCGGCCGGCCGGTCGTGCCGGAGGTGTAACACAGCGCGCTGGCGGTGTTCTCATCGAATTCGGGCCAGACGTAATCGTCGGTCGCGGCGTCCAGCAGCGAATCGTAGCAATGCAGGCGCATCCCAGGGGCGACCGTGACCTCGGGCATCGCGTCCGGCGCGCACAGCATCACGATGTCGCGCACGTGATCCTTGATCGCGTTGGCGATGATGCCGATCAGCGGCGCGAAGCTGACATCGACGAACAGGATTTTGTCGGTCGCGTGATTGACGATGTAGCCGATGTCGTCGGGGTGCAGCCGTGGATTGATGGTATGGCAGATCGCGCCCATGCCCGGCGCGGCGTAGTAGACCTCCAGGTGGCGATAGCCGTTCCAGCCGAGCGTGCCGACGCGGTCGCCCTGGCGGATGCCGAGGTGTCGCAGGACGCGGACGAGTTGGCGGGAGCGGCGCTCGACGTCGGCCCAGGTGGCGTGGTGGGTGGTATTTTCGTGGGTGCGGGAGACGACCTGGGCGGACGCGTGATGCCGCGCCGCGTGTTTCAGGATGGTCGAAATCAGCAGACCGTGTGGCTGCATCAGGCCGAGCATGGCGTCCCTCCGTGGTTGGGCGTTGTTACGTACCCGTGGCGACGATATTGCTACAGAAAGCGCTACGATGCACGGCGATATGTCGCGCGCGGCGGTTCCCGGGACGACGGCGCGCCGAAAGTGGCCGCGGTGCCTCGATCTCGTCCGGTTTCGTATCCCGCCCGGTTTCGTGTTTGGGGGACACGAATTCGCGCGGTTCCGGGGATTTTATTACCGCCATTGGCGGGCAGGGCATATGATACCGCCGGTCGTGAGCGTCGATCGTTCGCTTGCCCATGGATCCAGGGGCCGATTCGGACGATACCGCCGTCGCGATGGGTCGCGCGGTCATTTTGTCAGACGGCTCGCGCGACCGGAACGCGCTGACCTGGCAACGAACGAGGCGAGACGCCCGTGCCGCACGAAGAACAACTGGCCGTTCTGTTCGCCGATGTCTCCGGCTCAACGCAAATGTATGAGACTCTGGGCGACGTTCGCGCGCGGGGCATCGTCGCGCGCTGCATCGCCGACATGGCCGAGGCGACGCACCGGCACGGCGGCAGGCTGATCAAGACCATCGGCGACGAGGTGATGACCACGTTTCCGAACGCCGCCGCTGCCGCCGAAGCCGCCTGCGAGATGCAGGAGGCGATCACCGGCCAGGTGGTGGAGGGGCGGCCGCTGGCGATTCGGGTCGGATTTCACTTTGGCCCGATCCTGAGCGAGGAAACCGACGTGTTCGGCGACGCGGTCAACCTGGCCGCGCGGCTGGCGAACGAGGCGAAGTCGGGCCAGATCCTGACCTCCGGCGCCACGGTGGAACAACTGGAAGGGCCGCGGCGGGAGGCCTGCCGGCAGATCGACCTGACGCAGGTGAAGGGCAAGCGGGAGCAGATCGCGATCCACGAGGTCGTCTGGCGCGCCGCCGACGCCACCGTCATGCGCGCGCCCTGGGCGACCGAGCACCGCGACAGCGGACGCCTGCGGTTCGTCGCCGGCGACACGCGGCTGGAACTGGGGGAAGGGCATCCGTCGCTGACCATCGGTCGGGCCGATCAGAACGCTCTGGTGGTGCGACAGCCCGAGGTGTCGCGGTTGCACGCGCGGATCGAATACCGCAACGGGCGGTTCGTGCTGACGGATCTCAGCGCCAACGGGACCTTTGTCGCGTTCGACGGCGGCGAGACGCGGTATGTGCATCGGGACAATCAGGAACTGACCGGGAGCGGCACGTTGGGTCTGGGCCAGGCGGTGGCGCCGGACTCGCAGACCACGGTGCGGTTCGGGCCGGGGTAGGGGGCGGTTGTCCTACACCGCGGCCTCGATCCGTTCGCACAACGTCTTCAGCACCATGACGCGGGCGAAATACTTATCGTTGGCGGGGACGATCACCCATGGAGCGACGGCGGTGTTGGTGCGGTCGATCATGTCGCACACCGCGCGGTCGTATTCCGGCGCCTTGTCGCGATTGCGCCAGTCCTCCGCTGTCAGCTTGAAGCTTTTGAACGGCGAGGTTTCCCGTGCCTTGAAGCGGGCGAGTTGTTCCTCGGGCGTCACGGTCAGCCAGAACTTCACGACGATCCCGCCGGCCTCGGCGAGTTGTTCCTCGAAGTCGTTGATTTCGCCGTAAGCGCGCATCCAGTCGGCTTCGGAGCACAGGCTCTCGACGCGTTCCACCAGGACGCGGCCGTACCAGGAGCGGTCGAAGATGGTGACGCGGCCCGTCCGGGGGAGGTGACGCCAGAAGCGCCAGAGATAGGGTTGCGCGCGTTCCTCCTGGGTTGGCGCGGCGATCGGGATCGCGCGGTAGTGGCGGGCGTCGAGAGCCCAGACGACGCGGCGGATGGCGCTGCCTTTGCCCGCGGCGTCCATGCCCTCAAACACCAGGACGGCGGAGCGCTGATGAAATTTGTGATGCCGTGTCAGCAGGTTGAGCGCGCCCTGATGCTTTTCCAGTTCGTGCTGATAGGTTTTGCGCGGCAGGGTCTGGCTGTAGTCGAGCGTCGACAGCACGGTGCGGCCGTCCAACGGCGGCGCGGGCAACGCGGCGGGTCGCGGTGGTGGCGGTTCCGCTCCGGCCTGCCGCCGTTCGATCGCGTCGGCGATGGCGCGGCCAACGGTGAGATATCGGTAGTTGGCGTTGGTGCCCTCGACCACGGTCCATGGCGCGTGACCGGTGCTGGTTCCGCGCAGGGCCAGTTCGGAGATTTTTCGAAATTGATCGTATTGTCTGAAGCGTGCCCAGTCGGTCTCGTTGATTCGCCAGCGGGTTTTTGGATCGTCTTCCAGGGCTTTCAGGCGGGTTCGTTGCGCTTTCTTCGACAAATGGAACCAGAACTTCAGCAGCAGGACGCCTTCATCGACCAGCATGCGTTCCAGGCGGACGATGCGCTCGGAGGCGCGCGGCAGTTCGTCGTTGGAGATCTTGCCGGCGACACGGTCCAGGATGGGGTCGGAGTGCCAGGCACCGAACAGGATGCCGATGTGGCCTTTTGGCGGCAGTGCGTTCCAGTAGCGCCACATGCGGGGCCGTTCGCGTTCCTCGTCAGACATTTCCCCGAAGGCGGTGGTGACGATGTGCCGCGGGTCCATCCATTCGTGCAGGATGTTGAGGGTTTCGCCTTTGCCGGCGCCATCGACGCCGCCGATGATGATGACGACCGGGTAGGCGGCTTTGGTCAGCAGGTCGTATTGCAGAGTCAGGAGGCGGGCGCGGAGGGTTTGCTCTTCGCGGTCGAAGTCGGATTTGGCGATCCGGTGGCCGAGTTCAGCGGATTCGAACATTTGTCACGCCTTTTGTGCGGGCTGGTGGCCCGGGTATCTGTTTCGGTACGTGCGACGGACCATCGGGTCGGGCCGGTGAGCGCTGAAATAACGTCGCCGATGAAACGGCACCGCTGACGAGGCGTCGTGGGCCGGCTCGACCGGCCCATCGTTCTCCTCAGACTCGTTCTCACCGGTTTGGTTCGGCCGATGGTTCGGTCAAGCCGAACCATGACGGTTGATGGAGGCTCTCACCGGTTTGGTTCGGTCGAGCCGAACCATGACGGAGGGCGGCCTACCACTTCATCTCCGGCTTGCCGATCCGGTACTGGAACAAACAATCCGCGTTCACGCCCACGTTGATGCCGTCGATCGTTCCGCCGTCGGCGAGCCGCGACAGCACTTCCGACGACAATTCCGGCAGCAACGTGCGCGACAGGATCTTCTCGACGTTGCGGGCGCCGGACGAGGTTTCGGTGCAGCGGGCGGCGATGGCGTCCACCACCTCCGGATCCCAGGTGAAATCCGTGGCGTAGGACTCCCGCACCCGCCGCCCGACCTTGTTGAGTTGCAGCACGACGATCTTGCGAATGATCTCGGGCGACAGCGGGAAATACGGCACCAGGCTGACGCGGCCGAGGAACGCCGGTTTGAAGTATTTCATCAGTTCCGGCATCAGCGCTTCACTGAGGCTCGCGGCGTCGGGCGCGGTGTCCGGATCGGCGAACAGGCGCATGATCAGGTCGGTGCCGAGGTTCGACGTCATGATGATGACGGTGTTCTTGAAGTCGATGTCGCGGCCTTCGCCGTCCTTCATCATCCCCTTGTCGAACACCTGGAAGAACACGTCCTGCACGCCGGGATGGGCTTTCTCCATCTCGTCCAGCAGGATGACGGAGTAAGGCCGCCGGCGCACCGCCTCGGTCAGCACGCCGCCCTCGCCGTACCCGACATAACCGGGCGGCGAGCCCATCAGCAGGCTGATCTTATGCTCCTCCTTGAACTCGCTCATGTTGAAGACGGTCATGTTCTGCTCGCCGCCGTACAGCAGGTCGGCCAGCGTCAGCGCGGTTTCCGTTTTGCCGGTGCCGGAGGTGCCGACCATCAGGAACACGCCGATCGGCTTGCGCGGATCGGTCAGTCCGGCGCGCGACGTGCGGATCGCCTGAGCGATCGCCTCCAGCGCGTGCGGCTGGCCGACGATGCGCTCTTCCATCTTTTGTTTCAGGTTCAGCACGGTGCGGATTTCGTTGGACTGCATGCGGCCGGAGGGAATGCCGGTCCAGCCTTCCACCACCTCGGCCACCGCCTGATGATCGACCACCGGATGGATCAGCGGCGTCTCGCCTTGCAGCGCGCGCAGCTTGTCCGCGGTTTCGGTGAGGCTGACGCGTAGCGCGTCCTTGTCGGCGATGTTCGCCTCATCCTCGATCTGGCCGCGGGTTTCGCTGACCTGAGCGGCCAGCACCTTCTCCTGGTTCCAGCGTTCGGTCAGCGCGGCGAGTTCATCGGTGATCCGCGCGCGTTCGGCCAGCAGGTCGTCGCGGCGATCCCTGTGCGGCGCGCCGGAGGCGATTTCGCGTTGCAGGATCTTCACCTCGGTGTCGATCAGGCTGATACGGCGTTGCCGGTCCTCGATCGGCGAGGGCACGGCGGCCTGGCTCATGCCGACGCGGGCGCAGGCGGTGTCCAGCAGGCTGACCGCCTTGTCGGGCAACTGGCGCGAGGGGATGTAGCGGGCGGAGAGGCGCACGGCTTCGACGACCGCCTCGTCCAGGATGCGGACGTGGTGGTGGTGTTCCAGCGTTTCGACCAGGCCGCGGACCATGGAGATGGCCATCGATTCGGGCGGTTCCTCCACTTTCACCACCTGGAAGCGGCGGGTCAGCGCGGCGTCTTTCTCGAAGTATTTCTTGTATTCGGCCCAGGTGGTGGCGGCGATGGTGCGGAGTTCGCCGCGGGCGAGGGCGGGTTTCAGCAGGTTGGCGGCGTCGCCCTGGCCAGCGGAGCCTCCCGCGCCGATCAACTGGTGCGCCTCGTCGATGAACAGGATGATCGGTTTGGGGGAGGCTTTGACGTCGTCGATGACGCCGCGCAGGCGGTTTTCGAACTCGCCTTTCATGCCGGCACCGGCTTGCAGCAAGCCAAGGTCGAGGGTTCTTAACGACACGCCCCGCAGCGCGGGTGGCACGTCTCCGGAGGCCAGACGCAACGCGAAGCCTTCGACGACGGCGGTTTTGCCGACGCCGGCCTCGCCGGTCAGGATCGGATTGTTTTGCCGGCGGCGCGTCAGGATGTCGATGATCTGGCGGATCTCGAAGTCGCGGCCCAGAATCGGATCGATTTTCCCGGCTTTCGCCTGCGCGGTCAGGTCGGTGGTGTATTGTTCCAGCGCGCCGGTGGTGTGGCGCGGGATGGGCGAGCCTTCGCCGGTCGCGGGCGCCTCGCCGGGTGCCGATGTGGCCTGACCCTCGGCGGTTTCCGCGCTGTTGGCGGTGATGGTGGCGAAGTCGCGCTTCAGGGATTCGACGGGGATTTTAAGCAACTGGCCGGATGCCTCGCGCGCCCGCAACGCCAGCATCTCGTCGGCCAGCAGCGCGGTCAGCAGGTGGCCGGAGCGGATGCGGCCGGCGCCTTGCTCCAGCGAGGCCAGCAGCCAGGCCTGCTTGACCAGTTCCACGACATCGGGCGACAGCGAGGGCGCGCGCCCGTTGCCGGTTTTCATGCGGTCCAGGGCGCGGTTCAGATCGGTGGCGAAGCGTCCCTGGTCGATTTCGTAATGCTTCAGAATCGCCGCGACATCGCCGTCGGCGCGGTCGGCGAGGGTCACCAGCCAGTGTTCGATCTCGATATTGTAATGGGTGCGGGACAGGGTCAGGCCCGCCGCCGCTTCCAACGCGCGGCGGCACGGGTCGTTGAGCCGGCCGACAAGCTGTTTCAGGTCGATGCTGAGCATGGGATTTCCCCCGGAGACGCGGCTCGCGCTGTCGCGGCCGACAAGCGGTTTCTGGCTTCTCCCGGCCCTCGCCATACGTTCTTCGCCGCGTTCCGAGGCGGGCGGATATTTAAGGAAATACGTTGTTTGTTCAGAATGCACCGTTGCTGGTGGAACGCATTGACCTGAATCAAAAAAATGCCTGTCCATCTCCTCGCCGCGGGCGGTGGTCAACGCGGCGCCGATCGGCGGCGCGAGCCTGATCCCGCCGAAGGGGAACTCGCCGGAGCGTCAGGCGGCGGCGTGGACGTTGATCAACTGGCTGGTCAGTCCGGAGATCGCTGGCGGATGGAGCCAGTTCACCGGGTACTTCTCCCCGCGCATCGCGGTATACGATTTGCCGGAGATGAAGGCGTATCTGGGGGAGAATCCGGACGCCAGGGTGGCGCTGGATGAGTTGGCGTACGCGCGGGGATGGTTCTCGACCTACAACACGGTGGCGGTGCGTAAGGCGCTGGAGGACGGGGTGCAGGCGGTGCTGTCCGGGACGACGACGCCCGAGGCGGCGATGGAGGAGACGCAGAAGCAGGCGGATGCATTGATGAAGCCGTATGTGGATCAGACGGCGTTGAAGCCGGTGGGGTGAGGGGGGATCCCTCAGCGCAAGGCCGCGCGGATTTCGTTGATCGCCGCACGAATGTCTTGTTTGTCGGCCTGGGTCAGGTCTTCCTTGGTGTTTTTGGTATAGATGTCGAGGAAGGCAATTAAGCCAGGTGAGGCACTGAAGTAATAAATGACGCGGGCGCCTCCGCTCTTGCCGCGCCCAGGTAAACCGATCCTGGCTTTGCGCGCGCCGCCGGTGCCCTGGATGATTGGCCACGCATCGGGGCGCGCGACGATTGACGCTTCCGCTGCCGTGCGGGCGTCCGGCGACAGTAGGCGGACAGCGGCGCGCTCATTGTGGCGGGAGGCGATAACCTGGGTCATGGATATTCCAGTAGCGACGCCGGCGGGATTGGGCATCGGGTGAATGTCACGGGCAACAGGGTATATCGACCACTTCGGTTCAATGGGCGAATGGAAATCAGAATTACCCACTACTTTTTGTGTCGGAATGCCTCACGCAACTGAGACAAAGGGCGTTCCTTGCCTTCCAGGTGGTTCATGGCTTGTTGCAACACCTCGAGGGCGGGGCCACCGTTAAAGTTGGGTGGTTGATGTCCGGCCTGAATCAGCGTGGCAGCGATAATCGACGCAGCCGATTGGGCGACGGTTTTCCAGTAGGGCGGCTTCTTTTTGCCTGCCGACGAAAAACCAGAAATTCTTCGGCGGCGGCTTCCGCGCCGATCAAAAGGCTGCGAAGCGCGCCAATTCGACGGCCGTGCCATTCGCGCCGTATTTGATCGCGATAAGCGTCCTCCGATTGTTCTTGGAGACGTGTTTCCCAAAGTTCAATGTATGACGGTGCGACTTCAAGAATTGTGGAAATCGCTTTACACGGCTTCTTGTAGTCTGGTGGTAAAATGTGCAGGCGCTCAACGTTGTCGGTATCCCATGGACCGGCAACGTTGAGCCAGCCGACAAGATTCCGAACGCAAACCTCGTCAGGCACCGATCTGTTTTTGAACGCGTGACTGAACCATGTCACGACGGCAGCAGCGGTCACCGGGGTTTTGTGCGCCGGAGCGCTTGCCCAATGGAGTTCTCCAGCCCGAGCGATCGAAAGCGCGCTTTCCAGGAGCAGATCGGTCGTCCCGGTCCGGCGAATTGCCTG
>Ga0182013_10006403_pt1 | contig 13365 bp, 10 predicted proteins | sample 612S2MmetaG_FD_120487 | JGI IMG/M metagenome (GOLD analysis project Ga0182013, IMG submission 120487) | Permafrost microbial communities from Stordalen Mire, Sweden - 612S2M metaG | ecosystem: Environmental > Terrestrial > Soil > Wetlands > Permafrost | place: Sweden: Stordalen | collected... | reverse complement strand
CGTCGGACCGGATGGCCAGCGACACCCAGCTCGCGTCCCCGGCTTCGTATACACGGTCGAGCGCGCTGGTCCCGTAATTCTCGCTGTCACACAGAGCAATTGGCGGCTTTCCCTCGTACCTGCAGAAGTCGTCGGAGTACGCCCAGGCGTTCCCATTGATCATGGACGTGCCGAGGAACTGACCCTCACCCGTCCGCTGCTGGTGGTAAAGACCCAGCGACAGCGCCGCGAGCACGGCGAGCGCCGCGTTACTGTCTCCGTCGATTAGCTGATTGAGGTGCGGCATGACAACCGCCTGCAGCTCTAAGACACTGAAGCCCTCGCTCTGGGCCGGATGAGTCCAGTATCCGACCTGACGATCGAAACTTCCGGCAACCGACTGCGCCGCCTGCGCGTAGAGGGCGCGGCCCGCGTAGGGCCCATCGGTGCCGTAGCCCGCGGCGTGAACGTAGAGCAGACGCGGGTTGCTCGCCTTCAGTTCTTCGTAGCCCAGGCCCACCTTTTCGGCGACTCCGGAGCGGAAGCTGGTGACGAAGGCATCGGCTGTCGCAATGATCTGCTGCGCGATCGTCCGGCCCTCGGCGGTTCGCAGATCGACTGACACGCTTTCCTTACCCGCAGTCGTCTTGGTGCTGGCGACCTCGGGCCCGAACGCGCTCCGTTGCGGGTCCCCGTTGCGATCTTCGAGCTTGATGACGCGGGCCCCGAGCGAGGCAAGCATCGCCGTGGCATAGGGCATGGCGTAGAAGTAGCCGAATTCGACCACGGTCACTCCAGCGAACGGGTGCGCCGGCGCTTCTTGTCCACCCGTCGGGAACGCATGCTTCTCGAAAGGGCCAGCGGTCGAACCGATTTCAGGAGCTGAGTTCTCGATCACGATGGGGGTTTTTTCGAAGCGACCGATCGGGCCGATCTCGCGGACCTCTCCGAACTTGGGATCGTTTATCACGACCACGTCACCGTTGTGCACGATCTGCGGGTGCTCGAGACCCTTCTCGCTGGTCACGGCAACTTCGTAGGCGACATCTAGGCTGTCTTTCAGCAAGGGCAGCCAATGGTCGAAATCCTCGGCACGGAACGCCTCCATTAGGAGGTCCTCCCACTCCTGGGCATCGTCGGCATTGGCGAAACTCGGCAAACCGGCGAATCGCGGATCTTTTTCGACGATGTCACCGATGCCCGCGACGGCGCACAATGCCTTGCCCTGATGAGGCAGCATCGTCGAGGTCTGAATAAAGCGTCCGTCACGGGTGGCCAAGAGGACTCCGAATCGGCTTGCCCCGGTTAGGGATCGCGAATCACCGCTCGTCGATTCACCCTTCTTGGCCATCAGCTGGACGATCGTCGACACGAAGTAGTCGATTGGATCGAGCCCGGCGACCAAGGTGGCGTCGAGTGCCTGGCCCCGGCCCGTCTTCTCGCGAACGAGCAGCGCCCCGATGATGCCCGCGACGGACTGCATCGCCGCGCCGTAGCTGGCCCACGCAACCGGGAACATGATGGGTCCGTCGCGGTGACCCCAGCTCCCGCGCGCCCACAGGCCAGCTTTCGCAGCGACCAGCGAGTCGTAGGCTTTGAGGCCTGAGTATGGGCCGGTCTTGCCGAATCCAGTTACGGAGAGGTGAATCAACGCCGGGTTCAGAGCGCGTAAGACGTCAGCACCCACCCCCCAAACATCGGTGGTTCCCGGCGCGAAGCCCTCGATCACGACGTCAGCGGCGCCGACCAGTTCCTTGACACACTCTTGGCCCTCGGTGGTGCGCAGATCGGCGACGAGGCTGTCCTTGCCGCGGTTCCACACCAGGAAGCCGCTCGGATTCACCGTACGCAACCGGTCACCGTCCGGTGGCTCGACCTTGATCACCCGTGCCCCGGCGTCAGCCAGAATCACCCCGGCCATCGAGGCGGCCGCGCTGCCCGAGCCAAGTTCGAGCACGTTCAAGCCTTCGAAGATCCGATTCATCATGTCTCCTAGCGAATTCGGGGCGGCGGGGGCCGTTCAGGCCTCTGCGCCGATGTGCGGCTCGAACACGATCGGCAGATACGTCACATTGCGGACCGCAACGTTGTCGTAGACGAGTTCTTCGCCCGGAGCCAGCTCGTAGTCGGGGATGCGGGCGAGGAATTCCTCCAACGCCAGCCGCATCTCTAGCCGTGCCAGATGCGACCCGAGGCAGCGGTGCACGCCGCTTGCAAACGCGATGTGGTTGTTTCGGCGCCTGAAGTCGACCTTCATCGGGTCCTCGAAGGCATTCGGGTCGAGGTTGGCGGCGGCCCAGATAGCATGGATCGCTTCGCCTTTGCGAATAACCAGACCCTCGCCAAGGTCGATGTCCTCTTGGTCGCAGAACCTCATACCGGAAGGAACGGGTGACTCGAAGCGCAGGATTTCCTCCACCGCAGAGGGAATGCGCGACTTGTCCTGGACCAGTTGCCGCCGTTCCTCCGGGTGTTGGGCCAGCCAGGCGAATGTGCACGACATCGTTGAGGTCACGGTGTCCAAACCGGCGAACATGAACAAGAACAAGATGTTTAGCAGTTCAAGGTCCGTCAAGGGCTCACCCGCGACCTCGGATTGCAGCAGGGTCGCAATGACGTCGTCAGCGGGTTCGGTCTCGGCCCGGCGCTTGGCAAGGAATGTACCGAAGTACTCCAAAAGTTTGAGGCCAGCGGCCTGCATGTTGGCGTCGATCTCTTCCAGCGTATCGCCCTGCGGATGAATCGCAGCGTCCTTGAACTCGATGAAGAAGTCGAAGTCTTCGATTGGCGCACCCATTGCCCGCAAGAAGGTCTGGCAGGGCAGTGGAACACAGAATTCCTTTGCAAGGTCGACTTTTCCGTCCGCGACGAACGTATCGATGAGTTCGGCAGCAAGCGCCCGCACCGAACCCTCCAGACGTGCCACCTGTTTCGGGGCGAAGATCGGGTCGAGCAGCCGTCGCCACTTCTTGTGCTCGCTGCCGTCGATCTCCAGCGGGATCAGAGCGCCGGCATTGCCGAAACTCCCACCGCGCCCGCCTGTCCCGGTGATGGCCGGATGGCGATTGATCGCAATGATGTCCGCCATGCGGTACAGGTGTACGACTCCCTCGATGCGTTCAGCCCGAACGTTCTTCGCCTTGTCGTAATACACGACCTGAGGGTTGGAACTGGTCTTCACCGCCTGCGTGAACGGCGAAAGTCTCGGGTCGAACCGAGTGGCTTGCTCCATAGTCGGACTCCTCCAGGACGCTGTGACGAACGACACTGTACATGTACAGTCAAAGTATCACATTCGATTGTGCACGGAAGAGGACCAAGCGAGAGGGCCTGTCGGCCAGGTTCCGACGCCAGTGCGCCCCACAGTCGAATGGTCATTGATGGTGGCAATGGGGTCGTGCTTCCGCCGTCGCCTCGGCACCGGGACCCGCACCGCCATGCCGACCTAATACGTATAGCTATTTATTCATAGACTGGTCACTACGGGCGACCGGACGGCTCGATGTATTCGGAGGGGCGGGCACGCATGTAGCGACGCGCCCAGCTGAGAATTCCGGACGAGCGACGGTCGACGTGTGATCGAAGCGCTCCGCGCGATTCTGCGGACGTCCTACCACCGCCTAATCATGAACAGCGTTCATGACGATTGTAAAGAGATCGAAATCGACTCTGCCTCAACGCCACTTGGTTAGTCGAGGTGACCCAGGACGCTGATCAGATCTCTCACCAAGTCAGAATCGTCCACGCGGGTGAGCACGTACTCGCGGACGAAGCCTGCGGCCGTGTGGACCACCTTCCCCGTGACGCGGCCCGACTCGTCGCTACACAGCGCGACCGCGACCCGCGCGATCTGACGGGGAGACAGGTCCAGGCCCGGTGGTATCCCCTCCTCGTCGAGGTACGGCTTCGACATCCGAGTCAACGCGCCCGGCGAGATCGCATTCGCGGTAACGCCAACCTCGGCGCCCTCCCGTGCTGCGGCCATCGTGATGCCCCAGACCGACGCCTTGGCCGCGGCGTAGGCCATGCCGGCGGCCATCTTCGTGGCCAACGCCGCCTCGGACGTGGTGTTGATGATGCGCCCATGACGTTGAGCGGACATGATCGGGAACGCCGCGCGAATGGTGCCAATCGTGCCGACGACGTGCACGGCAAGCATGCGCTGAAGGTCGGCTTCCGCGAGCGACGCTAAATCTGTTCTCAGACCGATGATCCCAGCGTTGTTCACCAGAATGTCGAGTCTGCCGAAGTCATCGACCACACGTCCGACCACTGATTCGGCACCCGCGAAGTCGGACACATCCGAAGTGTCGGGGACGGCGTGACCGCCGGCCGCGCGAATGGAGACGGCCACCTGCTCGGCAATTCCCGGATCCGGATGAGCGCCTTCGAGATCCACCCCAGTGTCATTCACCACGACGGTCGCACCCGCCGCGGCGAGCGCTGCGGCGTGAGCGGCGCCGATTCCTCGCCCCGCACCGGTAACCAGGGCAACGCGTCCCGTCAGTTCACCAGCGAAAGTTGCCATCTCAGCGGTCCTGCCCTACGTCGACCGGGATCGGTCCGAGGTCTTCGACCTCAGTGGGTACCGCGACGGCGGCTCGCCGACGCACGTGAGGAAGCGCGGCGTTCACGATCGACCCTTCGTCGAGCCGTTCAGCACGTACCTTCGGCCTACCAACCATACGGAGTATAGTAAACGCCGTTCAACATGACGGTCGATGGTGATTGGTGATGTGAAGGCACCGCACAGCAATCCGAATGGAGGAGCGATGGCAGACGTATGGTCGCCACCAGCCACGGCGACGCGGATGTGCGCCCTGCCGGGAGCGGTGTTCACGAAGGTACCTAGACCCGACTTCGTCAACGGCAGGATGATGCGCCTGCCTACCAGCGTGCTGCAAGACATGCCTTGCCCGTCGTTCCTGATCGAACACCCACGTGGCCTGGTGTTGTTCGACACCGGCATCAGCCCGAAGGGCCTAGCCAATCCAGAGGCGTACTTCCCGAACCTCGTCGATCTGTTCGGCTTCGAGTGCCGTCCGGACCTCGGAATCGACGCCCAGCTCCGCGGTCTGGGGCTTCGGCCCGAGCAGATCACCTACGTCATTCCGTCGCACCTGCACTTCGACCACGCGGGCGGCCTGTACCTCTTCCCGAACGCGACGTTCATCGTCGGCGCCGGTGAGATGGGTTACGCGTATCGGCCGGACGGGGGTTATCAGCCCTACTACCTACTCGACGACCTCGCGCCCACGCGCGGTTTCCGATGGATAGAGGCCGACAGTGATTTCGACCTGTTCGGCGACGGCAGTGTCCGGGTGCTGCTGAGCCCCGGGCACACGCCGGGCTCACTCGCACTGTTCGTCAGGCTACCCAACCAGAACTTCATCTTGACCGGCGACGCGTGCCATTACCGGAGCGAAGTCGAACACGGGGTGGCCGACAATCTGCACGACGAGGCTCGCGGTATCCATTCGCTGCACCGGCTCATCCTGATCCGAGACGCCTGGGATGCCACTCTGTGGGTCGGCCACGATCCCGGCGACTGGGACGCATTTCCGCACGCGCCGGAGTACATCGAGTGACATCATCCACGGCGGCGGCCGCCGTGGCCTAGCGATCGAGCTCTCGCAGTCCATTCTCCAACAACTTCAGCGCAACACCGATGCGCTCCGCGGGATCGTCGGTGCCCCCCGTTTGTGCCCAAGTGCGAAACTCATTGGCCGCCACTGCATCCATCGCGGTGACGATCACACGGGCGTGCATCGCGTCCGCGCCTTCACGGAGGCGTCGGGTTACCTCTGCGACGAGTGCGTCGTCGCGCGTGAGTCGCTCACCGTGTGCTCGAGCACGGAGTGCCGGAGCGTCGGCAAGAATCCGCGCGATCTGGACCACTCGCGCACGCGCTGCAGGCTCCACGTGGGACGTCTGCAGGTAAGCCTCGCGGAGCGCCGTCACCGCGCCTTCGTCGGCGGGCCGTGCGGCCATCGCGTCGATCAGCCTGTCGTGCAGAACCCGCTCGTAGTCGAGCACGACCTCGTCCTTCGACGCGAAGTAACGGAAGAACGTACGCTCGGAAATACCTGCAGCAGAGGCGATGTCGGCAACGGTCACGCGGTCGAACCCGAGGTCGGCGAACAAGTTCACCGCGATGAGTCCGATCTCGTCGCGAACCAGTCGGCGGCGACGTAAGGCGTGTGGCTCGATCACACTCGCCTTCCCGTGGCGAAGCCCGCCGCGCCGCGCAACAGTGCTGGCACCATCGTCGCCATCGACGTGTCGTGCTCGGCCACGCCCAAACTGACCTCCCTGGCGTGCCTACCCTCGAGGATCACCGCCAGTTTGAACAGCGCAAGGGCCTGGTAGTACGGCAGTGCGCTGAGGTCACGGCCGGTGCGCTGTCCGTACCGGTCGGCCATCTCCGACCGCGTCGGGTAACCGTCGGATCCCCCGGCTTGGAGAGTGATGATCGGCTCCTCGCCGGGCTCGGTCCACCTGGCGAGCAGATGCCCCAGATCGAGCAGCGGATCGCCGATTGTGCCGGTGTCCCAGTCGACGATCGCCGCCAGCCGGGCAGGCGGAGCCGGCGCGACCATCACGTTGAACGGACTGTAATCGCCGTGCAGTAACGCGGGGGGGCTCATCGCCGGCCGGTTCGACTCGAGCCAATCGACCAGGAAGTCCAGCTCGGCGAGGTCGCGGGTGCGGTAGCGGTTGAGTTGCGCCAGCCAGCGCGGCACCTGTCGCTCGAGGAAGCCCTCGGGCTTACCCAGGCCTTCGAGGCCCCGCGCCCGCCAGTCCACCAACGACAATTCGGCGATGCCGTCGACGTAGGCCATGCCGAGCTCACGGCGTAGGCGCGAGTCACTGGTGAACGGTTCTGGCAACTCGAATCCCGGGGTGAAACCGGCGACTACCTCCATGATGAGGAACGGCGCTCCGAGCACGCTGGGATCGTCGCAGTGCAAGAGCGCGGCGGGGTGAGGGACCGTTGTTCCGTTGAGCGCGCTCAAGATTCGCCATTCCCGGCCGATGTTCGACGCACTCGGGTCGTTCTTGACGGCGGGCGGTCTGCGGAGGATCCACGCGTGGTCACCGCGACTGATGGTGAACAACGCATTGGCGATGCCGGTGCCCTCACCCATGCGCACCGCGGAGAGGGGCTTGCCTTCGCCCGGCAGCCGACCGCCGATCCACGCGTCGAGCCGAGCTTCGTCGAGGTCGATGTCGTCGGTCGTGGTCACGCGCTCAGAATATGCACTGTTGACATAGACTGTCAACGCTGTCAGTGTGTGTCACATGGTCGATTTCGAACTGCCGCAAGACGTCGTGGACCTGCGAGCACGGGTCGCCAACTTCATCGACACCATCGTGTTGCCGACCGAACCCCAGATCGGGACCCGGCCGTTCTTCGACATCGTCGCCGACGTGCAGGCGAAGGCACGCGCGGAAGGTCTGTGGTGTCCATTCGTGCCCGTCGAGTACGGCGGGATGGGGCTGGGCCACCTCGAGAACGCGATCGTCCAGGTCGAGGTCGGCAGGTCGTTCACGCACCTCGGCGCGTGGGCGCTGAACTGCATGGGGCCTCAGGACGCGACGATGTTGACACTGATCGAACACGGCACCGAGGAGCAGAAGCAGCGTTACCTCGTCCCGCTCGTCGACGGCGACATCCGGGTCTGCTTCGCGATGACGGAGAAGGCCGCCGGCGCCGATGCCACGGGCATGCAGACGACCGCGGTGCGCAACGGCTCCAACTGGATTCTCAACGGCGAGAAGTGGTTCACCTCCGGAGCCAGCATCTCGCAATTGGCCCTCGTGATGGCGATGACCGATCCCGACGCGCCACGTCATCAGCGGTACTCCACTTTCCTCGTCGAGCTTCCCGATCCTGGCTTCGAGATCGTCCGCAACATCCCGGTTCTCAACGAGGACACCGAACCGCGCTTCGGCGACGAGGTCCAGATGGGCCACGCAGAGGTGCGTATCCGCGATCTCGTCGTCGCCGAGCACAACGTCCTCGGCGGCCTCGGGCAGGGCTTCGCGATGGGGCAGCACCGCCTCGGTTACGGTCGACTTCGGCACGGGATGTGGAGCGTAGCGAAAGCTCAGGCGGCGCTTGACATGGCGACGGCACGCGCATGCGAGCGGGTCACGTTCGGCAAGCGGGTCGCCGATCGGCAGGGCATCCAGTGGATGCTGGCGGACTGCGCCGAGAAGCTCTACCTGACAAGGCTGATGGTCCTGCACCTGGCGTACAAGATGGAACGCGGACTCGACCTCCGGCAGGAGAACTCGATCGCCAAGACCTACATCGCCAACATGCTGTGTGAGGTCATCGACACCGCCATGCAAATTCACGGCTCCCTCGGGTACACCCACGACGTGCCACTGGGCGCATGGCTCAACGAGGCCCGCGCCAATCGGATCATCGATGGCCCCGACGAGGTTCACCGATGGACGGTTGGCCGCAGTGTGGTGAAGGCGTACGAGAGCTCCGGCACCACGGCTGCCGCAGCGGGTGGGGACCTCTTTTGACCCAGGATCCGTTCGACCTCTCCGGCCGGATAGCCCTGATCACCGGCGGCACCAGGGGTATCGGCCGACAGATCGCCTTCACGCTGGCCCGAGCCGGCGCCGACGTCATCGTCGTCAGCCGCAAAACCGACGCCTGCGATCGCACCGCCGAGGAGGTGGCGGACGAGACGGGCCGACAGGCCTACGCCCTGCCGGCCAACGTCAGCAACTGGGCCGAATGCGACCGCGTCGTCGAGGCAGCGTACGCGACGGCGGGACGCATCGACATCCTGGTCAACAACGCCGGAGCGTCTCTGCTGTACGACGACGTCTCGACGATCGACGAGGCAATGTTCGACAAGATGATCGCACTGAACCTCAAGGGACCGTTCCGATTGACGGCGCTCATCGGTACGCGGATGGCTGCCGGTGGTTCCGGCAGCGTCGTCAACGTCAGCACGATCTCCGCGTCGGTCGGGGCGGCGCACGCGATCGTGTACGCCGCGGCGAAGGCCGGGCTCAACAACTTGACCAAGTCGTTCGCGGAGCGCTTCGCGCCCGCCGTTCGCGTCAACGCGGTCATGCCCGGCGCCGTCAACACCGACGTCATGGCGTCGTGGAGCCCGGCCGAACGGGACCGCGCCTGCGCCACCGCGCTTTTGGGGCGGGTCGGCCGACCCGAGGAGATCTCCGGGGCGGTGCACTTCTTGGCCAGTGACGCTGCCAGCTTCACCACGGGTCAGGTGCTCGCCGTCGACGGCGGACACGTCTGATCGGAAAGGCCAAACGATGGATTTGACGGACCGCTGCGCCGTCGTGACTGGTGGAGGCCACGGTATCGGACGTGCGCTCGCCGAAGAACTGAGCTCGCGGGGTGCTCGAGTTGTGGTGGCCGATCTGAACGTCAAGCGTGCGGGCAAGATCGCCGAACGCATCGGAGGCCTGGGGCTGCACTGCGACGTCGGCTCCAAGGAGGACGTCGACGGTCTGATCACGCTCGCCGAGCTCAACTTCGGTCCGGTCGCGGTGTTCTGCTCCAACGCCGGATACAGCGATACCGGCGACGGGCTCGCGCAAACTCCCGAGGCCGTCCGACGCATCATCGAGGTGAACATGCTCAGTCACGTCTGGGCGGCCCAAGCGGTGCTACCCGGGATGCTGGACGTCGGCGAGGGCTGGCTGATCCAGACGATCTCGTCAGCAGCGCTGATTACGGGCCCGTCGTTCATGGGTTACACGATGAGCAAGCATGGCGCGCTCGGCTTCGCGGAGTGGGTCGCCCTCAATTACGCGCACCGGGGGATCCATGTGACGTGTCTGTGCCCCAACGCCGTGAACACCGGCATGTTAGGCCGAAACGAGGACGACGAATCGACCAGTCCGACCGCGGTCGACCTACCGGAGCTCGGCGAGGTGGTGGAACCCGAGGACTGCGCCCGTCAGGCGCTCGACGCTGCCGCGGCGGGCCGATTCCTGGCACTACCCCACCCCCGGGTCGGGCAATCGTTCTTGCGCAAGGCGACGGACTACGACGCGTGGCTACAGCGGACCAACCAGCGTCTGCAAGCCATGGGTTCGGTGCCGACGTGAACGGCGCAAGGCAACCAAGCAGTTTCACAGCACGGAAAGGAACCGAAAGATGCCAGGCAGGATTATCGACAAGGTCGCATTCATCACGGGCGTGGCCCGTGGGCTGGGCCGAGCGAACGCAGTGCGGCTCGCCGAGGAGGGCGCTGACATCATCGGAGTCGACCGTCTCGAGCTGGAGCCGTTCGCCGATTACCCCATGCCCACCGACGCCGACCTTGAAGAAACGGTGGCACTGGTCGAGAAGACCGGGAGGCGAATCGTTGCCGTCAAGGCAGACGTGACCGATCGTTCCGGGCTAGCGGCCGCACTCGACCAGGGCCTGAAACAGTTCGGTCGCCTCGACATCGTGGTCGCCAACGCCGGAATCTCTCCACCGGGAGCGCCCACGTGGGAGCTACCTCCCGACCAGTGGGACAAGGTGCTGAGCATCAACCTGACCGGCGTGTTCAACACGATCGCCGTCGCCGTACCAGCCATGATCGACGCCGGCAACGGTGGGTCCATCGTGCTCATGGCCTCCGGCGCCGCGCTGATGAACATGCCACACCTCTCCGACTACGCCGCCGCCAAGGCGGGAGTAGTCACCCTGGCCAAGACTCTGGCCAATGAGGTTGCGGCTCATCAGATCCGGGTGAACGCCCTGGCCCCTGGAACTGCCCGGACCCCCTTGGTCACCGAGAACAAGGGAATGTTCCGTCTCTTCCGCCCCGATCTGGCGCAGCCGACGCTGGAGGACGCCCTACCCGTGCTGACGGCGATGCTGCCCATGGGCAAGCCGTGGGTCGAACCGGAAGACGTAGCCAACGCCGTTCTGTTCCTGGCAAGCGAAGAAGGTCGCTACATCACAGGACAGGTGATCGCGATCGACCTGGGCGGCTCCAATCGACCGTGATCAACGTCCCGTCGAAAACCACCGTCGCCGAACGACCCTACAAAGGAGCGCTTCCGGCGACCGCTGCGTCATCGGTCAACCGCACGCCAGCGCCCGGCGGCTGGCAACGTCACGAGGAGACGCGTCCGACGAGGAATTGGATGACGGATATCCCTTGTTCCATCACGGACCAGCGGGCGTTGCGCCCAGCGCCTGTCCCCGTCCCGGTGGTTCCGAACGTCAGGAGCCAGGCCGAAACTGCGCCCTGTCGTTGGACATTGCCCTGCGAAACCTAGACCTCAGCCTCATTGCTTAACGCTGCAGTGGGCGCAGCCAACCCACATAAACTTGACACTAGGGTCAAGTTCATGACGAGATGTATCCGACGTGTCGTTCAAGGCGCGAGCTGGCCTCACGGAATGGACCCACAGCCATATGACTCTGCTCAGCGGCATCCGCGTGATCGAATCCGCCGTACTACTCAACGGCGACACCGTTGGGATGTACCTGGGCGACCTGGGCGCCGACGTCATCAAAATCGAGTCTCCGCCCGCAGGCGACTACCTGCGCTACTTCCTCGGTCAGATCCGCCCTGGCTACAGCGTGCCGCACCTGCAGGTAAACAAGAACAAGCGCAGCGTCTTCGTCGACTTGAAGAGCCCGGATGGGCTCGAGGTGTTCTGGCGTCTGCTGGATACTGCCGATGTCTTTGTCGACGGCAACCGTCCGGGAGTGTGCGACCGCCTGGGGATCGGCTACGAGGCACAGCGGCAGCGGGTACCCCACATCGTCTACGTCCAGCACACCGGATTCGGATCCAAAGGGCCCTACGCGAACATCCCTCCACACGGAATGATGATGGGCGCGTTGGCCGGAGCACATCCGTTGCAGGTCGGCGACGACGGACTGGTACACCAGCGGCCGGTGAGCGTCGACGGTCCCGAAATGGGTGGCGAGGCGACTGCGGCCGGCGCGGTCCATGCCGCAATGTACGCGTGCGCCGCGCTGGTGCGGGCGAAGACGACCGGGCAGGGCGCCTTTATCGACGTTGCTGCCAGCGATGCCACTTTGGTAAATGCATGGCTACCCGTGGTCCTGCAGCGCAACGATTCGCGGGTCACCGATCGCAGCGGCTCGGCCCAGCGTTCGGAGGGCGAATTGTCGGGGGCGCGCTACCAGTTCTACCAAACCAAAGACGGCAAGCTGGTGCTCTTCGGCTGCATTGAGCAGCGCTTCTGGACCGTCTTCTGCGACCTAATCGACCGCCCGGACCTCGCCACCCGCGGCAATGAGGGTGGCACCGAGGACGTCGCCTGGGGCGGCGAGGACCCCCAGCTCAGGCGTGAACTCCAGGACGTGTTCTCGACGCGGACGCTCGCCGAATGGACCCAACTCGGCGCCGAGGCAGGACTGCCGATCTCGCCGGCGCACCAATCACTGGCCGACGTGGCCGACGACCCCCAGATCAAGGACAGACACGTCTTCATCGACGGGACCCACCCCGTCGCAGGCGAATTCAGCTACGTCGGCAGCGCCGCCAGAGTCGACGGACAGACCTATCGGTTACGGCGTCACGCCCCGGCGCCAGGCGAACACACCCGTGAACTGCTCGACGAGCTGGGCATAAATCCATCGCCTTCCGACGAGGTCCCACAGACGTGATGTAGCACGCGTGCTGGGTCGATTCGCGGCGCGGAAGGCTTCCAGCATGCTGGTAGTCATGTCCGGTGCAGCATCAATCCCTGTGCGTTGAAGAAGAACCCACCCGCGGTGATGAGCGCCCGACGCGCATCTGGCACCTGACGATCTCCAGCGACACCTTGGAGCTGATGCACGGCTTCGCGGACGTGGCCGGAGGCTTGCGTCGCGCCTTCCGACAACGAGCCACCGTGCGGGTTGATCGGGATCCGGCCGTTGATCAGCGCTCGTCCAGACGCCGCATCCCAATGCTCGCGCAGGAAGTCGCCAGCCTCCCCCGGCTTGCACCATCCCGCATTCTCGATCCAGTTGAGGGTGATCGGAGTGAATCCGTCGTACGGGAAGTACACGTCGATATCGTCGATCCAGAAGTCGCCCTTGCGTTTCAGGGTGTCGATCACGACCTGCTGGCCGTGGTGGCGGAGGCTCTCGGTCTGGTCCTCTTCGTTGTGCCGGACCTGACCCAGTACAGCCGCATTGATCAGCACGGCTGGCAGAGCCAGATCACGGGCCCGTTCGGCGGTCGTGATGATGAAGGCATCGCCGCCGTCGACAGGGACGTCCATGTCGAGCAGGCGCAGTGGCCACCGAATCATGCGGGAATCGAGATAGTCGTCCATCGTGATCGGATCGCGCTTGGCCGCAGCGGGATTGCGCGCGGCGTTGGTTCGTCCGTTGATGGCGACGAGTCCGAAATCTTCACTGGT
>Ga0182013_10006399_pt1 | contig 13371 bp, 7 predicted proteins | sample 612S2MmetaG_FD_120487 | JGI IMG/M metagenome (GOLD analysis project Ga0182013, IMG submission 120487) | Permafrost microbial communities from Stordalen Mire, Sweden - 612S2M metaG | ecosystem: Environmental > Terrestrial > Soil > Wetlands > Permafrost | place: Sweden: Stordalen | collected... | reverse complement strand
CCAGCGACGAGGTCCGGGATATGGCCAACAGGGAGATCGTGAAGCGCCGCGGCTCATACCCCTTGGAGGAGCTTTCCTCAAGCGGCTTGCTGTACCACCTTAACAAATACTTCTTCTTCCCCCAGGGCATGTGCCTGGCACTCGACGAGCGCGCCGACAAGGTCGTCGGCTGGAAGCTCTTTGTCGCCCCTCCCGGCGAGGATCTGGGTTTCGCCGGCATCGACGAGGCAGATTACGCCGCAAGGGTGGCGCGCACGTTCGAGGAGGCCCGGTCCAATGTCTGGCCCGCTTAGGAGGTCCGCGGGCTTGCAAACCGGCATTACCGGCTCCGAAGGCGTCGAGCGCCCGCACCGCCGGACCGCTGAGCACTGGCGGCCACGCGGAAGCGGCACCCGCCGGCAGCGGCGAGCCTGGTGCCCCAGCCCCTGGCGCAGCGCTCGAAGGTCCGGGCTGTCGCCGGTCAACCGCGAGGCCGGCAAGTTGACGTACACCTCGCGATGCGCTGGTTCGGTACGCAGGGCGAGTTCGGGAAACTGCGTTGCTAGAACGCCGGCTTCCTCGTCGGGCACTGGCTGGCACCATTCGAGCGGGCCGTCGCCGTCGACACAGCGCTGCTATGAGCGACCGCGCCTCAATCCTCGCTTCTCCAAACGTGAACCTTTGTGCAATGTCCGCGTATTGTCCTTATGCAGCAGGGTCGTTCAAGTCTGGGTCGACGTTGACTCCGTGTTCGATGGACCTAACTTCTTTGAACTTCCAGCCGGCTCTGGTGTGCCCTGCCTAAATCGGAAATCGCCGGGCCCGCCTTGTGAGCCTCGGCGCGGCCCGCTTGTCAGGTTCTTACAGTGGCGCCTGGCTCAACGATCTCGAGACATGCACTTCCGATCACATAAAGGCGTTCTGTGCCCGGAGTGCCAAAGGCGGGAGCCTAGGCGATGCAAGTCGTGCCCAACCCCGGAGCCTAGGTCCTGGGCGGTTCCTGTCCCACCCCCCTTGTACCCTTGCGGTAGAAACACAAAAGGAGCATTCCCATGCGAGGTCACGACGACCCAAGCCAGCACATGAAAGCCACCGTCCGCCTGGAACACGCGTTCCTAGCCGTCGAGGCCGACCACGAGGTCCACGCCATGTTGGAGCTGAGCGCACCGGAGGTGACATCTCAGCAGCGGCCTCGGCTGGACCTCGCCCTCGTCATCGACCGCTCAGGCTCGATGGCCGGTGACAAGCTCGAGGTCACCCGGGCCTGTGCCGCCTTCCTGGTCCGCCGCCTGAGGCCCACCGACCAGTTCGCGCTCATCGACTACGATGACGAGGTCCGTCTCCTTGCCCCCCTGGCCGCTGTCGGCCCGGTACAGGGGGCGGTCATGGCGGCCATCAACGGCATACGGCCGGGAGGCCAGACCAATCTCTCAGGCGGTTGGTTGAAGGGCGTGGAGGAACTGAACCGGGCCACGGACGAAAGCGTAAAGCGAGTTCTTCTCCTGACCGACGGGCTGGCCAACGTCGGTGTCACGGACTCAGCCACCCTGGCCAGCATGACGGGGGCGGCGGCCGGGGAAGGGGCGGCGACGACGACGATCGGCTTCGGCGAGGGTTTCAACGAAGACCTGCTGACGGCCATGGCAGACGCCGGCGGTGGCAACGCCCATTGGGCCGGGACCCCCGACGAGGCCCCTGCCATCTTCGCCGACGAGTTCGAGGGACTGGTCTCCCTCGTCGCCCAGAACGTCTCGGTCGAGGTCCGGCCCGGCCCCGAGGTGAGCGTCGTCGAGGTGCTGAACGAGTTCCCGACGATCGCAGTACCGGGCGGGGTGCAGGTGGCCCTCGGGGATGCCTATTCGGGCGAGCAGCGCCGGGTGGTGTTCAGCCTCCTGGTACCGGCCCTCGCCCACCTCGGGCCGGCCAAGGTCGCTGATGCGATCGTCCGCTACACAGCGGTCGGCACCCAGGTGGCTATGCATGAGCTCACCTTGCCGGTCATGGTCAACCTGTTGAACGCCGACGGTGCGGCCTCAGCCCCCGTCGATGCCGAGGTCACCGAGGAGGTCCTCGTCCTAAAGGCGGCTCGTGCCCAAGATGAGGCCAAGCGGCTGGCGGACTCTGGCGAGTTCGACAAAGCCCGTCGGCTCCTGGCCCAGGTGGCCAGGGACTTGAGGGAGAAGGTCCCAGGCTCGGCAAAGGCCGAGGAGCTCGCGGCACACGCCGCCCAGCTGGAAGAGGCAGAGACCTTCATGTCGCGAGCAGCCTTCAGCCCCGCCGCTCGGAAGACCATGCACTACCGGACGAGAGAGATGCGCGGGCGCACGACCAAGCGCCCGAAGGGTTAACCCAGAGGGCCAATAGTGCCTGGGCAGCGTCGTCGGCGACATGTCCACGACATGAAAAGAGCCTCCTACCTGGTCTTGTAGCTTCTCAGGTAAAGAACTGCGATTATGGTATGTAGCTCAAGCCCAAAGGAGCTGGGGTGGCGCGCAGATCGGCGGGTTGGAGGTTGGGGGGGGTCGATGGAGCGGAGACTGAGGAGTGGGTGTCTGCCGGTTTCGAGGTCCCGAAGAGCGCCTTAAGTTGGCGCAAGGCAGGCTTTCGAGCTGTAGAGGCGACGATCTGGCGGCGGGCTGGGTGGCCTCCCGAGGTGTCCGCTACCTTGCGTTACAACGGCGTTCAGCCCGGCGAAGCAGAGGGTTGGAAACTATTGAACTGGAGTACATACTGGGTGATCAGCGCGATCGAGAAAAGGATCCCGCTGTCGGTTGCTACCCATTGGTCTGGGGTCGGCTTCGAGCCACATCAGATCGTCTGCCTGTACCAACTTTTTGGCGATGACGTTGAGACCGCCAGGACTTGGCAGGACCTTTCCATAGGTACGATGAGCAACAACTCGATTGCCGAAGTCGTCACAATGGGGCTATCCCGCGACGAAGTCGACCGGTGGATGGCCGTCGGTGCTGATCTGCGCGAAATCCCCCAAGCGCTCAGACAGGGTCTCACGATGGAAGAGGTCGACCAATGGCGCACGGCAGGGTTCGTCTTCTCACAGGCCGCCCCCGCTCTCGAACGCGGAGCAACACTCGATGATGCGCTGGCCTTCCTCGCCGCTGGTTATACCCGGTGGACCGACAAGCCATCTATCTCCGTGCTGCTGCAGCTCGGCGTAAGAGGCGCCGAGGCAAAGGCATTTGGGGCAATAGGGGCAGACCTGTCGGGCATTAAGCTCTATACCGAGCGGAGCCTCAGTGCAAAGCAAGTTGAGGGTTGGCTCGCACAGGGGGTCGACAACGCGTACATTTTCGCCTTCTCCAACGCTGGGATCAAAGAACCAATAGCGATGGCCGATTGGCTGGCGGAGGGTTTCTCGCCATCAGATGTGGTGGCATACGTCCAAGGTGGCATCGATGCCGGGACGGCCGCACAGTGGCGAGCCCGAGGGTTCCTCGCAGTCGAGGCCATCGCGCGAGCAAGAGACGGTGAGACTTACGAAGCGTCCAAGCCTCCACTTACAGACTCCACTTGGCACGTCGCGTTCTCGCGCTCGAGACTTGACCGTGACATTTTCGTGGTATCTGCTGGGGACGACGTACTAGCCCGCTTTTGGTCCGCCTGTCGCTCTTTAGGAGTGCCCTCGAGCCTCTCGGTACTACCATACGGTACCCATCATCAGGCGTACCCGTTCCTCGATGGTGGCGTCGTGGACGTCTCACCGCCATACTCCCGCAGGCTCACCGGGACCTGGGTGATGGGCTTTGACGCCTTGTGCCTCCTTTGCTATCGGTTGGGCCTCACGCCTCCCTCGTTTCGAGATCATGGGGTTGCGCGCTCCTACAACGAATTGGAGCAGGACCTAAAGGTTCAGCGATCTCACCATGGACCTGCGTTGAAAGGTCGCCTAGAAGAACTGCTGCGGATTTGCTCTGGCGACGGGCTTCGCTCGGTCGCTGCGGCGCTTCGGGCTGAGGCAAAGCCCATCGAAACTGGTCCTACGAACCCAGGAGACGAGCGACCCATAAAGCAACTCGGCACAGGCGAGACCTCTGAGCGCGAGTCTGAGGATGAGCTCGAGTCTGAGGAGGTCGAGGAGGATCAGTTCCAAAACCTCCTCGACCCGTTCGGGGGACCTGACGAGCCCGACCCCGATCTGTACCCTGGATAGGGTTTGTCAAAGTCCCCGGGGCGGAGGCGGACGACGAGGAGGACGGGCGTCCCGGGACCCGGCGGCGGGGGGTTGGCGCTTCAACCAGCGCCCGTAGCGGTCCAGTCGCTGCAGCGCTACGCCAGACCGGGTACCGAAGCCATCACGGCCATGACCGCAGCCCATGACCCGGCTCGCCGACGGCGGTGACGCGAGTGCCCGGAGCGACGTCCGGCACACGATGGCCGAGTGTTCGTAGCCCTACTTGTCGGTTGGTGCCACGTTCCTTAACGGCACTCAGCTGACCCCATCATGTGACGGGAGCCTTGAGTTGGCGGCGAGGTGCAGCCGAAGAGCTGCAAGCTGTTATTAGGGGTCAGTCGTCTCCCACTCCCACGCTCGACAAAGGGCGTTGACGAGCTGCATTTCTCGTGGTGTCCCGCAGAAAACTCGGACCAGGTCTGGGCTGGCCAAGATGATGCTGAGGGCTTTCGCACGCGAGGTGGCTACGTTCAGCCGGTGCAGGTCGAACAAGAACTCTAAGCCTCGCGGGGCATCCCTGGCAGACGAAGATGCCATCGAATAGATAACGACAGGCGCCTCCCGGCCTTGGAACTTGTCCACTGTCCCGACACGAGCTCCGGCGATGCCAACTCGGGCGAGCGCTTGAGCGATCTCGCGAACCTGCGCGTTGTACGGTGTGACCACCAGAACATCGTTGGCGGTCATCGGACGGGTGACACCCTGCTTATCGTTCCACTGGCAGGCCAACAGCTCTTGCATTAGCCCAACTACTGTTGCCGCCTCCTCCGGTGCCGCGTTGGTGTTCCCCTCGTGGGCAACTTCGACTCCAACGCGTCCAGGACCGGCCGCCAGGCGGTGTTATTGCAGCGGAACGTCAACGCGGCCAGGAGTTTGGGCAACATGCGCCGGTAATGGCTGGAGGGTTCCATTGCTCGCCCAGGAATTGGCGGCGGGGTGAGCAGTGGGTCAGGTACGTCCCCCGTCCGCCCCTGACAAGTCTACGCCAAGCCTACTGACAACTTCGTGAGCGATCCGTACTGACAGTTTCGTGCGGCGTCACAACCTCCACCGCGAGGAGGGGAGCCCAAGAAATACTCGCCTCGGGCAACCTATGAGGCGCGATAATCAGACCTATCGCGCCTGATAGCGCGTAGCCTGAGGGCCACGATGCCCGCCGAGCTCACCCCTGCCGACCCCCTGGCCCTGCCCGACGACGTACCGCTCTCAGACGGCGAGAGCGGTTACGTCGCCGCCGCCCGGGCCGCCAACACCCTCCGCGCCTACCGCTCGGACTGGGCCGAATGGTGCACCTGGTGCCGCACTAGGGGCGCCGACCCTTTTGCGGGCGACGCCAGCGCCATCAGCCAGTACCTGGTCGACCTGGCCCAGGCCGGGGCCAGCGTGCGGACCATGTCCCGGCGGCTTTCGGCCCTGCGCTTCGCCTTCCGCTCCAGGGACATGGCCGACCCCACGATGGCGGCCAGGGTGACCCGGGTGTGGGAAGGCATCCGCCGCACCCACGGCGCCCCGACTGACCAGGCCGCCCCGCTCATGCCCCCCGAGCTGCTGGACGTGCTCGCAGCCTGCCCGGCTACCCGTACGTGGCGCACCCGCGGGCGGCCGCCTGAGCCTGACCTTGCCGGAGCCCGGGACCGGGCCCTCCTATTGGTCGGCTTTGTCGGCGCCTTGCGCCGCTCCGAGCTCGTCGCCATGGACCTGGAGGACTTGGCCGACCACGACAACGGGCTGGTGCTCAGCATCCCGCGCTCCAAGACGAACCAGGAGGGCACCAAGCCCGAACTGGTCGTACTGCCCCTCGGGCCCAACCCGCCCCGCTGCCCGGTGCGCGCCATACACGAGTGGACGGCACTCGCCGGCATCAGCTCGGGCCCGCTCCTGCGGCCCGTGTCCAAGGGCAACAAAGCACTGGCGCGCCGCCTGGACGCCGGGGCGCTCAACCGCCTGGTCCAGGCGACAGTGGCCCGGGCGGGCATCGACCCGTCCCCCTACTCCGCCCACTCCTTGCGTGCCGGCTTTGTCACCTACGCCCACCTGCGGGGTGCCAGCGACCGGGCCATCGCCCACCAGAGCCGCCACCGCTCGTTGGCCACACTGGGGCAGTACGTCAGGGTGCACGAAGCCTGGCAGGACAACGCCGCGACGCAATTGGGCCTGTAAGGCTCCGCACAGCACGCACTTACGGAGGTCCCTATTGGCTGGTGCGAGGACGTCGTCAGCGACGTTCGAGGTACCCCGATAAGGCGGCAGCGGTCGGGAACGGACACCACCCTTGCTACTTCAGCGAGCTGATCATGTCCTCCACCGAGGACGCCACGGCGTAGTCCACACCGATGGCGTCGAAGTGCTGCCGCGCACAGCGGATTTTCGTCTCCTCTCGGCCCCGCAACTCGTCTGGGTCGGCGGACCCCTTGGTCTCCCGGACCAGGTAGACCCGCTCTGAGTCCTCGAACACGATCGCCCAGTCCGCGTTATACGGGCCGATAGGTGTGTCAACCGTGAACCACGCTGGCAGCTTCATGAAGAAGCGGACGTTGACGTTGTCGTCGAGACCCTTGGCGAAGCGACGTTCAACCTCGGAATCGATCTCTATGTGGTCGAAGAGGGTCTTGTCCCCGCTCTGAACCTTGTACAGGCGCGCCGCGTACCGCTCGATCTCTTCGCTGGCCTCTGGTTCCAGCCGCCGCATCTCCCAGTGCAGGTCGGGGATGGGTTCATACCTGATGCCGTCAACCATCTGGCGGTGCATCACGTTGTTGATCTTGGACGTCACCAGCACGGTGAACGCCTGCGGATTGACGGTGAAGTCCGCCAGACGCCCCGAGCGCAGCAGGATCTTCACTAGGGTCGCCCGCGTAAGGTCGGTCTCGTTCTGGAGGTCGGCCAGGATGTCCGGGAGAACGGTCGGGGCTGCGGTGGCGTACTCATGTTGATCGATGCGCTTGTCCGCAGCGATGCCCGCCGCGCTGTGCTCCAGCTCCACCACGCGTACTCGGACCTTCGGGGGCTCGATCGGCTCGGCGGCGGCGACCGCCGAGGCGGCCGCCTCGATCAGCTCACCGCTGGACAGCGACACCCGGTACTTCGTCCGCTTGCTGATGCGGTCCCACAGAGCCTTAAAGTCCGGGTCAAGGGCAACATGCTTTCGGAAACGCACCGTCTGGCGCTTCCGAGAGTTGATGATGCGGTTCGCGAAGACATACCGTGAGATTGCGTCCGTGATCTCTGCCCCGAGGGGAGCTACATCACTGGGGACGTCAAGCTGGAAGTCGTCGGCGGAGGGATTGAACTTGAGCCGCACGGCACCGCTGGCATCGAGATAGCCGCGGTCCACCAGATGCCTCCATACTGTCTGCGAGCTGCCCTGGCCAAGTGGGCCGGGTGCCGGCTCACCGGGAACCGCCGGCATCGTCAGCTTGGCGAACGCCTCCTTGGGAACGATGCCGAAGCGCCGGCCCGTGTCCTCCTCGTACTCCGTTTGCAGGTCCCGCGCGAACTGGTCGTATGCCTGGTTGGCGATCACCGTTAGGCGGTTGACGAGGGGATCGTAGATGCGTTCACCACTCTGATTCACGGGTAAGCGCAGACCCCGGCCGATCTCCTGGCGCTTGCGCTCAGTTGAGCGCGACTCGTTCAGAGTGCAGATTTGGAAGACGTTGGGGTTGTCCCACCCCTCCCGCAGCGCCGAGTGGCTGAAGATGAAGCGCATCGGCTCGTCGAGCGAGAGCAACTGCTCCTTCTCCCGCATGATCAGGTCATAGGTACCGATGTCGGCCGCACTGTCGCCTCTCGTATCCTTCGGACGCTGTTTGTTGTCCATGCTGAAGTAGCCGCCGTGCACCTTCTCGACCGGAGGCAGAGCGAGGCTGGCGTACCGTGGTTTCGACGCCAGGTCCCGATATGCTTCCTCGAACCACTGTCCGATCGGGCCGATCACCGGGTGCCCGCCTTCATTGAACGCCCGGTAGTTGGCAACCCGGTCAATGAAGATGAGCGACAGGACCTTGACACCGAGGGGCCGCAGCATCCGCTCCTTGTCCAAGTGCTGGCGCACCGTCTCGACGATCTGTGCCTTGCGCGTGTCCTCGTCGAAGGATGAGGCCGCTTGAGCGATGGTGACCTCGGAGCCGTTGGTGAACTCCACAGCCTCGGCGCCGGCCCGAAACGAAATGTCCGACACGATCCACCCGTTCGCATACTCTTGGCGCTCGTCCGACAGCATGTGCAGGTCGTCGCCCGAACGCAGCCACAGCGTCTTGGACTTGAAGGCCTTGCCTCGGCCGTGGTTGATCGTCACCTGGGCGCGTGACTTGATGACGTCGACGGCATGCAGCCGCACAAAGGCCGCATTGGGGTTCTTGTCCGCCACGACGCTCGCCACCTCGATGCGTTTGACGAGCTGCAAGTCATACGCCTCGATGGGCCCAAGCCGGTACGTTCGATTGTACGGTCGCTTGTGCGTCGCCGAGTATCGCAACGTGCAGAACGGGGTAAGGCGCTCTATAGCGCCTGCGGCTCCGGCCGACTCCATGTTCTGCGGCTCGTCGAGAACAACGACAGGCCGGGTCGCCTGGATGAACTCAATGGGGCGGCGGCCGGACATGCCGTCGTGGGCACGGTTGATGACGTTGGCCTTCGTCGGGTCGCTAACCTCCTCGACGTCCTTCTGAAAGGCTTGGATGTTCATCACCAGGAGCTGAATGGTGTTGCTGGCGGCGAACTGGCGGACTCGGCCCAAATACCGGGAGTCGTACACCGAGGCATCGAACGGGACGTTGTCGTACAGGGACCTGAGGTGGTCGCGCAGGAGCTCGATGCTCGCCAGCACTCCTTCCCGGATGGCGATACTCGGCACCACGATGACGAACTTCGTGAACCCGTAGATCTTGTTCAGCTCGAACAGTGTGCGGAGATAGACGTACGTCTTGCCCGTACCGGTTTCCATCTCTACTGAGAAGTTGAACCCATCGAGGGCGGTGCTCATCTCGATGCCGTTCCGCTCCTGAATGGCGCGGAGGTTACCCTGGGTCGCCGCTTCGAAGGCGTCAAGATCGGCCGGTATCGGGTTCGAGACACCAAGCTCCGAGAACCCGAGCTGGCTTGCCGACTGGGAGGTCAGCGAGAACGTCGAACCCTGGAGCGGCAGGTCGGCAAACAGGTCGACGATGCTGGCGATGGCGTCCTGCTGGAAGTCCAGCGTCGAATCGAACTTGAGCTTCAACAGGCTCACGTCACACCACCCGGAGAGCGATGTCACTCCCGGCCTGCTGGTTTCTTGAGCGAACCGTCTGCAGGGCATTCACCTTCAGCTCATCACTCCCCCCGAATCCGGCGTCGAGGACAAGAATCATCGCGGGCTCTCGCTCTACCATGGCTTCGAACGCCTCAATCGAGAGGGACTGCGCCAGGCAAACCAGAAGGGCGTCATCCCCAATCGAGTGCCCCGCAATCCCAGCGAAATCGACTGCCTCCGCGGTCGACGTGAGCACAAAACCGGCCTTCAGCAGAAGTTCGCTAAGTATCGCCTCCTCGGTTGACCCTGGTAGTACGTGGTCAACCGACATTGTCAGTTGCTCCGCGACATCGGCTTCCTTTGTCACCCCACTTCTCCAGACTGCGAAGTTCGACGCTGCGAGCTTGAATGCTCTAAAACCGACATCTAAGTCGGAGCGTCCGTGCAGGTCGAGGGTGGCCGGTGCGTTCTTGGCCTCGTCCCGGACCCGTCGCATCCTCTCTCGGGTAATGGAACTAAGTTCCCGCGGCTGGAGGGTCTCTGAGGTCTCCGGAAGCTGCACCAGGAGGTAGCGCAGACGGCTTCCCTGAAGGACGTTCTGTTGGATCACAGCATCAGCCAGCGTGCCTGAGCCTGCGAAGAAGTCCATTACCAGCGCCTCGTCGTCATCGCCACATCCAATGGCAATTACCGCCTGCATGAGTTCGATCGGCTTCGGGTAAGGGAACGGCGACTCTCCGTCAAACAAAGCCTTGATGCGCTTCGTGCCGTCGGCTGTTGTACCCACATCGGTCAACCACGTCCTAAACGGCTTGCTCGCCGGCCCCTCGTCGCGGATCTTCTCGAACGCCCCGAGCCTGCCATCAGAGCGGACTGCAAACTCTACGTCACCCTCAGCAACAAGACGAAGCATCTCCGGGCGACCCTTCCGCCAACAGCCCTCCTTTCCATCCGTTCGAATCGGGTAGACTTCTTCACCGTTGGGTCCAGAAATGGGGAAGTACATTGTCGGCCGATCGGTGCGCAGCGAGTTGCTACCCCACTTGTTCAGCTCTCGGCCCCGCCGGTACGGTCCTTTCTCATCCAATTGATCCAATGGCGCCGAATCGAACTGGATTCGGCCAAGGGAGAGAGTCTCCTTCGATCTGGCGAATACCACCACGTACTCGTGATCAACTACAAAACCCGTGTTGTCGCTGCCTCCCCCTTTCTTGGCCTGCCAGACCATCATGCCAACGAACGCCTCTTCACCGAAGATCTCGGCCATCAACGAACGCAGGTGGTGCACCTCGTGGTCATCTACGGACACGAAGATAAGTCCGTCGGCGGACAAGAGGTTCCGCGCCATAAAGAGGCGGGGATACATCATCGACAGCCATTTTGAGTGGTAGCGCCCACTGGTCTCCGCGTTGGCGGATAGCTTGAAACCCTCTTCGTCAACCTGGCCCGAGTACCGGAGATAGTCTGTCAAGCCCTCGCGAAAATTGTCTGGGTAAATGAACTCCTTGCCTGTGTTGTAGGGAGGATCGATATAGATCAGCTTGACCTTGCCGTAGTACGCCTTTTGCAGGAGCTTCAGGACTTCGAGGTTCTCGCCCTCGATGATCACGTTCTGCGTGGTGTCCCAGTCGATGGACTCGTCTGGCATCGGGACCAGGGTGCCGATGGACGGCTCCTGGATGACGCGCGTGCACTCAGCCTTGCCAGGCCATGTGAGGCCGAAGCGTTCTGGGCCAGGATCGACCCAGTCTCCCAGCGATCGGCGCAGCGCCTCGAGGTCGATGCGGTCCTCACGGAAGACCTCAGGAAGAATCTCGCGCAGCGCTACCAGGCGAGCGTCCGCTGGTGGCTCGGTCGCGAGATCAAAGCGTTCGGGCGGGTCGATGGTCACGGGACTGTTCTCCTGGGCGTTAGGCGATCGTGAAGCGGATTGCAAAGACACGGTCAACAGACTGTTTGACATCGAGCCTGGACTCAACGTCGTCGATGAGGCTCTCCTTGGCCGATTCGACCTCGCGCGCCTGAGCGTCATAGGCGCGCCACGCCTCTTCGCGGGCGGATTCGACCTGCTTGATCTTCTTCTGGACGGCGACCTTATCTGGCAGCGTCGGCGCCTGACGGGCTTCACGCCTCAGGGCCTTCAGGTTTTCGTCGTGCTCCCGCAGATCGACCCTCAGACCGGCGCGCTTGTCCTCGGCCCAGCGGTCGAGCTTGTCCATCTCTTCTTCGAACCACGTGCCATGGCGCGTGCTGATGTCGTGGAGCAGAACGTCCAGGCGTTCTTTTGCCAGCGCATCGGCTGCCTCGGAGACAAGCGAGGATTCGTTGGAGGTGATTGTCGCTGGGACGTCCAGGAGGCGACGAACCTGGTCGGCCGTGAGCTTGCGGCCACCGTCCGTGACGCCCGCTAGGAGCAGGTGATCCTCGGACTCGAACCCGTCGAGTCGCAGGTGGTCAGCAACAATCACTCCCGAGGCGCCGACAAGTGGCACAAGCTGCTCGGCTCGGACCCCCCAGGTCGAGTAGTCGAAGGCCACGTGAGCGGGAGGAGTCACTGTCCCTGCTGCCCGCTGGAGGACCGCGACTGCAAGGGGATGCTGGGGCCGGTAGCGGTGGGCGCTGGGATCCTCCTCCCGTGTGAGGCGGTAACGGCCCACCGCGACCGCCGGCGCGAAGAAGGGTGCCCGATGCACAACGAACGATCGGTTGGCCTGGTCGACGTCCGCGTGTCCGTCCAGAACGTGCGTCGTCACCCGCCAGAGCTGTTCCGTTGCCTTGTCCAGGAATTCCCTGCTCTCTGCGAGGCTCACCCGAAGGCGGTCGTGAACCTCTGCGTCGAAGTGCTCCAGCAGCTTGCGCCGGGTGCTGTCCATCGTCTCAGTGATCTGCTCGTCGAGTTCGAACCGCAACTGTTGAAACTGCTCGTTGATCGCCTCCGTGGTGCGGCAGTCCTGGTAGATGGAGACGATTCGCCGCTCGATGTCCACGCCTGACTCAATGGCGCCCAGGACCTCATCGCTCGCGCCGAAAACGCCGGAGAATAGGCGGAACTTCTCATCGAGTAGTTCAAAGACGCGAATGTCCGCGGCGTTCTCTCGGTTGAGGAAGTTGACGACCACCACGTCATGCTGTTGGCCGTAGCGGTGGCAGCGACCGATCCTCTGCTCGATACGCTGCGGGTTCCAGGGCAAGTCGTAATTGACCACCATGGAGCAGAACTGGAGATTGATGCCCTCTGCTGCCGCTTCTGTCGCAATCATGATCTTCGCCGACATTTGGAATCGCTCGACGAGAGCCGCGCGCATGTCGGCGGACGGCGAACCGCTGATCAGGTCGCTCCCGGCGTGGCGATCCTTCCATTCCTGATAGATCGCCTTGGATAGGGGATCGCTGTTGGTGCCGTTGAAGAGCATGATGTGGCTCTCGTATCCGGCTTCCGACAAGAGCCGGATGAGGTACTCCTGTGTCCGCCGTGACTCGGTGAAGATCACCGCCTTGTCCGCAGCGCCCAGATCCGCCGCCCTCGCGAAGCCGGTCTGTAGCGCCGTGAGCAAAGCGAGGCCCTTGGCGTTCTGCGTAATCGATACCGCCAGGTCTCTGAAGGCGCTCAGCTCTTCGATTTCATTAGTGATCGCCTCGCGCTGAACCGGAGACAGCCGTTCCACCTCGGGCGGCGGGGGCTCGGTCTCCCCCTCCCATTCATCGGCCATTTCGGGGAGAGCCTCATAGTCCTCCTCCAGCTCCTCTTCGAGCCTTGCACTCGCCTGGGCCTGTGCCCGGTCATCCTCCTTCAGCACGTTCTGCAGCTTGCGTGCCAGGGTGTCCAGGCCACCGGCAATGGCAAACGTCGAGGACGCCAGCAGCTTGCGCATCACCAGGACCATCAGCGTGCGCTGGCTCGATGGCAGTGCCTGCAGCTCTGGTCGACGCAGGTACTCCGACACCTTGTCGTAGAGCTGCTGTTCCTTTT
>Ga0182013_10006398_pt1 | contig 13371 bp, 11 predicted proteins | sample 612S2MmetaG_FD_120487 | JGI IMG/M metagenome (GOLD analysis project Ga0182013, IMG submission 120487) | Permafrost microbial communities from Stordalen Mire, Sweden - 612S2M metaG | ecosystem: Environmental > Terrestrial > Soil > Wetlands > Permafrost | place: Sweden: Stordalen | collected... | reverse complement strand
TTATATCCTATTTTGTTATCAATCCTGACTTCTGACTTGTCTGTTTTTGGAAACAATGGAAGACTTCGTTTGGGTCAAGTTATTTTGAAAGTTTTCCCTACTCTATACGGGACGGTGGTTTATCAGATTTTTCTGTACAAACTTAAACCTGTCATTCTGATATTAGTTCTTTTCATTCAAACTCTATTGCTTGTAGTTTTAATGGAAACAATTGGTTTTGCAGGTGTTTCAATATATGGTTACGCATTTGTTTTTTTGCTTCTTTGTTTGTATTTATTTAAGTCGGCGAAGGTTTTTTTATTAACCTTTTTTAGCTCCGCCAAAACAACGGAATTTGTACGGCATACTTTTTTGTTCGCCATTTATATCGGTTTGTGCTTAATGGTAAACAGAGCCCATCCGTTTGCAAAATACACTATGTTTAATAAATTTTCTGATTACACATACGTTTTTTTGTTAAAAGATAATACAGGCCAAACTATTATTCTGAAAGATTATTGCAAGATGGATGGGAACCAAATATATGAGATGTACGTTGCAGAAGATCAGAAATACGGATACGTATATAGCCGTGGAATTGATGAGGGAGAGGGTGGGACAATAATATACAGGGAAATGATGGGCCGTATTTTTAAAAATTTAAAAAAGCCCTTACCATCGGATTCTGTTAGCCTCAACGTTATTAAATATCATGTAGCAGACAATAAATTAAATATTGATGAAAAGCAGCTTTATAAGTGCAAAGTGCAGTGATTTTTTTAAAGATAATTATTCCGGGTTGGAATGGTTATGCATAAAAATTTCAATGGCTATGGCATTGAACGTTTTTCTGATGTACACTTTGTTTTACAGGCACGATTTACCCTTTCCCGTAGGTATTTGCTCTCTTTTCAATTGTGCTTGCTTAACTCTCGGGTACCCAAGGATTATTACAATAGTTGCATTGGTAGTACTCGAAATACTATACATTCTCGAAATAGGGGCCATGTGGTGTTCGCTATTGCTTTTTCTGATTGCTGTAGTCATTCTAACTATTGAAGAATCAAACGGAAGCCCTTCAGAGAACGGAATTTTGTCGCTGGTTTTTTTTGCACAATTCCTGGCTTATTTTCTTAATAAATTCAACCTAAGCAAAAGCCTGTCAAAAAACAGGATGCAATTTTCAGCACAGATATTTGCCGCCGGATATGTTTTAGCAGGCATTTCCAAATTACATGTTTCAGGACTGGCATGGTTTACAACAGACGCCCCAAATTTTGCTTTAGAGGTGATGCGTAATTTTAATTCTAAATATATAACTTATGGGAACATTTGGTATTACAACAGGGGTATAGAAATTGCTGATTTTGTTCTCAACCATATTATAATTACAAAAATTTTACTTGGTTTTTCCGTTATGTTGGAGCTATGTGCGTTTGTTTTGATGTTAGGTAAAAGGCTCTCTTTTGTTTATTCGTTTCTGTTGTTATTCCTGCATGTGGGCATTTATTTAACATTAGATATTATTTTCCCTTCTATAACCGTGCCGTTGATAATTTTTTTCATTAATCCGCTATACTGGATTTTAATTGTTGCAGAGGCTTTATATCAGAAAATGTCATTTACTTAACCGACGGTAATTCTTCCAGATTATTATTATCTCATTATTTGACTTATCAATAGTCCGTTAGTTTTTGATTACCGTACTAAAATGAGTCAATATGGCATATACAATAAGAATAACCCAAATAATAATTAGCAAGATATTTAGTCTAGCTCAGATGAAAAGTTAAGTTTATTAAAATAATTCCGTTATGAAAAACAAACGAACCATCCGTTATTGTTCAGGCTGCAAATTGTTCCGCCAAAGTTAGTTTTGGTAACGCAAATTGGCATAAATTTATACCGACTATTGATTGTAGCATATTTGCTATACATTTGACATGGTGTTGATTATGGAGGAGATAAAGTTAATCAGAACCAAGTTTAAGTATCTTGCTACGAAACCATACTCTTTTAATCCATCGGGGAACCCGTAAAAACCAGGGGTACATTCGATTTTCCGGAAAGCCTTTAATTAATATGCCAATGTTTAGCTTTGCTGTTATTTTCTGTGCATCCTGAAACTGGCGGCTATAATTATTTTTTTCAAACTGTGTATAATAACTTTACCTGAAAACGTCCTGAAGTGGTTATAAAAAATAAAATATTATAGAGGGCCATCAAGGGTAATAAGTTCAAAATAAAGAATAAAATCATGTCCGGAAAAAAGGTATTAGAGGTTAATAAAGTGTCAAAGTCTTTTTTGCTGAAGGGGAATTCGGCGAACCATTTAAAGGTTTTGTCGGAGATATCTTTCTCATTAAATGAAGGCGAGAGTCTGGGTATTATTGGCAAAAATGGTTCGGGTAAAAGTACCTTGTTAAAGCTGATATCAGGAATTATTAAACCTGACCATGGAATGATATCAATCTGGGGTAAAGTGAGCTCTATTCTTGATTTGGGCTTTGGCATGATACCTGAACTAACCGGGCGGGAAAACATAGATTTGTGGTGCAGGCTGGAAGGGAAGGCCACCCGTGGCCGCACAAAGCTATTAATTGATGAAATTGTTGACTTTGCTGAGTTATGGGATTTTATAGATCAACCGGTAAAAAACTATTCAAATGGAATGTATTTAAGGCTTGCTTTTGCTGCCAAAACAATTATTCAGCCAGACCTTCTGATTATAGATGAAATAATGACTATAGGTGATGTAATGTTTCAGGAGAAATGCAAAACGAAAATAAACGAATTAAAAACCGCAGGGGCATCCTTAATATTTGTAAGCCATAGCATGAGCGAGATTGTGGAGACATGTGCGGACTGTTTACTTCTGGCAAACGGGCAAATAGAGAAATCAGGCAGTGCGCGCAGCGTTGTTGATTTCTATCTTGATACAAATGAACAGCATCCTGTTGAGTTTAGCTGTTTAGCTGACGGACTATCTTATGATATGCTTTTAAATGAAATAAAAGTTGAACATATATTGAGCCCTGCCTCACCAAAGATTTATTACAGCGATTCCTTCAATATCTCCATGAAATTGGAAAAAGGAGGCCAAACTCCCGCTTGCAATGTAATTATTTATGTTTATGATTATAAAGGTTTGGTAATGAGTGATTCGGTAGTATATAGGAAGCAAAGCTCCTTTATACCTGCTGGTAAAGGTGATTTTAATATTAAAATATATTTTCCGCCTTTTCTTTTTAATCGGGGTACCTATACTGTAAGTATAGAAATAGCGGAACGCAATACTGTTTTGATTCAGGCCCAGAACTGTTGTAAATTTATTGTTTCAACCGATGAATGGGAGAAAGACGAACCCTGGAATAGCGGCGGTCACTTTTATCCTTTTAGACCGCGATTGGACTGGGTCGCCCAAAAAGTTATTGAAACCTAAAAAATAAATTTTGAGGCCGACTTGACTCTTAAATGCAAAATCGCGGAGCTACCATAGATTGATACCAAACTTCCTCAGAAAGGAAAATGAACTCTTTGTTTTTACGGGGTTTTTTACAAAAAAATCTTTGATATCATTAAGAGATACTAATGGAGGATTAAAAGCAAATGATTTTTTTAAGGGATATTTGCCAACCGGCTCATCGTATTCGTTCCTGAAATAAAACCAAGGATCAACCTCATAGGCTTTTACTAAATTATTATCCTTATTGTAATAGTAAAACAACATTTCGGTGTCAGGATGTATCAAAACACTGGATACAACAGGGCGCAAATCCTGCGACTGGTTTGGATAAGAGCCATGCAAAGTTTTATCCGAAAATAATAACAGGTCACCCGCCTTCATCGGCAAATCAATAGCATATTTTTTCAAAGTTTCAGCCAGATGCGGATATGGCCATTCAACACCAAAGGGAACCTCGGAGGTAAATAATTTTTGACTTCCGGGGATAACATACATGCAGCCGTTGGACTGAGTAACATTTACAAGAGGCAGCCAGATAGTGATATATTCAAATAAATCTTCGTTTACTGTGCTTGCGTCCCTATGAAGAGTGAATGTATTCTGGCTTGTGGGTTTAATCAAAGAATAACCATAAAAAGGCAAACGTTCAAAAAAAATTTTATCAATAGATGGGTTTATTTGTTCCATCAGCCCTTCACTAATCTTAATCCTCAGATCATTATCTTTTAAAAGGAGCGTATTGAGAATGCCTTTGTCATATTCGAAAGTGGTACTATAATCTCTTAAAACCTGTCGCATTTTTGTAACCTGCTCAGCATTGACGCAGTTGGGAATAACTATATATCCGTCTTTTTCAAACTTTTCGTCAAGAGCATTATCTTTAAACTTAACTCTCATATCATTATATTTTCATAATTCCCGCATTAAATCGGTATGTTATAATGCTTAAATAATTAATGCACTTTTACCCTGAAAAAGGGCATTTCCAAGTGTATGCCCCTCACACAAAACTAATCAAATAATCGAAACCGCTTTTAACAATAAAGAGGTTGGTACTGATTTTGTTTTCGGATTTGGTTTGAGCGCTAACGTCTTTTAATGTTTTTTCTGACACAACGCTTGTCTTATGCGCTAAATATTATCGGGCAAATCGACCTCACTTTTGATAAAAGACTTCAACCCCAGGATTACCATCAGCAGAATAAATAAAAAAGAAGGCAATACCCAAAATCCGGGAAATGGATCGCCTAAAACAGACCATCTGAAGCATTGTATTATTCCCGCTATAGGGTTAAGGTACAGAAAAAATGAATATTGGGAAGGTATTAGTGTAACAGGATAAAATACGGGTGTAAGCCAAATCATAAAACCTATAACGGTAGGTACAAATTGGTGCAAATCGCGGTGATTTACCGTTAGGGCGTTAAGCCAGATTGAAATGGTTGTACCGGCTACCGCAGCCATAATAATAAACAGTGGGGAAAAAATAATCCATATGTGAAGAGGACAACTATAAATAAACATAATCAGCAGCAGTAATATAAAGGTGGTTGTAGCCTCTATCATGCTGATTAACAATTTGGATAATATTAAAATGAGCCTGGGGAAATAATTTTTCTTTACTAATTGCTGGTTGGTAATAACAATATTACCTGTGTTTACCATAAAACTGAAAACATTCCAGATTATGAGACCAGAAATTGCAAAGAGCGGATATGGATAATTTAAGCCATTTATGTGTATTAGTTTATCGAAAACAAAAGTAAATATTGCAACCACCAGCATAGGCCGTAAAACCACCCAAAGGAAGTTAAAACGGGTTTGAACATATTGTAATTTAAATTCCTGCCTGGCAAAAACTATAATGTAATCCCGGTATTGCCATATTTCGGTGAGATAATCTTTAACTGAACTAACGCCAGGTTGAATTATTTTAACCGGCTTGCTATCAAAAACTTCAGGCATATTTTTTAATTAATCTAATCAATTCCTTTTCGGTTAAATCAAATGGTTCAAATTTTACAATCTCCTTTTCCCATTTGTTTTCATCCGGTTTGCTTATAAAATCATAATCTGAATAAAAATGCTCGCTTACCTCATATTTCTCTATTAAGGCATTGTCCAGATTGCTGTTTCTGAAGTAGTACACCAACTGATAGTTTTTACGTAATACAGTAATTGTAATTGCATGACGAATTTCTTTTGACAGATTGGGCGCGCTTGAGTGTATTGTGGCGGGGTCAAATACAATTGCATCGCCGGCTTTTGCCAATACTGGCTGTACGTGCTTATATAAAGTTTTTATATGGTTTCGAAATTGCCACGGAACACCCAGGCTTCGTTGAGTATTACCCCATAAGTGGCTACCGGGAAGAAAGGATATATGGCCATTTTGCATGGTTACATCGCAAAATGGAATCCAGACAAATAAACAATAGTCTTTAGTTTCATCTATTACTGTGCTATCCTGATGTATTAACAGGTCGCTATTAACATGGGGGGGTTTAACCTGGTAGGCACCCCCTGTATGCTTATCTACCTTTTCCATTTGAAACATCCGGGGCAAAATGGTTTGGGCATTCCTGTTAATTACGTCTTGCGTTTTTTTCCGGATTTCCGGATTTGAAAGCCTGCCACTATTTAATAAGTTTTCATTTAATTCAAATCCTGGAAGTTTTGATATTTCTGTAAAGGTATCCTGAAAAGATTGTATCTCATTGGGCTGTACTACATTTTTTATTACGCACCACCCATTTTTTAAAAAATCCTGATGCTTTGTATCGTGTATAAAAAAGGATTCCTTCCGTATCTCATAATGGGGATTGGGCTTCTCTTCAGGTCTGCGGCTAAGTATAGAATCAAAAAAAGAGCGCAAATTCATATTATTCTTATTTAAACCACATAACTTTTGCTACGGGTAAAGGCTTATTCCTACAAGATAGAAACCAGGGCATCAACTCCAATAATAAACTTTTTTATCATCGTGCGATAAACTAAGAAAGCCGCCAAATGTAATTCGAGGCGTTTTCCCTTTTACATGTTCAACCCGGTGCCAGATATTTCCGCCTTGAAATAAAACCATATCACCTTTGCGGGGCCTTATTTTGTTTTTACGTATCCCGGGATCTGTTTGAACATAAACCTTGCTTCCATCAGATTGAATAATCTCATTATCTTCATTAGGCTCGCGCTTGGTTTGCCCTGGCTGCCAGCGAAAATTAAATAACGAAAGTTCCCCGCCCTCCTCGGCCTCCTGAAGCATGACAAAGTAACTCATCTGATTTTTAGCTCGTACTTTCGCATTCAGGTGCGCGTAAGCTTCCATAAAAATAGTGCCAAAATAATTAGCGCAATGTATGCTCATAAACCCTTCTTTGGGCAATAGATATCTGAACGTTACAAAAGGAAATCGCCCTACATCGTTTATCCCTTCTGGTTGTTCTACCGTTCGCCCTCCACCTATTGAGGCAAAAAAGCTGGTAATATTGCGGTAAGCATTTACTCCGTATTTTGTGTCAAATTCATTATTAAATTTCTCCATCTGCACATAATAGCCGGTAGCGGCAGCTTCTCTTTCGTTTTCGGGTAAAGAAGCAATTTTTCTGCTGTACTCGGCAAAAACTTTTGGATAGGTAAATCCCACTGCCGTTTGCGCCAGTTGTTCGTTAGCTTGTTGAACTTCCTTTAATTTCAGCAGCAGTTTATCTGCATCTTCCGGCGTCATAAAATTTTTAATCAGAAATCCATCTGATTTCCCGCTAAACATATCATGAATAGCATCGGGCCTGTTTTTCATACCATCAACAGAAACTTCTCTAAAGTCGTACAAACTCTCATTAGCTTCCTGTTCCAGAATAATAGGTTCACCGGGCAAAGATTTTGCTTCTACCGAATCAGGCGACTTTTTACCCCGAAACATTTGCAGGATATCTTTTAGCATAATTTTTTTTTAACGGATAAGTAATTGAAGCGCTAATTTAATGAAAAAAAACATTCTTGAGATTTAACTGTAGGGTGCCGGAAGACTATTATTATCGAATAAAGTAAATTTCCGGATCACAAAATTGTATGCGTCAAACATCGTGTTAAACTGCCATATTTTTGAAGTGTCCGGGTTGTCTGCATTCGTTTTTAAAAAAGGAGCTGAGTTAGTTATAAACAGATCATTAAATTGGTAAGGAATGATTTCCTTCTTATACAGAATAAAATCATTCAAATAAAGGTTCACTATTACATAGTCCGGCTTCAAAAGAGGAATATAGGTTAAAGCAACTTTCCGGTAGGTAGCAACATCCGTACCAGGCAGGCCAAGGTTGATAGTAATTAAATTTGTATCAATTTTTTCCATCCATTCAGGAAATGTCGTTTTTATTCTCCGGTCAATTGAAATACCGAAAACATAACTATCTCCTATAAGCATAACTTTCTTTTTATGAGAGGAACGTATTTCACTAAACTCATGGGTTTTAAACCCATCGCTGTTAATATACCGGTCGGTGACTGCATTTTCAAAAAAATAAGGTGGCAATACCCCGGAATGTCTGAGCTTTTCTGGTAGTCCGCCGCGAACATACTTTAAATTGGGTTTCATAAAACCAAATGAATCAACCACAAAAATATCCATGGATTCCAGGGTGTCTACTTTTAAAAACCTGCATTTTTTTAGTTCAGCCGGGGTAAGCAAAAAGCCGGGAATAAACCCGCTATGTCGTAAAAAGAGTTCAGTTGCAAGCAATGCTAATATTATAAAGCCGGCAAGCTTAATACTATAATACTTATGTTGTTTCATTTAAATATAAATTATGGGCTAACAACTTAGTTCGCAAATATACCGGGTACATTGGTGTTAATAGGTCTTTGAATTATTAAATTTACCACAACTGATGTAGCGATGGCATAAATTTACGCTAAAAAATCTAAGGCCGTTTATCATAATACTTTGATCCGGTATTTGTTAGAAAAACCAGCAAACCCTGGAATGTGAACAATCTATCCCTACTAAAGGACTTTTTTCCATCCTTTTGTTTGCTGATGAATTTTTCATCTTCTGTTTTTTTATTGATTTGGTTAATAATCAATAGTCCGTTAGTTTTTTAAGCAGCCATTCGACCAAAGTCCAGGCATTGGTCGTACAGCTTTTTTATTTTTCTGCAATTCAGGTCTAAAGCTAAGTTATCAAAAATAGTTTCGGTCAATAACTTGTTGTGGTACAATCGCTTTATGGATTGTAAAGAGAATGATGTCCTGTCTTCTTTGGGTATGGGTAAGTAGTTGCAAACCCTAGCAACTGATACGGTGGTAAGCGATATGTTGAAGTGAAAGTGAAGCTTATTTTTGCTTCCGGCCTGGCAATCTTCTAAGCCGGCATGTTGCCTGGCGTCACGTAAAAGGAATTCGATTTGGAAACGGAGGCAGTAATAAGTGAGAATTTTTTTTCTGCTTAATTCAATGTCGGTAGAAAGGAATGTCTCATATTTCTGAGTTGATACATCTAACAGATAGACTACCCTTACTTCTTCTTTAAGTGTAACGCAGTAAACGACTGCCGTATAAATTTCGATACCGTCTTTTCTCTCTATTAACTTCCATTTACGCTTGTCAATCTTTTTAAGGTTTATCTTCTTTCCTTTGGGTCTCCTGCGCCCCCTGCCTTTGGGTTGGTCTTCTTCCCGAACGACATAGCATAGATTAGCATCTGAACGCATCTTGGTTATAATTTGCATGCCTTCCTTAACCATCGGGCGGATAAAATCCTTTTTCATAAAATAACCATCTGCCACAAGGTATTTGCTCATAGCCTTCATCCGGGGCATTCTTGCCAGGGGCCCATCCACATAATGTGCAACTATGCTCTTTTCATTTCGTTCTGCTTTGCCAGGAGTTTGTAATGCTTCCAAATGAAAGGCTGTGCCCGATTGCACATCTACACAAGCCAGTTCGCCTGTTTCTAATCCCTTTAATGCCTGTTGAGCTGTTCCACTCCAATACCGGCCAAGCCCGGGAGCCTTTTTACCACTCTTATAAATATAGGACGGGTCAAAGGCAATTATCTTTTCATCCCCAAGATGTTCTTCTAATAATAAATATTTGAAATCGAAAAAATTAAACGCCCGTTCAAAACCATTGCGAATACTTTGCTCACTGTAATTATAATACCGCGCCAGGTTCATAAAATTGTAGCGCCCGCTAATACCCCACCATAGTGGAATAGTAGTGGATATAAATTTTGCAATTGGCTTGCTGATGCCTGTCATCTTTTCCAGTATTGCTGCTATTACACATTCAGTGTATAGGAAAGCGGTTTTTTGCAGCACAACAAAATCAACTGCTTTCCTTTTTTATTATCCGCACACATCAGTTATTTGTGTACTTTTATGGGCAGAAAAATTACCGGACTATTGTTTAGTCAAAATTTTATTATTAAAATCTGTTGGGCAAGTGGCGGGGGTGCTAAAGTGTTTACCTGTATCGAAAGCAATAACCAGAAAATCCGGTAATTTACCTGCACACATTCGCACGTTAACACCTTAACACTATGAAAGAGGCCGCATTTGTTAAACAAAATGCCGAAAAGTGGAAACATTTCGAGGCGGTTATTAAAAGCCGCCGGCCCGGCCATGCCGATGAGCTTGCCAATGATTATATCTCTGTAACAGACGACCTGGCCTATGCCGCCACCTTTTACCCCGATAGCAAAACCACTACTTACCTTAATCAGCTTTCCCGGTCTTTTCATGCGGGCATCTACCGCAACAAAAAGGAGCGGGCATCGCGTTTTATCGGTTTTTTTACCCGCGAAATTCCCCAGGCTATATTTGAAAGCCACCGGCAACTGCTTTACTCCCTGCTGTTTTTTATGATTGCTGTAGCTATCGGCCTCGTATCCTCAGCATACGACCATAATTTTCCACGCATCATTATGGGCGATGAGTATGTAAACATGTCGCTCAAAAATATCCACCACGGCGACCCTATGGCCGTTTATAAAAAGATGGAACCCGGCAGTATGTTCCTTGGCATTGCCCTCAATAATATTTATGTTTCGTTCCTGGCGTTTATTTATGGCATATTCCTGTCGGTGGGTACTGTTTATTTTATTTTTACCAATGGCGTTATGGTGGGCGCCTTTGTAAGCATGTTTGCGCAAAAAGGCTTAACGCAGGTGGCCTTGTTAAGTATTTTTCTGCATGGTGCGCTCGAGCTTTCTGCTATTGTTATTGCCGGGGGCGCAGGTATCACAATGGGCAACAGTATTTTATTTCCGGGCACTTATACGCGGGCCGAATCGCTGGCAATGGCGGCAAAGCGGGCCATAAAAATAACTGTTGGGCTGGTGCCCGTTTTCATTACAGCTGCGTTTTTCGAAAGCTTTGTAACCCGCCATTACCAGGAAATGCCCACCGGGCTTAGCCTGGCGGTTATAATCCTTTCTTTTACTTTTATTACCTGGTATTACATTATTTTACCCTTACAATTAAAAGCTAAATACGGATGGAAAAAATAACGCTGCCCCAGGTTCGCGACCTTGGCCAAACCATAGGCGACTCTTTTTTATTTGCCCGTGCAAATTTTAAATTTCTGGTCAGGTTTTTTTTGTTCTACGCAGTTCCTCCCCTGCTTGTAGCTGTGGCCCTTTTTGTATTCGGTTACAAAAAAACCGACTCAGGTTTTGGCGTAACACCCGGCTATAATATGTTCGCCCATCTCAATGGCCTGGGTATGCTGGGCTACCTGCTTTATTTATTCACTATTTTATTTCAGCAACTTTATATTACTGAATATCTGATTTTAAAAGAGACCTTCGAAGATGTTACGCTGACGCAAACCCTGGCGCAAATAAGAGAGGATTCAGGAACAATTATTATTACGCTTTTGCTTTTGTTTGCATTAACCATACCGGTTATCGGCATTGTTGTTTTTATCGTCTTTATTGCTAATAGCATAGGGGGTTACATGCCGGCCATCTGCGGAATTCCGCTTGCCGTACTGCTTATTTATTCTTTAATTCCGCTGAGCAGCATCTTCTTTGTTCGCCTGCGCGAAAAGCTGGGCATGGCCGACGCCCTTGTAAAATGTTTTCAGATTATTAAAGGAAACTGGTGGAGAACCTTTGTTGCCTGGTTCGTGGTTTTCCTTGTTTTTTACGCTTTCCTGGTATCACTGCTGGCACCCGTTTCGCTTTTATTACTGGTGTTTCGTTTTCATGCCGTTACCCCTTTACAAACCGATGTTTTTGGCATGGCAATTTTGGGCGTTGCAGGTACCCTGGCCGGTTTTATGTATTTCTTTTCACTCAACATCTTCCAGGTATTTATTGGCGTAAATTACTTCAGCCTCAGCGAAAAATATGATGGTTACCACTTAAAATCCGAAATAAATGAAATCGGCGTGCGCGACGATAGAAACGTACACCGGCAAGAAGGAGAATATTGATGAACCGCATAGCATTAGTTTTACTGTTCCTGGTTTTCTGCGGCATACTTTCCGGTAACGCCATGCAGGTAAACTATGCAGATACCACCCATTGCCACCTGCAGGCTTTTGATCAAAAACACCTGGCCACTTACCGCAGTCAGCACGACTTTGATTATGAAACCATCCGGCCTGAAGGCAGCGGCATTTCTTCGTTGCTGGCATATCTACTTGCCGAATTTTTTGAAAGCCTCGGCCGGGCACGGGTAGGGCACATAAGCTTGTATGACGTATTATTTTATGGCCTCGCCATTTTTGCTTCAGTAATGATTGTTCTTCAATTTTTTAAAATAAATATTTCGGGTGTTTTACTTAAAAGCCCGGGTACTATTATTAGCCATCAGGCATTTACCGAAAACGTGCATGAACTTAATTTCGACACCCTGATAGGCGATGCCCTCAAAAGCGCAAACTACCGCCTGGCCACCCGCCTTTACTATTTAAAAACCCTGAAAAAACTAAGTGATACCGGCCTTATAAACTGGCAAAAGAACAAAACCAACTTCGAGTATTATTACGAGTTGAAAGGGGCGGAGCAACGCAAAAACTTTTATCACCTGACCCGGTTGTTCGAATCGGCCTGGTACGGCAATGCCGATATAACAGCTACTGAATTTGACGAAAACCTGAAAGCCTTTACCGGTTTTCTTCAAACCATTAAGCGCTGATGTTAAAGGATAAAAAGTTTCTCATCACCGCATCTGTATCAATACTGATTATTGTACTGATAGGCATTTTCCGCCCACGCGAAATTGATTGGGCCCCCAGCTTTTTATCAGCCGATAAAATACCCTACGGCACCTGGGTGCTTTACAATTCGTTACCCGATATTTTTGGCAAAGCAGATATCAGCGTAAACACCCGCTCAGTATACACCCTTTTGCACCGCAAGCATTTCGAAAACACCTCGCTGATTTTCGTGCAAAATGAATTTGCCCCTACTGCCCGCGAAGAAAATGAACTACTGGCCTTTGCCGCTGCGGGCAACAATCTGTTTATCAGTACCGGCCACCTCAGGCATAGTTTTGCCGATACCTTTAAACTGGCCGAAAAGAGGGCGTTTTTCACCGAAGCCATAACCAACAGCCATTTTCAGGACTCCGTAGATTACTCGCAGGCCAATTTTACTAATCCCGCACTACACCACGATAGCGCTTATCATTTTAAGCGCAATTTTTATTCTACCTGGTACAAGGTTGACGATGATTCTTTAAGGGCGAGGGCCGAAACCTGGGTTGATAGCTTTCCTGAAATTGCAGTATTGGGCGTTGACGGCGCAAACCGGGCAAATTTTATAAGGCTCCGCTATGGTAAAGGCTATATTTATTTTCACAGTAACCCTTATGCCTTTACCAATTACTACATGCTAAACCCCGGTGGCAGCCAGTACGTTGCCAAATGTTTCAGCTACCTGGCACCCGGCGATGTGGTTTGGGATGAATCGTATAAAAAAG
>Ga0182013_10006397_pt1 | contig 13371 bp, 18 predicted proteins | sample 612S2MmetaG_FD_120487 | JGI IMG/M metagenome (GOLD analysis project Ga0182013, IMG submission 120487) | Permafrost microbial communities from Stordalen Mire, Sweden - 612S2M metaG | ecosystem: Environmental > Terrestrial > Soil > Wetlands > Permafrost | place: Sweden: Stordalen | collected... | reverse complement strand
TCCCTCCGTGGCTAAAGCCACGACTGATTCTAATGGCTTTACACGGGGGTTAAAACCCCCGTCTCCCTCCGAATTGAGTTTTTCCGCAGCCTGTGAAGTCGTGCCCTGACAAAACGACGACTGAATCAGAGAGCTCTATACCTTCCCGTTCATCGCGTAGAGGATCGCCCGCGCGGTCCATTCCTCGTCGGTGCGCGAGGAGATCATCAGGTCGTAGAGGTGCGGATTGTTCCAGGCCTTGCCGAAGTACTGTTGCAGATATTTTGCGCGCTCTTCATCGACAATGCGGATGCGCTGCTCGGCGTGGACGCCCTTGTCGAGGCGGTCGCGCAGGCGCACCAGGCGATCCAGATAGGGAGCGTAGACGAAGACGTGATAAACGTCGGGCTTGTGCTGCAGGATGCACTGCGAGGCGCGGCCCACGATCACGCAATTGCCCTCGCTGTAGGCCTCTTCGATGATTTTGCGGGAGATTTTCACCATCTCCTCGGCATCGAAGACGGAGTTCTCGCGGAGTTCCAGGCCGGCGGCCAAGGCGGCCGAGCGCATGGCCTGCTGGTTGATGCGGCGCAGCCAGGAATCCACGTGCTCATCGTAGGGCCGCACCACCTTGGGATCCACGTGCGCCGCGTAAGCGATGGCGTCGATGATGTCGCGGTCCAGCAACTTCCAGCCGAGCCACTCGGCAATGGTTTGCGCAATGCGTCCGCCGCCGCTGCCAAACTCCCGATTGACTGTCAAAACGCGGTAATCCACCTTAACCTCCCGCAAATCCTTCAACAGTTTACGTTACACCCGCCGGTGCGTTCTTTCCAGTGCGGCGCGCACAGCCGGCACGCGCCTGCCGTACACTGGATGCGTGCGCCGGTGCGCCTGCGCGGACTGCGCGCGGCGCGCCTTCCAGGAGGGGCCCATGAAGCGAATCGGCATTCTTTTCGGCGGGGAAAACAGCTTTCCCGGAGCGCTGGTGGAACAGATCAACGCCCGCGACATCGACGGCATCCAGGCCGAGTTCGTGCTGACCGGCGCGGTGCAGATCGATCAGCCGCCGCGCTACGCGGTCATCCTCGACCGCATCTCCCACGCCGTCCCCTTCTATCGCGCCTTGTTGAAGCACGCCGCGCTGCACGGAACAGCGGTGATCAACAATCCCTTCTGGGCCTCGGCCGACGACAAGTTCTTCAACTACGCGCTGGCCTTGAAGCTCGGCGTGGCCGTGCCCCCGACCGTCATTCTGCCCCACAAGCAGCTTCCCGCGGGAGCAACCGACCGCACGATGCGCAACCTGGAATACCCGCTCGACTGGGAGGCGGTCTTTACCTATGTGGGCGAAGACGGCTTCCTCAAGCCCATCGATGGCGGCGGTTGGCGCGACGTGCACCACGTCCATAATCGCGAGGAGTTCTTCCGCGCCTATGACCAGACCCGCGACCTGTGCATGGTCTACCAGAAGGCCGTCCATTTCACGGAGTACTTCCGCTGCTACGTAGTGGGCCGGAAGAAGGTGCGCATCATGGCCTACGACCCGCGCCGGCCGCACACCGAGCGCTACGTCGAGAATCCGCCGCCCGCCGCAAAGGAGCTGCTGCGGCGCATCCGGCAAGATGCCGTCCTGCTCTGCCAGGCGCTGGGCTACGACTTCAACACCGTCGAGTTTGCCGTCGAGAACGGCGTCCCTTACGCCATCGACTTCATGAACCCGGTGCCCGACGCCGATCTTCATTCGATCGGCCAAGCCAACTTCGACTGGATTGTGAAAGAGGTGGCCGATCTGGCGATTGCCAAGGCGAAGAAAACGCTGAGAGCGCCGGAGCTGCGGTGGGCGGGGTTTTTGGGCGGTGAAGCGGCCGCCAAAGCGACGAAGAAGAGGCCGGTTGCGAAGAAGAAAGTGAAAACAGAAGCGATCAAACCAATGTAGGAATAACATAACCATTGAGGCGTAAATCTACATGAAACGAATGTGGTGTTGGCGGTGCAAGCAAGAGATGCCGATGCTGGATGAGGACGAATACGCTGAGATTGCGCGTTTGTACAGCGAGGCAACATTGGCCGTCAAGGAGTACAGGCGTACTTGGGGTATTCCGCTGGAAAATGCATCGATACATGAACGATTCGAACCTGTGCGCGCTCGCTACGAGAGTATTACCGGCATGAAGGAATCGAACGAGAACGCAATCATGCACCACCGAATCTCACTCTATGGCCCGCCTTGCAAGCAATGCAATAAGCCTTTACGGACTCCAAAGGCCAAGTTGTGCGGCGCTTGCATGCTCCCAGTCCAGGAGTAGCGGAGAAATAAATCATGACACTTCATACCAGACCCTATGATCCTGCGGAATACCTCGATGATGAAGAGGCGATAGAGGCTTATCTTGAGGAGTCGCGCAAGATCGCCGTGGAGATTGCCGATCCTTCTTTCCTTACTCACGCGCTTGGCACAGTGGCGCGGGCGCGTGGCGCAAAGGCGAGTCTCAGTCCTGAATAATGAGCGCCGAAAACCCGCTCCTCACGGCCGCAGAATCACCAGCGCTTCCCGTTCCACGCTTCCCTCCGGAGCCAGAGATTCCATTCGATAGTCGAAGGTGACCATGCGCCCATCATAGTGCCTAGCCAGAACGAGCAGGTAGGCGTCGGTGATCTGGCTTGGCCCCTTGATGCGCCTGCCAAGACTCCTGTCTACTTCCGCCAAGGCGAGCGAGTCCTGCCAAAAGCAATGCCGGGGGCTGACTTCGGTGTGTTTGCGCAGAATCGAAACCGCCTCGTTCCACGCCGGAGCATGGGGCGAGAAGGATGGGTTGGTCACGATTCGCAAGAATCCCATCTCCGTGATCGGACAGGTGGCCCATGGCTCTTGACGGTGGCTGTGCATCCATCCGCTGGCAGCCTTATGAGCTTCATGCGCTGGCCACAGCCACGCCAGCAGTACATTCACATCCAATAGCCATGCTTTGCTCACAACTCATCCTCAAGGCGCAAGGTATGCTCCAGTGTGACAACCGGGCTGTCGCCGGGCACATCGAAAACTTCAAAGCCATTTTCCATGCGCGTGCCCAGTGGCCGGTTCAAGGCTTGTTGGAGCAGGTAGCTGGCGGCTGTGCCAGTCGGCATGGAGCGAGCCATCGCATATTGCTTCACTTGTTCCAGGACATCGTCCTGTATATCGAGAGTGGTTCTCATCGCAATCCTCCTTGCAACTCGTCAAGCAACCAGACGCTACTCGCTTTCATCCTCGATTCTGAGCGCGTGCTCCAGCGTGATCATCTCCGAATCCGGTCCGGGCGAGAAGATCAGAATGCCATTCTCCCACTTCGTCGGCACCTCGGCATTCAAGCCGCGCTCAAGAATCTCCGAAGCCGCGGCACCCTTGCTCATAGACCGTGCTGCCGCATAGTCTCTCACCTGTTCCAGTACATCGTCCCGAATATCGAGCGTGGTTCTCATGGGTTCCTCCTCGCAGCACCGCCGATCCTTCGCCGCGCTACCGCCCCAGCGGTCGTCATCAGATTCAGTATATGATGCGAATTCCTCTAATGCGCATCAGAATGTCGATTTGATGCGCATATTTTAGACGCACAAGGGCGTTTGCGATGGAGTCGATGTGAGCAATTTTGCACATTACTTTCAGGGAAACTTTAGTGTCCTGTGACGGGAGGAAAAACTCCGGTAAAGTGGTAATAGCCCTCTTTGGGTTCTGGGTACCGACTATGGATACATTGAAGTCAGCTTTGCCGCTCACACCTGCACGTTCCAGCCCGGCCTCTCATCAGCAGGAAGTGCGTTGTGCTGTGCGTTTTCCGCTTTCGCTGCACGTCGTCTTGTCCTCTGGCAGCGAAGAGATTGCCGCTGTTACACGGAATGTCTCGGCCAGCGGCGTGGTTTTTGAGCTGGACAGCCCGGTGTCATCCGGGCTGGAAATCCATTTTTCCATGCGTATGCCCGGTGCTATTTTGGGTACGCCTCACGATGTTCTGGTCCATTGTCAGGGACGTGTGGTACGCTGCTCAAAGAACCAAAGTAACTATCGGGCTGCCGCCACGATTGACGATTATCAGTTCGCCGAGCAGTGACAGCCGGAGTAGGCGTGGCAAATCCCCCTATGGATTTTTTCGACGATTCTGCTGACATTGAGACCCTCGACGCTTCGATCAAGCCGGGAGCCATCCGCGTGATTCTTGCGGATTCCCAGGCGATCTACCGCGTTGGCATTCGCAAGGTCTTCGCGCTTGAAGACGATCTTCGCGTGGTGGCCCAGGCCGACTCGCTGGAGAATCTGCGCCTGGCCATCGAGCGCTATCCCTCCGACATTGTTCTGCTGGAGGGCAGCCTGCTGGCCGGCACGGCCAACATCATCCCCGAGCTGCTGCGCGCCGCCCCCGATGTGAAGCTGATTGTGCAGGCCGTGGCCGCCGACGAGAACCAGACCGTCGAGCTGTACCGCCGGGGCGTGCGCGGCATCGTCAGCCGCTCCATCTCGCCCGACCTGCTGGTGCGCTGCGTGCGCCGCATCGCGGCCGGCGAAACCTGGATCGATAATCAATCGGTCAGCTGGGTCATTGAGGCCTATCGCGCCCAGGCCTCCGCCCTGGTGAACCCGCGCTCCCAGCCCAAGCTCTCGCCCAAGGAGATGGCCATCATCACCTGCATTACCCAGGGCAAGCGCAACAAAGAGATTGCCTACCAGCTGGGAACCACCGAGCAGGTGATCAAGAACTATCTGCGCAAGATCTACGACAAGCTGGGCGTCAGCGACCGGCTGGAGCTGGCCCTCTATTGCCTGCACAACAAGATCATCAAGTCCGAGGCGGACGAAGAAGTGATGGCGCAGAAGGTTGTGAGCAAATAGGCGGAGCGCCGAACGCCGCGATCACCTCTTGAGCTAGTACGGCGCCTCACAGTTGCCGCGCGCCAGTTCCAGAAGGCGAATCAGCTCCGCCAGCTCCGCCTGGCTCAGCCCTCCCAGCAACTCCCCCGGAGCCGCAAGAATCACCGGGTCCATCGCGCCGAGCAGCTTGAGTCCGGCCGCGGAGATCCGCGTCCGGACCACGCGCCGGTCTTGAGAGTCGCGCTGCTGGCGAATCAGCTTGAGCGCCTTCAGCCGCTTGAGCAGGCGCGTAATGTCCGGCTCGGCGGTGATCATCCGGCGGCCGATGGCCGAACAGGTCAGCCCCTCCGGTTGCGCCCCGCGCAGAATCCTCAGCACGTTGTACTGTGTCGAACTCACGCCCCAAGCGCGGGTCTTGCGATGGACGGCGCGTTGGAGGCAGTCCGAGGTGCGCAGCAGATTCAGCAGCGCCTCTTCCTCCAGGCTGGTGAAGGGGCGCTGCTGCGCGATTTCCTGCTTTAGTCCTGCCATCGGCGGCACCGCTTACTGCTTGACGATCTCCAGTTCGATGGTCAGCTTGACCACGTCGCCCACGACCATCGCCGGGAAGTTGGTCCCAATCCCGAAGGCCGTGCGGCTGATGGTGGTGGTGGCGGAGAAGCCGGAGTGCGTCTTATGGTCCATCATGCCCTCGACGGGCATACTTGGGCCTTCCACATCGAGCACCACGGGCAGGGTGACGCCGTGCAGGGTCAGGTTGCCGTTCACCGTCAGCCTGCTGCCGTTTTTCACCACGCTGGAACTGGTGAAGGTTGCCGTGGGAAACTTGACCACGTCGAAAAATGCGTCGGTCTTGAGATGCGTATCGCGGGCCGGCTCGCCGGTGTCCACTGTGGTGGTGTCGATGGTGACTGTCACCGTGGCCTTGGTGATGTCCGCCTCGTTATAGACCAGGGTGCCTTTGACGCCGCCGAAACGGCCATGCACGTTGGAGACACCGCCATGGCGGATCGTGAAATCGACTTCGCTGTGGGCCGGATCGGTGGCCCAGGCTGAGGTTTGCGCCATGGCCATGGGAGCCGCCAGCGCCAGAATGCCAGTCAGAATTGCCAAACGCTTCATCGTTGAATCCTTTCGTTTTAGGGCCGTTGGGCCGCTGTGGGAGTTGTGGAGAGGAGAGGCTCTTACCGAATGCGCTGAAAACCAGCTTGCATAATTTCGATGCTGGACGATTGTTATTTGTTGCAACAATTATTGTCTGGTTCATTTAGAACAACACTGGAATGCAAGATCAAGTCCCTATTCCCTGATCCCTGATCGCCGAGCGCACCGGCAACTACCCCGCCGTACTGGCGGTTACCGTGATCGTGGTGGCGCTGACGCTGGCCGGACAGGTGTTGACGGGGTGCGAGGCCAAGGGGCAGGAGATGACGGCGGCGTGGGGCGATTTGCCGCAAAGAACGCATTTGGGCGTAACCTATGAAAAGAGAGGAGCTATCCATGGCAAATCTGGATTGGTCCCAATGTCCTGCCGTCGAAAGCGTCCCCGGCAAGGTAAGCGGCGCCTGGGTGCTCAAGGGGACGCGTATGCCGGTCTCCGCGATCTTCGAGAACCTCGCAGCCGGAGCCAATATCGACGATCTCATGGAATGGTTCGATGGGCTTGATCGCGAGCAGGTCAAGGCGGTGATCGAGTTCGCTGCGCAAAGTCTCGATAAGGAGCCCGCTTACGCGGCCTAGATGCGTATCCTTTTTGATCAGGCAACGCCCGTGCCGCTTCGCCCGTACCTTGCGGGTCACACCGTCAGCACAGCCGCTGAACAAGGCTGGGACCGGCTCAGGAACGGCGATCTGCTGAGCACGGCCGAAGCGGCGGGCTTCGATCTGCTGCTGACGACCGACAGGAATATGCAGTATCAGCAGAATATTGCGGGGCGCAAGATCGCGGTTGTGATTCTGAGCCGTCAGCAATGGCCGCAGCTTCGGCCTCATGTTCAGCTCGTGGTTGACGCTGTGAATGCGGCCCGTCCTGGCAGCTTCGCCGAGGTCGAGATTCCCTTCGAATAGGTTTTGCCTCACCCTACCGCTGATAGAGCGCAACCATCTCACCGCGCGCCAGGATATGCCCCTGCATGGCGGCTTCCACCTGCGCCCGGGTCGCGCCCACGGGCAGATTCAACTTTGCATCCAGCGCATAGAGCGTGAAGACGTAGTGGTGCGGCGAACCTGGCGGAGGGCAGGGGCCACCATAGCCGAGGTCGCCGAAGTCGTTGCGGCCCTGGCGCGCGCCGTCGGCAAGCTGGCGCGGCAGCCCTTCGGGAAGCGCACGCACACCGGCGGGCAGGTCGTAGAGTACCCAATGCACGAAGGTCCGGCCGGGTGCGTCCGGATCGGTGACGATCAGCGCAAAGCTCACTGTTCCGGCTGGGGGCGCGTCCCAGGCCAACTGCGGAGAGATTCCCGCTCCGTTGCAAGTGAACTTCACCGGAATCTGGTTGTCTTGAAAGCTCGAAGTTGTCAGTTTCATGGTTTTCTCCTTCGCCATCGCCGCGGAGCCGCGGCAACCGGTCAGCGCCGTGGCTGCCAGCAGAAGAGATGCCGCGACCATCCACGCTGTCTGGCGCAACCTGCCGCTTAAACTCTCCCGCATCTTTTTTGCCGAAGTGCGCATAAGCTATCCCCCTCACTGCTACCCTGTCAACAGAAGGGAATTCTAGACCATTTTTGCTATTCCTGCTCTGGCCCGATCATCGTAGCGCCGACTCCCACCCTAGAGCAAAACCACAATTTCCATGCTCATAACAGCCTCATCAAGGGTGTTGATTTCTTAAGGAAATCAACACTTTAGAGTCGTAGCCTTGGGTACACCTATTGTGGTTTTGCCATAGCCGCAACAATTGCAAGAAGCAAGTCCTTCGACTTCGCTGCGCTTCGCTCAGGATGACAGCGGCGAGGGTGGGGCACCCAGTTTCGGAGATGGGGCGCCCGGCTGTTCCCTGTTCCCTGATCGCTGCCTTTCACTTTGGCCGGAGGAGTTCGATGCGATCGCGGGTGCGGACCCAGGTGTTGCCAGCCATGCGGCCAACGGCGTCCAGCCCCGCCGGATCGATGCGAAAGTCCTCAAACAAATCTTCGCGCACATGAAAGCGCACCACCTCGCCCAGCACGATGACGCCGCTGGCCGGTGCGTGGCCGGTGTAGATGACCTGGAGGAGCTTGCACTCCATCTGCGCGGGCGACTGGGCGACGCGCGGCGGGCGGACGGCTTCACTGGGAATCGGCGTCAGCCCGGAGAGCAGGAACTCGTCCACCTCGAAGGGCACTTCGGCCGAGGAGGCGTTGGCGGCCGCGGCGATCTCTTCGCTGACCACGTTGATGACGAACTCGCCGGTCTCCTCGACGTTGCGCAGCGTGTCTTTTCGCTGGCCGGCCTCTGGCGTATCCGAATCTGAGGGGCGCAGCGCCGGGCAGAAGAGCACCGTGGGCGGCGCGGAACCTACGCCGCAGAAAAAGCTGAAAGGCGCGAGGTTGGCCACGCCGCCGCGGCTCATGGTGGAGACCAGCGCCACCGGCCGCGGCACAATGATGCCGGTCATCAGCTTGTAGATCTGCCGTTGCCGGCACTCGGCCGGGTTGAAACTGAGCATTGAAGTAGCCATGCTGCTAGGGTAGAACATGGCCGCGCCGGGCGTGATCGTTCTGGTGCGAAACCGGGCGTGGAGGCGGAAATTCGTCTGCTGTTAACATTCCATGATGCACAATCATAGATAAGGGAGAAACTGCCTTGCCGCGCATTCACTTTCAGATCCAGCTCGCCGAACTCAAGGACAAGCTGCTGGCCATGGCGGCCCTTTCGCAGACGGCGGTCGATTCCGCGATGGACGCCTTCCTGCAGCGCGACAAGGGCCTGTGCAAGTACGTCAAGCAGAATGAGAGGGCCATCGACACCGCACAGCGCGAGCTGGATGAGATGGCCTATGAGCTGCTGGCCAAGGAGCAGCCCATGGCCATCGATCTGCGCTTCATCCTGTCGGTCATCAAGATCAACAGCGACCTGGAGCGGATCGGTGACCAGTCGATGGGCATAGTGCGCCGCACACGGGAGATGCTGAAGCTCGAGGCGGTCGATCTGCCGGTGGATTTTGCGGAGATGGGAGAGTTTGCCGGGCGCATGATCCGCACGGCCTTGCAATCTTTTCTGGAGGGGGACGCGCAACTGGCGAATTCAGTGCGCGAGATGGACGACGAGATTGACCGCATGAACCGCTGTGCCCATGACGACCTGCTGAAGTTCATCGCGGAGCAGCCGGGCTGCACGCAGCAGGCGATGCGCGCCATTCTGGTGGCGAAGAACCTGGAGCGCATCGCGGACCACGCCGCGGACATTGCCACCGACGTCATCTTCTGGATTCGCGGCGCGGACGTGCGCCACCAGATGAGCATGGCGGAGGAGTGAGAAGAACAGGGAATAGGGAATAGGGAACAGGGAACAGGGAAAGGCCTACAGCAGCGACTCGAACTGCTCCAGCGGCAGCGGGGGGCTGAACAGGAATCCCTGGAAGGTATGGCAGCCCAGACCGGCGAGGAAGCCGCGCTGCTCTTCGTTCTCCACGCCCTCGGCGATCACCGACAATCCCATCGCGCGGCCCAGCGAAATGATGGTTTGCGCAATGGCGCCGCTGGTCGCATCCACCAGCATATCGCGCACAAAGGCCCGGTCGATCTTCAGTAGACCGAGAGGCAGGCGCTTCAGGTAGGCCAGCGACGAATAGCCGGTGCCGAAGTCGTCCAGCGAGAAGCTCAAGCCATAGGCCTTGAGTTCGGCCATTTTGGCGATGACCTCCTCGATATTCTCGACCAGCATGCTCTCGGTGAGTTCCAGCTTGAGATGATTCGGATTGGCGCCCGAGCGCTCCAGGGCCGACAGTACCGTAGCGACGAAGCCCGGCTGGCGGAACTGCAGGGCGCTGATGTTCACTGCAAGCGTGAGATGGGCGGATTGCTGGCGGCCTGCCCAGGCGGCAAGCTGCTCGCAGGCGGCCTCCAGAACCCAATCTCCCAGCGGCAGAATCAAGCCCGTCTCCTCGGCCAGCGGAATGAACTCGCCGGGCCACACCAGGCCGCGTTTTGGATGCTGCCAGCGGATCAGGGCCTCGGCGCCGATCAAGCGGCCCCGCGCCACGAGCGGCTGATAGTAAAGCAGAAACTGCCTGGCCTTGATCGCGTGGCGGAGATCCTCCTCCAGCGTGGCGCGGGCGTTCACCGCAGTCTGCAAGGCGGGAGAGAAAAAGCGAATGGTGTTGCGGCCCGCCGAGGTGGCTTGATAGATGGCAATGTCGGCCTCCTGGATCAGTTCGCTGGCGCCTTCCCGGTCTGCCCCAAAGACGGTAATCCCGATGCTGGCGGTAGTGATACACTCGCGCCCCTCTATCAGGAGGGGCATGCCAACCGAATCCTGGATCTTCTCGGCGACGGTCTTGGCCTGGGCCGCAGCTTCCTCGGGAATCTCGCTCAGATCTTCGAGCATCAAGGCAAACTCATCGCCGCCGAACCGGCTCACGATGTCGTCTTCGCGGGCGCAGGCGACGATGCGCCGCGCCACTTCCATAAGCAGATGGTCGCCGGTGAGATGGCCGAGGGTCTCATTCAACATCTTGAAGTTATCCAGCTCCACAAAGAGCAGCGCGTACAAACGGCTGCCTCTGTCGCCGGCTGCCAGAGTCTGGCGCAACCTCTCCAACAGCAGGCGGCGATTGGGCAAGCCGGTCAGAGGATCATAGTAAGCCAGACTCCTGATCTCGTTTTGCGCGGCCTTGACTTCGGATAAATCCCTGGTGATGGTCAGGATGCAGGGGACGCCGTCCACCTCCATCACCGAGGCCGACATCACCCCCCAGAAGGACTCCCCGTTCTTCTTCATGAACTGAACCTCCAGGCCGCGGCAACTGCTGTTCTCCCGCAACAGGTTGGTCATCGTGGTCCGGTCGCGCGTATCCGCCCATACCCCCAGTTGCAGCGAAGTTTTCCCGATGACTTCTTCGCGTTCAAATCCCAAAATGTCGAGAAATGCCTGATTGCAGTCGATATATTTGCCGTCGTCCATGCGGTTGATATTGATGGCGTCGATGCTGGTCTGGAAGGCGGTGCGGTAGCGTTCCTCGCTTAGCCGCAGAGCTTCGGTGGCCGCGGTCAGGAGATCCTTGGCCTCCTTGGCCGCGGAGATGTCTTGTGCGAACGCCAGTATGCATCGAACCCCCCCAATCTCAATCAAGGATGCGTTCAACCGTGCCCAATATGTCTCCCCGTTCTTTCTCCTGAACTGGACTTCTAAATCCCGGAATTCGGTGTTGCGGAGCAACTCGTCGACTATTTTCGGCCTGTCGCCGGCATTCACCCAGATGCCAAGTTCCGTCGTTGTGTGCCCGACGAACTCGTTGCGCTCGTACCCCGCCATATCGAGAAGTGTCTGATTGGCGTCTAGGATCTCCCCATCGCTCAGTTGTGAAATCATGACAGCATCGGGACAGGTCTGGAATACCGTGCGGTAACGTTCTTCGCTCAGCCGCAGTGCCTCGGCGGCCGCGGTTAGGCTCTGCTCGGCGGCTTTGCGGGCATTGATGTCTTCGATGATGGCAATGTGTTTCTGGATGTGGGGATGGCCATTATGCCGGATGGATACCGTCACCTTGACCCAGGTGAGTGAGCCGTCCTTGCGCATATAGCGCTTTTCCCAGGAGACAGTGCTGGCCTCTCCAGTCGTCAAGGGGTGCAGCGCCAAGAGAGTCTCGGCCATATCCTCGGGAGGCGTAAATTGCTGGAAATTTTTGCCCGGCACTTCGTCGGCGGGGTATCCGATGATCTCGGCGAAACGCGCATTGCAACTCTTGATATTGCCGTCGGAGGAGGCATGAACGATGCCCACCGCGGCCTGCTCGAAGGTCGAGCGGTAGAGCTCTTCGCTGTCGCGCAGCAGCATCTCCGCCTGCCTGCGCTCGGTGATGTCCTGGATTGAGCCTTCAAAGAAGATCAACTCTCCCTTGGCATTGCGCATGCAGCGGCAATTGAGCAAGACCCAAAGGGTGCTTCCGTCCTTGCGCTTGAACCGGCACTCGCGGCCCCGAATGAACCCCTGCTCTTCGATTTGCCGCGTGAAGCTGGCGCGCTCCTCCGGGTCTACCCAAAGATCGTGAGCCGTGTCTGTGATTCGGGCGACGACCTCCTGCGGCGAGTCGTAGCCCAGCATCGCAGCCAGCGCGCGGTTTGCGGTAATCGCCTTGCCCTCGGGGGTTGTTAGGAAGAAGCCCTCCAGCGCGCCGTCGAAGATGTCCTGATATTTCTTTTCCGCCGCCCTGCGCTCGGTAATGTCCTTGCCGAAGACGGAGACACCCGTCGTATTGCCATCGACAATAATGGGATTGAGAGCCATCTCCAGAATGCGGCCATCACTGAGTCCGAACTCCGTCCGGAAGGTTCCCTCCGCCAGCGCGCGCCGGTAGAGCGTTGGCATGAGCTGCCGCCTCTCTGGCTCGACCAGCTCCTCGGCACACATTCCCAACTGGAGGGAACCGGGATAATTCTTCTCGAAGTGCTCCCGCAATGCCTTGTTGAAGGTCGTCAAGCGGAAATCCAGGTCTACCGACCAGATCAGATCCTGCGTGCTCTCAATCAACGCCGTCAGGTCTGCTTGCGCTTTGCGGAGCGCACTCTCCGCTCTCATGCGCTCGGTGATGTCCTTGCCGAAGACGGAGACGCCGGTCGTCTCCCCATCGACCACAATCGGGCTGAAGGAAAGCTCGAGCGTTCGGCCATCGCCGATGGTGTGCTCGACTGAAAACGTTTTCCCTGATAGCGACCGCTCATAAAGCGGAAGCCAAAATACCGTGAGCGCCGGCGGAAGCAACTCCCGAAAGCTCATCCCTGGAGCGACCGGGCCGCCAGAATTCCGCTCGAAATACTTTTTGAAGGCGCGGTTGAAGGTAATCAAGCGCAAGCGCGGGTCCACCGACCAGATCAAGTCTTCGGTGCTCTCGATCAATGCCGAGAGATTCGCTTCCGCTTGAATGCGCATTTCGATCCTTTCATTCCCCGGCGATCTTCCGCATCATTTATCGGGAACGCGCTGCTATCGGGTGCGCGCTGCCATAGGGCGCAAGCGCATACCAACTCTATCGGCTGCCGAAGCGGAATCTTGCAAGATGCATCGTCCCTGCTTCCCATTTTGGCGTCATCCATGAATTATGGCCGGATCGGTCTTCTAGAAACAACAGTCATTCAAAAAAATACCTTGAGTGTACGCCGTATGCAAGCATTTTCCACAGTATTTTAATTTTTAATCGTGGATTTGACACAAAATGCCGCGTTCCGGGAAAAACGGCGTTTGGGCGAAGCGCTACCGCTCTCATGCCCCATCAATCCCGCGCGATCTCCAGCGCTCCGGTCAGGCTGGCTACTCGCTCGACCCCGTGGCCGCGGCACCAGGATTCGAGGCCCCTGGCCAGCCGCTCGACGGCGCGCGGGTCGGCGTAGCTGGCCGTGCCCACCTCGACGGC
>Ga0182013_10006396_pt1 | contig 13372 bp, 9 predicted proteins | sample 612S2MmetaG_FD_120487 | JGI IMG/M metagenome (GOLD analysis project Ga0182013, IMG submission 120487) | Permafrost microbial communities from Stordalen Mire, Sweden - 612S2M metaG | ecosystem: Environmental > Terrestrial > Soil > Wetlands > Permafrost | place: Sweden: Stordalen | collected... | reverse complement strand
TCACCATTTCAGAATCTTCACTCATTTCAGAATCTACACTGAGGTTATATGGCGAGGCCGATCGTTTTAGCGGTTGACGACGACGTAAGTGTTCTGGAGGCGGTGGTGCAGGACCTGCGCCGGCAGTACGGCGCAGTGTATCGCGTCATGCGTGCCGCCAGCGGACAAGCCGGACTTGACACGCTGGCGCAACTAAAGACCCGCCAGGAGCCGGTGGCGCTGCTGATGAGCGACCAGCGCATGCCCGGCATGACGGGCGTCGAGTTTCTTGAGCGCGCGCAAGAGTATTATCCCGACTCACGGCGGGTACTGTTAACGGCCTATGCCGACACTGAAGTTGCCATCAGGGCCATCAATACTGCGCGCATTCACTACTACCTGACCAAGCCCTGGGATCCACCTGAGGAGAAGCTCTACCCTGTCCTTAGCGACCTGCTTGACGACTGGCAGGCAGGCTATAGGCCTCCATTTGAGGGACTTCGCGTGATCGGGCACCGGTGGTCGCTGAACGATCACAATGTGCGCAATTTTTTGTCGCAGAACCATGTGCCGTATCGCTGGCTCGATGTGGCCGGCAACGACGAGGCGGCCAAGCTGCTCAAGGATGCGGGGCTCGATCCAGACAAACTGCCCGTAGTGTTATTTCCCGACGGCAGCGTGCTAGTGAATCCTGAAGTCGAAGCGCTCGCCTCCAAGGTGGGCCTGAGTGTACAGGCCACTCAGGAGTTTTATGACCTGGTGGTGGTAGGCGCAGGGCCGGCCGGGCTCGCGGCCGCGGTCTACGGCGCAAGCGAGGGCTTGCGCACCGTGGTGATCGAGCCTGAAGCGCCCGGTGGGCAAGCCGGTTCTTCGTCGAAGATCGAGAACTACCTCGGCTTTCCGTCCGGCGTTACGGGCGCGGAGCTGGGACGCCGGGCGCATACACAGGCCACGCGCTTTGGTGCTGAGTTCGTCACCCAGCGCGCCGTTGGTTTGCGCATCGACGGGCAATACCGTTTTGTGCAGCTTGCCGACGGGCGCGAAGTGTCAGGCCACGCGGTGCTGCTTGCGCCAGGCGTGCAATACCGTAAGCTTGCCATCCCCGGTGCGGAACGGTTAACGGGGCGGGGTATCTACTACGGCGCAGCACTGGTTGAGGCCGCGGCCTGCAAAGACGAAGAAGTGTACATAGTGGGAGGTGCAAATTCGGCCGGCCAGGCTGCTCTGCACTTTGCCAAGTTCGCCTGCAAGGTGACCATGCTGGTTCGCGGTGAAGGTCTTTCGGCCACCATGTCGAAATATTTAATCGATGAGATCGAGCGCACATCGAATATTGTGGTAGAGCCGCGAACCCAGGTGGTCGAGGCCATTGGCGATGAGCGTCTTGAAGCGCTGCAACTGGAAGGACCGAAAGGCGTCTATCGGATTCCGGCAACGTCGCTGTTTGTGTTTATCGGCGCAGCTCCCGGAACCGAGTGGTTGCCGCCTTCGATCTTGCGGGATGAGAAAGGATTCTTGCTGGCCGGCCCGGATCTGCGAACTGAGGGACGGCTGCCGGAGATCTGGCGCGATGCGCGCGAGCCGTTCTTGCTCGAGTCTAGCGTGCCAGGGGTTTTTGTCGCCGGCGATGTGCGGTACGGCTCGGTAAAGCGCGTGGCTTCGGCGGTGGGCGAGGGATCGATCGCGGTGCAGATGGTGCACCAGTATCTGGCCGGGTTTTAATCCGCGAGCCAGTGCGATTTCGTTGGTATGTGTTAAAAAAATTCGATCGGCTAGCGGGAATTGAAAGAGGCACGGTCTGAGAACAGAATGCGAGCGGGGATGAGCGAGGGCGAACAAGGGCTCAGGATTGAATCGGCGTCGAGTGAAGAGGTTGTTGAGGCTCTTCGCAGCACCCGTCCCTTTGCCGCTGTCGGCGTTGAAGAACTGCGGACTGCGCTTGCCGATGGACCTTCCGTCGAGCGCGTCTTTGCTCCCGCGGGCGCGGTGCTTGTGCGCCCAGAAGAGGACAGGCGTTACTACTGGCTGGTACTCGATGGAGAAACGCGCGCCGAGCGCCCCGAAGAAGACGGCTCGCTGACGCTTGCGGGCTCGGCGCATTCCGGCGATGGCTTTGGCGAGGTGACGATTCTCTTCGCGAAAAACCGCTCGCCGTTTTTGGTGAGTGCGGTCCGCGGCTCCACGCTGATTCGTATTGACGAAGCGGGCTTTTGGAAGCTGATGGCCTGCTGTGCCGAGACACGCAAGGTTGTGCTCGCAGACATGGCGCAGCGATTCCAGGCGTACCAGACAGAGGCGCTGCATCGCGAAAAGCTGGTGTCATTGGGAACCCTGGCAGCCGGGCTCATGCACGAGCTGCACAATCCCGGCTCAGCGGCCAAGCGCTCGGCATCTCAGTTACGCCAGAACCTTACCCGTCTGCAAGAGATGAGTCTGCGCTCCGCGAGCAAACCCAAGACACAACTGCAGCTCGAGTGCATGCACAGCCTGCTCACTCATGCGGTGCGCGGCTGCCACGCGCCTGCAATGAGCTCGCTTGAGCAGTCGGATGCTGAAGAGGCCATGTCGGAGTGGCTGCAGTCGGCTGGCGTTGAAAACGCCTACACCATCGGGCCGGCGCTGGTGGCCATCGGTTTTCACCAGCAGGAGCTGGCCTGCGCGCGCGCGGAGTTTGACGCCGCCAGTTTTTCAGATACGCTCAACTGGCTTGAGGCGCTGGTCTCAAGCGTATCGCTGGTTTGCGCGATTGAAGAGAGCATTGCCCGCATCTCCGAACTGGTGATGGCGGTAAAGAAATTTGCATATGCCGACCGCAAGCCCGAGCAAGAAGTGGATCTGCACGACAATCTGCAAAGCACACTCACCATTCTTGGCCATAAACTACGTATTCGCGAAATCGAAGTAGAGAAGCGCTTTGAGGCCAATCCGTCGACCATCCGCTCGCGCGGTTCGGCGCTCAGCCAGGTGTGGACCAACCTGATCGACAACGCCGCCGACGCCTCACCCGAGCGTGGCAAGATCGAGATTGCAACGTGGAACGAGCGCGGCACTGGCGAGGAGCCGGATTGGCTCGCGGTGAGCATCGCCGACCATGGCGCAGGAATTCCACCTGAGGTCAGACCACACATCTTCGAGGCGTTCTTCACCACCAAGCCGCAAGGTTCGGGAACAGGATTGGGACTCGAGATTGTCAACCGCATCGTGACGCAAAAATTTGGCGGCAAAATCGACGTGGAATCGGAACCGGGAAATACGCGCTTTATTGTCAGGCTGCCGGTGAAGAGCATTGCCTCAGAGGATGCGGGACAATCCTGAAATCCCGATAGAAACAGCGGCCGTCATCCTTGTATCTGCCTGTTCCCTGATCCCTGTTCCCTGTTTGTCAGTTTGGGGGTGGTGAGTCGAAGGATATGCGGTTGTTCTTCAACGAACCCTGGAATCACCACACTAGTGGGTGCCATCTCCCAGCCGGCTCCGGTGGGCCCACAACCCCAAACCGGGGTTGCCGATGAAGAAGAGCTCTTCGCCATCCACCGTGTTCCATCCCTGGCAAAGTTTGTTTGGATCGTAGCGCTCGGTCATATTTTGCAGATCCCCGAATGTGAAGCCGACGCTCTCGACCTCTTTCCGCGTCAAGTGGCCAGGACACCACGTAATGTTGAATCGCTCCTCTGACGAGCCGTGGATCAGGTGCGCAGCCGCGCTCAAATCCGAGCCAAGATCGGCGTTTTCCCTCACCGCTTTAAGTGTCGCCGGCGTTCCGTTGTAGCCATACTTGCGAATCAGCTTGTCGATGCCCTTGTCTTCGCCGAACTCATGCACGCCGGGAGCAAGGATGATCAGTTCCGCGCCATCGGCCAGCGCCATACGCGTGCGATAGACGGCCTTGTTGCCGATCCACGTGGAATGAAACTCACTGGGATCGAGATAGACCACAGCCTTCCTGATCTGCCTGTCGAGAATCTCGAAGTTGACCTTGAGGCTGAGTTCCGCGGCGGCCAGAAAACACTCAATGTCGTTGCCGATGAACAAACCGCGCACGGCCAGCTTTCCGTCGGCTTTGCGGCCCACCACAGTCAGCACATAAACGATTGGCAAATACCGCAGAAAATGGTCCGCGGCATAGTTGAGCACATTGCGCACCGGGTTCACGGCGCGGCCCATGATGCGTTCCATGCCGTAGACTGCGCCCAGGTAGTGGCTGCGGTTAATGCCTTCGCGCCCGCCCGCGCCCACCAGAATATTTTTGGTGTAGTTGGCCATGCCGATCACTTCGTGCGGCACCACCTGGCCGATGGAAAGTATCAGATCGAATCCGCCGCTGGAGATGAGCTTGTTCACCTGTGCGGGCCACGTGTAGTCGAGCTTGCCTTCCGACTGCTCGCGGATAAACGAGGCCGGCACTTCGCCAAGCGTCTCCACATCGGTGCGCCAGTTGTGAACGTGAAACAGTTCCTGCGGTACGCCGGGAAACATGTGCTCAATCTGGTCTGACCTCATTGGCGTATGTGTGCCAATGGCGGGCAGAACAGCCTTCAGCTTTTCGCCGTAATGTTTGTAGATAAACCCGGTGATCTGACCGGCGCGCGAGTGCTCGCGGCTCTGGTCGGGAGGCACTGCGAGAACATTGCTGCGCTGGCCGAGTTTGGCCAGGCTTTCAGTCAGCAGGCCTTCCAGATCCTGTGGCGAAAGTTCGGTATCCGCACTGCCGATGCAGCAATAGAGGCTCATGCGTAGATCTCTGCCTTCTTCAATCCCGGCGCGAGTGTCACTATCACCGCCAGGGCCACAAGGTAAGCGCCTGATGCGATCACGATCAGCATAAAATAGCTGCCTGTGGCTTGCAGCACGTGGCCTGCGAACAACGCAATCAGAAATCCGCCGAGAGAGCCGGCCATGCCGCCGATGCCGGTGACTGAGCCCACTTCGCTGCGCGGAAACATGTCGGATACAGTGGTGAAGATGTTGGCCGACCAGCCCTGGTGCGCGCCGGCAGCAAGCGAGAATAGCGCAATGGCCACCCACTCAGAATGTGTGTAGTTGGCCAGCAGAATGGGAACCACCATGCACGCGCATAACAGCATTGCAGCCAGGCGCGAGTTGCCTTGTGAGAGCCCCATCTTGCGGAAGGGCCGCGGCAGCCATCCGCCAGTCACGCTGCCCACGGTCGAGACGTTGTACACAATAAAGAGGGGCAGCCACAGGTGCGCCAGATCCACGTTGAATTTGGAGCTGAAGTACTTCGGCATCCAGAAGAGGTAGAACCACCAGACGGGATCGGTAATGAACTTGCCGAGCGCGAAGGCCCACGTCTGGCGGAAGGTGAGCAGCTTGAGCCACGGGGTGGCTGGCATTGCCTCGTAAATCTCCTGCGGCACGCCGGCGAGCGGGGCTGTTCTCTCCTCAATGTAATTGAGTTCGGTGGCGGTGAGTTTCTTTGACTCGGTCGGACTGGAGTAAGTAAAGAACCACAACACGATCCAGCTCGCGCTGAAAACTCCGGTAAGCAGAAACGCCGCGTGCCAGCCGTATCGCACCGCAACCCACGGCACCGCAATGGGAGCGATGATTGCGCCCACATTGGCGCCGGAGTTGAAGATGCCTGTGGCCAGCGAGCGCTCATTCTGCGGAAACCACTCGGCTACCGTCTTGATGGCGGCGGGAAAATTTCCTGACTCACCCAGTCCCAGGCAGGCGCGCGCAATGCCGAACTGGAGCACTGTGTTGGCCAGCGCGTGGCCCATGGCTGAAACGCTCCACACTGCCATAATGATCATGTAGCCGATGCGCGTGCCCACCTTGTCAACAAAACGGCCCACGCCCAGCATGCCCGCCATGTACGCAAACTGAAAAGCCATCACCACGTAGCTGTAACCCACCTCCGACATGTGAATGCTGTGCTGAATGGTGGGCGCCAGGATCGCAATCACCTGCCGGTCCATGTAGTTGATTGACGTGGCGATGAACAGCATGGCGCAGATTGTCCAGCGCACGTTTCCAATCTTTGCGCCGAGCGAGGGTTCTTTGATCAGAATGCCTGAATTGGAGTGGGCCATCATAAAGATAATTTCCTTAAAGGCGGTATGCCTTCTTGGCGAGAGAGTAAGCCAGCTCGCGCGCCAGTTCAAATGCTTCGTCTTCTTCAAGACGGTGTTGAGCTACAAGATTGCCCAAAAATGCCGAGTCGACGCGGCGAGCCACATCGTGTCGTGCCGGAATGGATAGAAAAGCCCGGGTGTCGTCGTTGAATCCCACTGTGTTGTAGAAGCCAGCGGTCTCGGTCGTCTGCTGGCGAAAGCGCATCATCCCCTCGGGGCTGTCGTGGAACCACCAGGAGGGCCCCAAGCGCAGGCAGGGATAGTGGCCGGCCAGCGGCGCTAGTTCGCGGCTGTAGTTGGTTTCGTCCAGCGTGAACAGGATGATGGTGAGATCCTTCTCGTTGCCGAACCGCTCAAGCAAAGGACGAAGCGCGTGCACATAGCCGGTGGGCATGGGAATATCGGCGCCCATGTCGCGGCCGTACTTCTCAAACACCTTGCGATTGTGGTTGCGTACGCAGCCTGGATGGATCTGCATCACCAATCCGTCGTCAAGACTCATGGCAGCCATTTCGGTAAGCATCTGCGCGCGGAAGAGCTCGTTCTCCGCGGCCGTAGATTTGCCTTGCAGAACCTTGCCGAACAGAGCAGCAGCTTCGCCCGCGGGCAAGTCGGCCGTTTGCACGGTTGGATGGCCGTGATCGGTCGAGGTGCAGCCTAGATTCTTGAAGCGGAGCCGCTCCTTGCGTAGCGCACTCAGATAGCCCTTGTAGGTCGATATATCTTCGCCGCTCTGCTCGCCTAGCTTTGCGACCATTCCGGCAAACCCTTCGAACTCGGGATCGACAACAGGGTCGGGACGGAATGAAGGAATAATACGCGCCTTCCAGCCAGAGTCGAGAATTGCCTGGTGATCCTTCAGCAAATCCAGCGGCGATTCTGTGGTTGACAGCACCTCAAGATTGAACCGCTCATAGAGAGCCCGTGGCAAAAACTCCGGTGTGCGCAGCTTCTCGTCGATCATGTCGTAATAGAGGTCGGCAGTCTCCGCTGTGAGCCGCTCCGTGATTCCGAACAGCTCTTGAAATGCGTAGTCGAGCCAGATGCGTGTCGGCGTCCCGCGAAACAGATAGTAGTGGCTGGCAAACACGCGCCACACCTTGCGCGGATCTTCGATCCTGGGCTGGCCAATGCCTAACTCATCCAAAGATACGCCCTGGCTGTAGAGCATGCGGAAGACGTAGTGATCGGGCTGTACAAAGAGTGACGCTGGATCGGGAAAAGGCAAATTCCGCGCGAACCAGCCAGCCTGCGTGTGCCCGTGCGGACTAATGATTGGCAGACTCCTGGTAGAAGCGTAGAGCGCGCGGGCAACTTTTCGTGCCGTTTCTTCAGCAGGGAACAGGCGATCGTCGTGGAGCAACATAGCTGGAATTGTACCTCTCGGTACTTCATGCTGGTCAATTGGCCCGCAATGAGGTCAGACCACAAATTTACCCGCTTGCAACATGGCGCGTAACCGGCCCACCGGGGAAGAATGCGGGCCTGAAAACGCGACCGCAATGTTAAGCTCATTTTGTCGGATTTTTGCGCATTTATCAGGAAGGCAGATGCGGTTTATGCCGAGGATGAAGCAAGACGAGCCCAACACGCACCGCACCATGCAGGTGGTTAACCACATCCGGTCGCTCATTGAGAACGGAACATTGCAGCCGGGCGACAGACTCCCTCCTGAACGTGACTTTGCGCGAAGGCTCAGAATCAGCCGCGCCAGTCTGCGAACTGGAATTGGATATCTGGCGGCCATGGGCGTGATGAAGGTCCGGCATGGTGTGGGCACTTTTGTTGCAGACGGCCCGCCCGAGTTCGGCAAGGCCTCGCTGGGCATGATGGGGGCGCTTCATGGGTTTCAAACCTGGCAGATGTACGAGGCCCGCATCATCATCGAGAGCAACATTGCCGCGCTGGCCGCCGAGCGCGGCAAAGACGAGCACCATGCAGCTATGGCCGAGGAAGTGGCGGAGATGTTTGCGGCCATGGACAGCCCTGCGGATTTTCTAGTGCACGACCTGTTGTTCCATCGCATCATCTCCCAGGCCTCGGGCAACCCCATTCTTGCCGCTGTGATTGAAACCATCACCTCCGCGCTGTACGAGAAGCGCCGCAAGACGGTGGAGCGCGCGACGTATCTGCGTGAGTCCGCGGAGATGCACCGGGAGATCTACCGCGCCATCCGCAATCGCAAGCCTGAAGAGGCGCGCAAGCTGATGGAGGAGCACCTGCGCATGGCCCAGGTGGCGCAGGGGCAGGAGCGTCCTCTTGAGCGCGATGCCGCAAGAGCAAAGGCCGCGGCACCTGTTGCCGTGCGCACCTGAGCGCTTACCGCCGCAGCGGCGTTCCACATCCAAAAACCTCGATCCGCGCCACTTATATAGATGAGTTTCCAGCGCCTTACCCGCATGCCCATTTTGTGGGATTGCCGCCTTTAAAAATCCCGGACAGACTCGTCGCATGAATGTGCCAATGGGGGAGGGAAGAGGGCGACTGTTTTGGGGCAGATCGCCCTCCTGCATGTTGAGTGCCGTAAATCACCGGCGCTTCGTTTCGTCCGGCGCAAAATCCGGAATGTGGGCTCCTGTCGTGTTGAGATTCTCCCTGCTGTTCACACTTTTCGCTTTTCCGGCTTCCAGCTTCAGCGCTGCTGAAGACCTGTCCGCGCAAATTGAAGCGATGAAGAGTGCGTATGCAGCATCCGGCAGCATTGTGGCCATTGATCGCTATCGAATCGTGATTGAGCCACGGATGCCCAGCCCGCTCTGCGCATTGCCCATGAACAGAGATGGAAAAACTGCTTGGAACTACTACACATTTCCGCTGGCTTCCATCACTATTTCTCTCAGCGATGTTGATGAGACCCAGATTGCGGAAGACCGCGTATTCACCACTGCTAACGCCGCCGCAACCTACAAGCCCGGCGACCAGGGCGATGCCATAATGGTTGTGATCGCGGTGGTGCCCGGAAAGCAGTTCCACACGCTCGTCTACGACCGCGAGAAATTCGAGCGGCTCGGTCCCGGACCGCACGCAAGCGGAGAATACGGCCAGGCGCCAGACGACACCGAGGCATTCGGTCTCACCTTTTCCGATCCAACTGCAGCGCGCGCCTTTGAGGCAGCGCTTAAAGACGCGGTCATCCAGGCTAAATATAGTAAGAGGTTTCAACAGATACAGAAACAATCAAATTAAATTAAACAGTGCGGTACGGCAGTTATAAAGCGTCATTCTAGATTGAACGGCAAACACAAAATCGGCGGTCTCCATCAGGAGACCGCCGCTTTGTTCATTCATACAAACCGCTGCTCACGCGGTGTAAGTGGTGGAGGAGACGCGCCCGCCGTGGCCGGTCCAATTGGTGTGGAAGAACTGCCCGCGTGGCTGATCGACGCGCTCGTATGTGTGCGCGCCAAAGTAGTCGCGCTGCGCCTGCAGCAGGTTGGCGGGCAGGCGGCCGGCGCGATAGCCGTCAAAAAACGCCAGTGCCGTTGAGAAAGCGGGCGTGGGCACGCCCAGCTTGATGGCCTGCGTCAGCGCCCTGCGCCACGACGGATGGTACTTGTTCACAGCACGCGCGAAGAACTTATCCAGCAGCAGATTTTCCAGGCCCGGCTTTTTGTGGAAGGCGTCTTTGATATTGTTCAGGAACTGGCTGCGGATGATGCAGCCGCCGCGCCACATCAGCGCGATGCCGCCCATGTTCAGGTTCCAGCCGTTCTCCTTGGCCGCCGCACGCAGCAGCATGTAGCCCTGCGCATACGAGACGATCTTCGAGCAGTAGAGCGCCCGCCGCATGTCCTCAATGTACTTTGCGCGGTCGGCGATCTTCGGCTTGGCCGTGGGTCCCTTCAAAACGGCCGACGCGGCCACGCGTTCATCTTTCAGCGACGACAGGCAGCGCGCAAACACACTCTCGCCAATCAGCGTTACCGGCTGGCCGTTATCGAGTGCGCTGATCACCGTCCACTTGCCGGTGCCCTTCTGCCCTGCGGTGTCCAGAATCTTGTCTACCAGCGGCGCGCCGTCCTCGTCTTTCTTTGCAAAAATATCGCGCGTAATCTCGATCAGGTAGCTGTCCAACTCGCCCTTGTTCCACTCGGCAAACACCTCGTGCAACTCGTCCGGCGTAAGGCCCAGTCCGTGACGCAGCAGGTCGTAGGCTTCGCAGATAAGCTGCATGTCGCCGTACTCGATTCCGTTGTGAACCATCTTTACAAAATGGCCCGCGCCGTCCTCGCCTACCCAGTCGCAGCAAGGGGTTCCGTCTTCAACCTTCGCGGCAATCGCCTGGAAGATTGCCTTCACATGTGGCCATGCGGCGGGGTTGCCGCCCGGCATAATCGAAGGGCCGCGGCGCGCACCCTCTTCGCCGCCGGAGACACCGGTGCCAATAAACAGAATGCCCTTTTCCGCCAGCGCTTTGGTGCGGCGGTTTGAGTCAGTAAACAGCGAATTGCCGCCGTCGATGATGATGTCGCCGGCCTCAAGGTGCGGAGCGATGTGGTCAATCATCTGGTCCACGGTGTCGCCGGCCTTCACCATCAGCATGATGCGCCGTGGCCTCTTCAGCATGCCCACGAGTTCTTCGATCGAGTGGGCGCCGGCCACTTGCGTCCCCTTGGCTTCGTTCGCCAGAAAGTCGTCTACCTTTGTGACGGTGCGGTTGAAGACGGCAACCTTGAATCCGTGGTCGTTCATGTTGAGTACAAGATTCTGTCCCATGACGGCAAGGCCGATCAGGCCGATATCACACACAGGTTCTGGCATAATTCTCTCCGAGCACACATTTTAGCATTCAGCGATTTCAGAAGTTAGCTTCATGCTTTTCCGTGGTCTGACCACTGTCATGCGCGCGTTTCTGCCCCGCAGGCTAAAGCGTGATTCCCGCGGAGCGATAAATGCGCGTGATGTAATTCATGTCGCGCAGCCCCTCTTCGCCGGGGCTGGTTGGCTCGAGCCCGTTCAAAATACAATTTGAAAAGTGGTCGGCCTCGGCTGCAAATTGATAAGGGTCGCGAGCAGGGCTTTGCTCGTCCAGCCGCGTGCCCCAGTACTGGGCGCGCAGGCGAGGTCCGTCGTAATTGAACGCCGGGTCCACCTCAAGCCAGCCCCTCGATCCGTACACGCGAAAGTAGCCATCCATCTGCGCGCCGTATGTGGTGGAGCAACTGGCCAGAATGCCGGAAGGAAACTTCTCCGTCCACACCACGTTTTCTTCCACTTCGTTAAAGCGCCCACTGTGGTCAAGCGTTGAAGCAAAGGCCTCAAAGTCCACCGGCTCCTCGCCAGTCAGGTAGCGAGTTGCATTCAGGCAATAGATGCCCACGTCAAACACCGGTCCGCCGCCGGCCAGCTTCTTTTTCAAGCGCCAGTCGCTGGGGTCGCAGCTAAAACCAAACGCGCTTTGTATCGACTGCACCTGTCCGATCGCGCCATCGCGAATCAGCTTGATGGCCCGCAGATGAACCGGCTCGTAGTGGCAGCGATACGCAATCATCAGCTTTACGTGCGCCTGTTTGCAGGCCGCGATCATCGCCTCGGCCTCGGCCACAGTGCTGCTCATGGGTTTCTCGCACAGCACGTGCTTGCCCGCCTTTGCCGCGCGGATCGTAAACTCGGCGTGCATTGAGTTGGGCAGCGCCACATAGACTGCATCGATCACCGGGTTGTGCAATATCTCGTCGAAGTTTTCGTAGTTGTAGATGGAGCCGGCCGGCACGCCGTACTGTGCCGCAATCCTGTCGGCTTTTTCGCGATGCCCGCTCACCAGTCCCGTCACGCTCGAGTTGGCAGTGGCTAGAATGCCGCGCATAAAATTGCCGGCAATGCGGCCCAGGCCGATGATTGCGTAGCCAATCTTGCGGCTGCTCGATTGGGCGTTCAATCCAGGGGTAAAGCGCGCGGCCAGGCCGAGCGCGCTCAAGCGGGTGAAATCTCTGCGAGTCAAGCTCATCGTGTTCGGGGCTCCAATCGTTCGCCTGTAAGCATAGTGCTTAACAGGCATCACCGTGCAAGCGCAATCACCTCCTTCTGCCCTCGGCGGGCATAAAATCGATGTCGATGAAGAACTTGATTCTGGATGGACAGCCTCTCATATTAGCTGAGGTTGAAGAAGTCGCGCTCCGTAACTGCCCGGTGGCCATTGCCCCCGCCGCGCTCGAGCGCATGGGCGCAAGCCGCGCGCTCATTGAGCGCATATTGGCCGCCGGTGAAACAGTCTATGGCGTCAACACCGGCTTCGGCCGACTCTCTGACGTGCGCGTTCCCGACGAGCGCCTGGCCGAGTTGCAAACCAACCTGGTGCGCAGCCACGCGGGCGGCGTGGGCCAGCCGCTTTCCATCGGCGAGTCGCGCGCCATGCTGCTGCTGCGCGCCAACGTGCTGGCCAAGGGCGCCAGCGGCTGCCGCATTGCAGTGCCTGAGCTGCTCGTCGCGTTGCTCAACGCCGGCGTCACTCCGGTCGTTCCGGAAAAGGGATCGGTAGGCGCCAGCGGCGATCTTGCGCCTCTTGCTCATCTGGCTCTGGTGGTCATCGGCGAAGGAGAAGCCTTCTTCAATGGCCAGCGCATGACCGGCGCGCAGGCTCTACGGCTCGCAGGACTACAGCCGCTCTCGCTCGCAGCCAAAGAGGGCCTGGCGCTGCTCAACGGAACCCAGGCCATGACGGCCGTTGGCGCACTGGCCGTGGCTCGTGCGCGCCGCATTGTTCGCCTGGCAGACCTGGCCGGCGCAATGTCGCTTGAGGCGCTCATGGGCACGCCCGCAGCCTTTGACGAGCGCATCCAGCACGTGCGTCCCCACAAGGGGCAGGGAGCAGCCGCAGCGCATCTGCGTTGGCTCATGGAGCAGTCTCAGATTCGCGAAGCGCATCGCACCCACGACGCGCGCGTGCAAGACGCCTATTGCCTCCGCTGCATGCCGCAGGTGCATGGAGCCGTGCGCGATGTGCTCGAGCATGTAACCGGTGTGCTTGAGATTGAGGCTGGCTCAGCCACTGACAATCCCCTCGTCTTTGCCGAGACCACTGCTGCAACAGAAATCGGCGAAGCCGTGCTTTCCGGCGGAAATTTTCATGGCGCGCCGCTCGCCTATGCCTTCGACTATGCGGCGATTGCACTGGCCGATCTGGCTGGAATGGTCGAGCGGCGCATCGATCGCCTGCTCAATCCCGACATCAACGAGGGGCTGCCGGCTTTCCTCTCTCCCAACCCCGGGCTCTCCTCGGGATTCATGATTGCGCAGATCGTCTCCGCGGCGCTCATCAACGAGTGCCAGGCGCTGGCCTCGCCCGCATCCACCGG
>Ga0182013_10006394_pt1 | contig 13373 bp, 13 predicted proteins | sample 612S2MmetaG_FD_120487 | JGI IMG/M metagenome (GOLD analysis project Ga0182013, IMG submission 120487) | Permafrost microbial communities from Stordalen Mire, Sweden - 612S2M metaG | ecosystem: Environmental > Terrestrial > Soil > Wetlands > Permafrost | place: Sweden: Stordalen | collected... | reverse complement strand
CTCAGCGCCGGCAAGTACAACAAGATCTACGTCTTTTCGCACACCGATCCCTATACGACGATCGACGGGGTGTCGCGCACGACATCCTTTTCGTACCGCAGCAGCTCGCAATTCGTCTCCGCATCATCGCAACTTTCAAGCGAGCAAATATCGGCTGCGATGCGCTGGGCATATCCCATCTCGGAGTATCAAAGCCTGCAGGTCGGCGTGTCCGCCAACGAGGCGAGTCTGCTCACTACGCAAGGCTACAGCTCTCAGCAGTCGGTGGACTGGGTGAGATCGAACGGGAATGTGTATTCGTCCCGCGACTTCGAACCGACCACGCAGTACTACTTTTACGGCACGAAATTCAACACCTACGAGATCTCGGGGGGGTGGTCCATCGATACGCGCAATCGAGCGCTGTTCGCCGACCGCGGCATGCACACCGCCGTGTCGGGACGCATTGCGCTGCCGCCGAGCGACGTCAGGTATTACGCACTGAACTATGAATTCCTGCAGTACGTGCCCCTATGGCGGAGATATCTGTTGTCCTTTCACACTGCGGTTGATTACGGCTCGCCGCTGGGCAGTACTACCTCGCTGCCCCCCTACCTCAACTATTTCGCCGGCGGCGCGGACAGCGTTCGCGGCTATCGTGACAGCCGCCTGGGCCCCAAGGACAACATCAACGGCGGTAATCCGTACGGCGGAAATCTTCGCATCGTCGGCAATATGGAGTTCGTATTTCCAGTGCCCGACAAGTGGAAGAGTGCCGCACGCGTGAGCTGGTTCTATGACGTGGGAAATGTCTTTCAGACGGGAAGCAAGGTGCGGTTCAAAGGGGCCGACGACTACACGCCGGTGGATTACCATTTCGAGAGTTGGAGCGACCTGAAACGGTCGACCGGCATTGCGGTCCAATGGCTGGCCCCACTCGGGCTGTTTCGCTTCTCATTCGGCATACCGCTGAACTCCTACAAAGGCGATTCGGTGACCTACGGCGACCAAACGGAACGCTTTCAGTTCTCCATCGGTCAGGCATTTTGACTCGCTGCTCGTGGTCATTGTGCTTCGATGTCTCGAAATGCTCGGCACATGATGTGCTTTAGGCATTGGAACCGTGACGGCAGTGACTCACGAACGCGCACGCCGCTTGTCGGTTATCGCGGTCGTCGCCGCGCTCCACGCCGGTGTATTGTGGGTGCTCCTGGAGGCAATAGCGCCGCTCAAGATCCGCACCGCGGCCTCCAGCCTGGAACTCACGTATCTGAATCTCAACATGCCGGTAAGCGCGGCAAGCAGGCCCGCGCCGGTACGCCGTTCGCCGCCGCTCGTGCCGCAGGGCGGGGCGAGCCGACCGTCGAAACCGCCGCAGGCCCCGAGCCAGCCGAGCGCGGCGGCCGGAAGCGATGAGGACAATGCGATTCATCCGCCGATCGATTGGGCGAATGAGCTGAGTCGCACCGCCAGGGAAGCCGCATCCGGCGCGTCGGCGCCGCAGCCGCGAGTATTCGGCGCGCCGCACGTTGCTCCAACGCCGCCGGCTAAACCGCCTGACTTCGGATGGTCGTATTCACGGACGCATCGCGTGGAAACAGGCCCCGGCGGCATGGCCGTTCATTTGAACGATCGCTGCGCCATCGCGCTCGCGCCGCTGCCATTCCCGGTATGTGCTCTGGGTAAACGGGAGGCGAACGGCGACTTATTCGAGCATATGCGCGATCCGCCGCAGCCCGGCGATTGGAAGGATCCACCGTGACTGGGGGTCAGGCCCAACATGTGCCGCTGCGTCACCGGCTGCCCGGTCGCCCGCAGCGGCGGTTTTCTCATCTGTTGGTGCGCAAGGCACCGATCGTCGAGCTGGCGCTTCCAAACATGAACAGGTCGTACACCTCGCTGCCGGTCAGGGTCGCCGTCGTATCCGTGAATAACGTCGTCGAGGTGGTCGCATCGACGGTGTCGATCTCCGTGTTGGCGCCCGCCGTGACCTCGGTGGAACTCGAAGCACTGCCCAGTGCAATGGCGCTCGCCACAGGCGTGTAATTCACGTTCAGCGTGAGCGGATCGCCGAGCGCGGACATGGCGTTGACCAGCTTGATTTTGGCGTATCCGGAGGTTGACGGTAGGCGATCATCGTCGGTGATCAGCGTCGTGGTTGTCCCAGAAACGGCGGTACCGTTCAAAACCAGGACGGTGTAGTCGTCGCCCGCCGTAAGCGCCTGGCTGCTTGCAGGGAGCGCAGCGCCGTCGAGCGTCAAATTCAGTGTCTGGGTGCCGGCTGTGACCAACGAATATTGCGATACCGTGTTGGCGGCTGCAGACCTCAGCAAGGCCGTACCGCCCAAAGTTGCGCTGAGATTCGACCCCGCAGGGATGCCGGCGGCTGCGCGCACCCGCGCATATGTAGTGTTTATGGCGGTCTCCGTGCCCTGTTGAGGTATGACCGCTGCGTTCACGAGTACTCCGCCGCTGGTACCGGTGATAACGATTGACAGGATCTCCTGGCTGCTGAAGGTTATCCCGGTCACGCTGTCCAGGCGTATGTCGGTCTGACTGCCTGCGGCAGTGACCCGAAGACGATAGCTGCCGCTGGCGAGCGTGAGGTAGCCGCCGCCCGCGATGCTGCCTCCGGACACGCCCGAAAATGTCGGCGATGCGTCAGCCAGGGCCACCGATGGGTCCGTGAGATATACGTCCACGCTTCCGGAGTCCGGCGCCGCATCGAGCAGCTCCACCTTGGTGTAGGAGCTGTCGGGTTGAGTCTGGTCTTCGGCGATTTCCAAAATGCCGAACTTACCGGAGTTGCCGTATGCGACATAAGTCTTGTGCGTGTTATTGGAGAGCTTCTCGTCGAGCGAATCAAGCGAACTCGACACGCCGTTGCGCGTAAATTCGACCGTGTAGCTGTTGGAACTCACGCCGAGGTAACTGGTCAATGTACCGTACGTGGCGGCGATGATTTCGCGCGTGTTGGTGGTGCCGTTGTTGAGATACAGGTCCAGTGAACTGTAGTCGATGCTGGTGTTCAGAATGCGTATGTCGGCGCTGCCGGAACTCTTATGGCATCCGCCTAGAAGCATACCCGCGAGCAAGAGCGCAACCACGTGGCGAGTTGAAATTGACACTGGATAGGGTCTCCCATGAATGAAGAAAAACGCCGAGGCCTTTCAACAGATTGCCACCTGCCGTTCTGCCTGCCGAGATGTTGGACAATTGGACGAGACACTTATTCAAAACATTTACAAATATTTACCGCGCTCTTTCTTCGCGCATCGCACATGACCACGAGGACCGCGGTTGCAAGCTCCGTGGAGCAGGTGTCATGAGCCGTATTCTGCTGATCGATGACGATGCCGAATTGCTCTCGCTGCTGAGCGCGTACCTGATTCAGGATGGGTTCTCCGTCACCACGACGAGCGACGGCGCGATGGCTGCAGCCGAGGCTTTGTCCGGTGGCTACGCGATCGTGGTGCTCGACGTGATGATGCCGCGGCTGAACGGCCTCGATGTGCTGCGCCACATTCGGCGCGAGAGCACGCTGCCGGTGCTGATGCTGACGGCGCGCGGTGATGATGCGGATCGGATAACCGGGCTCGAACTCGGCGCTGACGACTACGTGACCAAGCCGTGCACACCGCGTGAATTGGTTGCGCGGCTTCGGTCGATCCTGCGCAGGACCACGCCGGGGGCGGCGCCAGGCCGTCTCGCCGGGCCGCTCACCGTGGGTGCGCTTACGATGTGGCCGGAGCAGCGGCGGGCGGAGTGGATGGGCGGTCCTCTCGGATTGACCAGCACCGAATTCAATCTGCTGGAATTGCTGCTGCGTCACGCCGGCCGCCCGGTCAGCAAGGCGGACCTGTCGGAGAACGCGCTTGGCCGGCCGATCGCACGGCATGATCGCAGTGTCGATGTGCACGTGAGCAGCGTGCGTCGTAAGCTCGGCTCGCTGGCCGACGGCCGATCGCGAATTCAGGCCGTCTATCGCCAAGGCTACCAACTGCTGAAGGAGTAGCGTGTGGGGAGGCTATTTTGGAAGTTCTTCGCGTTCGTCTGGCTGGCGCAGCTGGCCGGGATCATCGCGCTCGGTAGCTTGTTCTGGCTGACTGACCACCGCGCCGAAGCGGCCTTCAACGACATCGCCGCGGGTCCGATGGCGGTGGGACATGGCGCTGACCGACCGGGCGGTGCGCTACCGCGCGATCTGCCCCCCCGATACCAAATGCACGCTCCGCCCCCAATACCGATTGTGGCGACGCTTGCCGCAAGCATCCTCACGGCCTTGCTGCTCGCCGGATACGTCGCGAAGCCCATACGAAGCCTGCGCGAGGCGTTTGAAGCGGTGGCTTCGGGCGATCTCGATCGGCGAATCGCTCCACGGCTAGGCGCCCGTCATGACGAGCTGGCCGATCTCGGCCGTGACTTCGATCGCATGGCGTCTCGATTAAAAGCCTCGATGCAGGGTCAACGCCGCCTGCTGCACGATGTGTCGCACGAATTGCGCTCGCCCCTCGCCCGCCTGCAGGCAGCGGCCGGGCTCATACGCCAGAATCCCGATCAGCTCGAGTCCATGGTCGCTCGCATCGAAGAGGAGATCGCGCGCATCGACCGCTTGGTCGGCCAGTTGCTCACCTTGTCGCGCCTCGAAGCGGGTGATTTGATCGCCGTGGAGGAGCAGATCGACATGCGCGATCTGGTACGCGACATCGTTCACGACGCCAATTTCGAGGCTCAGGTGCATGAGCGAGAAGTCATTTGGGACGATCGAGGCTCCGCGACGGTTCAGGGGCGCCCCGAGCTTCTGCACGGCGCAATAGAGAATGTAGTCCGCAACGCGCTCAAACACGCTCCGCAGAGCCGCATCGTTCGGGTCGAGACATCCGTCGATGCGGCTAAGCGACAGTACACACTGCGGGTCTTCGACGACGGCAGTGGCGTTCCGGAAGACGAACTGCCCGACCTGTTCACGCCGTTCTTTCGCGGATCTCGCGCTCGATCCGATGGCTACGGGCTCGGGCTCGCCATTGCTCAGCGGAGCATCGAGGCATGCGGCGGCACGATTCGCGCCAATAACCGCCCGGGCGGAGGCTTGACTGTCGAGATCGTGCTGTCGTGGCGTGGGCGAGAAGTCGACTAGTCGTCATCCCCCGCAAGTCACGGAGCCGGCACAGGCCCGGCGCCGTGGGCCTGTCTCTCGCGACGCTGATCCAATATCTGCACCCGTTGTTCGGGTGTCAGGAGCAAGTAGACATCGCGTTCGGTGCGTGCGCGCAACAACGCGAGTTGGCTGTCCGCTTTCGCCGATGCCTCCGCCAGGGCCTTGGCGCGCGCTTCCTGGTACTGAGCAGTGGTTGTGAGCTCCTCCAGTGCTTCGCGCGCATTGCGAAGCACCTTCGCCTGTTCGCGAATTGCAGGAGCCGCCGCATAAAGTATTCCAAACACCTTATCCTGCTGCTCCTCGGTGAGAGTCAGTCCTGCTAGGTAGGGAGGCGGAGCATCCCACGCGCGCTCGCCCCCCGGAAAGCCGCCGAACCCGGGACCCGGCATGGGTCCGCGGCGAGCGTGGCAATCGATTCCCCGCGGTGCGACGTGACCATTGTCGCCGGAACCCGCGGGCGGCGTCGCCGCAAAACCTATGAGCGGGTTCGCCAGAACGGCACCGGCAAGCAGGATCCTAGGCCACGCGATGGTATCCCTGACAGCCATTCAAACTCCTCAAAAGTCAGATTGTCCGCACCCGGGTGTCCCGTTGCGGCTGCTGCGCACTTAAGTATTATCTACGGCAAAAAGGCCCAAGCAATGATGGCCGACGGTAAAACATTGTAAAGACGAGGGTGGGTCTGCGTCGTGAAATCCAACACGCAAGTTAGCGCGGGCTCACGTTACATCGCTGTGAAACCGCTAACGACGCGTCGGAGTGCGCGATCGCGAATCCATGCGATCGGTACTCCGGCCGTGAATCTAGTCTTCGCCTTTGTCTCAGGCCTGCGTGTTGAGCACGCCACCGACCGTTGATGCGCTCTTCAGATCGCTTGCGAAGGACTGCAGGAAACCGCTGAGCGATGCGGACCCGGTGCTACCACCAAGCGCGCTGACGAGCGTGTCGAAGCTCTTCTGCAGCGCCGTGTCCGCGGAGTTGGCCGCGCTGCTGGTCGTGGAGCCCGTGCTGCCGGTCGTCGATGCCGTGCTCGACGCATTGGATAAGGACTGAATCAGGTTCTGCAGGTCATTCCCCAGCGAGCCGCCGCTCCCGCCGCTCCCGCCACAGCCGCCGGCATTCGTGCCGGTCGTCGATCCGGTACTCGACGAGCTGGATTCGTCCGATTGCGCGTGGAGCGCGGCCATGAGGCTCTGCAGGAACTGCTGGAACGCTTGCACCGCTGTGGTCCCATTCGAACTCGATGTGGATGACGAGCTGGACGTCGATGCGGAGTTGCTCGTAGCCGAGCCGGCATCGGTTGCCGATGTCGTGGTTCCGACGCCGATGGATTGCAGCGCCTGAAGAATTGCGGCTACCAGTCCGCCAGCATCCGGGGGTGGCGCGCCCGCGGCCGCGATGCCTGAAGTACTGCCGCTCGATGATGTTTCGCTGTTTTGACTGGTGATGAGAGACGGGTCCCATTGCGTGACGGATGCCGCGCCGGCGACTGAAGTAACACTCATATGATTGCTCCTAATTGTGGCTTGATGGATGGTTCCGGCGGCTTGTGCGCGCCTTACATCCTCCAAGCAATTTCTCGGCCGCGCGATGTCCGAGACACAGGGCTGAATAGGTAAAGTTAGGTAAATTGTTGTTAAGAATTTGCCCATCGAGTACCGGTGACGATCAGTTTGCGGCACTTTCGCACCATGAGGGACGGTTTCTCGCAAGCGGAGAATTCCCGGCGGCACGATGCCGCCGCCGGCCGGCAAACAATTGCCTATGCGCCGCTCGGAGGGTCTCCATAGCGCATCGCAGCACGCCTACTCGCTGAGCTTCAGACGTGGCTCCATCAATCTACCGAGCGTGCCGAAGCCGCTAAACGTGACGTAGTCGCCCAGTGGCGTCGATGCGCAAACGCGTGATGCACCGAGCATCAAGACCGAGGCGAGGGCAAGGCATTTAAGATCAAATTTCATAAGGTTAAGCCGCACTCGAGGCGATGTCGCCACTGGGAGCAGTGAATCCCGCCGCGCTATCGAAGTTTCGTCCCTGCAACAGCGCCGTGAACTGCGCCGCCGACATGGGCTTGTTGAAATAGAAGCCTTGAAATTCGTCGCACGCGTGCTCGCGCAGAAATTGAGCTTGCTCCCCCGTCTCCACGCCCTGGGCCACCACCGTCAGGCTCAGAGTTTTGCCCATCGCGATAATGGCCTGCGTCAGATTGCCGTGGTCGCCGCGAATGGCGAGGTCGCGAACGAATGAGCGATCGATCTTGATGGTATCGAGGGGGAAGCGCTGCAGGGTCGAGAGCGATGAATATCCTGTTCCAAAGTCATCGATTGCGATCTTGACCCCTAAGCGCTTGAGGGCTGTCAGGGTCTTAATCGTCTTCTCGATATTCTGGATTAGCAGGCTCTCATGAATCTCGATCTCGAGCAGACCCCCCCTCCATGCCCGTCTCTTGCAAGGTGGCCGCAATGTCGTGCAGCAGGTGCTCATCCCGGAACTGGCGTGCCGTGAGGTTGACGGCAATATTCAGCCGCGGCAGGCCTGCGCGCTGCCAGGCCATATTCTGCTGGCAGGCGGCGCGCAGTACCCACTTGCCGATCGGCACGATGAGACCCGTCTCTTCAGCCACCGGAATGAACTGCAGCGGGGCGATGATTCCTAAGTCCGGGTGCTGCCAGCGCAGCAGCGCTTCCATGCCCGCGATCTGGCCGGTGGCCATATCCCACTTGGCCTGATAGTAAAGCTCAAATTCGCCTCGTTCGAGCGCGTGCCTCAAGCCCGACTCGAGAGTGAGATGTTCGAGCGAGTTCGCGTTCAGCTTCTCGGAGTACAACTGGAAGGTGTTCTTGCCATCCTCCTTCGCCTGGTACATCGCGATATCGGCGTTTTTCGTCAGTGTTTGCTCATCCTGCCCGTCTTGCGGATAGGTGCTGATGCCGATGCTTGCGGTGACGCGAAATTCCTGGCCCAGCAAGATAAATGGCGTCGCGATCGAGGCGACTATTTTCTCGGCGACGATCGCCGCGTACTTCTCTTCTTGCAAATCCGTCAGCAGTACGACGAACTCATCGCCCCCCAGGCGCGCGACGGTATCGCTCTCTCGCAGGCAGGCCTTGAGCCGATTCGAGACCTCTTTCAACAACTCATCGCCGGCTTCGTGGCCGAGGGTATCGTTGATCTGTTTGAATCGATCCAGGTCAATGAACGCGACCGCCAGCTGCCCCTCGCGCCGCCTTGCGTGCCTGATGGCTTGACTTAGCAGCTTGTTGAACAGACTTCGATTAGGCAGCGCCGTGAGGCCATCGTGGTAGGCGAGATATTCGACGCGCTGGGCGTGGCTCACCGTGGCTTCGCTCTCGCGCTCTCGACTGCGTACGAGCTGCCAGCTCAGGCGGCCCAGCAGGGTGGTCCCAGCACCAACAAGCCACTGCCGATGGCCGCTCGCCACAAGTAGACCCGTGCGTTGCGCTCCGTAGCGGCGAGTTGCTCTTCCTCGGACAAGCCGACAATCACCGCCAACGGGAACTCGTAGAGCTGCTGGGCGCCGGTATAGCGCCGTACGCCGTCCCAGCGATTGTCCGAGAGTGAGACCGTCGGATCTTCTTGGTCGGCGCCTGGTACTGCGGTTGCGTAGTTGACCGCATCACCCGCGGTGAACGGCTCGCCCGTGCGCCGGGCCCGAAATACGCCGTCCGTTCCAAGCAAGCCGAGCATGCCGTGTTTGCCCAGTTGGGAAGCGTCATAGCCGCTCGCGAAATAAGAGGCCTCTACCGCGAGCAGCACCGCGCCAGCGAACGCGCATCGGGGGCATCGAGCCTGCGGCCAAATTGCAGCGTCCACTCCTGTGATGCCGGGTCCCAGCGGGGTTGATCGACCCACAACCTGTCGCTTTGGCGCAGTGCCGACAGATCCTTTGAATCAGCGCCAGGCAGGACTTGCGCGGGACGTGTACTGGCGAGCACCACGCCGTCGCTCCCCACGATTCGCACCACGAACAGTACATCCGGCGGAAGTAAGGCCTTGGCCTTTAGATCGGACAGCGCCGCGCCGGCTTCGTGGCTCTCGTCCGCATATTTGACGACTTTCAACGTCTGATCAATCTCGCGCAGCGCGCGTACGACCTGTGCCTCATAGGTGTTGACGAGCTGCAGAGCGGCTGCGCTCGACGCCGTTCGGGCACCGGCGCGCTCGACCCTGATCAAATTGAAGGTGGCGCCCCAGACCACCCCGAGAAAGAGCAGAGCGAGCGCCGGAAACAGAATGTGCGGTTCGGTCAGCCGAGTCAGCCGCGCGCGCATACGCCGCGTCGCCCGACTTTGCAGAGCGACCATGCGCGTCGTGTCATCAAAAGATTGCCCGGTAAGGTCCATTAGGGCTGGATCGTCTCGTCACCGCCGGCCTTCGTGCCGAAGCTTGCGACTTTTCGATCGGCACAATCGGCCCGAAAACGTCACAGGTCCGCCGGCGGTTTTACGCTTTTTTACCCTCGACAACGGTCGCCCAGGGGCTTTTGCCGGAGATAATAATCGGGCGTGCGGAGGTCGCGAAGGGACATTCCAGCGCTATCCGCACGACTCTCCAGGAGTAGTTGAATGAATCTGAAGCGCGCGCGCGGGATATTCCGCCGCCGTTCCCAGCCGGCTTGACAATGGTGAACGTCTTTGGGCCCACGCAGTGGCGAATCGGTGCGCTTACCTTGCTCTGTGCATCAGGCGGCTGCAACATGGTCCCCAAGTACGAGCGGCCGGCTGCGCCCGTGGCCGCACAGTTTCCGGGGGCTGCCTCAAACGTTACCGGCAGCCCGGCAGCTGGCATCGCGTGGAGCGATTTCGTCAAAGAAGAGCGTCTAAAACAATTGATTACTCTGGCGCTGACCAACAATCGCGACTTGCGTGTTGCGTCGCTGAACGTCGAACAAAGCCGCGCCCAATATCGCATCACGCGCTCGGCGTCTTATCCCGGCGTCGATGCCGAAGGCGGCTTGACCAAACAGCACGCAATCGGCGCCACCACCGCACAATGGAGCGCAAACGTAGGCCTCAGTGCTTACGAGTTGGACTTTTTTGGCCGCTTACGCAGCTTGAATCAGCAGGCGCTGGAAACCTATCTGGCCGGCGAAGAAGCCAAGCGCAGCACGCAGATTTCGCTGGTCGCGGAAGTCGCGACGCAGTACTTCACCTGGCGCGAAGCTGGAGAGCAATTGCAACTGGCACATCAAACCTTGGAAGCCGTGGAAGAATCCTATCGTTTGAACCGAGCGTCGTTCGATGCAGGCGAAGCCAATGAACTCGATGTTCGTACCGCGGAAGGTGAGGTGCAGACCGCCAAGTTCAATGTATTCAGTTACGAACGACAGCTCGCACAAGCGCAGAACGCGTTGGTGCTGCTCGTCGGCCAGCCGCTGCCGCCCGAATTGCCCGAGCCGAAATCGTTGGATGGCGGCAATTTGCTGAGTGATATTCCCGCCGGATTGCCCTCCGATTTGATCGAACGCCGGCCCGACATTCTGCAGGCGGAAAACACGTTGAAAGCGGCCAATGCGAGCATAGGCTCAGCGCGCGCCGCGTTTTTCCCCAGCATTACCTTGACGGGCTCGATCGGCGTCGCCAGCACGCAGCTTTCGGACTTGTTCGGCTCCGGCTCCGGTGCTTGGACCTTCTCACCGCAGATTACGCTGCCGATTTTCAATGCCGGTAAAACTCGCGCACAGCTCAGCTATGCGGAACTCAGCGAGCGAATCGAAGTGGCGAATTACGAAAAGGCCATTCAAACCGCATTCAAAGAGACGGCGGACGCACTGGCGGCGAATAGCAGCTATCTCGATCAGATCGACGTAGAAGCCACCGCCATCGCCGCGCAACAACGGCGCCTGGAGCTTGCTACCCTGCGTTATCGGCAAGGCGAAGACAGTTATCTCAACGTACTTTCGGCACAGCGGGATCTCTACAGCGCGGAACAGGGCCTGTTGCAGGCGCGCTTCAATAAATTATCGAGCCAGATCTCGCTGTACAAAGCCTTGGGCGGCGGCTGGCAATGAACCTTCACACCTTCATGCATCGAGCACACATGAAACGTTCACGTTCAAACTTATCCATCGCGGCGCTCATCGTTTTGCTGGCGGCGGCGGCCGGCTGCGCTCCGCGGGGCGGCGATAACAGCTACGACACCGCGAAAGTCGGGCGCGGCGATTTGATGCAGTACGTCACGGCCAGCGGTACGCTCAGCGCCGTCGTTAGCGTCGATGTCGGCAGCCAAGTGTCCGGCAAAGTCTCCGCTCTCAAAGTCGACTTCAACGATCATGTAAAAAAAGGCCAGCTCATCGCAGAAATCGATCCCTCGGTTTATCAGGCAGCGCAGCGCCAAGCCGAAGGCGATCTGGCCAGCGCCAGGGCGAGCGTCGTACTGAAAAGGCAAAACCTCGAACGCAAGAAAATTCTGCTGCCGCAAAAAGCCGCTTCGCAGCTGGATCTGGATCAAGCTATTGCGGATCTGGCGCAGGCAGAAGCCACGGTCGTCATCAAGCAGGCGGCACTCGATAGCGCCAAGGCCAATCTCGGCTACTGCACGATCACCTCGCCTGTCGACGGTATCGTCATCTCGCGCAAAGTCAATGTGGGCCAGACCCTGGTTGCAGCCATGAGCACGCCGGTGTTGTTCACCATCGCGCAAGACATCACCAAGATGCATATCAGTGCGCCGGTGTCGGAAGCGGACATCGGTCAAGTCAAAGTCGGGCAGAGCGTGAAGTTCAACGTCGACGCCTTCCCGGATGAAGTTTTCAACGGCAAAGTCATTCAAGTGCGCAAAGCGCCGACCACGACTTCGAACGTGGTGACCTATGAAGTCATCATCGATGTGGACAACCCGGAACAGAAACTTTTTCCCGGCATGACGGCGGACGTATCCATTTTGGTGGCCGGGCGTCGCAACAAATTGAAGGTGTCGAACGCAGCCTTGCGCTATGTGCCACCGGACACCGCCGCGTATGAAGGAACGCCGCCGACCAAGTTGAGCACTGGACAGAGGCTGGCTTATACGCTCGCGGATAACGGTAAAAAATTGAAGCCGCTGATCGTGAACGCCGGCATCACGGACGGAGTCGATACCGAAATCCTGGAAGGCGCCAACGAAGGTATGGTGTTGGTAACAGCGACGCGCACCGGCGGCGCGAAGGGCGGCGGCTTTGGCGGGCCACCCGGCGGCGGACAAGGACTATGAGCACGCCCATAACAAGCGCTGGCGCGGCGGCCGATATGCCTCACGCCGGGGCACTCATTAAATTGCATGATCTCTCTCGCTCGTTCGTCAGCGGCGAAGTCGAGGTCAAAGCAGTGCGCGGCATTTCGCTGGAAATCGTGGGCGGCGACTTCGTGGCGATCATGGGAGCCAGCGGTTCGGGCAAATCCACACTGATGAACATGCTTGGCTTTCTCGATCAGCCGACCAGTGGCGAATATTGGTTGGACGGCACGAACGTCGCCGGGCTCGATGCCCGGCAGCGTGCGGTGTTACGCAGCCGAAAGTTGGGCTTCGTGTTTCAAAGTTATTATTTATTATCGCGCACCAGTGCGCTGGAGAATGTCGAGCTGCCGTTGTTGTATACCCTGCCGCCCGTGATGCCGCGCGAGCGTCATCGGCGCGCCAGCACTGCGTTGGACGGGGTCGGTCTGGGCGCGCGGGTGAATCACTTCCCCAGCCAACTCTCCGGCGGCCAACAACAGCGCGTCGCCATCGCGCGCGCATTGGTAAACAAACCGGAAATCCTTCTGGCCGACGAGCCCACCGGCAACTTGGATACGCGCACCAGCATCGAGATCATGGGCTTGTTTCAAGCGCTGAACGACAACGGCCTCACCATCGTGATGGTGACGCATGAGCTCGACATCGCCGCATTCTGCAAGCACGTGGTGGTCATGCGCGACGGCAGAATCATCAGCGACACGCGCAACGAGGTCCGCCACAACGCCGCTCGAGAACTGGCGACGCTCGACTCCGCCGAGCAGCAAGCCAAACTCGCCTGATGCCCACGACCGGATTCTTGCCGTGCTAGACAGTTTCAAAAACGTCCTGCTCCAGGTTCCGCAAACGATCCTGATCGCGCTGCGCGCGTTGCGGCGGAACAAGATGCGCTCGGCGCTGACGGCCCTGGGCGTGATCATCGGCGTGGCGGACGTGATCACCATGACCGAGATCGGCGAGGGCTCGAAAGCGGCCATCCAGAAATCGATCCTCAGCATGGGCG
>Ga0182013_10006390_pt1 | contig 13377 bp, 14 predicted proteins | sample 612S2MmetaG_FD_120487 | JGI IMG/M metagenome (GOLD analysis project Ga0182013, IMG submission 120487) | Permafrost microbial communities from Stordalen Mire, Sweden - 612S2M metaG | ecosystem: Environmental > Terrestrial > Soil > Wetlands > Permafrost | place: Sweden: Stordalen | collected... | reverse complement strand
CTACGGCCTGCGCATCTCGGACGATTGCGCGCGGCTGGAGCCCCACCCGGTGGAGCACCAGGTGCTGATGGAAATCATGGAGTCGCTGGTCCAGGACTTCATCTATTCGAGCATTGTGAGCAGCCTGAACGAAAAGGGTTTTCGCATGCGCGACGGCAAACCCTGGAACCGTATCGCGGTCTTCAAGATGATTCCGCGGCTGATCGAGGTGGGACCGCACTTCTTTTCATCCGGAGAATGGGAACAGCGCCGGCAGCGATTCGAGCGCGCAAACCCGCCGGAAAAGCACGGAAGTCCGCTCTATTCGTCGAATTTCGTCAGAAACTCTCTAATGGGCCTGGTCTGAGAGCCGAGTTTTGTCCGTGTTCGTCATGCTTACTGGATTGACGGCGCCCGGCGTAATCAGCGCCTGGATGTCGGAGACGAGCAGTTGAACCGTAGCTGAGAATGTAGCATCGCGATGTTTCTTGAAGAATGCCGGGTCAACCTGCTCGACGAAGCCCCAAAGGACCACTTGAGTTTTCGCGTCGGAGATACCGACCCTGATTTGAGGAATCGACAGGCCGGGTGAATCGACAAAGCGGATTGAAAAAATCACGTCCGCGTCCTTGGGGTCCAGCACCAGGTCGAACCGTCCCCATGCCTTCATGCCGGCATAAAACTCGCTGTAAGCGCGCTCCGGGCCGCCACTGTAGCTTGACGGAAAAGCCGACACATCTCCCAGTTCGTAAGAGATGAAGGCTTTCTTGCCCACCAGCAGCGGTGTGGGCACAGGAGCGTCGAGAGTATTGATGCCTTTGGCGGCCGAGCTTCTCTCCTGGGCACACAGCGCGAGCGCACTGCAAACCAGGAGAAGACTAATTCCAACAGATTGCTTCAATGAAGTAGACATAAGTCCGAGGTTTCCTTTCTTGCCTATCGTCACCGTGGAATCGGATGGCTTCGATGGGAGAAGGATAGCCTATGCCTCCCGGCCGCGGCTCAACTCAAGGCTCTCAGCGCTCGCCGGCCTGCTTGAGAATCGGGGTCAGCGAGCCGGTATTATCGGGGCCGGTGGGGTCCACGCGAAAATCCCACACCGACTGGCTGATGTCGCTGGGAGACAGAATCTCAACCAGGGCGTACTCGCCGATGACGAGTTTCTGCCTGGGCTGCAGGCGCAGCCAGCGCTTGCCGGGAAGCACCTGGACGTCGGCAGGAATGACATCCTCGTCCTGGGTAACGGTTCCGTTGGGGCTCACGTGAATGGCGCCGACAATGCGCATTGCCTGGCGCTGGTCCACGCGGACGATGGCAAAGCCCGATTGCGCGGAATGAGCGCCGTGCTTGCCGTTCACCGCGTCCTTGGCGCCGGCCGTGTTCACGGTAATCGCGTGGGAAAGGACCGGCTCGGTGGTGTCCTGGACGTTGAGCGACAGATAAAAGGCCGGATCGTTGACATGGAGGTGGATTTTGGAGTGTGCGCCGCCAAGTTCAAGATTCTCCTTTTGTCCGGCGAGCGGATTGAGGATGCCGATCCCGTGATGGGTTTTGGCGTCCATGCTCAGATCCTTCGGCGTAAGTTCCACCAGTTCGGGCGTTCCCTGAAAGGTGTCGAGCACAAAGACACCGTCTTCATCGGGCAGTTCGAGGCCGGTGGCAACTTCAGGCATGCGCGCCTTTTGCTCGTTGCGTTCGTCGGCTTCTTCCTTGTCGATTTCCTCGGCTTCTTTCATGGCCGGCGAGGGCTGATCCGCGGCAGCGTTCTCGAGTTCGCGCTCCCATTTGCGCGTAGCGTCCCAATCCACCAGGTCCGCGGGCAACTCCTCCCAATCGCCACGTTCCTGGGAGAGATAACGCACGCGATCGCCTACGATCTGGTACTGGCGCACGATCTGGTAGGAACCATCCTTGAGAATGAGACGATGGTTCTTGGTCATTCCCGGCAAGTCGGGTTTGAGGGGCAGCGGGGTGGAACTCTTCGCCGGCGGGCTCTGGGCGCCCTGGGCGGTTGCGGTGGCGGCCGCCGCAGTCAGGGCCAAGGCCAGCGAAACCGGCAACCAGCAGCGCAGATGAAGAAACCGGACCATGGCAACCTAAGTTTAGACGAAGTGGAGCGGTTGGAGTTGGCGGTTCAAGCGGCGAATGCGGGATTCCGGACACAACCCCGGGTGGGCCTCAGGCGTCCAACCTTGTGTATGCTTAATAGATAGGGATGGTTGCTTGACAGGATCCAAGACACCAGCACGCGAGAAGCTCCACACCAGGTCCGGCTCCTGGCCGGTCGTTACGGTGGTGTGTCTTGTCCTGATGGCGCTGCTGACCGTGGTCCAGGTGGCGCACCTGCACGCGACCGAAAGCGATGCAGACCATTGCCCGCTGTGCATCGCGATGCACTCGGCGGCGCCGGTTGCGGCGACCGCGGCGATTGTGGTGCTGGTGCACGTGGGAGCCCCCACACCGCAGGCCGAGCCGCGCTCCATCGTCCGCAGGCGGCAAACAAAGCTCTTCATCCGCCCCCCTCCGGCGGGCTGTTAGCAATCCTCCGGTCCTCCAGCCAAATCTGAATCGAAGTTGCCCCATCGCCTATCGTCCTCATTCGTCGGGTGAGGCTGCGGTGCATCTGCATTGGCTAGCCAGGAAACCGGACGGTTGCATCCCCGTGCACAAGAAGACGCCGCGGGGTTTTGAATCGCGGCTGGTTTTCAGCATTTCCAGCCATCTTTCGGAGGCTTCAATATGCAGTTCAATCGCGGCGCACTGCTGCGCATTCTTCCCCTTCTCATCCTCGCGCTCGCGGCCTTCATGGCGCACGCGCAAAGCGGCGGCGCAGGCGTTGTGCACGGCACTGTCACCGACCCCACGGGCGCGGTGATTCCCAACGCCGTTGTGCACATGACCAATCAGGTGAGCGGATTCGACCGGACCGCAACCACCAACGCAACCGGCCAGTTCCAGATATCGAACGTGCCTTTCAACCCTTACCGCATCAGCGTCTCGGCCAATGGATTTGCTCCTATGAGCCGGAACATCGAGATTCGCTCTTCAGTAGGAACGAATCTCAACCTCGTGCTTCAGGTTGCAGGCGCCAGCCAGACCGTCACGGTCGAATCACAGGGCAGCGATATGGTTGAGGACGATCCAACCTTCCACACCGACGTGGATCGCGATCTGTTCACCAAGGTGCCTCTGGAAAGCCAGTCTTCGGGGCTTAGCGCGCTGGTAACCCAGACCACCCCCGGCGTCTCGGCGGACTCGAATGGCCTGTTTCACGGCCTCGGAGACCACGCATCCAATTCGTTTTCAGTAGACGGCCAGGCGATTACCGACCAGCAGAGCAAAGTGTTCTCGAATCAGATTCCGACCAACTCGATTCAATCGATCGAGGTGATCAGCGGCGCACCGCCTGCGGAGTACGGCGGCAAGACCAGCCTGGTGATTGTGGCCACCACGCGCTCCGGGCAAGGCATCACCAAGCCTACCGGGGACATCAACGCTTCCTACGGAACATTCGGATCGGCTACGGGCGGATTCGATCTCTCTTACGGCGGCAAAAGCTGGGGCAACTTCATTGAAGGGGACGGCCTGAATACCGGGCGCTTTCTCGATCCCCCGGAATTCGCGGTTTTCCACGACAAAGGCAACGAGGAGAATTTCTTTGATCGCGTCGATTACAGCTTGACTCCGGTCGATTCAATCCATCTGGACCTGAATTACAGCCGTTCCTGGTTCCAGACGCCCAACGCGTACGACAACCTGAACGTGCAGAACGTGATCAATGGGACGGGGAGCAGCGCCAGTCCGACATTCGGCAATGTGGGCAACGCCGATCAGCACTCCAAGATCGGGACGTATAACATCTCGCCCACGTTCACCCATGTCATCGGCAACGATTCGGTCTTCAACATGGGCGCTTTCCTGAGGAGAGACGGTTATGGGTACTATCCCAGCGCCGACCCGCTGGCGGACCTGGGTCCATCGAACCTGCAAACGGCATCCATCTCCCAGTACCGCACGCTGACCAACGCCGGGGTGCATGCGGACTACTCCTACGCGAAGGGAGTGAACAACCTCAAGATCGGCGCGCAATACTCGCAGACCTTCCTGCGCGAGAACGACAGCCTGGGCGTGGTGGAACAAACTTACAACTCGCCCTGCGTGGATAGCGTTACTGGCATCTCTTTGCCGGGATACTCGAGCCCCGCGGATTGCAACGGCGTTACGTCGATCCCCAATGCCAACTATCTTTCGGTACTGGCGCCTTACGATCTAACCCGGGGCGGAAGTAACTACCTTTACAACGGCCACACCGACATTAAAGAGATGGCCGTCTATATTGAAGACCAGATCAAGGCCGGCAACTGGGACTTCAACCTGGGGTTGCGCGAGGACGTGTACAACGGACTTACGAAAGCCAACCAGACGCAGCCGCGGCTGGGTGTTGCCTACAACATCAAGCCCACCGGCACCGTAGGCAGCATCTCTTACGCGCGCACGCTGGAGACGCCGTTCAACGAGAACCTGGTGCTGTCAAGCAACGGATGCTCGAACCCGGTGCTGGCGCCGCTGCTGCTCTGCGCCCCAGGTGTATCGGGAACGCTTCAGCCGGGATTCCGCAACGAGTTTCACGCCAGCCTGCAACAGGCGCTGGGCAAGAACGTCATCTTCAGCGGCGAATACATCTGGAAGTACACCCACAATGCCTTCGACTTCAGCGTGCTGGGCAATACGCCGATCACTTTCCCCATCGACTGGCACAGCTCGAAGATTCCGGGCTATGCATTGCACCTTGAAGTGCCGAGTTACCGCAACTTCAGCGCCTATATCGTCGGGTCGTCAGTGGCCGCCCGCTTCTATCCGCCGCAGGTTGCCGGAGCCGGAGCCACGGGCGGGGTCGCGCAGGGTGCTACCTTTCATCCCTTCCGCATCGATCACGACGAAAAGCTCAACGAAACCACCCACATTCAATACACGATTCCCGGCGCCAAGCTCCTGGGCGGGCTATGGGGCGGCATGAACTGGCGGTTCGATTCGGGCCTGGTGGCGGGATCGACGCCGTGCTATGACACGACGGACCCCAACAGCGCCTGCCCCAACAGTTCAATCACCCTGCCGGGCGGCGTGCCTGGGGTGGCGATGCTGGACAATAACATCCCGCCGGCCACCAACCCGGTTACAGGCGCGAATGTGTACCTGCCTCTGACTTTGGACGAGGAGTTTCAGGCGGGGTTCGCCTGCAATGGCGTAGCGGCCAACGTCAACAATCCCTCGACCTTCTTTGCCACGTGCCCGGCCAACGAGCTCTCCTCGAAGCTGATCGACATTCCCGCGCCGGGCAACGGCAGCAACGACCACGATCCGCCGCGTATTCAGCACCGCGACCTGTTCGACGTGACGTTGGGAAAGGACAACCTGTTCCACGCCGACCGCTACAAGCTGAACCTGGACTTCACGGCCATCAACGTCACCAACAAGTACGCGCTGTATAACTTCCTGTCGACTTTCAGCGGAACGCACTACGTTACGCCGCGGGCGTTGACGGCGAAGGTGACGTTGAACTTCTAGCGGCTTGCGCTTTTCGCCCGTGCACATTAAACGGGCGCCTCATTCTGGCGGCGTCTTTGCCGCCAGGATGGGGTTTCACAAATCTCTCAATCCACTCCGACAATGGAGGCGCCCAGGTCTCGATTTTGAGATCCGGGATAACGCGAACGCCCTGTCAGATCGACTTCGCGGCGCGACCGTACGCCCCGTAAACAGCGTCTCCAAAGCACGCGAAGATCACCTTTTCAATCGGATCGCCGGCACTTAGCTCCGCAAGCGTTTCCCGCACGGCAATCTCGACAGCCAAGTCGATTGGGTACCCGAAAACGCCGCAACTGATAGCCGGAAACGCAATGGTGCGTATGTTGTGTTCGCGCGCAATGGCGAAGCACGAGCGATAGCAACCAGCCAGCAACTCCGGCTCGCCAAACATTCCGCCATCCCACACCGGGCCAACCGTGTGGATCACATATTTCGCCGGCAGCCGATACCCGTGCGTCAGCTTCGCCTGTCCTGTAGCGCAGCCGCCCAGCAGCCGGCACTCGGCCAGCAGCTCCGGTCCCGCGGCGCGATGGATGGCCCCGTCCACGCCCCCTCCGCCCAGCAAAGACTGGTTCGCCGCGTTGACGACCGCGTCCACAACCAGCGTCGTGATGTCCGTCTGAAGTACGGAGATTCTGTCGGTCATAGAAGCCCTATTTCAGTTAGAATCCTAGCTCCGCGAACTCCAGGACAGCAAGCCGGAACCATAATCAACCTGGTATACATCGAAGAAAAAACAGCCCTTATAACAAGATTCGCCTGCGTTTTCATCAGCGCGTCCCATATTTTGCTTTCTTCGCGTTGCGAACTCTGCCATACTTGATCGTGCCCACCAGGTACGTCCAATCACAACAATTCAATAATGAGGTTGCATCGATGTCGGCAAAGTATGTCTTTGTGACGGGCGGAGTTGTGTCCAGTTTAGGCAAGGGACTGGCGGCGGCTTCCATCGGCTGCCTGCTTGAGAGCCGCGGGCTGCGGGTCAACATGATGAAGTTCGATCCCTACCTCAACGTCGATCCCGGCACCATGTCGCCTTTCCAGCACGGCGAGGTATTTGTCACCGACGACGGCGCAGAGACCGACCTGGACCTGGGACATTACGAGCGCTTCACCCACGCGCCCCTCTCGCGCGACAACAACCTCACCACCGGACGCATCTACGAGCAAATCATTTTGAAAGAACGCCGCGGCGACTATCTCGGCAAGACGGTTCAGGTCATTCCCCACGTCACAAACGAGATCAAGAACGCCATGCGCAAGGTCTCGGCCAACGGCGCGGACGTGACCATCGTCGAGATCGGCGGCACGGTGGGCGACATCGAATCGCTGCCGTTTCTCGAAGCCATCCGGCAGATGCGCCAGGAGTTGGGCCGCGAAAACACCGTCTTCGTTCACCTCACGCTGGTGCCCTGGATTGCCGCCGCGCAGGAACTCAAGACCAAGCCCACGCAACACTCCGTCAAGGAACTGCTCTCCATCGGCATTCAGGCTGACATGCTGTTGTGCCGCTCCGACCGCAGCCTCAGCCGCGAGATGAAACAGAAAATTGCCGCCTTCTGCAACGTCGAAGAAAAGGCCGTGATCGGCGCCACCACCGTACCCTCCATCTATGAGGTCCCGCTTCGTTTTGCAGACGAGGGCCTGGACGCGCTTATCCTCAAGTACCTGCACAGGGAAGCGCCCGAGGCTGACATGGCGCGGTGGAAAGACATCGTTTACCGCTGCTATCACCCCAAAGACGAAGTTTCCATCGCCATCGTGGGCAAGTACGTGGAGTACGAGGACAGCTACAAGTCGCTCAAAGAGGCGCTGACGCACGGAGCCATCTCGCAGAACCTGAAACTAAAAATCACCTGGATCGAGGCCGAGGGACTGGAATCGGCAACTCCGGAAGATAGAAGCTACGAATCGCAGTTGGAAGGATTCGACGGCATTCTCGTGCCTGGCGGCTTTGGCAAGCGCGGCATCGAGGGGATGCTGAACGCCATTCGCTACGCGCGCGAGAAGCTAGTGCCGTATTTTGGAATTTGTTTGGGCATGCAGACGGCGTGCATCGAATTCGCGCGCAACGTCTGCGGGTTGAAAGACGCCAATTCAAGTGAGTTCGACCCCGCCAGCCAGCACCGCATCATCTACAAGCTGCGCGAGCTGCTGGGCGTTGAGGAGATGGGCGGGACGATGCGTTTGGGCGCGTGGACCTGCATTTTGCAGGAGGATTCGCTGGCCGCCCGCGCGTACGGCGGAGCCACGGAGATCAGCGAGCGCCATCGCCATCGCTACGAGTTCAACCGCGAGTACGAGGCGCTGCTCACCGGCGGCGGCCTGCGCATCAGCGGCACTACCCCCGACGCCACTTACGTTGAGATCGTTGAGATCCCCGGTCATCCGCACTTCCTCGGCTGCCAGTTCCATCCGGAATTCAAGTCGAAGCCGCTGGAGCCGCATCCGCTGTTTCGGGAGTTTATCGTGGCGAGTTACAAGAACCGCGGGCACCGGTTAATGGAAGAATCGAAAGCCGACCCGGTTGCGGCGCAAAAGCAGTAATATGCCGCCCAATGTGAGTTTTCAATCTACGGCCTTCTGGCTTCCGCCATTATTAGTGGAGCAGCTATTAGTGGAGCAGCCCAATTGAAACGCCCACGGTGTGAGTAGCAATACCCGAATCCGGCGGAAGCCGCCACCAGCGCGACTTATGCTTTTTCAGCCAGTAACTGAGGCCTGTCCCGTACGCGACCAGCGCTAAGTCGATAGTGATTTGGCCTGCCTGCGATGAGGGCATCATGGGATTACCTTCCCGGCATTGATGGTCGGCGATGCAATGCTGTGTTATCTGCTCGTCGAGGATGGCCATCCCCAGATGCAAACCATTGAGCATGAGGAATTGTCTGTCAACGATGTGCGGCCTGGCTGTGGGATGCGCTGGCCTGAGGCCCGCCGCCGATGCAAACCCGGGCATAAAATCCGCAGCAAAACCAGTCCGGGATTCATCCGCAGCCAGCGTCAATCGGGGCTGCGGGGCCTCAGGGAATGGCACCAGCAGATTTGAAGTTTCTTGTGCCGCGCAGGACCATCCTCCCATGGCTATTGCCAGTCCGAATGCTGCGCTGCATATCGAGTTCGTGCTGCTGTCTGGCCACCACGCACTGGACGCCGATGGAGTTATCGGCTTAATTCTAATTGTGGTAACCGGCATATCGTGTTCTCCGATCGATTTCTCTGACTCAGCCCACACTTGACACGTGATTTTGAGGGCACGCACACCCGCGCTAACTTGCCTTCCCGCTCTGGCCTGATTTCCCCGGCAATTGCATTCGTGCGAAGAGCATGCTTACTCGCCTGTAGAGGAAAAGCCGCCATTACGCTTCGTCCACAGTTACCGCCGGCCGCTAACAGGAAAGCATGTCAAGTTACCCCACTTAGCGTGGGAACCGAAGGAAAGAGTGGAGAGAGTTATCTCTTCTTCACGCCGATTCTTTCAAAACGATAACTGCATGGCTGAGCCGGAATGCTCACAAAAGAATGCGAAGCGATTGGCTCGATGAAATTGCGTCGATGCGGGAGTCGCTCCTCAACCGGAAACGCGGTCCTGGATGTCTTGCCCATTTCCTGCGCCTGCAGCGTATGCTACGCAATTCTCGTTTTCGGATTTGCGCGCGTCGATTGCGATTCCAAGTCGTTCTTCCAACGGAAAACGCGTTCGATTCGAGCGGCTCTTCCTAAGATTTGGCTGTTTTGGGGCTTCTAATCTAACTCACACGAGCCGCTGTTTACGTTAAGCCTCAGCTTCCGCTCTGGATGCTTAACGAGGGCCGAAGAGTCGTCTCGTGGTACTGGATCGTTCTCTTTGCCATCGCGATCGTCGTAATGCTTGTCGAGCAGAGGGGGCTGAGTGCTAATTCTCAAAAAGAGAACGGCAACTCGCACATTGCCATTACCAAACAAGGTAAGCCGTAAGGACCTACCCCAGTAGCACGGCCCCCTTTACTTTCCCTGCCAGCGCGCGGTCAAATGTGACCAGCTGAATCCCTGCCGTCTCTGCGAAGGCTGCAAGATACCCACCTGCCCACTGCTTCGTAGCAGCCTGCTGGCTGCCTGTCTGTTGTCGAAAGACAGGATCGATCCCTGCCGGCTCGCCGATCATCCGGTTGCGCGGATCGGTGACGAGCAGATCGAATGTTTCCCATGCCTCCAGTTGCGTGAGCACATCGGCTCGCATTGCGTTTTCATTGTTCAGCAGGCGTAACAGCCCAAGCTGCGTGAACCGGCAAAAATACGCTACCGCATCGCTGTCCAGCGACTTGCCCCATTCCGTGGCCGGCTTGTGGTGCGGGTGAATCTCGTGGACCAGCGCCAGCCACACGTTCACGTCAGGGAAAAGGAATGTACTCGTAAACGCCTTCCTCTCCAAGCTTGAGTGAGCCAGGATGTTTGGAGCGAATCACCGGAAATCGCGGCCCGTCCCCTCGTGATGCCGCCGTGCTTCCGCCGCGAAGCCTCATCGTGACACCTTCCAGGATGAGCTCCCGGATGGTCGTACCCTCATTGGCCGCACGGATCTTCATCTCGCGGTATACGGGATCCGGGAATTCGACAGTTGTTCTCATCTTCGTTGGCTCCAGATCCAGACATTTACGTCACGAGCAAGCTGTGAGCTCATCGATCTGCTCGTTGGTCAGGTGGAGCGTGCCCGGATGCGAGGAGGGAGTCAGCGGGAATTGCAGCTTTCTCACCGGCTTCTCCCCGGTTCCTTCAAGCTCGCGTTGAATGCCACGCAAGAGAATCTGGCGTACGGGCGTTCCTTTTTGCGCGGCCTTGATCTTCAGATCGCGGTAGGTCTCGTCCGGAATGTCTACTGTTGTACGCATATTTCCATATTACCATATTTATGTATCGATGCAGATTTCCCTCCGCCTCTCAGCCTGCGATGCAAGCCCGAATGAGGGCACTACCAGGCGCCTGGGTTTGAGCATCACAACCAGCTCAAAACCTTCAAGAGTCCATGAGTTTTCTGCTAAATTCCTTTACCGGAACAACTTTGCCCGGTTTGGCGCATCTTATGGCGGTGGGCATCATCGGGGTTATTGACAAAGATTTCCCGGCAGGCCTATGGTGACTAAGTTTTGGTGAAAGGCAGGAAAGCAAGATGGTCGCCTACTTTCAGCTGCAGCCCGCGGAAGCGGAGCTTCAAGAGCTGGCAGAGCAATACTGGCAGAGGACAGGGGAAAAAGAACAGGAACTGGAAAAAGCGGCATTTGAAGCCGGCGAGGCGATTCGGAACGGCGACTTTACGCTGGCCAATCTTGAAGCTATCGTGCGCTGGAAATCAGAGCGCGTGGTTCATTACCTGATCGGCAACAGCAATGAGAAGATCCGGCGGGTACTGGCGGTGGCCGCGGCGGCAGACGCCTCGACAGAAACCGCAGTGACGGCGCTGCTGGAGTTGCAGGGAGTGGACATCCCGGTGGCGTCGGCGATTTTGGCCGCCATCTACCCGGAGCGATACACGGTGCTCGATTTCCGGGCTCTTGAGGCCCTCGGCCATGCCCGCCACGATGTCCACTTCTACGAGGAGTATCTCGACTTCTGCAAACGCCTGGCCGACAGCAACATCGTCAAACCGCAGAGCAATTTACCGGCGCCCACGCCGCTGCGCACGCTGGACCGCGCACTGTGGGAGTGGTCGAGGAGCCACACCGGATAACGGACGCCGGGCAATTTTGCCGGCCGGTCGTTTAGAATCGCCCTGGTGAGCAACTCCTTTGAAATCGGGCCGGTCCATGTTGGTGCGGGCCGGCTTTTTCTCATCGCCGGTCCCTGCGTGATCGAGAGCGAAAGCCACGCCCGGTGCATGGCCGACGCCGTTCAGCGCATCGCGGCCGATCTCGACATTCCTTTCATCTTCAAAGCCAGCTACGACAAGGCCAATCGCACCAGCGTGAGGAGTTTTCGAGGTCCGGGCCTTATTGAAGGCACGCGGATCCTCAAGAAAATCGCGCGCGAAACCGGCCTCCCGGTGCTTACCGACGTGCACGAGCCGGCCCACTGCGAAATCGCCGCCGAGGCGGTCGACGTGCTGCAGATTCCGGCATTCCTCTGCCGACAGACCGACCTGCTCACCGCCGCCGGCAAAACCGGCCGCGCCGTCAACGTGAAAAAAGGCCAGTTCGTCGCGCCGTGGGACATGACGCATCCCATTGAAAAGGTTCGCTCCACGGGCAACGAGCGTGTCTTCCTCACCGAGCGTGGCTCCAGTTTTGGCTACAACAACCTGGTGGTCGACTTCCGCTCTCTGGCCGTGATGCGCAGCCTGGCGCCGGTGGTATTTGACGCAACTCACTCCGTCCAGCAGCCTTCGGCGGCCAATGGCGTGAGCGGCGGCCAGCCGGAGTTCATTCCGCTGCTGGCGCGCGCGGCGGTCGCGGCGGGCGTTGACGGCGTGTTTCTCGAGGTCCACGACGATCCGGCCAACGCCAGGTCCGACGGCACCAACGCGCTCGATTTGAAGCTGCTCAAGCCGCTGCTCGAAACGCTGCTGGCCATTCACGCGGCGGCCAATCCCGTATCCTGATTCCTGTTCGAGAGGCCGATTCCATGAGTGATTTCCCTGCGAGGTTTTTCCCTGCCATGAAAAGAATCTCCATTCTCTCGCCGCTGCTGGCGCTGGCTCTGGTTGCCGCAACTGTCTGTGCGCAAGACACTTTGCCGGTGGCAACTTCCCGAGCCGCGTTGCCGCCGGCTCCCGCGCCACTCGCTATCCCGCAGCCCGGTCCGGCAACGGGCGCGCCTTACGCGCCGCAGCCGATCCTGCCTGGTGGCATCGTGGTCACGCTCTATCCGCCGGGGTCGCCGTTTCTTAACATGCAGCGGGTGCGCGAGGCCGAGCAATACTACATGAGCCACGACACGCCGGGACGCGTGAACGCGATCGTCAACATTCACAATCCATCCATTGAAGTGCACACGGTTGAGGGATACATCAGCACCGGAGCGGCGGTGATTCTGGCGCCGGGCGGCGGGCATCGCACGCTGAATGTGGGCGGCGAAGGCGCTGATTTTGTGCCTTTTTTCGCCAATTACGGCGTGACGACTATCATTCTGCGCAACCGTCTGCGGCGCGACGGCTACAATCCGCAGACCGACGAAACGTACGATGCGCTGCAGGCGATCCGCATGATGCGGGCGCATGCCAAGGAGTGGCGCATCGATCCCAACAAGATCGGAATCATGGGATTCTCGGCGGGCGCGGAGCTGGCTTCAAACACCGCCGTGCTTTACGACGAATTTGACAAGCAGAACAGCGGCGCCGGCGATCCGCTGGCCGGCATCTCTTCGCGGCCTGATTTTGTTGGACTTATCTATCCCGGACCGTCGCCGTTTTCGCCCGGACACACGGCGCCGGCGATTCCCCGCAACGTTCCGCCCAGCTTTATCGTGTGCGCCGGGTCTGACGACCGGGTTCACGCGCAGTGGGCCGACGACTACTTCAGAGCCATGCTCAACCTGGGCGCGCCGAACCTGGAGATGCACATTTACGCCAACGGCCGGCATCCCGGCGACACGCTGCGCGACGGCTCGCACATGAGCGGAGGGCTGACGGACCGCAACGGGACGCCGTTCGGGACCTGGCAATTCCGCTTCATCGACTGGTTCCGCGACCTGGGATTTATGGGCAAACCCAGCGTAGAGACCAAGGCTGCTCAGGACATTAAGTACTTTTTGAGCGAGCCGGCGGGCGCGAGACCGTAGAAGTTCGGCTGCTCAGCGGTCAGTGGTCGAAGACTGTGCGCTGCGGTATGGGCCGGGCACGTG
>Ga0182013_10006386_pt1 | contig 13383 bp, 8 predicted proteins | sample 612S2MmetaG_FD_120487 | JGI IMG/M metagenome (GOLD analysis project Ga0182013, IMG submission 120487) | Permafrost microbial communities from Stordalen Mire, Sweden - 612S2M metaG | ecosystem: Environmental > Terrestrial > Soil > Wetlands > Permafrost | place: Sweden: Stordalen | collected... | reverse complement strand
GCCAGGTTGTCAACGACATTCTCGAATTCCAGGGGAGATGATCGAGTGGGACGATAAGTAGGCTCATCATGCAATTGGCAGAGGAGTCGCAGCTTAGTGTGTCCCTCGATTTATGCCAAATCGACGAGTCACTCGTTGAGCTGGAATTAGTGTTCGTGTCCTATCACCGCCTAACCGGAAATAACCCAGTTCTTATACCGGGCCCCAAAACACCCATCTAATCCAAATCAACCCCCAGCGCCGCCCAACCCATTCCACCCCGCAAGCCCCCCGCCCTCCATCTCCTTTAAATCCCACAACTTCCATTTGCAGATAATTACCAGCCTTTGGCGCACAATTACTTCATAACCAACCCTCACCCTCCACAGAGGAGAGCAAAGCTGAGAGCTGACAGCTGATAGCTGAAAGCTGCCTTTCTAACTCCTTTGCGCAGAGGACTATACCCGTAACCCAAATCGCAAGAGGACATTACGGCGACGACCACCCCGCATCCTATTGCAAAGAGCGAACTTCCGCAAAAAGTCCGGAATTTTTTTTTGCGCGCGATACCCAAGAGAGACCGACTATGTACTTCGAATGCCGTCACATCATGCCCAACGGAGCCCGGTGCCACTCCCCCGCCCTCCGCGATAAGGACTATTGCTACTACCACACCCGCCTTCACCAGCGCGCCAAGTCCTCTGCTCCATCCGGTGCCCGCCCCGCTAAATCCTCCCCTGAAGACCCGCTCAAACTCCCCGTCATCGAGGACCGGTCCGCCATCCAGGTCGCCCTCGCCCAGATCTTCGACGGCCTCAGCTCCGGAAAGATCGACCGCCATACCGCATACGTCTATCTCTACGGCCTCCAAATCGCCTCGCAAGCCGTCGAGCGCAAACAGGACGTCCTCCCCTTCAAAGCCGTCGAATCCGTTACTCGCTCCCGCGATGGCCAGGAACTCGCCCCCAAACTCCGCGTCTGCGATCCCCCCGACGATTGCCCCTCCTGTGACGACCGCGAAACTTGCAAAGACTACGAGCCCGCAGAAGACTCAGCCGAAAGCTGACGCCCTCAGTCCCTCAGTCCCTAGTCCCTCAGTCCCTCAGTCCCTTAGTCCCTCAGTCCCTCAGTCCCTTAGTCCCTAGTCCCTGAGTCCCTCCCGCTACAATAAAAGAATGTTGCGCGACCTCGCCCCGCTCTTCCGCTACATGCGCCGCTACCGCTGGGGTTACGTCTGGGGCACGCTCTCCTGCGTTTGCACCAACGCCATCTGGGTCCAGTTTCCCGGCGTACTCGGCCGTGCCGTTAACTCAATCGAGAAGGGAACCACCCGGCAGCAGATCGTCATCTTCGCCGGACTCCTGGTCGCCATCTCCCTCGTCAAGGGTGTCTTCCTCTACGCCCAGCGCTGGATCCTCATCGGCATCTCCCGCGACATCGAGTTCGACCTGCGCAACGACCTCTTCAAGAAACTCGAGCAGCAGGACTCTGGCTTCTATCAGCGCTATCGCACCGGCGACATCATGGCCCGCATGACCAACGACCTCAACGCCGTGCGCATGCTCCTCGGCCCGGGCCTCATGTACAGCGCCAATACGATCTTCCTTTCCGTCTTCGCGCTCTTCTTCATGCTGCGCATCAGCCCCTGGCTCACCCTCGTCGCCCTCGCGCCCATGCCCCTGGCCAGCATTCTCGTCCAGTACTTCGGCAGCCGCATCCACACCCGCTTCGAGCGCATCCAGGCCAGCTTCTCTGACATCTCAGCCCAGGCCCAGGAAAACTACTCCGGCGCCCGCCTCGTCCGCGCCTTCGCCCGCGAAGAATCTGAAATCAGCCTCTTCGAAAAGCTCAACCAGGAGTACATCGCCCGCGCATTGCGCCTCGTTCAGCTCATGGGCATGTTGTGGCCCACGCTCGAGTTCGTCCTCGGCATCTCCATGATCATCACCCTGCTTGCCGGCGGACACCTCGTCATCTCTCACAAGATCAACGTCGGCCAGTTCGTCGCCTTCAGCACCTACATGATCATGCTCATCTGGCCCATCATCGCCGTCGGCTGGGTCATCAACATCTTCCAGCGCGGAACCGCCTCCGTGAAGCGTGTCGACGAACTTCTCAAGGCTGTCCCCGCCATCGACGACTCCTTGGCCGACCCAGCCATTCCCGCCGATGCCGTCCTGCACGGCGAGATCGAACTCCGCGACCTCAGCTTCAGCTATGGCGAGACTCCCGTCCTCCACGACATCTCGCTGCACATCCCCGCCGGCTCAACCCTGGCCATCGTCGGCCCCACCGGCTGCGGCAAGTCCACCCTCGTCCACCTCATCTCCCGCCTCTACGAGGCACCCCCCGGCACCCTCCTCATCGACAACCGCCCCATCCGCCAATACCCCCTCGCCGTACTCCGCCGCAACATCGGCATGGTTAGCCAGGAAACTTTTCTCTTCAGCGAGACCATCCGCGAGAACCTCGCCTTCGGCGCACCCCACGCCACCCCCGAAGAACTGCTCGAGGCCGCTGAAGCCGCTCACATTCGCCAGGAATTCGAAGAGTTCCCCCAGGGCTTTCAAACCATGGTCGGCGAACGCGGCGTTACCCTCTCCGGCGGACAAAAACAGCGCTCAGCCATCGCCCGCGCTCTCCTCCGCCGGCCCGCCATACTTATCCTCGACGACGCGCTGGCCAGTGTCGATACCTACACTGAAGAACGCATCCTCGGCGGATTGCGCAGCTATACCGCAACTTCCACAACCATCCTTATCTCGCACCGCGTGTCAACCGTGCGCAATGCCGACCAGATCGCCGTACTCGACCACGGCCGGATCGTCGAGCTCGGCCGCCACGACGAGCTTCTCGCGCTCGACGGCTACTACGCCAGCCTCTACCAGAAACAGCAGCTCGAAGAAGAACTCACCGTCGCCAGCTGATCCGAGCAGGGAACCGGGAGCAGAGAATGGCGCCGCCAGTCGGCAAGCTTATCGTTGCCACTCGGTTTTCGCGAAGGAAATAATGTTGCGAGGACTCGAAGGGGCAACGATCGAGTCATCAAGAACGTCACCCGCAGAACGGGTTTACTGTTCCCTAATCCCTATTCCCTGTTCCCTGCCTCTACGCATTCCACCGCGAACCGGCAGCGGACTCCATTTCGTAGTCCGAGTTCTCAAACTCCGCAGGATTGCGGCTCGATGAAAAGTCGCTCATCTGTGGCGGCGCCGGATTCACCTCCGGATCAATCGCCACCTGGCGCCACGCTTCCCGTACATTGCGCACGCATTCAACCGCATGCTCAAACTTTTCTGTCGAGGCCGATTGCGAAGCCTGCAGAACCTGCGCGAAGATCGATGAGTAGAATTCGCTCAGTGCCTGCGCCGGCTTGCCTCCCACATCCATGCGCAGCCGCGCCTGCAAGTGAATGATGATGTCCAACACCCGCTTCACCGCAACCCGCCTGCCCTCCGCATCTCCGCGTTCCACGGCCGCGATCGCCGCATAGAGAAAACGGATCATCCCGTCATAGAGCGCCACAACAAGATCCACCGCCGATGCGCTGTCCAATGCATGTTCCCGATAACTTCCCATTGCGGTGCGACTCCTTATCCGTTGGTGCTGCTGTTATATCCGGTGATTGCCGAGTAAAGCTCGTTGATCCCATTCAACTGCGAGGGCAGTTCCTGCATGATCTCGTTGGCGCTGTTCAACTCCGCGGTCAGGCTCTTTTGCTGAAGCGAGATCAGGCTCTCTTCCTTGGAGACGTTGGCATTCAGTGTGGATTCTGAGTTGCTGTTCGCGGTTTCAGCCAGCGCCAATGTTCCGGTCGACGAACTTGTACCCGCGTCGTTCAGCAAGGTGGTGAAAGACTGGCCCCAACTGTTTAAATTCTGGAAGAAGCCCAGCACGCCGCTGAAGTCGGAGTTCAGCGCCGAGGTGAGCACGGTCTCGTCAAAGCTGATTGTGCCGTCGTAGTTTGTGCTTGGAGTAATGCCCAGGTTTGCAAGGTCGGAGACGTCTGACGAGTTGGTGTAGCCAAGGCTCGCGGTTGTGGTGTCGGTTGTATCCAGGATGCTGGAATTGATGGTCAGCGTCCCGGCGGTGCCCTGAGTTCCGGACAAGAACGATAGTGTGGTCCCATTGCTGTCTGCTACGGCGGTGACTCCGAGCTTGGCGTTATTGATGGCGGTGACAAGGCCGGAGAGAGTGGCATTTGCGGGATCGACGTTGACGGTTGTTGCCGTGCCGCTGCCCACCTGAATGGAGATAGAGCCGGAGAGCGCATCGCCGGAGTTGGCAATCGTGGTCAGCGAGCCGTAAGAGGCGGTCGTGCTGGTACCCGCATGTCCCGTGTAGCTCAACAGCGTATCGCTGGTGGTGGAGACACTGGATTTCACCGCCAGGGCGCCGCTCGATCCAGTTGTTTGCGACAGCAGCGATAAGCTCGACTGGTTATTGTTGGTGTCCACGTTGGCCGAGATGCCTGTTCCGGCGGCGTTGAGTGAGGAGGTTATATTCAACGTTCCCGCCGTGCCCGTGGTTCCGGAGGTGAACGTAAGGGTCGACTGGCCGCCGCTGGGCGTGCTCACGCTGGCCGTGACACCGAGGCTAGCGTGGCTGATGGCAGAGGCCAGCGTCGCGAGCGTGACCGTATCGTCCCCAAGGTAAGTGGTGTTGGCCGCGGCTCCGGTGCTCGGTTGCGAGCCGATGACGAAGTTCTCCGCCGTACCGTTGCCCACCTGCACAGAAATCGAGCCGGACAGGGCAAGGTTGGCGTCCGGAATCGCGGTCAGCGCGCCGCTTGAAGCCAAGGAGTCGGTTCCCGCCGTGCCGGTATACGTCATGGTCGTGCCGGCGGCCGCGGCGTTGATGGTGTCGGCAAGGTTCTGGAGGGTGTTGTTTCCCGCGCCGGTGTAAAAAGTATCGGCCGGGATCGTCGACGGAGCAGCGCCGATGATGAAGTTTTGCGTCGTGCCGCTGCCCACCGCGACTGTGATGGAGCCGGATAATGTTGTGTCGGTATTGGTGGCGATCTGGTCGAGGTTGCCGTTCGGGTTCTGGAGGTTCAGGCCACCGAGCAACTGCTGTTGCAGCAGCGAAAGCGTGGGAGAGCCGAAGAGAGGCTCGGCGTTGCCCGAGCTGTCGTTTCCTTCCTGCGCATTCATGGCGCTGACGAGCGAGTTATAGTCGCTTACGAACGTGTTGACGGTACTCGCAATATCGGTATTGTCGTTGCCGATGACCACTTGCACTGTCTCCAGGCTTCCGTCGGACTCCGTCGAGCTTGGGGCCAGCAGGTCGAAGGACACGCCTTTGATCAGGCCGGTCACCGTATTCGAATCGCTGGTCACGCTTACGCCGTTGACAGTCAGGTTGGCTTCCTTGCCGGAGAGTGTCGAGGTGTAGCCCAGGGCCGTGCTGGTGTCGGAGATGCTCGAAGTTACCGTCAGCGTTCCGTCTGTGCCGGATGTGTCCGAAAGCAGTGACAGGCTGGAGGTGCCGTCGCTATTGGTGACCACCGAAGCCGTGACACCGATGCCAGTCGTACTCTTAATCGCGCTGACCAGGTCAGAGAGTGTGCCGCCGCCCGTCGGCAGGGCGACGGTTTGCGCTTGGCCGCTCCCCACCTGAATCGAGATCGATCCGGAGAGGGTATCGCTGGTGGCGGCAACCGGCGCAAGCGTGCCGGATGAGGTGGTGTTGCTGGCGCCCGCCGTGCCCGAGTAGCTCAGGGTATTGGCGGTCGCTGCGGTGATGCTGTTATCGGTGACGGTGAGATCGCCGCTGGCGCCCGAGGTTTGTGAAGTCAGGCTCAGCCGCGAGCCGGAAGAGTCGGTCAGGATGTTCGCGGTGATGCCCACGGTCGAGTTGTTGATATCGCTCTCCAGGTCGGAGAGCGTGTCGCCCGAGTTCAGCGTGAAGGTCTGCGACGCGCCTGTGCCCGCTTGCAGCGTGATGGAGCCGGATAGAGCTGTCGAATCGCTGGGAACCGAAGCAAAATATCCGCTTGATGTCTGGGCCAGATTAGCGACCTGCACCGTATAGGTTCCCGCAGCCGCCGTCGCATCGGCCGCGGTCAGCTCAAGCACATTGGTGTCGGAACTTCCGCCCGTTTTCTGGGCCATGATCCCGGTCAGGTCGGTCAGCGAACTGAGGTCGTTGGTCAGCTTCGAGAACAGAGTTCCAAGGCTGGAGATGACGGTGTCCTGGCTCTGCAACGATGTCAACTGCGTCTTCCACGGCGTTTCCACGTTCTCGAGATTGCTGACAATCGAGGCCACCGTCGAACTGACGTCGAATCCAGTCCCGCTGGTCGGCGATCCGAAACTCAGCCCCACTGTACCCATCGCACACTCCCCGTTGAAATCAAGCAGCCGGATATCCAACGGGAATATAACCCGATTGGAGAAATCTCATGCCTGCACGCCCGCACTTCCAACCAGCCCATCATCCCTCGGCTGGTTGCGAAATCTTCTTCGTACTAGCCATTCATCGGCTTCGAAAGATGCATCATTAGTGCAGCCCGCCGCTTCACATCGTCCATGTTCCACGCGGCTGGCGCAGAAAAAGGGCGTCCGCGCGGACGCCCCTCTCCGGTTGTGGGACCTTACCCTCCATCACTGGAGCAGCTTGGTCACTTCCTGTTGCATGCTGTTGGCCTGGGCCAGCGCCGAAATACCAGTCTGGCTCAGAATTTCGTACTTGGACATGTTCGACGCAGCGGACGCGTAGTCGGTCGCCTGCACTGCATTTTGCGCGGCGGTCACGTTCTGTTGCTGCGTGCTGAGCACTGAACTGACGGAGTTCAGTGTGTTGATTTGTGCGCCGATGTAGCCGTCCTGCGAGGCGACAGCGGTGATGGCCGCGTTCAATGCCGTGAGTGAAGCCTTGGCATCTGTTGCGTTGGTCAGGTCGGTCGCGTTGAGCGACTGGCCCGCGCCGTCGGAGTAGCTGATCGTCGCGATCCCGCTCCCGGCCTTCTGGTTGCCCACGATGCCTGCGACTGCCGATGAACTCTGTCCCGCGGCCGCGTCGTAGATCTTGTTGGTTGCATCGCCCGAGACTCCGATACTATAGGCGTTGGTTGACGTGTAGCTCAGAGTCGCGGTGTTGGTGGTGTCCGTGACGCTTGTGGTTCCCAGCGCGGTCAGGTTGCCCAGTGTACCTTCGACGTTTGACTTCAAATCCACACTGTTGGTGCCCGAGTTCCAGGACGCCGTTAGTCCGGAGTTGTTGGCCGGGGCATTGATCTGAGAGATCATCTGCTGGACGGTCTCGCCCGCCTTCAGAGTGAAAGACGGTTGCGTGGTGCCGTTTATCTGGTAATCCAGGTGACCGGAGACGGTGTCGTTCTCGCTGCTGAACCCGCTGAGGCTCATTGTCGAGTTGGTTCCCAGCGTGTTGTCGGTGAGGTTGATGGCGGACGCCTGGATCAATTGGTTGGACCCGACAGCGGCCGTGCCCAATACCAGTCCGGTGGTGCCTGCCGTTGCGGTTACGCCAAGTGCGCTGTACCCCTGAATGGCAGAGGCCAACTGGGCGAGCGTAGCGCCGCCGGCGGTGCTGCCAACATAGGTTGTGGTGCCTGAATTGGCAGGAACATTGTCTCCGACCGTGAAAATCCGGGTGTTGGCCCCGAATTGCAGGGTAATCGTGCTCCCTGCCTTCAGCGTGTCGCCCGAGTTTACAGTCAGGGCTGGGTCCGGAGCATTGGTCATTGCGCCCGCAGCCATGCCAACCGTTAGGGCAGCACCGTTGCCGGCTACCAGCGTTTGGCCGGTTGTGGTTGCCCCGGCAGAACCGTAGATTGCCGCGCCGTTGCCAACATCCGCCAGCGTGCTGGAGGAGCTGCTGATGCCGCCGTTGTCGGTTCCGGCAACGGTTGCCTGCAGGTAGATGGCGCCCGTGCCAGTTCCTGGCGCCTGGGCGGAAAGTCCCAGGGCGGTGTCTTGGTTAATGGCATCCACCAGGGCTTTGACCGTAGTGCCGCCCGTGTAGATTGTGCCTCCGCCGTTTATGCCTGTGCCTTGCACAAAGATGTTGGTGGTCAGGCCGTTGGTGATTGAGATCTGGCCCGTTAAAGTGTCGCTCCCGGAGCCGTTGGTCAGGTTGCCGTCCGTGATCGTGTGCGACAACGAGCCGGTCTGGTCAAGTTGCAACACAGCGGTAGCATACGAGGGACCTGCTCCAACGGTTCCCTGTGTGCTGCTGCCTGTCCCCGCCGCAACAACAATCATCGGCGTTCCGTTGGTTCCGGCGCTCCCGCCGTGCGTGGTATCGGCTAAAACCGATTGCACCGGAGTTCCGGCGCTGCCCGGCGTTCCGTTAGCCGCACCCGAGGCGGCCACGGCATTGACGCCATCCGTCAATCCCGCTGTCACAGTGATCGGCGTCGCGTTGTCAACGTTCGAAACCACATGCAGCGTGCTGCCGACGAAGGACGCGGTAACATTCAGGTCGCTCTCGTTCAGTGCCGTGACCAGGGAGTCGTACGAGGTCGAGGTGCCATCCCCGGTAAAGTCGAAGGTCTTCCCGTTGGCTGCGAATGTCGCGGTGCCCGTGAGAAAATCTCCGTGCGCTGCGCCCGTCGATGTGAAGTCGTTGACAGACGCCGCCTGGCCGGTTGCGTTGGTCTGATCCGCCAACGTATTTGCTAGAGTGGTGACCGGAGTCTGGACGCCGGGCGTATTTGAAGTCAGCAGGAGAGCGTTGTTTCCCGCGCTCCATGTAGCGGTGACTCCTACGTTGCCCGCGTTGATTGCGTTCGCAAGATCGTTCCAGGTTTTATTGGCGGATGCGAGCACATTGAAGTCCACGGTATGCGTATTTCCGTCGCTTCCAATACCGGAGAACTTGAACTCGCCGGCAACCACGTCGGTAGAAAGCGCGCCCGCGCCTGCATAAACCGAAGTGATCGTGTTCGATCCAGGGGTCGTGAGTGTCGCATCGCCCAACATGTCGGAGTTGACGGTGACGATGGGGGCGGAGTGATCGTTGGAGTTCGATGTCAGCAGGATGCCATGGTCGGTGCCGCTGCCCATGGTGGTGCTCCATTTAGCCGTGACTCCCAGCGTGGAGCTGTTCTGGTTGATGAACGAGACCAGGTCGGCGTACGTATTACCATTGGTGCCCGCTGTGAACTGAAGGGTGTTGAGCCCGAGGTTCCCGGAGAAGGTAATGGTGCCAGAGAGTTGATCGTTCTGCGAAGCGCTTGTGGAGTTCGCATTCAGTTCTGTTGTGGTGGGCGTGCCGACTGTGGCCGCGCCGCCATCGGACGGGGAGTAGACCTGGATAACATTGCTGGCATTGGTCAGCGTCGAGCCGCCGCCAATGGTGACGTTGTAGCCGGTAGCCTCTGTAGCCGAGGTTACCGTGAGGCCGGCCGAGCTCGCCCCTGCTGTCACAGCAAGTCCGGAAGTTCCCTGGATAAAGGTTGCCAGGCCGCCCAGCGTGTTCACGCCGCCGGTGTAGTAGGTCCCTGCGGGGGCCGCACTGCCGGTATTGTTGGCGCCGATGATAAAGGTGTCGGTGACGTTGGTGCCGTTTTGAGCACTGGTGATGGTGATGCTGCCGCCATTTGAGAGTACGGTGGAGGACGAGTTGGTTCCAGCCACGGCAAACGTGGCCGACCCATAGGCGGCGGGCGTGATGGCGTTTGCGCCTACCGCGCCGCTGGTCGTGTTAAGCACGGGGGCTGTGAAGGCGACGCTTGCGGCGCCAAGCGATGGAGGCGCTGCGGCGTTGGCAGACGTACCCACCGTGAGTGCGCTTGTGATGCCGGCGGCGTTGCCCAGGGATAGGCTTTGCGAGCCGTCCCCATTGGTGATCACGGTTGCCGTGACCTTGTTGCCGGTTGCCACGCCGATTTGGGTGGCCAGCGTTTGGAGCGTGTTGTACTGCGAGGAAGTGATCGCAACCGAGCCGACTGAAGTTCCGCCTTGGCTGAAGGTGAGCGTCTGGTTCTGGGTCAACAACTCGCTCGCCGTAATGCCGGTTGGATTGAGAATGCCGCTGGTGCTGGACGCGCTGGCCGCGGACCCTGCCGAAATCGCGCCGCCCGAGATCTCGATACCGGTCTGCGTTCCGCCTCCCTGTACGCCGGCCTGCTGCTGGGTCGCAAATGTAGCGCTGAGACCGAGCCCCGAATTGTTGATGGCATTCATTAAGCCGTTGACTGTATTGGCGTAGCCGGACGTGCCGCCCGTATTGATGGTGGCAGTGGCGTTGGTAGAGCTGCCGTTGGCGCCCTTCACCAGGTAGCTGACGTCAATGGTCGTAGCGCCGCTTGCCCCGGTACTCAGATAATCCGTGGCCTTGGCGTTCGTGCTGCTGGTCGACAGGTTCAGGAAAACGTTGTTCGATCCGTTGCTGTAAGACATCACGCCGCCCGAATCGCCCACGTTGGACGAAGACAGAGATCCAATATTCAGCGCATCGATCGACGCGCCAGCCGTCGAAGAGTCGCCGGTGTAGATGTTCACCGGGCTGGCGGAGCCGAACACTGTCTGGTTGTTATAGGTGGTCGTGGTGCCGATGTTATTGATCTCGGAAAGAATCGATTGATACTCGGAGTTCGCCGCCGCATCCTGTGAACTATTGAGGGTGCCGTTCGAGGCTTCGGTAGCCAGCGTCACGGCCCGGTTAAGCAGGTTCGTCACTTGCGAGAGCGCGCCATCGGCCACCTTCAAAAGGCCTACACCTTCACTGGCGTTGGTTTGCGACTGGGCCAGGGCTTGCGAGTTTGCCTGAAGGCCGTCAACCAGCGATAGGCCGGCAGCGTCGTCCGCACCGGAGTTGATCTTTGAACCCGAAGACAACTGCTGCAGCACCGTGTTCAGGCTGTTGCTGGTGTTATTCAGGCTATTTTCCGCATACATCGCGTTCAGATTATTCAAGACACCCAGGGACATGGGGTACTCCTTGTGGGATGCGTGGATTTACGGCCCTTCGTCGAAGGCGTCCCCATTTCTTGTTTAACCCTGGGTGGCTGACTCCGGTGCAGGAACCGTCGCATCTTGCCCCTTCTTCGGCCCCGCCCCTATGGACTTTATGCAACCTCGCTTTGTGTCCCGGCAAGGACACTTCTTCCGCATAAGTTTTAATTTTTTAACTTTTCCTTCCGCCTGCCGATAACTCCATCGAAGGAGATCCAAAGCCCATGATCGAACTCACCCGCCTCAACGGCAACCCCATGGTGCTCAATAGCGATCTGATCAAGACCGCTGAAGCTTCTCCTGACACCATGCTGACCCTTATCAACGGTGAGAAGTTGATCGTGCGCGAAGAAACGGCCGAAGTCGTCGAGCGAGTGCTTGCCTATCGTGCACGCCTCCTCGCCAATGTCGCCCGGCGCCTGCCCACCTTCGGCGATATCCAGCAGATTGCGGCCTTGGCGAGTCTCGATGTTTCGGGTCAGCCCGGTCCGCCGCCAGTCAATCCAATCCGTTACTCAGATCCCATCCGGAACTCAGATGTTGAAGAGTAGTTATGTGCCAACTTGCCTGACTTCTTGAGGAGCAGTTCATGGACAAAGCGAGCATTGGCGGAGTCATTCTGGCCATCGTCGGCATCGTCGCCGGGTTGCTCATCGAGGGCGGTAACCTGGGCCAAATCCTGCAGCCAACAGCGGCGCTCATCGTGTTTGGCGGAACCATGGGTGCGGTGCTGCTCCAGTTTCCGCTCACCACAGTCGTCGCGGCATTCAGAGGCATGGCCCACATCTTTGCCGCCCCACCCAAGCAAGATAGTCAACTCATCGGCCTGCTCGTCGGCTTTGCTAACAAGGCCCGCCGCAGCGGCGTCGTTTCTCTCGATGCGGATCTTCCCTCCATCGAAGATCCATTCCTCAAGCAAACTCTCATGCTCGCCATCGACGGAACCGAGCCCACGGAGCTGCGCAAGATCATGCGCGTCATCCTCGATTCGACTACCGAAGATGAAGAGAGCCTGCCCTCGGTCTTCGAGTCCGCCGGCGGTTTCTCGCCCACCATCGGTATCCTCGGCGCCGTCCTCGGCCTCATCCAGGTCATGAAGAACCTTGACAACATTCAGGAGGTGGGCCGCGGTATCGCCGTCGCTTTCGTCGCCACCATCTACGGAGTCGGCATTGCTAATCTTTTCTTTCTTCCCTTCGCTGGCAAAATGCGCATCCGCATCCGCGACGGGCACCGCCGGCGCGAGATGATGCTCGAGGGCGTCATCTCCATCCTCGAAGGCATGAACCCCCGCATGCTCCAGGTCAAGCTGGCAGGATTCGTCGACGACTCCAAGCACGAAAAAAAGGAACGCGCCGCATGAGTCGCCGTGTCCCTCGAGCCCGGGTCAGCCACGATCGCTGGCTGGTCTCCTATGCCGACTTCATTACGCTCCTTTTCGGCTTCTTCGTTGTCCTCTACGCCTTTGCCAAAGCCGACCAGAGAAAACAGGCGCAGGTGCCCCAATCCATCGACTCCGCATTCCGCGCCCTCGGCATCTTCCCCGATGCCTTGCGCCGGCCAAAAAATGCCGGCATCGCTTCCGGCGGCAAAGATGATCCCGCCATTCCCATGAACATCGTCATGGGTGAAGATGTGCTTGCCCCCGCCCGTGTCAAAGACGATCTCGAGCGCCTCGGCCGCGAACTCCAGCAAACACTCTCTAACCAGGTCGCCACGCATACCGTCTCCATCCAGATGGGCCGCGACGGCCTCGTCATCAGCCTGCGCGAGGCCGGGTTTTTTGCCTCCGGCGCCGCCACGCCCCAGCCCCAGACAGTCGATACGCTGCGCCAGATTGCCGCCTCTCTCAGCCACACGCCCTACGACCTCCGTATCGAGGGACACACTGACAACATTCCCATCCACAACCCCGAGTTCAACTCTAACTGGGAACTCTCAACCGCACGCGCCACCAGCATCGCGCGCATCCTGCTCGATCTGAAAGCCATCCCCGCCGACAGGCTCTCCGCCGCCGGATACGCCGAGTTCCATCCCGTCGCCGGCAACGATACTCCCGAAGGCCGCGCCCAAAACCGCCGCGTCGACCTCGTCGTTCAACCTCGCAGCAGACTCAATTTCTCCCAGCCAGACTCCCCCCCATCAACCGGAGCATGGCGAAAAATCACCGACGATCAATAGCTCAATTCGGAAGTGCCTCCGAATGCCGCTTTGCATCCAAAGTTTGCGTCAAGCGTCTAAAATGAGGCAGGGAAGTGTGTCTGCGCCTGTCCCGCGAAGTTGACTGCACGAATTTGCACCTTGGAGAAAAACGATGGCACTGATGAAGACATCCAATCCGGCACTCGGTTCGAACACCTTTAGCAATATCTCCGATGCACAGTACGGAGGCCTCATCGACGCCACCGACCGGATGACCCTCAGTGGCACCGTGAACAAGACCGGCATCCTCCTCATTTGCGCCATTGCCACCGCGGCCTGG
>Ga0182013_10006385_pt1 | contig 13384 bp, 16 predicted proteins | sample 612S2MmetaG_FD_120487 | JGI IMG/M metagenome (GOLD analysis project Ga0182013, IMG submission 120487) | Permafrost microbial communities from Stordalen Mire, Sweden - 612S2M metaG | ecosystem: Environmental > Terrestrial > Soil > Wetlands > Permafrost | place: Sweden: Stordalen | collected... | reverse complement strand
GCCAGACGCTCCGGGCCACTGCTTCTAGACGGCAAAGTAGCATTTTGAAGATGCCAGTATGTCGAAGATGGTGGTGTCTAATATCGCCCGGTGCGATAAAAATGCCTGACCGCATCCATGCATTGCGGCGCGCGTGTTGCGAAAGTTTGACCCGCGCCTGCATCTTGATTTCGAATGCTTTGTTTCACGTCTGGGTATCAAGTTCCACGATCCGAATTTCAACGCCATACTTTCTGAGGGTCTTTTGGAATCTGATCAAAAGACAAGTGTCCCGCGCGATTCTGTCAATTGACGTGCAGAGCAGAACTTCGAACGGCTTCGGATTGCCGGCAGCGCTACGCATCAGGTCTTTAAGAGCTGAGTTTACGTTTAGGCCGGAATGTCCAGAATCGGTAAAGATGCTATCCCCACCAACGCTCCACCCTCTTTCTCTGGCGAAGCGCTCACACGTGGCAACCTGTTGACGGATGGAGTTGTCTTCCGTGGATATTTTCACAGTCGCGGTGCGGGCGTAGATCGCACAACGTATCGGTTGACCAGATGGTTTGTATGAAGGCTTCTTCTTCATGTGGCTCCTGCTCGATTTTCTCCGTGTAAAACGTGAAGAACTTTCTCTGGCCTGAAACTCGGCGCGGATATCTACTCTCGCTCTATGCAAGAACCGCATCTGCCAGATTCCTCAATAATTGAGGAACCTGGCAGCTGAAGAAGGATCTCCGGCTGCTTTCAAACGCAGCTCGCCATCGCAGGAATTTTTCCTTGGCCCGAACTGACCTATCGAAGTCAATCTTCGAACTCGTGGAAAGTAGCTGCGATATGGTTTCCGCCAGAGTTTCCAGATCTGAGAGTGAAGATCGGCATTGCCAGCAAACCAATAAATGGGCGCGAATCGCACTCATTTGTCCATTGGGCAGTTCGCCGTCCAGGTAAGCAAGAAGCATTTCATCGTTAAGATGCTCGCGTAACCGGATGATTCGCATTTTCATTTTCCCTTTCTTGATTTGTCATTTGCGACACCGCCGCCTGAAGCTTTCGTAAGGCGCGCGCCAAAAGAGTGTTGACAGAGTTTATGCTTATGCCTAATTGATCGGCGATCTCCCGGTACTTCAGCGCCTCAAGCCTGAGGAGCAATACTTCTTCTTCGCGAGGAGAAAGCACCGAGAGCAGACTTCGAATCTCCGCAAACTTCGAAATTGCTGGCATGGATTTCCCCGGCATGTCCATTTCATCCAGTTGCTCCTGGAGATTTCGATCTTTCATTTGCCTGTTCATGGCCCGACGCAACACGCAAATAGTCCATGCCTTTGGGTGCTGAATATCCTTGCCGACTCGCAGGGCTTGATAAAACTGCATAAAGGCATCCTGCGCGAGGTCCTCAGCGAGTTCGTAGTTTGCCGTCGTCCTGAGCGCATAGCGTACCAGGACCATATACCAGCGGTCATAAAGCGCCGTCACTACATCAGTTGCGTCAGATTCGTTCACGGTCCTCGCCAGGCGACAAGAAATCGCTGTCAAGGAGTGTCTATAATTGTCATTTTTAGCGACAACGAATAAAAAATACGTTGTCCGTTCAGACCTGCTTATGGGCGGATCGTGCGCCCTTGTCGGACAGCAGCGTTTGAATCGTTTGCAGAATATCCGCGTGATTCCGCCCCATATACCGCTCTATTTTGGGATTCTTTAGCAGGCGATCCAAATATCCGCACGCTACCGTCAGAGTCAGAACATCTGTGCCATATGATTCTTCGACGGTTTTAAGGTCTCTCAGGAGAAACTCATTCTCATCTTGCAGCATGGATCTGGCGGCTGTAGAAGTAGCCTGCAGCTTCTTGGAGGACGCTCCACTGGATTCCAGCATCTCCGGTTTTGTGACGGCCAAAAGCGCCTTTGCGAATGGTAAGGTATATGTGCCCCCAGCCACCATGTGCTCAGACGCCTCGATCTGGCGAACAGGTTTCATCTTTCGCAAAATGAAAAAGACCTTCGGGCTTACGTGCTTGTCGAGCAGGATTTGCACCGCCTCAGGGCAGATTCCGTTTAGCATGTCGCGCTTGGTGCGTATGGACTCCAGACTGATATTTAATGCGGCGGCGATGCGTTTTTCCGTCAAGCCGGTTTTCAGCGCTTCCAGTAGCATGAAGTGCTGTGCAATCGGAGGTATATGGTTAACGTGCCGATTGTAAGTGTAGGATTCATCATCCGTCGAAAGTAGGCACTTGACCTCCTTTTCTCCCATCGACTTCAAAATCTCGTAACGCACGTGGCCGTCAAGAAGAAGATAATCGGCCGGTCCTCTCGGATACACCACAAGCGGTTCAATCAGACCGACCTGTTTGAGCGAGGCTTCAAGCTGTTTATAAAATTCCTCGTATCGATAGCGTTTGGTTTCTCCCCTCTGCGACACGATGATGTCAAGGGGAAGGATGACGACATACTTCTCGAAAGCCGCTTTAATTGCGTTGATTGACATTGTTCGTCCTCCTAATCGAGCCTGTCTTTGAGTTGCTTTGGCATCTCCGAAACGCCTTCCGCACGCAATAGTGTGATGAAATTCTCATCGCCTATCAATTGGCGCATCGCGGATGTGAGTAGCAGGAGCCGCTCTTTTGTCAGTTCCGCTTTCGCGATAAGGGACTTTTGCTCTTGAACACGCTGTTTGTAAACTTGGACCAGCATTTGTCCAGTGACCTTGCGGCGGTTTTCTTCTGCTTTCCCCTCCCTTTGTTTTTTCTCAATCCGTTTTGCGATGAGCCGTCGAGCAGCAGCCAGTCTCGCTCCCCGCAATTGCCCGCTCGCGTATGCTTCTGAAAGAGCTTCTGAAATTTCCGTATCCTTGCCGCTCGCGATCTGTGCCGCAACACTGATCGGCAACCTCCCGCCCTCGACTGCGTCAATGAGTGAAATTTCCTTGTGTTCGACCAGGTGCACGATACCGGTGACGTACATACGCTCCATGCCGATCTTTTTCGCGATGTCCCCGACACTGTAACCGCGGTCGCGGAGGCTTCTAACCTCGCGAATGATATCCCTATTGGACGGCGGACGCCTTGCAATATTCTCGACCAGGCTCATTAGAAACTGATCTTCCCGCGATGCCTCGGTAACGATCGCCGGGATTGTTGTTTCGCCGAGAGCAATAAATGCTTCAATCCTTCCCTGGCCGCAGACGAGATCGAATTGCTTCCCATCCCCATAGGGCTCCTTGCGGCGCACCACCGATATGGGCTTTTTCAATCCTACCTCGCGAATGTTTGCAACGATCATCTGCCACCTCCCACGTGACCGCGTGCGAGGATTGGCGATGTGAATTTGTTCGATCAAAATCAGTTCGATGATTTGTTGTTCCTTCATGCGGCACTCTCCAGGCGAACTCGCTTCGCCATTTCCATAAAGAAGTTGAGATTGTTGAAACGGTAAACATCCAGAATCAGGCCGTTTTCCGGCCTGAAGGTCAGCCTCTCGGTTAGGAGATCAAGACGCGGCAAAAGATAGAAATCAAGAATCTCGTCGTTGCCGGGTTGAAGGCGGGCCGCAATCACGATGTCTGGATGCAGGCTCTCGTCAAATCGGAGCTGCCAGCGGAGATTTCCCGCTCGACTTTCGCGGCATCTTGCAAGAATCAGGGAGGCAGTGTATTCGGAATTTATGGTGAGCAGATCGTCGTTCTTGTCGACACCAACTGTGGCGCCAAGAGCCAGGAGCTGATCAATGATGGATGCAATCAGATCAGCATGTCGCCGACGAAGCTTGCGATTGATTTCGATGTAGGCGTAGTCCCGATCTGGAGTCCATCCAATGAGTGAGTACGCACGAGTGAGACTGCCAAAGCGGGAAGAGAAACAGGAGCTTGAAGGCATATCCTCAGTTTCATCAATGAGGATGCCGGAAAGCCGTCCTTGAGCTCGGAGCAATTCTCTCAGCCGCTCAAGAAGTTCTTCATCGGAGAGATTCAGATGACGAGAATCGATGATTGCCCGCGCTTCCGCAAATAGGCTCGCCGGAACGAGAGGTTCGAAGGCGCCGTCTCTCCAGAGCCACATCTGCGCAGGATTATTGACGCGCTTATGTTTCAATTTGAAGGAACGCCGGTTGTAAACGTTGGCACCGACGTACTTTGGGTTGATGAGCACCTGATGAACTGACGCGCGTGTCCAGGGGCGTCCGAATTCTCCTGCTACGCCACGGCCGTTCAAATCCTCCATGATTTCGCGCTCAGTTTTGCCTTGAACCACGAACATCTCGTAAATCTGGCGAACGGTTTCAACTTCCAGCTCAGGCCCAGGAACCAGGATCACTCGGTCGGTCTGCAGGCTCTTGCGCTCGCCTCTGCTCAATAGCCCTTTGGGATTTTTGTCTCGGTCGATCAATTGCCTTCGCAGGCCGTAGCCTGCGGTCCCACCCTGGCGAAACCCCAGTTCGATGAGGCGGCATTGACCGGAAAAGACTTTGACGGAAAGTTCCCGACTGTATTCCGCTGCCATCGAGCGCTTTAGGGTCTTGAGAACCGAAGAGGACATGCTGCCGTCGTTCTCAAATTGCTCTCCGCAATAGTGCACTCGAATGCCGGCTCTCTTGAGCACGTATTCGTAATAGGCGCTTTCGTCTACATCCTGAAAGCGTCCCCATCGGCTGACGTCGTAGACAAGCAGTGCGGAAAAATCAACGCGCTTGTTCTCTACGTCTGCCATTAACTTGTTCAGGCCTTCGCGTCCCGCAATGTTCAGTCCACTTCGCCCGAAATCCGAATACTCACGAACGACTTCCATTTGGTGAGCGGCAGCGTATTTGCGAATCACATCCAGTTGGTTTTCAGGGGAGTACTGTTGGTGTTCGGTGGACATGCGCACGTATTGCGCGGCTCGCTGGGGAAGAGGCGTGTTCGAGACGGAAGTGGAGGGCTTCTCCATTCGTTTGCCACCAACTCTTGCGGAATCGAAAATCCACCATGACGTGTCGCATCTGGTGAGAACTTAATTGACTCCATTGAACTAGTGGCGAAACAGAATCAGTTTTCGCGACAACAGGGTAAAAATATTTTTCTGGTGTCCCTTGGAATCACATCGATGGCTTTGACGTGTTTCCCCAATTTGGCAGCGAGATCATGAATCATCCCCGGAATCACTCCAGATGTCTGGCTTGTAAGAGCATAAGAATCATTACCTTCCAGCGTGTTTCCGTAATGTTGCAGACGCCTGGCAATGCAAGTTGAGCCAGTCACGATTCAATTCATGAAATGAGAGCAGGAATCGCATAAAGAACATCCAGGCGGGAGCAGATCTCCGAAATGAGTTGCTTTCGCGCTGCAAGCAGGGCATCGAGAGAAACATCATCGGCTGTCATTCCAATGAATTCTTGATCGAATCCAGAACCTCGTGTGGAGCTTAACGCAGCCTGCCGCATAGGCTTGAGCTGCATCTCCGCCTGTTTTCCTCAGTTTCGCCAAAAATCTTGGTGTGCAACATCTCAAAAAGACGAAAGCAAATATCGCACAATCTCGAATTTACCGTCTTCTTCCTCACCAAAGTAAACCTTAGTCACCTCATTGACGAGGTATTCTACTCTTCTGATTCGATCGAGCACTGCGGCGAAAAGCTCGATTTTGATCTCGCCAGTCATTCTGCCCGTACCGTTTGTACAGATCAGACCAGCGTGAATCGGAACATTTGTGTACTGTCCCTCGGACCCGGGCTGGTCGGCCGGCCCACGAAAATCGACGCTGTTTCTCGTGACAAACGTCCAGTCCTGCTCAAGAATCAGATCCCGGAGCTGCCAGTCTTTCCAGCCAGCCTTGCCCAGCCAGGTTACATGGGAGCTGTCATGGTAACCGTTACAAACAAGGGCTGCCCGGAGTAATCTGCAAAATATGACAGCAATAATGAGCTGGTACGCGAGCCAACTCCGGCTCGAACTGGGCCGGCGCAATCGGCGATGGGCGCGGGGCCGCGCTCATGTCGAGAGTTACGGCGATCCTGCGGTCATTGTCTATGCGCCGGAAGACCGGCGGCATGGAAACTTTATCGAGGCGGCCTATGAAGCGATTGCGGCGCGACCGGAGTGGATGCGGCGCTTCGACAAGATTCATGCGCAGGGGCGTTCGCTACCCAAGGCCGAGCGGCGCTGGCGAGAACTGGACTCGTCGATGAGTTCCGATGCGCTGCTGATGAATGTGTTTTGCACGCCTGGAGTGGCGGATTCGGTGAAGGTGCGGAGCGTGCTGGGGAGCGAAGGGGACGAAGTGCCGGTCTTTGGATGGAAGGCACGGGTGCCGTTGGCAAGCGGACGAAGTGATCGCACCGAGGTGGATATGCGGCTGGGTTCGCTGCTGGTGGAGGCCAAGTTGACGGAGGGGGATTTTCAGTCGAAGGCTGCGACTGTCGTGGAGGGGTACCGAGACTTCGATGCCGTCTTCAAGCGGGAGTTGCTGCCACGGGTTGAGTTGCTGACGAAGAGGCGGAGAGATGCGACGGAGTTTCCGGAGGATTATTCGCAAGAGTTTTCGGCTGAGCAGCCTGTGCCCGCCAGTGAGATGAGTCCCGCTTCATCCGTTGAGAGCGGGTATGCAGGGTACCAACTGATTCGCAACGTGCTAGCGGCGTATGCGGAGGGATGCAGCTTTTGCGTGATGCATGACGCTCGACGACCGGATTTGCGGGAGGCGTGGTTCAAGGTGATGGCGGCGGTCAAGTCGGCGGAGTTACGGGTGCGGTTGAGTGTTCTGACCTGGCAGGAGCTTGCGGCATATTTGCCGGAAGATTTACAGGAGTTTCTGGATTGTAAGTATGGAATTGTTCGGCCGGACAGAACGGCGTCGCCAGTGGACGAGCAGGAACTGTTCGATTGAGAGTGGCTGTGATTCGTAGTTCCGCAGCGCCTAGTAGCCTCCCGATTTGGCGGTTCGGCCGATCGAAACCGGATCGGAGACGGGGCGGCCATCCAATCGGAGCCCAGAGACTCCGGAAAACAGTTGAAAAGGCGACTTCCCATTCCATGTCTGCGGTCGACGGGCGCCTCGGCGATTTGCACTAAAGCAGGAATCCCGCTGGGCTAGATCGGTAGTTGAGCTCGCTAAGCCCTTGTGGCATTTCGAAGCTTCTGCGACCCAGCGTGCGTGACTCTTCGATCAACTGTCATGGTGCGCCTGCAGCGCAGGTTTTCGGAGCCGAGCAAAACAGACCTTACGGGTACGTTCGCGAAGGGCAAAAATAGTAGCGGGGCGGGGTATGCGAACGAGTCGGCCATCCGCATTGAGGAAGCGTGGCGATGGTGAAGGGCCAATCGGAACATATTCACAGCCTGACGCGAATAAAGCTGGTGCACACTGCAACTTGGTTTTTCTTCGTGGGATGCATTATTGCGATTCCAATCGCCAGCGCTTTGCGTCATTTTCGCTGGGCGGCCGTTTCGAGTGGGTTGGTGCTGGTCGAATGCGCGGTCCTTGCGATTAACCGCGGACATTGTCCGTTGACTGATGTGGCAGGCCGCTACACCAAAGATCGTACGGAGAACTTTGATATCTACCTGCCGCTTTGGTTGGCTCGACGCAACAAGACGGTCTTTGGCGCGCTTTTCGTCATTGGGGAGTTGTTCCTGCTCTGGCAGTGGTGGATTTCCGGACGATGAGTCCACCATGCAAAGAGTCGAAGGGGATTTGGAGATTTGCCGTGCACTCAAGAAGAGAATTCATAGGAAGCGCCGCCTTGTTTACCGCTTTTTCTGGCATTGCAATTACGTGTACAGCATGCGCCGGCGATCATGGATATGGGCTTGCACTACGCTCACTGCGGAGCCCACTTGACGATTCCGCGCAAGATGGGGCGTTGCTGAAGGAATTGGTTCGCTGCGCAACTCTTGCTCCCAATAGTCATAACACGCAGCCATGGAACTTCGAGTTGTCGCCCGGCGCGATTTCGATTCGCCCCGATCTCTCTCGACGCACCCCGGTCGTCGATCCGGACGATCATCATCTATGGGTGAGCCTCGGCTGTGCCACTGAGAATCTCGTACTCGCTGCCGCGGCGCTCGGCAAGCATGCCGATGTCGCATTCGATCCGCAGCAAGTCCGTGTCACTCTCGACAACACCGCAGCCGTTCGGTCACCACTTGTCAACGCAATCTTCCGGCGGCAATCTACCCGCTCCGATTACGATGGCCAGCCAATTCCAAACGACGTTCTACGCCAATTGGAGCGCGCCGCAAGCCGTGAGGGCGTCGAGCTTCTGCTCTTTACCGAACGACCCAAAGCCGAAGGGGTGATTGACTACGTGCTCAAAGGCAACAGTGCGCAAATTCATGACGCGGCTTTCATGAGAGAACTGAAGAGCTGGATTCGATTTAACGAGGCCGACGCGCGTGCCACCTGCGATGGGCTGTTCTCGCATTTGACCGGCAATCCAACCCTGCCGCGCTGGCTCGGTAACATATTGTTCAGCATGCTTCTAAGCGAGAAATCGGACAACGATAAATGCGCCCGGCAACTGCGCTCATCGGCTGGCGTGGCGGTCTTTGTCGGAAACCGCGCCGATCCGGCAAATTGGTTCGAGGTCGGTCGCGCTTACGAGAACTTCGCCCTGGCCGCGACTGCACTCGATGTGCGCACCGCTTTCGTCAATCAACCGGTTGAGGTTCCAGTTGTACGCGCGCAGTTCGCTCAGTGGCTCGGTCTTGGAGCGAGACGGCCCGATCTGGTCGTACGCTTCGGCCGGGGCCCTCAAATGCCCTACTCGCTAAGACGCCCGGTGGCCGACGTGGTCGCACGATGAATCCCTCACACAGCCAGTTTGCCTGCCTGACTCGCACTCCCCGCAGCGACGACCAGCCCATAGCGCACCACATCGAGTCTGACTCAAAGGAAAACAGCGAGGCTGCAAAATGATCCTGGTCGTGATCGCAGGGTTGGTGGCAATCGTCGCGGTTGCGTTCATCGTTGGATCTCGCCGCTGGGAATCCGTCGGCAAAGGGATGTGTGCCAACCTGGAAGATGCGCGTCTGCCCGACGCGAGAAAGAGATACGACTCAAAGGAATTGGTCGGCTTGCCTGCGCCGGTGCAAAGGTATTTTCAATTGGTACTGAAGGACGGGCAACCCATCGTTGAGGCTGTCGATTTGCAACAATCGGGCTCCATCAACATGAGTGCAACCGGAGAACAATGGAAGCGGTTTACCGCGACCCAGCGCGTGATAACTCGTCGCCCTGGCTTCGACTGGGAAGCCCGAATTGCGATGATGCCTGGTCTGGCCGCGCGTGTGCATGATGCTTACATCGTTGGTGAAGGTATTCTTCACGCATCGCTGTTCGGACTGATTCCTCTGGCGAAAGTGCGTGGCACCCCGGAGATGGCGCGGGGTGAACTCCTGCGCTATTTTGCCGAGGCCGCCTGGTATCCCACAGCCCTGCTGCCCAGCCAGGGAGTGCTCTGGAAGGCAATCAGCGACTCTTCCGCCGAGGCAACATTGCGGGATGGGGAAATCGCAGTGACGCTGCTGTTTCGTTTCGATAAAGACGGCCTAATCACGTCCTTTCGCGCGGAAGATCGCGGGCGCATGGTGCGGGGCACCGTGATTCCAATACCGTGGGAAGGTCGATGGAGTAGCTACGAGCAGCGTGACGGAATGTGCATACCTACCGGAGGCGAAGTGGCATGGGCCTTTGCAGAGGGGTCAAAGACTTACTGGCGCGGTCACATCACGAGCCTCCACTATGAGTTCGCACAAAATTCGGAGGGTTGGTCCTGAAATACGCCGATGTCGCCGGGATGGATTCCGGTTTGAGGTAAAATCTGATGGACGGAGCCGATCTGGGCCATCCCAGAGTTGCATTCCGGTCGATTGCCGGGGCGTTCAAGAGTTCGGCCTGCGCAGAAACTGCTCCAGACGCCAGTGACCATTCACAGCTCTGCGGCGACCGTTCAAGCACTCGCAGCATTCAATGTCTGAATCGACTCAGCATCCAGCTGCAACGTTGTCGCTGCGGCCAGATCGGCCAATTGCTTCTCATTCGTCGCGCTGGCAATCGGTGCCGTAACTCCCGGCCGCGCCAGCAGCCAGGCCAGCGCCACGCGCGCCGGCGTCGATCCGTTTGCATGGGCCACTTCATCAAGCGCCGCAACCACCCCAAATCCTCGCTCGTTCAGGTATTTCTGCACCGTTGCCCCGCGTGCCGACTTCTCCGCGTCCTGTTGGCTGCGATACTTGCCGGTCAAAAAGCCACCTGCCAGCGAGTAATAAGGAATCACGCCGAGCTGGTACTTCTCCACCACGGGCAGCAGCTCCGACTCGAATGCGGAGCGCTCCATCAGGTTGTAGTGCGGCTGAAGCGAGATATAGCTTGCCGACCCATGCTTGCGGCTCGTCTCCAGGGCCTCGGTCAGGCGCGCTCCGCTAAAATTGGATGCGCCAATGAACCGAACCTTCCCCTCCTTCACTAGCGCGTCAAAGGCCGCGAACGTCTCTTCCAGTGGGGTCTCTGGATCGTCCTTGTGCGCCTGGTAGAGGTCGATGTAATCAGTCTGCAATCGCCAGAGCGATTCCTCCACCGCCTGGCGAATGTAGGCCGCTTTCAGGCCCTTCTTGCCCTCGCCCATCTCCAGACCGACCTTGGTCGCCAGGATCACCTCTTTGCGCTTGTCAGACTTCACAAACCACTTGCCAATAATCGTCTCCGACTCGCCTCCCTTGTTGCCCGCCGCCCAACTCGAATACACGTCTGCAGTATCGACGAAGTTCAGCCCTGCATCCAGCGCCGCATCGAGCAGGCGAAATGCCTCCGCCTCAGGCACCGTCCACCCCAAGACGTTGCCGCCCAGACAAATCTCCGGCACATCAGGCCCGGCCGATCCCAGCTTCCGCATTTCCATCGACGATTCTCCTCTCACCATCCGATGCGCGACTGGCGCTGAAGTCGCACCGAAAGAGCAGGTGTGCAGTACGTCAGAGCAAGGATTTTTCGGCGAGCTATTCTTGATTTCGCTGGATTCTCCTCGGTCCGGGTCAATGAGTCCATCCGGCTGTTACCGTAAACCGAGTATTCCGCGGAAGCTGATCGGCGAAGCCTTGGCGACTTCCCCCCCAACAAATCTGCGTAACCTTTGCTTCGCCCTAGCAGAAATCGGACGCTCGTGCGTCAGCTGAAGAGTAGACAACTCTGCCGTTTAGGGCGGAGCGAAAAGCAGCCGGGGCGAGGAATTGGATGTCAAAGAATGGTATAGGTCACGAACAGAGATGAATCGTCCTTCTCTTGGGATAATGACCGCAAGGGGATTGGCCTGATTATCCTCGTCTCTGGAGGGCTGTCTACTCATCTTAAATTGCTAGCTCTTTGGGCAAGTCTCTGCTTATACAATGGCACTCCGTAGATGTTCTCTTCCAGCTTTTTCCAAGCGACCTTCATAAGAGAGCGTTGCGGTGCAAAACCCAAGAATTCCGCCCTTTTTGCAATGCCCGCGTAACTCAAGGTTGTCTTGGTCTCACGCTTCAGCGCGACCAACTGTTCTGCTTTGCAGGAACCCATCGTTACACCAAGACCAATCAAGTCATTGCAGAACATCTGCTCGGGGTAGATTAGTTCGGCTGCGAATATCTCGGCACCAATTTCAATTTCGGCGGACTGATTCGATGTATCACAAAGGGCAACGATGCTATCTCGATCGACAAGATGATGCTTCAGTTCGTGCCCCATCGTGAAGATCATCGGATCATCCGGAAGTCCGCGAGCAAGCATTACCGATGCACCGTCTGTGTCGTTAAAGTATGCCCCACGCAGCTTTTTCAATTTGTAAGGCCACAAATCGATATGAATTCCTTGATCCCTATAAATGCGGCGTAGATCACTCTTGAGTACACGTGGGGTTTGGAGGTCGTATTGGCCTCTTACCTGACCGGCTAGCAGACGCATCTGTCGATAGTATTCAGATCGGCTCAATCAAGGTCTCTTTCTCTGTTTCGCACCCTTCTGAAGACTGCGTGCTCTCCGGTACTCGGCGTAACGTCGCAATTCATCTAAATCATCTTGCTGTAGAGATTGAGCAGCACGCAGCAAAGCGTCCACCTTTTTGCTCTTCGGATCTTGCTCTTCGACTTGTGGGAAAAACTGCACAATTGAGACTCCAAAGAATCTGGAAAGACGTTCCAAATCATCAAGTGTGGGTTCATATGTTCCCGTTTCCCATCTCGATATGGTGTTGGTGGCTACCCCCAAATCGTTGGCTAATGCTTCCTGAGAGATTCCGGCCTCGCCGTATGCGCTCCTGAATTCTCTGATTCGTTTTCCCACATAAGCCCTGACGGTTTCGTTGGACATTATACCTCCCCGTTCTGCGTATCCTGTTTAAGGATGGATACTTCCTGATACAGTTGACAGCCGCTTGAGCTTCGTGCTGTACTGATATAGGATGCTACATCAACACAGGCAGGATGCCAAGTAGCCGCGAATGGACATCGAAGGAAGGAGGAATCATGAAGAGGAAGCGAATTGAATTCGACGCCCAAAAAACAGTGAAAAAGCCGACCAAGGTGGCCTTTGAGACTAAGGACGGTCACGAGGTCAGCTTCAAAGCTAAGAAACCAAACAAGGTTCCCGTCCATGTATCCTTTCTTGCCAAACGCGAAGAGAAGTAGACTTTGGCACAGATTCGGGCAACAGGATTTAGGCACCAAGAACGAGAATTTGACAAGGAAGGAAGTGGTGAACAGGATGCATAAATTGACATTTTTTCCCCTGGGGAATGCGGATTGTTGCCGGATCGATCTCGAAAGCGGGAAGCAGATTCTTCTCGATTACGCGGACATGAAGTGCTATGAAGATCCTTCGGACAAGCGGATTGCACTCCCGAGTCGTCTGAAGGTTGATCTAAATGGACGTGGCTACTACGACGTAGTCGGCTACACACACCTTGACGACGATCATGTCTGTGGAAGTTCTGAGTTTTTCCACTTGGAGCATGCGGCCTGCTATCAGGGCGAAGGTCGGGTTAGAATCAATGAACTCTGGGTTCCGGCAGCAGCGATTGTCGAAGACGGCCTGGAGGATTGTGCCCGTGTCATCCGGCAGGAGGCTCGCCATCGTTTGCGCGAGGGTCGCGGAATACGTGTGTTTTCCAGTCCAGAACTACTAAGAGGCTGGCTGGAAAATGAAGGCCTTTCTCTGGAGTCAAGGAGCCACTTGATAACGGATGCTGGGAACCTTATTCCCGGTTGGAACAAGGCCTACGACGGCGTAGAGTTCTTTGTCCACAGCCCGTTTGCCACGCGTCTTGATGATCGCAGCCTCGTTGACAGGAACAAGGACTGCCTCGTTCTCCATGGAACGTTTTCAGTCGGTGGGGTGGATACCAAGGTTCTCTTCGGGGGGGACATCCACTACGAAGAATTGGAAGAAATCGTGCGCATT
>Ga0182013_10006382_pt1 | contig 13394 bp, 13 predicted proteins | sample 612S2MmetaG_FD_120487 | JGI IMG/M metagenome (GOLD analysis project Ga0182013, IMG submission 120487) | Permafrost microbial communities from Stordalen Mire, Sweden - 612S2M metaG | ecosystem: Environmental > Terrestrial > Soil > Wetlands > Permafrost | place: Sweden: Stordalen | collected... | reverse complement strand
CGATCATCCGCGCATTTTCGTCGAGTGCTGGTGCGCGCTCATCGAATTGGCGCGCTTCGAGGGCCGCTACGCCGACGTGCGCGCCTTTCTCGACGAACTGCCGACGTTCGAGACGAAATACGCCGTCGCGCAGGTCGTAACGCTGCTCGAAACGGCATGCGCCGCGGCGATGACGATCCAGGATTTCCCAACGGTCAAAGCGTGTGCCGAGCGTCTGCTGGACCACGCCCGGGCGATCGGCTATCGCGAAGGCGAGGCGGCGGCGTACCGTTTCATGGGCACGGCGGCGCTGCGGCTCTTCGAGATCGATCAGGCACGCGAGTTCCTCGCGCGTTCGATCGAAACGTTCCGCGCGCTGGGTCAACGCTTGAAGGAACTCCGCGCCCTGGGCGACTTCGCGAATCTGTATACCACGATCGGCCGCTTCGACGAAGCGATCGCGCAGTTCGAGGCCGCCGACCGGATCGCGCTCGACATCTCGTACGATTTCGGTCACGTCGCTTGTTTGAACAACATCAGCCACGTCGCGTATCTCAAAGGTGATTTCGCGTTGGCCAAGTCGGCCGCGGTTCGCGCGCTCGACGGTGCGGAACGCATCGGAGCACCGTCAGCCCGCGCGCACGCGCTGGTGAGCATCGGGGTCGCCGAACGCGAACTCGGCCGGCTCGATGACGCGATTGCACATCTCGAAGAAGGGACACGGCTCGAACGAGAGCTCAACGAAACCGCCGATATCGGCGAGGACCTGTGCGAACTCATCATCGCCTTGCTCGCACGCCATGAAGTCGCCCGGGCCGAGGTTCTGGCAGCGGAAGTCCTTGCGCTTGCCGAGAACCCCGGGCATCGGTTATCCCGACCGCAGTTTGTCTTTTGGACCGCAGCGGCGGCCTGCCGCGCGGCGGGCGATCGCGCGCGGGCACGGACGCTCCTGAGCCGCGCGCGCGGCAGCCTCGACGACCTCGAAACGCTCATTCCCGACGTCGAGTCGAAACAAGCTTTTCGCAGATTGAGTCACAATCGCCGCATCGACGACGCGTTCGACAACGACCGCTGGCCGATCGAAGGCTGACGACGAGCGGCCGCCGGCTCGCGTCGTTTAACGCTTTCGCGTGGCCACGCCGTTGCGCGACGTAGCGCGTTTGCGTTCGACGCGGACCCGCTTGACTGCAGGCTGCCGCAGCGCGACGACGTTGTTGGCGCGGCGCGGCGCGGGTTCGCTGCCCAGCAGCACCGGCGTGATCACGCGTTTGCCCAGCGCCTCGAGGAAGACTTCGCTCAGCTCTTCGACCAGCACGAAGTCCATGGTGTCGCGCACTTCCTTGGGCACGTCCTCCAAGTCGATCTCGTTGCGTTTGGGCAGCAAGATCTTCTTGATTCCGGCCCGCTTCGCGCCGAGCACCTTCTCTTTGACGCCGCCGATCGGCAGCACTTGACCGGTGAGCGTGATCTCGCCAGTCATCGCCAAGTCGCTGTCGACTTTGAGCCCGGTGAGCATCGAGGTGATCGACGTCGCCATCGAGACGCCCGCCGACGGTCCGTCTTTGGGCACCGCGCCGGCCGGCACGTGAATGTGCAGGTCGTGTTTGGCGAAGTAGTCGTCGGGCAGCCCGAGCTCGGTTTGACGCGAGCGCAGGAAGCTGACCGCCGCCGTGGCCGACTCTTTCATCACGTCGCCGAGCTGGCCCGTGAGCGTGACCTTGCCGCTGCCCGGCATCGACGTCGTCTCGATGAACAGGATGTCACCGCCGACCGGCGTCCAGGCCAAGCCGGTCGCGACGCCGATCGAGGCCACGCGTTTCTTGACTTCGTTATAGAAGCGCGGCTTCGAAAGGTACTCGACGATGCTCTCCGGCTTGATGCGGGCTTTGTAGCGCGGCTCTTCCGCGATCTTGCGCGCCACCTTCCGGAAGATCGTGCCGATCTCGCGCTCGAGGTTGCGAACGCCCGCCTCACGCGTGTAGTCGACGACGACGTTCTTGAGCGCGGCGTCGTTGATCTGCACTTGCGTGTCGCGCAGACCGTTGGCTTTACGCTGCTTGGGAATCAGATAGCGCTTGGCGATCTGCATCTTCTCGAACTCGGTGTAGCCCGCGAGTTGGATGATCTCCATGCGGTCGCGCAGCGCCGAACTGATCGTGTCGAGCTGGTTGGCGGTGCAGACGAACAGCACCTGACTCAGATCGAACGGCAGATCGAGGTAGTGATCGCGGAACGAGTTGTTCTGCTCGGGATCGAGCACTTCGAGCAGCGCCGACTGCGGGTCGCCGCGGAAGTCGCCGCCGACCTTGTCGATCTCGTCGATCATCATCACCGGGTTGTTCGTTCCGGCGTCGCGCAGGGCGCGAATGATCGAGCCCGGCATCGCTCCGATGTACGTCCGGCGATGACCGCGGATCTCGGCTTCGTCGCGCACGCCGCCGACCGAGAGCCGGATGAACTTGCGGCCCATGGCTTTGGCGATCGACTGCCCCAGCGACGTCTTGCCGACGCCCGGCGGTCCGACGAAGCACAGGATCGGGCCGGTCAGCTTGTTCTTGAGTTTGCCGACGGCGAGGTACTCGACGATGCGGTCTTTGATCTTTTCGAGATCGTAGTGATCCTCATCGAGCACGCGGCGCGCCTGCGGAATGTCGATTTGATCCGACGTCGATTTCGACCACGGCAGTTGGGTGAGCCAATCCAGATACGTGCGGATGACCGAATACTCCGGCGACGCGGTCGGCACTTTGGAGAGCCGGTCCAGCTCGCGGTCGGCGGCCTTTTTGACGTCCTCCGACATTTTGGCTTCGTCGACTTTTTTGCGCAGCTCGTTGGCTTCGGCTAGCTGCGGATCGGTCTCGCCGAGCTCTTCCTGAATCGCGCGCAGCTGCTGGCGCAGGTAAAACTCGCGCTGATTCTTTTCCATCTCGCGCTGGATGTCGCTTTGGATCTTGTGCCCGAGCTCGACGACTTCGAGCTCCTTGGTGATGAGCATCGTCAAGCGGCGCAGCCGTTTTTCGGTATTGCGCTCTTCGAGAATCTCTTGGCGGTCGTTGGTATCCAGCCGCATCGTCGAGGCGACGAAGTAGGTCAGCAGATTGGGATCGGAGATGTTGTTGACTTCCATCTCCATCTCGCGCGGCGCTTGCGGCAGGTAACCCAACAGCTTGGAGAACAGCGTGGCCAAGTTGCGCTGCATCGCGACGACGTCGTCGTTTTCACGGGTGATGTCGGGCAGCTCGGTGTAGGTCGCGGCCAGATACGGCTCGGTGCCGACGAATTCGTCGATGCGGAACACGGGGCCGCCGGCGACGATGCAGCGCAGCGTGCCGTCGGGAACCTTCAGCATTTTCTGCACGGTACCGATCGTGCCGACGCGCCGCACGTCGCCCGGACCCGGATCGTCGATGTCCTTATCGCGCAGCACGACGAGTCCGATCGGTTTGCCCTCGCGCAACGCCTCCTCGACGAGCGCGATGCCGGGCTTCTTGACGACCGCGAGCGGAATGACGGTGTTCGGAAACAACACCGCCTCCTGCAGGGGCAAGATGCCGAGGATATCGGGACTCTTGGGATTACGTGTAGCCATTAGGCGAGGGTCCTTTTGACGACCATCCGGATTTCGGTCCGGCGCGTCGGGAATGAGGCATGGGGCGCGAGCGGCAGGCTGATTGTTAGGATTCCGTCGCGATAGACGGCAGAACCGTGATCCTCATCGACCGGCGCCGGCAGGTGAAGCTTTTTCACGAACTCGCCGTACTGGATCTCCTTTTGATGGATCGATCCGGCCGAGCTGCAGCGGTCCACGCGCGCTCCGAGAATGAACAGGTGCCGATCGTCGATGCCGACCCGCAAACTGTCCGCATCCGCCCCCGCAAGTTCCACCACAACGACGATTCGGGCCCGTTCGCGATCGACGTAAACGTCCGCGTTCGGCTCGAAGCGGCCGTGGTGAGCGTGCCGGGCTAGGTCGGCAAAGAGCCGGTCAAACTCGGCGGCAAATTCGTCTTGGCGCACGCGCGGCGGTCCTTTCATGGTTTAGCACTCTCCCAAACACAGTGCTAGGCCAGTCGGATGCGCCGAGATCGGCGACCGATGAAGGCGACGTTTCGCCGGGACCGCCGGGACGAACTTTCTTACTGGTCGCCGCCGAGCGCTTCGACAGCCACGTTGACCGAGAGGTCGCTGCTCAGCTCGCCCTGGGCGCCCTTGTACACGCCGCGGACCGGGCTGACGTCCCGGTAGTCGCGGCCGACGGCGACCTTCACGAAGCCGTCGTTGATCCGGCGATCGTTCGTCGGGTCGTAGCCGACCCAGCCGTAGGGCGGCAAGTAAGCTTCACACCAAGCATGCGATGCGTCCGCACCCAAAATTCCGCTCTCTTGGCCGCTGAAGATGTAGCCGCTCACGTAGCGCGCCGGTATGGCATGGAAGCGGCACAGCGCGACGAGCGCATGAGCGAAGTCTTGGCACACACCGCCGCGCACGCGAATCGATTCGTCGACCGTGGAATGGACGCTGGTCGCCGTTTTGTCGTACGTGAAACCGGCCTTGACGGCGTGTCCCGCCCCAACGTACCAGACTCCCAGGTCGTCGCCGGGCGGTCCGACCAGCGATGCGAACGCGCGCAGTTCCGGCCCGAACGCGATATACGTACTCTCGTGCAGAAAATCGTACAGCGAGGCATAGGCCGGATCGCTCACCAGCGCTTCGCGGGTCACGCCGGGAACCGGCTCGGGCTCCGCGCGCACGGTCGCCACCGACGAACGCGTCGTGACCGACAGGAGATCGTGTTCGGGCAGCACGCCGAAGTTTTGAACCATGTTTCCGAACCGATCGACATGCGTGAAGACCCGGGCGTGCGGCGCGATGTGAATCTCGTACTTCGTGCAATACTGCGTCGGATCGCTCAACGGCTGGAGATGACAGATGGTGTACGACTCGTGAACTTTGGCCGGATAGCGGTACGTGGTCTGATGAAGGATCGTGAATTCCAAGGCTGTCGATGCACTCGCTCGGAGATTGGCAACAAATCGGTCGGGACTTATGAGCGGCTAGAGACTCGCGGCTCGGCCCCGCAAGGGGCCGAACGCCACGGATTCGGCGTAGCCGAATCCTGAGGGGCCGAACGCCACGGGTTCAGCGAAGCTGAACCCTGCTGTTAAGCGACGGGGATGCTTGGGAAGTACGACGTTTGCACCGCCGTGCCGACGGCGTCGAGGCGCGCACCGATGCGCGCGCTGAATTTCGTCGGTCCTTCGTCGAGAATCTCTTCGAGCTGAACGAAATCCAGCATCGCCTGGAGCCGCCCGGTGACGCGCTCGGCTTCGTCGCTGTACGCGCCCATCGCGGTCCCCGACAAGCGGTGCAGCGCGCGATCGACTTTGTTCGTGCAGAAGCGCACCGAGCGCGGAAACGTGCGGTGCAGAAACAAGAAGGCCAGCGCCTCACTGGGATCCGACGACAGCCGCTGCGTGCGCACGAACGGCTCGCTCGCGCAGCACATTTCGAGCAGCCGCTGCCACTCGACGGCGGAATCGTCCTGGGGATCGTGGGTTTTGAGAATGCGCGTCGTCATCGAGGCGCGCTCGAGGAACCGGCCGATCTGCAGAAAGCTCCACTCGTCGTCGTGCGTGATCGTCGCGTCGACGATGCCGCCGAACGATTGCGTGGCGTCGCGCACTTTGCGCAGAAATGACGACGGACCCTCGCGGGCGATCGCCCGCGGCGACTGCGCCTCGACGAAAAGATACATCGAGTTGATCGCTTCCCAAACCTCGGTCGTCAGTTCCGCGCGCACCCCCAGCGCGTTCGAACGCGCGATCCGGATGCACGAGATCACCGATGTCCGGTTCTCGGTCGAGAACGTGCCGTAGGTGAACGCGTCGTTGGCGAGCGTGGGGCCCTCGAAGCTGGGAACCTCCTCGGGGCCGCCGGCGAGTTCGAGCACGCCCGTCCACACACGCTGCGCGTGTTCGCTGCCGGCGGCCAGACGATCGACGGTGCGGTTGAAGGCGACGTCGATGATGCGCGCGAGCGACTCGGCGCGTTCGATGTTGCGGCTCATCCAATAGAGCGATTCGGCGACGCGCGAGAGCATCAGCGGTCCCCGCGGCGGTGCATGTCGTGCGCCATCATTCGAGGATCCAGGTATCTTTGCTGCCGCCGCCCTGCGAGGAGTTCACGACGAGCGAACCGTCGCGCAGCGCGACGCGGGTGAGCGCGCACGCCGGGACGTCGATCTCCTTGCCGTACAGAACGTAGGGGCGCAGGTCGATGTGGCGCGGAGCGATGCCGTCGCCGACGATGGTCGGATGGCACGACAGCGGGATGATCGGCTGGGCGATGAACTCGCGCGGCGAGGCCTCGATGGCGGCCCGGAATTTCTCGCGGTCCAGGCGCGTCGACGACGGCCCCATGAGCATCCCGTAGCCGCCGGATTGGTTGGTGTTCTTCACCACGAGTTCTTCGAGATGGTCGAGCACGTGACGGCGCTGCAGCTCGTCGGTGCAATCGTAGGTCGGCACGTTGGGGAGAATCGGATCCTCGCCGAGATAATACTTGATCATCGCGGGGACGAACGGATAGACCGCCTTGTCGTCGGCGACGCCGCTGCCGATCGCGTTCGCGAGCACGACGTTGCCGGCACGGTACGCGTCCATCAGCCCGGCGACGCCGAGGGTGGAATCGGCGCGGAAATACAGCGGATCCAAATAGTCGTCGTCGAGGCGCCGGTAGATGACGTCGACGCGCTGCGTGCCCTTGGTTGTCTTCATGTACACGACGTTGTCGCGCACGATGAGATCGTGACCCTCGACGAGTTCGACCCCCATGCGCCGGGCCAGCATCGTGTGCTCGAAGTACGCCGAATTGTAGATGCCCGGCGTCAGCAGGACGATCGTCGGCTCGACATTGCCCAACGGCGCGGCGTTGGTCAGCGCGGCCCGCAGCCGGCGCGGATAGTCGTCGACGGGCAGCGGCTGGTAGTGCTCGAACAATCGCGGAAACGAGCGCTTGAGCACGTCGCGATTCTCGAGCACGTAGGAGATGCCGGACGGGGTACGCAGATTGTCTTCGAGAACGTAGTAGGTTCCGTCGCGGCCGCGGATGAGGTCGACGCCCGAGACATGGATGTAAACGTCGTTCGGCAGTTTGACGCCGATCATTTCTCGCGAGTAGAACAGCGAGGAATACACGAGTTCCCAGGGGACGATGCCCGCATTGAGGATCTTTTGCGGGCCGTACACATCGGCAAGAAAGGCGTTGAGCGCGTAGACCCGCTGCGAGATACCGCGCCGAATCAGCGACCACTCATCACCCGGAACGATGCGCGGAATGAGGTCGAACGGCATGATCCGTTCCGTCCCGCGCGCGTCGGCATAGACCGTGAATGTCACGCCGCGCTGGAGCAAGACCGCGTTGACCGTTGCCACGCGGTGCTGAAAATCGCTCCAATCAATCGAGCGCAAGGTCCGGGCGAGTCCCACGTAATGGGAACGTGGAACGCCGACGTCGTCGGAGAATTCATCGTAAAAGTCAACGCGCGCATAACGCTCGAGAAGAGGTTGCATACAGTGAGGGGATTTCAACTCGGGCAAGCGTCTTCCACTTGGCCACGTGGCCAACGCACGGCCGGCCGGAAATAGAGAGTCGCCATGCGGACGAATGCCGTCCTGCGCGCGTTCGGTTTGGGCGTAACGTGCGGGTTACGCTCGATGACCGGTCCAGCCGTCATGCGCTGGCGGGTTCGCGATCCGCTCCGCCTGGCGCTTGCCGGCCTTGCCGCGGGCGAACTGATCGCCGACAAGCTGCCGGCAACTCCACCGCGGACCATCCCGCCGGCACTCATCTTTCGGGCGATCTCCGGCGGGTTCTCCGGCTATTGGGTCGCCCGCTCGCTCGCTGCCGACGGGAGAAGCGGGGCGCTTGCCGGAACACTGGGTGCGCTCGCCGGAGCCTTTGGCGGGATGGCGGTTCGCTCGCGCATCGTGCGTGCGAGCGGCTTGCCGGACCCGCTTTTGGCGCTGGCCGAAGACGCCCTCGCGCTCGGCGGGGCGCTCGCATCCACGGCTAAGCCGGTCGAGCAGTGATATTCCCCGCATCCTTTCGGCGCCAACCGAGAACGACTCTCAGCTAGCTCATCCGTCCTGGTCCCCGCTGCGTAAATGGCGGAAAACTTCACACGGAACGCACCTTTCATCCACAGCATCCACAAGAGGTGTGTGGAAGCTAACATCGCGTTAACATCGCGCTGACGCTTCGCCGCGGTGGGAGCGACCGGAAATGATCGCTTTGCGCGCTCGCGCGAAGCGTCGAAGCGAAGGGCAGGCCGTACCGGTTGCCGCGCACTATTTTCATTCTTCGATGATCGAGCTCAACGGCGTGCGCGATGCTCTGGCGACCTTGACGGCGAGCGCCCCACGGTTCTACCGTGCGCCGGGCCGGCTCAACCTCATCGGCGATCACGTGGACTACAGCGAGGGCTTCGTGCTTCCCATCGCGATCGACCGCATGACGGTCTTAGCGGCGGCGAAGCGAACCGACCGAATCGTTCGCTTGCACTCGACCGCCCGCGGCGAGACGATCGCGTTCGACCTCGACGATAGCGACGACCGGCCGCGGGGCGGTTGGGAAGACGCCCTGCGGCGCGTCGCCTTAGGGCTCGAGCGCCGCGGGGCGACGCTGCTCGGGTCGGATCTCGCCGTACGGTCGACGATTCCCGAGCACAGCGGTTTGGCTTCGTCGGCCTCGTTCGGGCTCGCCGGCGCGCTTGCGCTGCTCGGAACCGCCGGGGTCGACATGCCCGTCGACGAAGTCGTCGCGGTCTGCCGCGAAGTCGATGGGGAGGTCGCCCCGATCGCTTCGGCGAGGGGGAAGCGCGATCACGCGCTGCTCATCGACTGCCGCAGCGCCGAGGCAACGACGGTCCCGCTCGCGCTCAGCGGCGTGGCGATCGTCGTTTGCGACGCGCACACCGCGCGCGACCGGCGCGCGATCGAACGCGATCGGCGCAGCGAGTGCGACGCAGCCGCGAAAACCCTGCGCTCGCATCTGCGGCGAGTGAAGACGCTGCGCGATGTTTCGCTCGCGGACTTTCTGCGCCTGAGTGAAAAGCTTCCGCCGTTGCTGCGCCGCCGCACGCGTCACGTCGTCACGGAGAACGTGCGGGTTCTGCAAACGGTCGCCGCCGTTCGCGCCGAAGACCCGATCGCGATCGGCGGCCGGCTCAACGAGTCGCATGATTCGCTGCGCGACGACTACGACTTGAGTTCGCCCGAGGTCGACGTGCTCGTCGGCGCAGCCCGCTCGGTGCCGGGCGTCTTCGGCTCGCGCATGACCGGGCGCAGCGGCGCGACCGTTTCGCTGGTACGGCGCGACGCGCTGCCCACATTTCGCGCGACGGTTGGAACCGCCTATCGCGCGGCATTCGGCCGCGAGCCGGCGGTGATCGAAGTTCGCGCCGCCGACGGCGCTTCGATGATCGGTTGACGGCTGCGCCGCAAGCCGCGGGGATGTTTGGCGTGGCGCCCGAGTCGCGACGAGCCGAACGGGCACTAGGTTGGTGTCTTTCGACCCGCCCGTTCCGGACGCGCGATGGGTACCATCGAAAGACGCCGGCCCCGCACATCGACTCCTCGACGGCCGGCGATCCGCCGCATCGCACCGCGCTCGCGCAGCGCACCTTTGGGAGCTCGCTTTTCAGATGATGGATCCGCAGAAACTTCACGACGAGATCTCGCACATCGTCCTGCACGCCTGGATCGCAACATACCTCGGCGCGCGCACGGCCGGCGGGCCAACCTCGCTTTCGAGCAGCCTGCAAGCGCAGACGAGCAAACTGCAAGAGAGCGCTGCGCAACTCGCGATCGCGCTCGAAAAAATGCGCGTTGCCAACGCGAAGCTCGCGGCCCGGATGGCCGAGCACCGCGCTTTTTTCGCAAAATACCAAAGCCCCGGATAGACGCAACGCGGCGAGAGCATCTGCGCGCGGGACGCTGAAGACCAATCGCAAACGATTGTGCCAGCACCCTTCCGCAACGGAGATGAATATCTATGCGCGCGCAGATCCTTTCCGCTCCCGCTCCCATCGAATCCAAGCCGCTCACGTTCAAAGAGGTGCCCACGCCGGAACCGGGTGCCGGTGAGGTCCTCATCCGGGTGACGGCATGCGGTGTCTGCCGCTCGAACCTTCACATGATCGAGGGCGATTGGGTCAAATACGGCACGCCGGCGTTCACGCCGATCATTCCGGGGCATGAAGTCGTCGGCAAAATCGAAAAGGTCGGCCCCGGCCACGACTGGCTCAAAGTCGGCGATCGCGTCGGCGTGCAGCCTTTGTGGTCGACGTGCGGCCATTGTGAATTCTGCCTGACCGCGCGCGAGCAGCTCTGCCAAAGCGCGACCAAGAAGATCACCGGCGAGAGTATCGACGGCGGCTACGCCGAGTATATGCTGGGCTATGCGCTGCATACCTACAAGATTCCCGATGCGCTCGACGACGCCGAAGCGGCACCGTTGTTCTGTCCGGGCGTCACGGCCTACGGCGCGGTGCACAAAGCGCAGCTCGGGCCGGGTCAGACGATGGCGCTCTTCGGCGTCGGCGGCGTCGGCCACATGGTGTTGCAATTCGCGGCGCTGACGGGAGCGCAAATGATCGGCGTCGCGCGCGGCAAGAATCATTTGAAGCTGGCCAAGGACATGGGTTGCTATCGCACCATCGATTCGAACGACGGTGACGCCGGCGAAACGCTCAAGAAGGACGGCGGCGTCGATGTATCGATCGTCTTCGCGCCGTCGACGCCGATGCTGCGTCAGGCCATCGTCGGGACGAAGCCCGGCGGCAAGATCATCGTCGGCACCTTCACCGACGCGGGCCCGTTCTTTTTCCCCGACCAGAAACAGCTCATCGGTTCGGTGATCGGCTCACGTTGGGAGATGGAAGACGTGCTGAAGATCGCCGCCACCGGCAAGGTCAAAGCGCACGTCGTCACCTATCCGCTCGAGAATGCCGACGAAGCGCTGCGAGCACTCAAGGCCGGCGAGATCGAAGCGCGCGCGGTTCTCACCGTGTAAACCGGCGCGATCGTCAGCGCGACGCACTTGGAAAGGCGGCTGCTCGACCGGCGGCTGCCTTTTCCGTTTCTGAGCCGCGATCGAGCACGCCGATATCAGCGCCCCGAAATGCGCCGCAGCGTATGCTGCGTGCGCCCGAACAGCTGCCCATTGCTGCGATCGGGATTTAGTTCGCGACGGCTTTGTCGACGATGTAAAAGCGGAACTTGACTTTCTTGCCTGACGCCGGATCGCTGAGCGTGATGCCGGTGTAGCCCGGCTGTTTCGCCAAGTACACGCCCTGGACGCCGGGCGGGTTCATCGCATTGGGATTCTTCACGTTCATGATATCGGCGTTCTGCACGTTGTCGACTTGCCAGGCGACGCCGTCACGCATCGCGATCGTGATCGCGTCGCCGCTGTGATAGAACAAATCACGATTGGCTTCGTCGATATCCACGGTGTTGTCGTATGCCGCCAAGTCGCGGTCGATGTCGGCCAGCATCGCGGTTGCCTGACTGTCACCGTTGGTGACCAGCTTCTGTGCCGCTTCGATCTCGGCGCGCATAAGGGCGGCGCGGTCGGTCGGCAGCAGGCTCTGATTGACGTCGCCGTCGATGCGCTCGCCCAGGACCCCGATCGTCGCTTGATCGGGCGCGGGGTCGTACGCAATCGCGCTCTCGGGCAAACCGGCGAGCAGCGCCAGGACGGCGGCGGTGCACAGAACTCTCATGCTCGTGCTACGGCGCCCGCCGTCCGGGAAGTTCCACGCGCGGCGCCGCTTGGCAACGCGGAGGATACGAGCGATTCGCGAATGAGCGCGGATGCACTCGCTCGCGCAGAAGCGGCACGAGTCCGCGTTCGGCACGTGGACGCAGGCGGTCTGGCGACCCGAGCCCGGATCGCCGCTCGCCGGCAGCCTCGACCGCGTGTGGTATTTCGACGGCACGCTGGGACAGTCGCGCGAGCGCGTGTTTCCCGACGGCACGCTCGAATTGATCGTCCAGCTCGACACGCCGCACCGCCCCGGCCTCGACGCGGCGGCCGCCCGTTTCCCGCCGGTCTGCGTTACCGGCTTGCGAACGACGGCCGAAGTCGTTGAAGCACCGCCGGGCCGCTGTCGTGTGCTCGGCATCCGGTTGACGCCGCCCGCGGCGTTCGCGCTGTTGGGCGCGTCGCTTCCCGGCCTGACGGCGCTCACGGTCGACTTGCACGACGTGCTCGGCGGGGCCGCTGCCGAAATCGGCGCGCGCGTCCACGCTGCGCGCGACGGCGCCGCGGCGGTCCAGGCCGCAGCCGTTTGGGTCGAGCAGCGCATCGCTCGCGCACCGGGGGCCGACCCGACGGTGCAGCGCGCGCTCGGCGCAATCGTGGCCGACGGCGGAAGCCGCTCGATCGCCGCGCTCGAGGCCTGGCAAGGCCGTTCGCGCGCGCGTTTCGCGGCAACGTTTCGCGACCACGTCGGCGTCTCACCCAAGCGCTTCGCGCGCATCGTCCGCTTCGGCCGAGCGCTCGACGGGATCGCGAATTGGCGCACCGCGCTGGGCGAGATCGCCCTTGCCGCGGGCTACTACGATCAGGCGCACTTCACGACGGAGTTTCGCGAACACGCCGGCCTGACGCCGGCGGCATATCTTCGGGCGACGCGCTACCCCGGCACCACGAGCCTCATCGACGGCGCGGAGCAATTTTTCCAAGACACGGCGTCGGAAATGCCATTACAATGCCGTTATGAGTGAAACGACAACTTCGGTCCAAACCTTTTATCCCGCGATGCGTTACGCCGATGCACGAGCTGCCATCGCGTGGCTCGTGAACACGTTCGGCTTTGAGGAGAACGTGTGTTATGCGGCGGGCGACGGCTCGGTCGCGCACGCTCAGCTCACCTTCCACGGCGGCATGGTCATGCTCGGCAGCGCTCGCGACGACGGCTATCCGATCAAGCCGCCCGCCGAACGCGGTGGGCTCACCGGCAGCGTGTACGTCGCGGTTCCCGCCGCCGAGATCGACGCGCACTATGCGCGCACGAAAGCCGCCGGCGCGCGCATCCACATGGACATCCACGACACCGATTACGGCTCGCGCGATTACTCGGCCTTCGATCCCGAAGGCTATCTCTGGAGTTTCGGAACGTACCGGCCGTAGCCGTTCACGGTGTTCGCGACATGGATCGTGTGCCGCCGACACGGCTCGTTGATCCACGGGACGTCGACGCGTGGTGCGCGCTGCGCGCTCGGCTCTAGTGCGGTAGGGACGCGCATTGCTGCACGCCCCCCGCTCAGATCCCGGCGGGCGCAATTAACGCACCGGGCTCCCGCCTCGGGTGCTTGACGGCAAAGCGTTCAGACGGCCACGGATGAAGG
>Ga0182013_10006378_pt1 | contig 13398 bp, 15 predicted proteins | sample 612S2MmetaG_FD_120487 | JGI IMG/M metagenome (GOLD analysis project Ga0182013, IMG submission 120487) | Permafrost microbial communities from Stordalen Mire, Sweden - 612S2M metaG | ecosystem: Environmental > Terrestrial > Soil > Wetlands > Permafrost | place: Sweden: Stordalen | collected... | reverse complement strand
GACGAAGGTCCAGAGGCGGTGGCGCGTTTCTGGGGACTTCAAGCTGGAGGCACCGACATTGGGTAGTGCAGCGCCTGGGCGGCTGCGTACGCACAGCTCGTTGTCCAGCACTTTCGCGGCTGCGGAGGTCCGGGTGGCGAACGAACCGCCGTAGCCCCCGCCACTAGATACTCTGGATTTCCGCGCCCTCCTGCGCATGCCCACCCCGTTGACCTGCTGGTTTGTATTCGCTAGTCGCGGTTATCCACAGGTTTATCGGGTGAATTTCTCGGTGGGTTATCAAAACTGCGTTATGCACGCTACGCAGGGGTGGCGCACCGCCACCCCTGCAACACGCTGCGGGTTTCGGTAATTCGTCCCGGCTGAGTCCGAGGTGCCCCAGGCTGCCCTACCGCAGCCCTACGCAGCTGCCTGATCAATTGGTGGAGTACCGGCGGGGTACTGCCGGCCCCGCTGTCGCCATTCCTACCGTCGGACTCAAGTCATTTGAGGGAGTTGCGCCGCAACTCGAATTGCGGTTGCTCCAACGGGCAGTAGGGAATCTCTAAGCCGAAGATGAGCGGGTGCCCGAACCCTGCACCAGGCCTTTACCCAGCACGCCCGGCAGGCCGCTCCATGGATCCCCAACCGAGCCTGAGAAGGAAGCTCTGGTCACGGGCACGTTCGTCGTGGGATCAACGACGGACGCGAACGACGATCGGTTAGATCGCGCCGACAACGCCAAGACCCCAACCCGAAGCTGTAGGGCACCAATACCTCGATCGCGCTGAAGGCATTCAGCGTGGGACGCCGGCGTTTGGTCCGGGGAATTCCCAAGACCTCGGAGCGGGGCTCGCTGCGAGGTGAGCCAGTACTGGTGATGCGCGGCGCCCCGCTGGCGGACGCCCTGTGTGGTCATTGGCGCATGACCTCGGCCTTCGCCCTGTGTCTACGCGGCTCCACAGGCTGCGGTTCGGACTACGCGTCCAACTGGTGGTACTCGTGGATGAGTCCTCCGAGCACGCTGCGGCGAGCGATGTCGGCGAGGGGCGACGCAACGGTGGTGTGCCCCGGCACCGGCGCCTCGAGGCCGAGGCCCCGATGTGGCCGGTGCTCGTTGTAGTGCCGGATGTACTCGGTGAGCGTCTCTTCCAGGTGACGAGCCCGAGGACGAGGGTCCAGTCCAGGCACTCTCTCCGCACGGTCCGAACAAAGCGCTCCGCATAGGCATTGGCACGAGGCGATCTCACCGGGGTCTTGATGACCTCGATAGCCTCCGCGGCGAACACCGCGTCGAAGCTTGAGCTGAACTTCGCGTCACGATCGCGGATTAGAAAGCGAAACGACCGACCCTCTCAGCGAGATCGCCCGCCAAGTTCCTCGCCACCTGGGTGACGAAGGCATTGTTGGGATGATCGGTGTGGATCCCGAGGATGTGCACCGCTCGACTCTTCAACTCGATGACGAAGAGCACATAGAGCTGGGTGAAGTACACGGTGTCGACGGTGAACAAGTCCGTGGCGAGGATGCCCTTGGCCTCCGTGGCGAGAAACTGCCGCCAGGACGGCGACTGCGGGGAGCAGGGCCGAGACCGTGTCGGCGAAGGATGCGCCGGATCGAGCTCGCCGAGACGCGAATGCCGAGACCTCGAAGCTCGCCCTGGATGCGGACACAACCCCAGCGCCGGTTAAAAGGGCGATCCGGACGATGAGCTCGACGAGCTCATCGGACATGGGCGGCCGACCAGGGCCACGAGTCGATCGCCAGCGCCGCCATTTGCGCCTCGAGAGCTCTCGGTGCCAGCGAAGGAGCGTCTCTGGCGTGACGAGGAAGGAGCGCCAGCGCCATCGCGGCAGCAACCGGGAGAGGGCGGCGAGGATCGCCCGATCCACAGGGCGATAGGCGACGCACACATTGAGTTGGCGCTCGAGGATCAGCACCTGGTGGCGGAGCACCATGATCTCGATGTCCTTGTCCGTCTCGGTCCGCGGAGAGGATCGGAGCAGGCCGAGGACCCGGCACAGGCCGAGGCAACAGAGGGTGAATGCCACGGCCGATCATGGTCGCTGGTGGCGAACACTGCCAGCTCAGGGCAGCGATCGAGGTTTTGGTGCCCTACACCTCCCTGTGGAGACGAAGCAGTACCTCGATCTTGACGACGGTGAGGCCATCGTCCACCCACCTGGTCATCTGGTCTTCCTGGGCAAGCAGCCCGCCACGCCTCTCCGTGTCCGTCGGACCAGTGCGGGCGAAGCCGCTCCACCATTTGGCCGATCAGCTCGTCGGCGAGCTGATCCTCGCCACCTGAGCGGTCAAGGCCGAGCTCGACAGCAGCTGAGATGTAGCGCCTCGCCGTCTTGCGGTCGATACCGGTTCACAAGGTAAGTATAATCGCACTATCCTCAGGCTATGGAGGCGACCAGTGGTAGGCCTAATAGAGTTCATCACATTATCTAAATGTCAAAGTACGTTCGGCTTCGGTAGCTCGCGCTGCTCCGTGCGGATCTCCCAGCTTAGTTGCGCTTCATTGAGCAAACCAGTGGGCTTCAGTGAGCAAACTAGTGGGCTTCAGTGAGCAAACCGCTCGAGGGCTCTGTAGCTGTCGTCACGGGTGCTAGTTCGGGCATTGGTTTGGCTATCGCGCGCGACCTGTGCAGGCAAGGAGCCCTCGTGATGCTCACGGCTCGGTCCGTGGGTCGCTTGCAGTCGGTAATGGCGGAGTTGCCTGGTCCGTCGCGCGCGGTAACAGCCGACGTCACCGATCCAGACGGGATCGGCTCGGTCATGGAAGCTGCCGCCAAGGAGTTCGGCCCCGTCGACATAGTTGTCGCAAATGCAGGCGTCTATATGGCTAATAAGTTCTGGTTGAATAATCCTGCCGACATCGAGTCCCTCATTTCGACTAATGTCACTGGGGTGATGCGCACCGTACACGCCGCTATCACTGCGATGTTGCCCCGCAGCGTAGGTGACATTATAGTTACCAACTCCGTGTCGGGATATCAGTCGATCCACTGGGAACCAGTCTATTCGGCCTCAAAGCACGCGCTTCGCGCCTTCGTGGAAGGCGTACGACGCCAGCTTGTTGGCACCGGAATACGCTTGGGGACGATTGCACCCGGCGTCGTGCACACGGAACTTTGGTCGGCGGTCGATCAGACAACCATTGACGACCAAATCGGGAAAACAACCGGGATCCGGCCCGAGGACGTGGCAGAGGCGGTAGTTTTCATGCTCACGCGACCCCGTCATGTCACGATCCGCGATCTGGTCGTCCTGCCGTCGGACCAAGCAATCTGATGACAGATTGATGAGTAACAAAGGAGATGGCTGGCGGCGATGAGTCGGCTTGGCAAGCGGGGGAATTTTGTCGGCTCGCCCTGACCACGCGGCAATCGCCGCCGCATCCTGCGCCCGGCTCCAAGACCGACGGACCGGGTCACCGAGCCAAACGCCTGTCCATGCAGCTCCGAGCGGCGCGATCGAGCTTCTGGTGCCCTACCGCCAACGAACCGGCGCCCTGCGCTTCGGGGATCAACGCGCCATGGCCCTGGCCGGTGCACTCTGCCTCGTCGCCCACGCCGTCACCGGCTTCACTAACAAGAGCCTTCGCGGGCAGGTGGCCGGACTCCTCGGCAAGGACTACAGCTCCTCGCAGATGAGCTAAGACCTGCGACGCTCGCGTCTACACGGGTCGATCGAAAATGGTTCTTACACCAAGCTGCACGCTCGCCTGCTCCGTCGGCTCCTCGACGGCGACCAACCCCCTGCACCTATCGAGCTTCGCCGGGCTGTCGCCACGGGTCGAACACCTGCTTGGCGACTACGTCAAGAACGCGCGACTTGGAGCCGCTGCCTGAAAACTGTCACAAAGCCTGAGGCCGGTGGACCAAGAAGAACGGGCCTCAGGCGGGACGGACGTTCGCACCGCCTCACGAACAGGACCGTCAGGTTACCAAGACAGTGTTTGTCGGAATCAGCGGTCATCTCGGTCGGCTACGACGAGGATCTTGACCTCGCCACCGGCATTGATGGCGGCGAAGGCCTCCGCCGCTCTGGGGAGGGGGAAGGTGGCTGTGATGAACCGATTGGCATCGAAATCATCACTGGCGATGATGTCGACGGCATCGTCGAAATCCTCCCAGCGGTAGGTGGTCGCTCCCTGAATGCGAATTTGGAACTCCTGGATCACCGGCATGTCGAGGGTTGCCGGCTTGCGCGATCCTCCCAGCACCACCACGGTGCCCCCTTTGATGGCCATCTTGGTCGCCTCTCCGAGGGTTACCTGGGTGGCCACGCAGTCAAAGACGACGTCAGCGCTTTCACCTAGTTCTTCTCGGACCACTCCGGCCAGGTCGTCAACTGCTGCGTCGACCACGGCGTCAGCACCCATGGCCAGAGCCAGATCCCGCTTGGTTGCCAAGGTGTCGGTGCTCACAATCTTGGTCGCCCCGGCACGGCGGACGGCGATCAGAGTGAGCAGCCCAATGGTGCCAGCGCCGAGAATGGCCACGGTCTTGCCAGTCAGGTCTCCGGCCAGCCGCACGGCGTGCACGGGCGTCGCCAACGGCTCGATGAGTGCCGCCTGGTAGTCGCTGAAGGTGTTGGGGATCTTGTACAGCCGTGCTGCCGGCGCCAAAAAGACGTCGGCCATCCCACCTTCTCGGTACCCGCAGCCGAAGAATTCCAGGTTCTCACATAGGTTCTCCGCTTGGTGCCGACATGGCTTGCAGCGACCGCACACCAGACTCGGCTCGATCGTCACCCGGTTCCCGACGTCGACGTTGTCCACGCCGTCGGCGATGGCGACCACTACACCGACCACCTCATGTCCGAGGTAGTAGGGGGGTTTCACAAAAAAGTGCTCACCGTGGACGCCAGCCTTGTCCGAGCCGCAGAGGCCCGAGACCGACATCTCGACCAGCGCCTCTCCGGGCTCGAGCGGCGGTATGGCCTCGGTGATCACTTCGACAACGTCGGTGCTGCTGACAACGACACGTCTCCGAGTCATTTCTTCCCTCATGGCATCTCCTATGGCTGTTGAGTGGTTCTTGCTTGATAGTTCGCAGCTGGCGCTGGGCGTTTTTTTGGGATGGCCATCGCGGGCCCGAGACGGACCGCCACCCCCGCGGCTCTCGTTGCACCACACGCCGTCGCGTGAGCACGAAGCACATCGCGAACAGCTTCGAGCACAGGGGTGCGGGCGCTGTTGGAGTGGGGACAAGGCCAATCCCGGGACCGTCTACGACCCGGAGCAGTTCTGACGGGCAATCCTGCCAAGACTTAGAAGTGTGAGGCTTTCCGAGATCGTCGAGGTGGCTGGGTGCTCCGAGCCGCCCGCGTACGACTACCGGCGTGGGAAGCGGACGACGCAGGTTTCGACGTGGCGGGCGCTGGCGAAGCTCGCGGGCACCAGCACCCGCTCGGCGTGGGGTCGCTCGGCAGGCAGGACCAGTGCAGTCAGGCCGGCCTTTGAAGAGATGCTGACGAGGGCCCACTCGCCTCGCAGCCGCATGCAAGCCTTGGCCGAGCCGCGCGGGTCGTCTTCGCCAAGATCTGAGAGGTCCTAGAAGTCGGAGCCACGGGAAGCCGCCATGTTGCCCGAACGGCACGATCACCCGCGGCACGAACCCAGCTAGCTCTTCGAGCCAGACCCACGTTAGCGGTCTACAACGCAGCCTCATAGTGCAGACATTTGACATGTTATGTTAACGATCTCAGAATGGATCGGACTGCACAGTCGAGTGGGTTGAACCGGTGTCGCCGACTGCGTGAAGGGAGGTGACCAGGCGTGGCGAGTGTGAATGACCTTGGCGTCGAGACTCCGGGGGGCCGGCACGGCACTGCGGTCAATCAAGCAACCGACTCGTCTCCCCGGGCGAGTTCCCGGAGCTCCAGATCGGCGCGTCGGCAACCGGCTATGGCAGACGTGGCCAGGCTCGCCGGTGTCTCCACCCAGACGGTCTCTCGTGCGCTGAACGAAAGTGCCAGCGTCAGCCCGTTCACAAGGACCCGGGTGCTCGCCGCCATCGAGGAGCTTGGGTACCGTGTCAACACCGCCGCCCGGACCTTGGCTACCGGGCACTCCAAGATAATTGGGGTGGTCACCCTCGACGGCACGTTTTTCGGCCCCGTGTCCACCCTGCACGGCGTTGAACAGGCCGCCCGCTTCGCCGGCTACTTCACAAGCGTGGCGAGCTTGCGTGCCCTTGATCACCGGTCTGTGGTTAGCGCTGTGGACCGCCTGAACGACCAGGTGGTGGAGGGCATCGTCGTGATTTCTCCCCTCACGTCGGCCGCGGAGGCATTGAATGACCTGCCCACCGACATGCCAGTCGTGGTGGTAGAGGGCGACCCTCGTGTCGGCTTGGCCACAGTCACCGTCGACCAGGTCGGAGGGGCTCGGGCGGTCACCACCTACCTCCTCTCAACCGGACACCAGACTGTCTTTCATGTGTCGGGGCCTCCGGACTGGCAAGAAGCCCAAGCGCGGCTTGCGGGGTGGCGCTCAACGCTGGAGGAAGCGGGCGCCGAGGTCGTGTCGCCGTTGTCCGGCGACTGGACCGCCCGGTCCGGTTACGAGGCCGGCCAGGTGTTGGCAAGGATTCCCGAGGCCACTGCCATATTCGCGGCGAATGACCAGATGGCCCTCGGCGTGCTCCTGGCTTTGCATGAGCACAACCGCCGGGTGCCCGAGGACGTGAGCGTCGTTGGCTTCGACAACATGCCGGAGTCGGCTTTTTTCATTCCTCCCCTGACCACGGTTTGCCAGGACTTCGAACAAGTGGGGCGGACCGCTTTGAAGTTGCTCTTGAACCAGATCAACTCGCGGACTCGCAGCGTCGACCGAGTGGAGATCCAGCCCGAGCTGCTGGTCCGCCGGAGCACGATAGGCCCTTCGGGACAATAGTGTCTGGCGACTGCTCATCACGTGGGGTCCCAAAATGAACCCTAACAATTCACGGTCCAGCGTGTTACATTTGCACCACGACTGTGAACGCTAACATCGCGGTGGCCAGCACACACTCCTCGGACCCTCAAGGCATCCGCTACGTAGGAAGCTCGATCACTAAGTCCTTCGACGGGGCGACCGTGTTGTCCCAGGTCAGCATCACCTTCGAAGCTGGCGAGATCCACTCGGTCGTGGGGGAGAACGGGGCCGGTAAGTCCACCCTGGTCAAGATCATGGCCGGCATCTACCAGCCCGACTCAGGAGAGCTTCTGCTCGGCCAGGACCGCCTGGTTGGGCTGAGCCCCCGTTCTGCGCAGCACCGGGGGATCTACCTGGTGCCCCAGGAGCCGGCGTTGATGCAGTCGCTGTCCATCACCGAGAACCTTTTTGTCGGCATCCTCCGGCGGGGCCGGCTGCGGTTCAACGTCGACTGGAGGTCCATGAAGCGGGAGGCGTCGGCGCACCTCGACCGGGTGGGCTTGGACATAGACCCCGAGATGAAAGCGGAGGAGCTGAGCGTCGCCCAGCAGCAGCTCGTAGAGTGCGCTCGTGCCCTAGTCCACCGCTGTGTAGTGATCTACTTCGACGAGCCGACCTCCCCGCTCACTGGCAAAGAGGCCGGGACGCTGTTCGAGGTGATGGGGAGCCTGCGCGCCGACGGCTACACGCTGGGCTTCATCAGCCACCGGCTGGACGAGGTGCTCGCCATCAGCGACCGGGTCACGGTCCTGCGGGACGGCGCCAAGGTGCTGAGTGCGCCTCGCTCGGAGATCGACAGGGCGGGGCTCGTAAAGGCGATGGTCGGGCGCGAGCTGACCACGAGGGAGCGGGTGCGCCCTCATGTCGACGCTGCGGGCCGCACGGAGATGCTGGCGGTAGAGGACCTGACCTCCTTGCCTCATTTCGAAGGTGTGAGCTTTAGTGTGCGGGCGGGGGAGATCGTCGGCCTGGCCGGTCTGGTGGGCAGCGGGCGTACGGAGATCGCCGAGACGATCGTCGGCCTCCGGCCGGCGGACCGGGGCACGGTACGAGTGGAGGGCAAGCTCCTGGAGCACCGCACTCCCAGGGCCTGCATCGACGTCGGCTTGGTGTACCTCCCTGAGGACCGCGGTCGCCACGGCATTTTCGCCGAGGTGGAGGTGACGCGCAATGTCACGGCGGGGGTCATCCCCCGGCTCGAGCGGTTCGGGCCTCTTATAAGGCCTGCTGCCGAGCGCCTGATAGCGAAGCAGGCGACCGAGAAGACCGCAGTGCGGATGGCATCGTTGGACACCTTGATGAAGGCACTGTCTGGCGGCAACCAGCAGCGGGCAATGCTCGCGCGCTGGCTGCTGGCAGGCCCCCGGGTGGCGATCTTCGACGAACCGACGAGGGGCGTGGACGTCGGTGCCAAGGACGACATCTACCAGCTGGTGGCGCAGCTGGCGGAGGAAGGCCTGGCCTGCGTCCTCATATCCTCCGAGCTCAGTGAGCTCACCATAATTTGCGACCGGGTCCTTGCCATGTACGAGGGCCACGTCGTGGGCGAACTTTCTGGCGCTGAGATCGCCGACACGAGCCTCGGCGCCCTCGTAGTGGGAGCACACGTCAAATGACCACCCTGTCCACGCCACCTGCTCGGTCTGCCTCAGCCCAAGCGACCGGACCTGTCGCGTCTGCAGGGGGGCTCGGCAGCGCCGCCCTCGACCTGTTGCGACGCCGGGAGGTCCAGCTCCTGCTGGCCATCCTGGGGCTCTTTGCAATCTGCACGGCGATGCACCCGCAGTTTGGTGCGTCGAGCAACATCGCGTTCATACTGGCGGACTCCGTGACGATCATGATCGTCGCAGTCGGCCAGACGATGGTGGTGCTCGGGCGCGGGATCGACCTGTCTGTGTCCCCGATGCTCGGGATAGCCGCTGTCTGTGTCGGCTTCCCGGCCTCGAACAACAACCTCAACATCTGGCTCGCCCTGCTGTTCGTCTTGCTCATTGGCACCGCCCTCGGGATTGGCAATGGCTTTTTGGTGGCCGTGATCGGGATACCGCCGATCATCGCCACCCTGGCGACGCTGACCATCTACGGCGGCTTGCAGTTCATCATCTGCGGCGGCTTGTCGGTGATCAATATTCCCGCCGTTTACACCAACTTCGGGGCCGCGAACCTGCTGCCCGGCGTGCCGTGGCTGATAGTCATCGGCGTTGGTGTCGTGGTGCTCGCCTACCTGTTCCTGACCAGGACCGTCACCGGCAGGTCGGTGTACGCCGTCGGCAACAACGCCGAAGGCGCTTTCCGGGCGGGGGTACCGGTCCGGCGCGTCCTCTTCACGACCTACGTCATCTCCGGGTTCCTCGCGGGGCTGGCCGGGCTGATGTACCTCTGCCAAATTGGTTCGGCCACTTCTACTTCTGGGAGCGACGGCAATACCAACCTGATGTCGATAGCGGCCACCCTGATCGGCGGCACTACGCTGCTTGGCGGCCGGGGCGGGCCCATCGGTAGTGCCTTGGGGGCGGTGTTCTTGTCCGAGGCGTTGCAGGCGATGATCAGCTTCCGGATCAACGAGATCTGGGATCCGGCTGGCGTGGGGGTGCTCATCCTGATCGCCGTCGTCGCCGATCGCAAGGGCGCGCCCGTCCGCCAGCTGTTCCGTCAGCCCTTCCGTCCTCAACCTGCGAGGGCAGTTAAATGAGCGCTATCGCCACCAGCCCAGCCGCTCAGCGTGCCCGGGCGCAAACGGCTGGGCGCCAGGAGACGGTCTGGGTGGTCGCCGTCGCAGTCCTGCTGGTCGCCCTGCTTGCCTACTTCTGCTTGGCTGTCCCGAACTTCAGGGAGTTGGGCGTTTCGGGGATATTCGCCCTCCCCGAGCAGTTCCTCTTCATCGGGCTGATTGCCTTGGGCGAGGCGATGGTGATCTTCGCCGGGGAGATCGACCTCTCCACCGGCGCCATGGCGAGCCTCTCGGGCATCGTGATGGCCACGCTTTGGCAACACGGCCTCAACATTTGGCTGGCGGTTGTGGTGGCGCTGCTCGCCGCCGCCCTCGGCGGCGCAATAAACGGGCTGCTCGTGACCAGGTTCGGCATCTACTCCCTGCTGGTGACGCTGGGTACCCAGTTCATCTTCGGCAGTGTGGCGACAGCCGTGGGAGGCAACACGCCGCCCTACAACTTTCCCAATTCGTTCGTCGACTTCGCCGGCACCGGCACCGTCGGGCCGATCCCGGACCAGCTGATCATCTACGCAGTAATCGCCGCCTTCGTCTGGTTGCTCGTAACCCGGACCCGCTACGGGCGAGGGCTCGTGCTCATCGGCTACAACCGGGCGGCCTCGCGCTACGCCGGGGTGAACGTGCAGCGCACCCTCTTCACCGCGTTCGTCGCCAGCGGCCTGCTGGCAGGGATGGCGGGGATCTTCGTGTCCGGCTTTTACAATGCCGCCCGCGACGACATCGGCGACTCGCTCTTGCTCCCTGCGATCACCGTGGTCGTGCTCGGAGGCATCGACATCTTCGGGGGGAAGGGGCGGATGAGCGGGGTCATCATCGCCGCCTTCCTGCTCGGCTTCCTCAACCAGGGCCTGCTGATCGCTGGTCAAAGCTCTCTCACGGCCACCATGATCGAAGGCATCGTGCTGGTGCTCTGTTTGGTCATGAAGATCGCTCTCGACCACCGGGCGGGTGTGCACCTGAAGGAGCTCCTGCGACGCCGCTTCGGCAGCGCGCAACAGATCCCGGAGGTACCAGGTGCTTAGCCGGGGTGGGTCCAGCAAGTTCTCGGGTTGTTGGCCTGCAGTTCGTCGCGTCGCGGGCTTTGCCGGCGACGCCAGGTTGGCGGGAATCAACCGCTTCGTACAGAGGGATAAACAAAGGAGGAAAGCACAATAGAGCTGGAATTAACCGCCTCGTATAGAGGGATAAACAAAGGAGAAGAGCACAACATGAAGCCAATTAAGACCATCCAGCGGAGGCTGGTTTGGAAGATAGGCGCCGCAGCCGCCTGTGTCGCGATGGGTGCGACAATGGCCCTGACCGCCGCGTCTTCCTCGGCTGGTGCCGCCGCCACGACCTTGCCCACGATCAAGGTTTCAATGGTCCCGAAACTGCTCGGCTTGGCAGTCTTCGAGGCCAATGACCAGGGCGCGGCGCAGGTCGCGAAGAAGCTCGGGATCGACTTGACGTACACGGCGCCTGCGACCGCGTCGGCCGAGGGACAGGTATCGATCTTCGATGCCGAGATCGCACAGCACTACAACGTCATCACGATGTCATCAGACGACCCGACCGTGCCGGCGCCAGTGCTAAAGAAGGCCATGAAGGCCGGCATCCAGGTAATCACCTACGACTCCGACGTGCCGTCCGCTCGTGACTTTTTCATTCAGGACACCGCGTACAGCTCGATCGGCCAAGCCCTGATCAACGCTGTGGTCGGGTTCACCGGGCCGAAGGCGGAGATCGCCATCATGTCGTCCACTACTGACGCCACCATCCAGCTGGCCTGGATCGGGGCCATGAAGGCCTACATCGCCGCCAAGTACCCCGGCTTGAAGCTCGACACCATTGGTTACGGCCTGTCCATCCAATCGACTTCCCTGTCTGTGGCCGAGGGCATCATCCACTCCTACGCGAACGTCAAGTCCATCATCTGCATCGACAGCGCCGCCTGCGTCGGCACCGCCGAGGCGATTGCAGACCTGCACGAGTCGGGCAAGATCGGCGACTTCGGCATCGGCCCCCCGAAGGAGAACAGGACGTACTTCGCCAACAAGTCCATGCAGGCCCTGTTCCTCTGGGACGAGATCGGCCAGGGCAAGCTGGACATGCTGATGGCCAGGCTCGCCTACGAGGGCGCACACGGGGCGCCGGAGTGCACGGCAAAGACACCGCCCGCCAACCCGACGCCATCGCAGTGGTGCGGAATCAAGACCAACTACGGCAGTCCGCAGAGCTTCAACGGCGCCGTCGCTGGTCTCCCTGGCTTGGTGCCGGGTACAGGCGTCTACACGGTGGCCGCGGCACCCAGCAAGGTGACCGGCGCGACGCGCAACACGGTCATCTTCTCGGCGCCGTTGGAGTTCACCAAGGCCAACTACCTGAAATACAACTTCTAACCGTTTCTTGTTTTTGAAGGAGCAGCCCGGGCGCCCGCCCGGGCTGCTCCCGCGTTAATCCCAATACCTGTAGGGTGCAAGCACAGGATTCTGGCTCTGAGCTGGGCTTCTCGTGTATGACAGGATTGCCAGGATGGGCACTCCGATCACCTTCCTGCTCATTCGAAAGCTGCTCCTGCTCCTCGGGATCGGTCCGACGTCCGACGAGAAGGACGTCGAGATCGCCGTCCTTCGTCACCAGCTCTCAGTGATGCACCGCCAGGTGGCGCGACCGCGCTTCTCCCCCACCGATCGCGCCGTGCTCGCGACGCTCGCGAAACTGCTTCCACGGAACGCTGGGGAGCATTCCTCGTCACACCCGCGACGCTGCTGCGTTGGCATCGCGAGCTCGTGGCTCGGCACTGGACGTTCCCTCGCGTCGGCGGCGGTGCCCACAACGCACTCGATGACGAGGTCGTTGAGCTCATCGTTCGTCTCGCGAGAACCCGCGGTGGGGCTATCTCCGCATCGTTGGCGAATGTCGAAAGCTCGGCGTCTCCGTCTCTGCGACGAGTGTCCGGAACGTGCTTCGACGTCATCGCCTCAAACCGGCACCACGCCGAACGGGTCCGACGTGGACAGAGTTCCTTCGCGCCCAAGCTGCCGGCACGCTCGCGTGCGACTTCTTCTCCGTCGACACCGTGAGCCTTCGACAGATCTATGTCTTGTTCTTCATCGATCTCGAGGGACGCAAGGTCTTCCTCGCTGGTGTGACCGAGCACCCGATCGGGAGCTGGGTCACCCAACACGCGCGCAACCTCGCAACCGTGCTCGAGGACGAGCGTCGCGCCGTCAAGTTCTTGATTCCAGACCTCCTTACACGTCCAAAGCAATTGCGCCCCTGAGCTGGTGAGTATCCACTACCTGTGGTCCTGTAGCTGACATAATGAATGCAGAGGAAGTTGCACTCAGGAGGAGCCGTGGGACGCAAGCCGGTAGCGGGGAGACTGACATGGATGCAGCCGCTCCCGCTCGTGCCGCCCGGTTCGATCGCTGTCGCCGAGGGCGTCGCCTTCTTGGAGGACGACGCGGGAACCGGCACGGTCTTTGTCTGGGGGCAGGCGTGCTTCACCTGGGACGCCACTGACCCTGGCGCCCGCCGCCTCGCTGCAGTCCAGCTTGTGACCACCAGGGCTGCCTCCCAGCGCCAGGTGGCACGTGCGTTCTCGGTGAACGAGACGACGTTGTGGCGCTGGCGTTCGGACTACTCAGAAGGAGGGCTGTCGTCACTCCTGCCTGAGCCACTCGGTCCAAAGCGCCCTTCCAAGCTGACCTCGGAGAAGATCGCCGAGATCAGAAAGCTGCGTGGCAGCGGGGCGAGTCTCCTCGAAGTCGCACGG
>Ga0182013_10006377_pt1 | contig 13400 bp, 12 predicted proteins | sample 612S2MmetaG_FD_120487 | JGI IMG/M metagenome (GOLD analysis project Ga0182013, IMG submission 120487) | Permafrost microbial communities from Stordalen Mire, Sweden - 612S2M metaG | ecosystem: Environmental > Terrestrial > Soil > Wetlands > Permafrost | place: Sweden: Stordalen | collected... | reverse complement strand
TTCGACGATCTCCTCAAGGTCTTCCTTGGCCTCGTCGACGCCGGCGACGTCCTCGAAGGTCACGCGCCCTTGAGACTCGGTGAGCAGCTTCGCCTTCGACTTGCCAAAGCCCATCGCGCGGCCGCCCGCGCCGCCTTGCATCTGGCGCGACATGTAAATCCAGACGCCGATGAACAGGACCAAAGGCAGCGCGTTCAGCAGCATCGACATCCAGAAGCTGTTGCCGTCATTCGCAGGCCTCGCGCTGATCTGGACCTTCTTTGCCTCCAGCTTCGACACGAGGCTGGGATCGTTCGGCGTGAAAGTGGAGAAGCTGCGGTTGTCGTTGAAATGGCCAGTTATCTCGTTCCCGGCAATCGTCACGTCATGGATCCGCCCTTCGTCGATCTGCACCAGCAGTTCGCTGAACGAAATGTCGCGGATCGGCGTGCGTTGACTGTGCTGCTGGAACATCACGAAAGCGGTCACGGCCAAGGCGCCGATGACGATCCAGGGCGCGTATTTCTTCCAATTCGCATTCATGCTGCGTCTCCCGACAGGCCCCACCGCAGTAACGCCCTGCAAGCGGCGCGCCATTTGTTTAATAATTGGACACGGGATCCTATCCCGCGTCCTTGCCATTATGCCCACGCCACAAAATAGGGCAGGATGGCAGAGTCGCCAAATTAAGCGCATAATTCGCCAAACGCCGGGTCCAACATGATCAAAATAGTCGTCGCAGGGATAAGCGGCTGTCTTGGCGCAGCTTTCGTCGGCCTTACCGACACTCTGGCGATCGCCCGCCAGGCGATTGCTCATGCGACGGGAGAAGAACCCCCATTCCTGATGGTTACCGCAAGCGCGGACGGCGGCAGCATCATTGACGGATCGGGCCGAAGTTTCCCGGTGGACACGTCATTCGAGGAGGTTTCCAATTGCGACGCCATTCTGACGCCAGGATTTCGCGGGGATGACGCGGGGCATCCGCCGGGAATGGCGCATCTCGCGGGGGTTGCGGCATGGATGCGGCGGCAACATTCGCGCGGCGCTTTGGTGTGCAGCACGGGAACCGGCGCCTTTCTTTTGGGCGAAGCCGGGCTTTTGGACGGGAGGCGATGCACCACCAGCCGGCGCAGCATCGACGAGCTCAAGCGCCGCTATCCCCGCGCGGATATCGCCCGCGGCGCGCCGCTGATCGAAGACCGCCGCGTGGTCACCACGGGCGCGCCGTTAAGCTGGATCGACCTCGCCTTGTATTGCATTCGCACATTCTGCGGCGAACAGGCGGCGCGGCTTGCAGCCGACGTCATCGTGCTTGACGGGGCCTCGTCCGAGCAGGCGGCGTACAAGCCCGAAGGCTATTTCGCCGGCTCAAATCCATTTCTGCTGGAAGCGGAGAGAATTGTTCGCCAGGCTGGAGACAAGCCGCTTTCCGCCGTGGATCTTGCCCATGCGCTCTCGACGTCGGAGCGGACGCTTCACCGGAAGCTGAAGCAGGCCTGTGGAGAATCGCCGAAGGGTTTCATTGATCGCGTGCGCGTCGAAACCGCGAGGACGCTTCTGGAGACGAGCGGCAAATCGGTGAAGGAGCTCGCGGGCAGCGCCGGCTTCGTTGACGAGGCGAGTTTTCGCCGCACGTTCCGTCGCTACGCCGGCATGGCGCCTGGCGCCTATCGCGTATTGGCGCGCGCCCGAAACCAACCCAAGGGACATGTCTTCGCGATACAAAAAAGCGCCGAACTCATTCCGGAAATTCTGACGCGCATTCTCGATTCCTGCGTTAACGGCGTCACGCTCGCCGACCCGGACCAGGAGGACGCGCCAATCGTCTACGCCAACAAGGAATTCGAGCGCATCACCGGTTATGGCCAGGACGAGATCATCGGGCATAACTGCCGCTTCCTTCAGGGCGACGACCGCGATCAGGAGAGCCGGGCGCGCTTGCGGGAAGCGATCAAGAAACACGAGCATGTCGAGGTTACGCTGCGCAACTACCGCAAGGACGGCTCCCTGTTTTACAACAAGCTGAACATCACGCCCCTTTTCGACACCCATGGGCAGTTGCTCTACCTCCTTGGCGTTCAATACGACGTCACGGCCCAGGCGCGCGCCGAAACGGAGATAGGCGAGCTCAAGGCAAGGCTCACGGCCCTCGCGGGCGCTGATTCCCCGTCCTCGGCCTGACGTGAGATCAGTCGGAAGACCTAAGACGGAACTGATCCCCGGCAAATTCGTCGCGGCGACGCGAAATTAACGGATGATCCAGCGTGGCCAGCCACCGCGGATAGTTTGAAGCCCAGTTCATGATCGGTCGAGATGCGCTTTGCGTGCGACGCAATATGTTTCAGCCTTGCAACCTTCTCCTTACTCATGCGTTAAATTGTCGCACAGAGTGGGACGTGGAAGTCCACCTCAAGGATTCTGGCGTGGCGGGTCTACCGTTTCGTCCGGATAATTTCCTGCAAGACCTGAGTGCGATTTCGCGGATTGGATCAACGACAGCGGAACGCTTCGTAGCATCGAGGAAACCAACATGAACGCTCTTCCTGCAATACTTTCGATATTGGCTGCGGCCGCAGCCGTCACGCTCGCGATAACGGCTTTTGCAAATTCGTGAAAACTCCGCCGGCGCCTGAGAAATCGCGCGTCGGCAGCCCCCTCCCGGACCCGGAATATCCTCGCCTGGCGTCTCTTTCGCCAGGCGGGCTTTTTGGCGATCAATTTGGCCGCCAACCCGTCACTTGTTCAGCTTCGCCAGCCAGTCAGTCAGCAGCGGGTCGTCGATTGGCCCCGTGACGGTGATCAGGCTGGCGTCGCCGCTGATGAGGGCAGTGAAGGGCAGTTCACCGCGCCAACTGTTGTCAGCCTCGAAATACAGGCGTTCGACGAAATCGTCGGCGAAGCCGTAATGTTCGGCCGCCGAGAGGCCGGCCTTATCTAGCCTGTCTTGAGCGCGCGGCCGGTCGTTTTTGCTATCGGTGTTCACGAAGACGAAATCCGCCGTCTTTTTCTCCGTCACGACCTTCGCCCATTGCGACAATTCCGCGAGGCAGGGCGGGCAGGTGATCGACCAGAAATGCACCACGAGCGGACGCTTCGCATGCTGCGTGCGCAGTTGTGCGAAAGAGCCGCGACCATAAGGCTTGAATTCAACGGCCAGCGCACTGGCGCTCAATAGCGCCAATGAAGCGCCAGCCAGAATGAACAGGCGAAGCTTGTTGTTCAACATCCGCTGTTCACTCACGCCCTGTCGTCGATGCGGATTTCACGCGCGTCGCCAAGGCCTGCAATGGCAACAGGCGATAGCCTTGTTCATGCGTCAGCCACGACAGATAGACGACGCCCGTGTGCTTAATCAGTAGCGGATGATCCGAGGCGTCGGTCGTTGCGGCGACGACGCGCGGATCGCTCCAAGCCTTGCCGGCGTCACGCGAGGCCTGCATGACGATGCTTGTCGTGGCGCCGTCGAACTCTTTCCAGACGCGATAGATCTGGCCCTTTTCCGCGAGTATCGCAGCGTGGGATGGCGCATGCGCATCATCGCCGAATTTGACGGGCTCGGAAAAGCTTTTTCCTCCGTCGGCGCTTCTAGCGTAGAAAAGCCCCTTGCGATTCTTGCCATTGGTGAACCAGACGATGTGCCACGCGCCGGCGGCGTCGATGGAGAGCGACGGGCCATGATGCGGGCAAGTCGTCGCCCAATCATCCTCGCTGACGCGTCCGCCGATCAGTTGCAAGCCGTCGGCCGAGAGTTTCGCCGCGTAATGATCGCGCACATTCTGCCCGAACACATTGCGCCATGCGAAAACCGGCTGTCCGTCACGGTCAAGCGTGGCGGCGACGCGACAGCATTCACATGAATGATCCATGAGGATCTTCTTGCTGGCGAAGGTCTTGCCGCTATCTTCGGACCAGGCTACGGCGATGCCGCTGCCTGCGAATTCCTTGCCTTCTTTTCTGGCGTCATCGGCGTCACGCTTGTCGAGCCACGCGGCATAGAGTCGTCCCTTGGGCGAAGCGACAAAGACATCGAAGCGTTGGCCGGCGCCGTCGATCAATGGCTGGGGAGCGGAAAAACTCCTGCCCCCGTCAGTCGAACGCGCGATCCAGATCGTGCCGTTGTAGCTTTTTTCCGGCCGCGCCGTGTAACTCGCCACGAGCGTCCCGTCGCTCAGCGCGATAATCTTGGGGCGCGCCTCGCCATTGGCGTCAATGACGCTCCCCGTAACATTGGCCACCACAACGGCAGGATCGAAGCTCTTGCCATTATCGCGGGAAGACGCGGCGTAAACCTTTTCGCCCACGGAAAACGCGACCCAAAGCCGCCCGTCTCTCGCGAATGTCGGCTCCACGGTCTGAGCGCATTGCGGCTTCGCCTCGGCGCAGGCCGGTGGAGGGGCCGCGTGGTTCATGTGAGCGTGGCGTTCGCGCTCGGCGACGGGCGCCGTCGGCCCCTGTTCTTCCGCGCGCGACGGCGTGGTCGCGATTGCCGCCAGCAGCGCAAATGCAATGGTTTTCATTGGCCGCTCCTGTCACGTGGGCGCCGCCGCTCATATTCGCGGCGCATCGCCTCAATGGAATTTGAAGCTCTGTGAAATGTCAGTTCCGCCGCCCGGCGGCGAAGGGGCCTGCACCGCGGCCAGGATTTTCTTCACCAGTTCGGCATGGGCCGGGCTCGTGGACTTGTCGATGACTACCTTGTCCACCTTGCCCAGCGCGTTCACGTGGAAACTTGCGCTCACCTCGCCCTTGCCGGCGGGGTTTTGCGGCGGCGTGCGCCGGGCGATCTCCGCGTAGAGCAGGCCAAGAAACTTGCTTTGCGACAAAGCCGACGACGGCGCTTGGACGGGCGTGGCGTTCGCGCCCGCTACGACGGGCGGGGCTTGCGGCGCGGGCTTGGTCTCCTGAGCGCAGACGCCAGCGGCGGCCAGCGAGCCGATGACAATCGCGGCGGCGCGACTCTTCATGTGTGTCCCTGTCTATGACTTGCGGGCGAAAGCGGCCACGGAAAATATCCAGCCCGCCCTTCGCGCTTTGAATCAAGGCGCGAAAGGCGATCAAGCATCGCACGCATTGCCAGCGGCGGCGCCCTTCAGTGGAAGTGAACGCCCTGCGAGGCGAAGAAGCCTCCGCCGGGCGGCGGCGGAGCGTGGGTAGAGGCGATGGCCCGCTGCAACAGGCTGGCGTGCGCGGAAGAACTCCCCGAACAGGAAATGCCCGTCATCCCGCCGCCGCCGGTCACATGAAAGCTACAGGACGCCGATCCTTCGCCAAGCGACGAGGAGCTCGGCACATGGCGGCGGATCGCGGCCGCCAGCATCGCGCCATAAGCCGCTCTGGATACGCCGCCGCTCTGCGCACGGCCTCCGGCCATGCCAAGCCGGTGGTGTTCCTGCGCCTCGCGATGCTCTTTAGCGGGCGCCGTGACCTCCTTGCGCTCCACCACATGCTTCTTGGGTTCAACGACTTCCTTCTTCGCCGGCAATGGCGGCGCGTCCGGAGTCATGAGCATGGGAGGGGGAATAGCGAGGTCGGGTTGTTCGACCGCTTCGGGCGGCGGCGTGTCGTCCTGAGCCTCGACCTTTTGGGATTCGAACATGTCGCCTTCCGGAATCAGGTCCATGCTGACCGATTCAAGCGGCACATATTTCTCGATCGCGGTCACCATCAATAGAACGGCGACGCCGACATGCGCGAGCACCACCGCGACGGTGGCGGCGGGGCCTAGCCAGCGCGGCTTGACGGGCGGAAACCCCGAGCTTGGAGGGGCCGCCGACCTGGCATAATCGGGAACCATCGCAATGTCGGTCATTTGCCTGCTCCTCCCATGGCTGGAGCGACGGCGGCCGGCGCAGCGGTCACAGCCGCCGCCTTGCCGCGCGAATTGGTCATGATGGCGATATGGGTGATGCCATTCGTCGCCAGCTTGTCCATAACCGCGACGACTTCGCCATAGACCGCGTCGGTGTCGCCGCGCACATGGACGACGCGGGTGAGATCGTCGCCCATCGCCGCATGAATTCCGTCGATCAAACGGTCCGGCGTCATTTCCTCGGTTCCCAGAGAGATTTTTCCCTCCTTGCCGACGGTGACGACGATAGGGTCCTTCTGATTGAGCGGCTGCGCGGCCTTGGCCTGCGGGAGATTGACCTTCACCCCCTTCGCCAGCAGCGGCGCCGTCACCATGAAGATGATGAGCAGAACCAGCATGACGTCGACAAGCGGCGTCACATTGATGTCTGCCAGCGGCTGATAGAGATCGTTATTGTTTTTGAGACGTGATGGAAGCGCCATTACGCCGCCTCCCTCTTCTGCACCGGGGCGGCATGGCTCGAAACATGTGCGAGCGCTTCGTCCTCGATGTAATGCGAGACCTGCTGGCCGACGCGAGCAAAAGCCGCGCCGATGCGATTGTAGCCGACCGACGCAGGAATGGCCGCCGCGAGGCCATAGGCGGTCGCCGCGAGCGCTTCCGCGATGCCCGGCGCGACCACGGCCAGGCTGGTGTCCTGCGACTGGGCGATGCCCGCGAAGCTGGTCATGATGCCCCAGACGGTGCCGAACAGACCGATGAAGGGCGCCACGGACGAAATGACAGCAAGATTGGGCAGGCCGCCTTCTTCCTGCGTAAGAAATTCGCGCGCCGTGCGGCTCATCAGCTCGGCGATGCGCTCGCGCTTCTCGCCGATCGACTCGCCGGGAAGTTCGTAAGCCGCCGCGCTGTTCCCCGCGGCCGCGACCGGGGCGAGAACGCCGACGTCGCCGCCAGCGCGAGCGGAGCGCGCCGCTTTTGCTATTTTAGTCACCGAAAACGCGCCAAGCGCGATCAGCACCCAGGTGTAAACGGAGGCCACCACGAGGGTCAGCATGACGAATTTGCCGACGGGGCCGGCGTTAGCGAACATAGCCAGCGGGGAAAGTGATGTGTATTCCATTGTGTTAGCTCGTCCTTGAGAGTTCCGTCGCCGCCGCTTTCCGCTGGCGATACGTCGTTCTTGTTGTTTTTTCTTACTGCGCCCACGCAAGCAACTGTCGCGCGGGGGGCGCTTGCCCCGCATCAATTGCCAGACGGAGCGGGCTGGTTCTTAGGAGAGGGAGAGCTTCGCTGGAGGCGCGCGCGCGCCATTCACAGCATTGGAAATCGCGGTCTCCGGCTCAGGCGCCAGAAAAGCGGAATAGGACACGCGCGATGAAGCGATGCGCAACGGCCGCACGAATGTCGCGAGACGATCCGGCAAAACCGCAGCGGCGGCCTGCGCGGCGAGGCAACAGAACGGACAATCGACTTTGCCCGAATGACCGCCCTTGTGATCGGGAGTGGCGTGAGAGGGGCCAGCCCACTGATGACAGGGCATATCTCCCTGCGCGGATACGCCGGAAGATTGAGCGGCGTGCGCACCTTGCACAGCGCCGGAAACAAAAAGGCTGAAAACGAGCGCGCAAACGGCCATGGCGGCGAAAATCGCACGCACTTCAAGACGCTTGATCGGACTCTGTGACATAAATGTCTCTTAACGGATTTTTTATTCTTTGACAATCGATCAGCACTTGGAAAGCGCGCACATGACAGTAGAGAATGAAGGTCACGCTCAAGAATGGTTAATCAACAGGCAAGACCAAGTAGCTCGCTTATGTTTAGACGCGTCCTGTCCAGATTGCTGTTTTGCCTCGCCCTGCTGACGCAAGTCGGCGCGCCGGTCGCGAGCGGCGTCGCAATGGCGTCCGAGCGCGGCGGACAGTTCGGATCGCTTGGCGTTTTCTGCCAGCTTCTGCATGACGACGGACAATCGCTTCAGCTCACGGCGACCCCCGCTTCCGATTCCAAAAAGGCTCCGCGCGGCGAACAGCATCGCCACCAGGAATGCTCTCTATGTCCGTTCGGCGTCGGCGACGCGCTCCTTGCGCCGGGCGGCCCGCCCATCCGCGCGCGGATCGTGGCCATCGCCTCAAAGGCGCCCATCAGCGTCGCTTCAGCGAAGACGCCAGAAATCTTTCGACCTGCAGCCGCTCCACGGGCGCCCCCTTCCCTCGTCTGAAAACGCAAGCACTCAACTTGTAGAGCGGCGTAAAGCCGCGTTCAGACGCGCGCCGCGCCACTGAAGCTCGGGCGTCAGGGAAGGATTACGACTCATGTTCCGGAACAATCTCATGCGCGGCGTTTCCGCCGGCGCGATAGCTATTCTTTGCTTTTCGTCGGCCGCGCTGGCGCAGGAAACGCTGCCGACCATCGACATTAACCCTGCCCCTTCGAACGGCGGAAACTCGGCGCCGGCGCCGGCGGCGCAATCCGCGCAGCCCGCTCCTCAGCCAGTCTCGACCTGGTCGCCGACGCTCCCCGATGGAAGTCCCGCTTTCGTAAAGAAGTTCGACCTGCCCAACACTGTTTCCAGCGTCACGCGCCAGGACATCGAGGACAAGGTCAACATCATCGACACGGAAGACGCAGTCAAATACATGCCGAGCCTTTTCGTGCGCAAGCGCAACAACGGCGATACGCAGCCGGTGCTGCAGACGAGAACATGGGGCGTCAACTCCTCGGCGCGCAGCCTTGTTTACGCCGACGATCTTCTGCTCACCGCCTTGATCGGCAACGACAACAGCATCGGCGCGCCGCGCTGGGGTCTAGTCGCGCCGGAGGAAATCGAACGCATCGACTTCCTGTACGGCCCCTTCTCGGCGCAATATTCCGGCAACGCGCTGGGCGGCGTCATGCAAATCACGACTCGCATGCCGGAGAAGCTCGAGATCACGGCCAAGGACACGGTTTCGCTTCAGGACTTCTCTCTCTATGGCACGCATGACACATTTTTCGCCAATGAGACGAGCTTCACGGTCGGCGACAAGATCAATGACCTTTCCTGGCTGGTCACGGGCAATTGGCTGCATGGCTCGACGCAGCCGCTCACTTACATCCAGGCGGCCTCCGGAACCTTCCCAACCTCGCCAGCGGATTTGTACGGGTTTCCCGGGGGCTATTTCGGCACGACCAAATTCGGCGTCCCCGCTACAGTGCTTGGCTCTGCCGGCAATCTCGACAATGATCAGGTCAACGCCAAGCTCAAACTCGCGTATGACATCACGCCGACCATTCGCGCGACCTATACGCTGGGATTCTGGTCCAATGACGGAACCTCGACGCCCGGCAACTACCTTACCGGCGGAACTCCCTATTTTGGTCGCACCACCTCTACGGCGACCTCCACTTATGGCGCCGGCTCGATCGGCAGCACGCTGACCAGCTGGGGCGCCGCCTATTACCGCGTTCAGGAAAAGCAGCTGATCAACTCGGCGGCGATCAAATCAAACACCAAGGGCCTTTGGGACTTTGAAATCTCGGCGTCGAATTTCGACTACTTGCAGTCCGACCAGGTCTCTCCCTACAGCGGCGCGGTCCCTTATGGCGGATACACGCAAACCGGCAAGAACGCCGTCTATACCGGCACTTATTGGACGCTGTTCGACATGAAGGGCATCGTCCGGCCCTTCGGCTATGACGGGCCGCATGAGGTGAGTTTCGGTCTCCATGGCGACCAGTTCCATCTCAACAATCCAACCTGGCTGACGACCGACTGGACTGCCGGAACGCAGGCGTCGACGGGCGTCGTTTCGTCGATCGGCGACGGCACGACCAGGACGCAGGCGCTCTGGGTGCAAGACGCGTGGAAGATCAATCCGCAGTACAAGCTCACGCTCGGAATTCGTGGCGAACACTGGGAGGCGTCAAACGGCTACACGCAATCGCTCGGCGGCATCAATGTAACGGGGACCGGCTCGACAGCGGCGCCCATCACCATGCTGCCAATCTATCAGCCCGTGCTCGAACATACGCGCGCGTCCCCGAAGGGCTCGCTCCAATGGACGCCAGATAGCGACTGGACGGTCACAGGCAATATCGGCCTCGCCAACCGATTCCCCACAGCCAAGGAACTTTACAACCAGACATCGCTCGTGGGATCGGGCGTCCAGGCCAATCCCAACCCCAATCTCCGTCCGGAAGTCGCGCTCAGCAAGGAGCTTGCCTTTGAGCGGAAGGTTGGACCGGATGGTTCGGTGCGGCTTTCGCTCTTCGACGAAGAAGTGCGCGACGCCATCATCTCGCAAAATCTCTATGTCTCCGGCAGCACCATCCCCACTTTCGTCTCGGGCAACATCAACGTCGACCGCATCCGCAACAGCGGCGTGGAGCTCGCCTGGAAGAAAGACAATGTGCTGTTCAGAGGCTTGGAGTTTGACGGCAGCGCGACTTTCGTGAATTCGAGAGTGATTTCCGACAGCACATGGGCGCCAAGCGGCGGCAACAACCTGGATAACGCGATCCTGTCCGTCGCGGGCAAAAACGTGCCTTACGTCCCGAAATGGCGCTGGATGGCGGGCGCGACCTACCGCCCCGACGAGCATTGGTCCTTCAGCGTCAATGCGCGCTGGCAGGGCGACATGTGGTCGACCCTCTCGAACAACGACACGGCGCATGGCGTCTATGGCTCGTTCGACCGCTTCTTCGTCGTGGATACGAAGATTCGCTACAAATACAACGACCGCATGTCCATGAGCTTCGGCATCGACAATATTGGCAACTACAAATATTTCCTGTTCCATCCCTTCCCCCAGCGGACCTTCGTCATCTCGGGGAAATATGAGTTTGGAACGGTCGCCAAGAACGAGCCGGGCATATTCTTCACGGGAAATGAGGAATGGCTTCCCGCGCGTTCAAGCTGGTTCCAGGCCTCGGATACGAAATGGTTCTGAACCGGCGCGCGACATGAAAAAAGGCGGCCCGTATTTGCGCGGGCCGCCCATTTTGTTTTGAGAATTCTTAATGCGCAGGCAGCAGGGCGTGCGGCGCCTCCATGCGGGCGACGCCGGCGCGAACGGCCGACTGGACCTTTTCAAAGGCCCGCACCTCGATCTGGCGCACGCGCTCGCGCGAGACGCCGAACTCTTCCGACAATTCCTCCAGCGTGATCGGATCCTCGGCGAGACGGCGCGCCTCGAAGATGCGGCGCTCGCGGGGGTTCAGCACGTCGAGCGCCCCCCGCAGGGCCTGGTGGCGGTGGCTGGCCTCCTCCTGGTCGGCAAGGATGAGCTCCTGGCTAGCGCTGTCGTCTACGAGCCAGTCCTGCCACTCGCCCTCGCCCTCCTCGCGCAGCGGCGCGTTGAGCGAGGCGTCGCCGCCCATGCGGCGATTCATGTCGATCACATCCTGCTGCGAAACGCCGAGGCGTGTCGCGATCGCGGCGACATTTTCCGGCTTGAGGTCGCCCTCCTCATAGGCGGAGATGCGACTCTTGGCCTTGCGCAGATTGAAGAACAGCTTCTTCTGGCTGGCCGTGGTGCCCATCTTCACGAGCGACCAGGAGCGCAGAATATATTCTTGAATCGACGCGCGGATCCACCACATTGCATAGGTGGCGAGACGAAAGCCGCGCTCGGGTTCGAAGCGCTTCACGGCCTGCATGAGGCCGACATTGCCTTCCGAGACGATTTCGCCGATCGGCAGGCCATAGCCGCGATAGCCCATCGCGATCTTGGCGACGAGGCGCAGATGCGACGTCACGAGTTTTTGAGCAGCCTGGGGATCCTCATGCTCGCGCCATCGTTTGGCGAGCATGTATTCCTCTTGCGGTTCCAGCATGGGGAACTTGCGGATTTCGGCGAGATAATGCGCCAGACCGCTTTCGCCGGCGATAATTGGCAAGGCATTCGCCATAACTCATTCTCCTTCGAGGCTCCCGCGACCCGGCGAGCCCGCTCTTCGACCGCTAGAAGCCAGTCGCGACATGACCATATAGGGAGCCGCTAGCGTGGCTTAAAGATGGCCGGAAGCTTTCTGGAGACTTGGGGGCGGATTAAGTTTTTGTAACAAAAACCGACCAAGGGCCGCCAGCAGGGTCAAGAGACGTAATTAATTGATATTTAATATAAACTGGGCGGAGCTGGAGCCCCGCCCAAAAGTGTTCCATTGCCTTAGAAGCCGTAAATCTTGCCGTAGTCCGGATCGCTGGCGGCGACCTGCCGGGCGAGATCGACCATGACCTTCGCCTGTTTCCAGGTGGCGTCGTCCTGCATCCGCCCGTCGATCATCACTGCGCCCGTGCCGTCCGGCATGGCCTCCAGCACGCGCCGCGCGAAGGCGACCTCGGCGGCGTCCGGCGAGAACACCTTCTTGGCGATCGTGATTTGCGAGGGGTGCAGCGACCAGGCGCCGGCGCAACCAAGCAAAAAGGCGTTACGGAACTGCGCCTCGCAGGCGGCGGCGTCCGAGAAGTCGCCGAAGGGTCCGTAAAAGGCCTTGATGCCGGCGGCGGCGCAGGCGTCGACCATTTTGGCGATGGTGTAATGCCAAAGGTCCTGCTGATAGGTCGGGCGCGGCGCGCCGCCCTCGACCGCATCGGCGATCACCTTATACTCCGGGTGGCCGCCGCCGACCCGCGTGGTTTTCATCGCGCGCGAGGCGGCAAGGTCGGCGGGACCGAGGCTGATGCCGTGCATGCGCGGCGAGCAACTGGCGATCGCGTCGACATTCTTCACGCCCTCGGCGGTTTCCAGAATGGCGTGAATCAGAATGGGCTTGGTCACGCCGTTGCGCGCCTCGAGCTGCGCCAGCAACTGGTCGAGATAGGCGACGTCCCAGGGCCCTTCGACCTTGGGCAACATCACGACGTCAAGCTTGTTTCCGACCGCGCCGACGATCTCGATCATGTCGTCGAGCGCCCAGGGCGAATTGAGCGCATTCATGCGGGTCCAAAGGCCGGTGGAGCCAAAATCGGTCGATTTCGCCATTTCGATGAAGCCGGCGCGCGCCGCTTCCTTGGCGTCGGCGGGAATCGCGTCCTCCAGATTGCCGAGCACCACGTCGACCTGCCTGGCGATGTCGGGAACCTTGGCGCGGAATTTTTCAAGATGCGGCGGCACGAAGTGGATCATGCGCTCGACCTTGACGGGAAGCTCGCGCAGGGGAGCCGGCGCGCCAATGGCCAACGCGCGATAGAACTGGTTGGGAAGTTTCATGAAAGATCCTTGGGCTGATCTTGCTCCGGCGCGAATGACCCGGATAATGGCGGCCCAGCTAACGCGTTTGCACAGCAGACGCAATGCCGGCGGCGTTTCTTTGCCGACAAAAGCACGCTAGTCTCCCCGCCGTTGATTCCCCGTGGCGGCGGAACTCCGCGCCCCAACCGAGAAGCTCGCCTATGTCCCTTTCCAGCGATTATATGGTTGATCGGCGCCGGTTGCGGCGCAAGCTCGGCTTTTGGCGATTGGCGGCCATCGGCGCCGCCCTGGCGGCGGGCGTGGTCGCAATCGGCAAATTCTCCGGGATCGACTCGATCGAGAAAGCTTCGCCACATATCGCGCGTCTCTCCATCGAGGGCATCATAACGGGCGACAAGGACACGCTCGAACTCATCAAGGATATCGGCGAG
>Ga0182013_10006370_pt1 | contig 13407 bp, 12 predicted proteins | sample 612S2MmetaG_FD_120487 | JGI IMG/M metagenome (GOLD analysis project Ga0182013, IMG submission 120487) | Permafrost microbial communities from Stordalen Mire, Sweden - 612S2M metaG | ecosystem: Environmental > Terrestrial > Soil > Wetlands > Permafrost | place: Sweden: Stordalen | collected... | reverse complement strand
GTGGTTGGCAACTAGAGAGCAAGAGTGGACCACTTGGGGCCGTCGCGGAGGATCGCGGGGGCCCCGGATTTTTGGGGCATTGGCACGCCTTTTTACTGCTTCGCACGATCTCCCGGGCGTTCGCATGCCCTTATATCGCTTCGCGTGACGCTCCCGTTGGTCGGCACGGAATGTCGGTTGTGAGAAGTTAGAGCTTGAGGTTGCGGAGGGCGAGGCGGGCGGCGTTGGCTCCGCACATGCCGTGGACGCCGCCGCCGGGTGGAGTGGAGGCGGAACAGAGGTAGATATCGGGCGCGGAGGTTCGGTACTGGCGCCGGGTGGGGCGAAAGAGGAGCTGGCGCAGGTTGTTGGCGCCACCGACGATGTCGCCGCCGATGAGGTTCGCGTCCTCCTCTTCGAGGGCCAGGGGCGACAGGACGTGGCGGGCCTGGATGGAACTGCGAAAGCCGGCGGCGAAGCGCTCAATCTGCTGTTCGATGCGGTCGAGCATGACGTCAGACTCGGATTCCGACGCACCGTTGGGGACGTGGCAATAGGCCCATGCGATGTGCTTGAGCGCGGGCGCGCGGGAGGGATCGAAGAGGGTTGGCTGGGCGACCAGGACGAAGGGCCGGTCTGCGTGCCGGCCGCTGGCCATGGCGGCCTCGGAGGCTTCGATCTCGGTGAGTGTGCCACCAACGTGGACGGTGGCGGCGAGGAGGCAGTCGGGCGCGTTCCAGGGGATGGGCCGGGAGAGCGCGAAGTCGACCTTGAAGGCTCCGGGGCCGTATTGATACTTACCCAACCGGCGGCGATAACCGGGGGAGAGCCGGTTGCCCGAGGGTTGGTCAGGTTGATCAGCAAGCGTGAGGAGTTGGGCAGGCGAGAGGTCGCAGAGGGTGAGGTCGCAGGCGGGGAGGTCGGCAAGATGGCGGATGCGCTTCGAGGTGGTGATGCGGCCGCCGAGGGCGGTGAAGCAGGCGGCGAGGGCGTCGGAGATAGACTGCGCGCCGCCGCGCGGGATGGGCCAGCCAACCGCGTGCGCCGCCGCGCCCAGGACCATCCCGAACGAGGCGCTGAGTGGCCGATCGAGGGCCATGAAGGAGTGCGCTGCCAAGCCGGCAAAGAGGGCGCGGGCGCGCTCGCCACGGAAATGCCGGCGCGCGACGAAGCTGGCTGAAGGAAGAGCATTGAGGCTAAAACGGGCGAGCAGGAACGGATGCCGGGGCCAGGCGATGACGGGGCGCAGAATGTCGGCGGTGAGGTCGGCCCAGCGAGTTGCGAGCGGCTCCATCAGGGCGCGCCAGGCTTTGCCGTCTTCAGCTAGGGCTGCTTCGGCGTCGGCCAGGCTGCGGTCCAGTACGATAGCGGTGCCGTCGTCGAAGGGATGGGCCAGCACGGCGGGGGAGTGGATCCACTCGAGGCCGTAGCCGGCAAGCGGCAGGGAAGCGAAGAAGGGCGAGCCGACTGCCATGGGATGGACGGCGGATCCGAAGTCGTGGCGGAAGCCGGGAAGGGTCAGCTCCATGGTGCGGGCTGCACCGCCCACGTCGGGCTCGGCTTCGAAGACATCGACCTCCATGCCGGCCTGCGCCAGCACAATCGCGGCCGCGAGACCGTTGGGGCCCGCGCCGATGACACAGGCTCTTTCACGTCGATGGGCTTGAGAGGGATGAGGCATTGCTCTCCGATTTCAGCCAGTCTGCCTTCCGAAGAATCCAGTTGCAAGCGTACAGCGATTGGGCAAGTGTTGGTTGTCCTGAGTTGGCCCGTTTGCCGGCAATCCGTTTCCGAGTGCCCCGCCGAAGTATGTGCGCGCGGCTGGGAGCTGGCTCCGGCGCAGCAGACGGCGGTTCGATAAGGCGCGTGACCGGCATCACATGTCAGGCGTGCGGTAGTTGGACTATATTGCCAGTCATGCGAACGATTGTGGCAGCGGCCCTTGCCGCAGGCTTGCTGATCGGGCATGCAGCTTGGGGTCAGACAGATTTGCATGGCCTTGAGGAAGCGCTCCATGGGAAACCGATGGGGCTTAAGAGTTATTCTGCCGATCCGGTGGCGCGATACTCGTGGATTGGAGGCAAGTTGCTTCCGGCCACTGTGGAATTGCATGGTTTGGAGGCGTTCTTTACCGACGCCGTTCGGCAAAAGGGCGGCAAGATATTCATCGACGGACAAAGTTCGACCCTGGTCCGCAACGAGGGCAAGATCGCCGCAATGGGCAAGACGCCAATGACTCTGGAGATTGACCTGCAAGGGGCCAATCCGGCGGAGGTGATTCCCCAACTTCAAGCTGCGATCTTCTTCCCTAGCCTGGGGGCGGCGTTGCAGGGGCTGCCTGAGTTTGTGGCGGACATGCTGCCTTTTGCAAGTGACGGCGTTTATCAATCGACCTGTCACTGCACCCGCATTTTTCAAGACGGGAAGTGGGTCAAGCTGGAGGAGGGCGACCCGAAGCTGGCTGGCTCGAAGATCATCCAGGCGGCCACGGCGGATCCTGCCCTGAACCAGAAGGCGATGGACGCGAAGGCAGCAGGCGCGCTCACGCTGATCTATTACGTTGCGGACACGGGGCGGGTGGATGAGGTTTGGCTGGCTAAACCGCTGGACCCGGGGTTGGATGAGAGTGTCGCGCGAACAGGCCGGGGAAATGTCTTCCGCCCCGCGATGTACGACGGCAAGCCGGTCGGCAGTGTTCTGATCCAGTCGATGAGCTTCAATGCGGCGGCGCCGGCGAGCGCCAAGTAAGTCTGGGTGACGGGAGGGCGTCCGGTTTGGACTGCGAGGCGAATTTGTATCCAGATTTGGCTTGCTTTTTGCCCATAAATGCCCTAGAATGAATCTCGCGTGTCTTGCGGCGAGTCCCTTGTCGGGTCAAGTGTGCAGCACTCGTCAGACTTCTGGGCTCGCTGCAAGGGACTGGAAACAAAGGATCTGAATCAAAGGGCAAAGGAATATAGCTGATGGCGAAGCGTCGTGGAAATCCGAACTGGGGCAAACCAGAACCAATTGGGCCGGTGGTTCCGACCGTTACCTCATTTGAGCAGGTGGTGAAAGAGTTCAAGCTGACCCCGGATCAATATGTTCGTTCGACCCGGCTGCGTGAGTGGGCTAGGCGTAACAAGAATTCAAAGTATATTCCCGAGGCGCTGCTGGAGGCCTGGGGATTCGAGATCGAGTCGACGCTATAGAGGCAGGGAACAGGGGTTAGGGAACAGGGATCAGAAATGCGGAAGCGCCGCCTTTGAAACGGGCGGCGCTTTTGTTTGGTCCAGCTATTGGGAGGTGGGGATGCAGGAGAGATCGAACGCAACGGTCTTCGCCAACGTCGAGGAGGCGGTCGAAGAGATCCGTGCGGGACGCATGGTGGTCGTCGTGGACGACGAGGACCGCGAGAACGAGGGCGACCTGACGCTGGCGGCCGAGTTCGTTACGCCGGAGGCGATCAACTTTATGGCGCGCTATGGCCGCGGGTTGGTCTGCCTGACGTTGACCGAGGAGCGCGCGGACTATCTGCGGCTGGGTCCGATGACGCACGAGAACACTTCGCGCTTCGGCACTGCGTTTACCGAGACGATCGAGGCGCGCGAGGGTGTGACGACGGGCATCTCCGCAGCCGACCGCGCGCATACGATCCGGGTGGCGATCGACCCCAAGACGACCGCGAACGATCTGGCCCGGCCGGGGCATGTGTTTCCGCTGCGCGCGCGCAAGGGCGGTGTGCTGGTGCGCGCTGGGCAGACCGAGGCCTCGGTCGATCTGGCACGTATGGCGGGGCTGGTCGCGGCCGGCGTGATCTGCGAGATCATGAATGAGGACGGGACCATGGCGCGCGTGCCCGACCTGGTCAAGTTCTGCGGAGAGCATGGCTTGAAGATGCTGACCGTGGCGTCGCTGATCCGCTACCGGCTGCAACATGAGCGGCACATCCATCGGGTAGCCGAGGCTGTTTTACCGACCCGGTATGGCGACTTCCGCATGATTGCTTATGAGAGCGAGGTGGACGGCGCCGAGTCGCATGTGGCGCTGGTGTACGGCAACCGGATCGACAACCAGATGGGAGACGATACGAATGAGCCGGCCGAATCCGACGCAATGCTGGTGCGAGTGCATACGCATTGCCTGGCGGGCGATGTATTTGGAGCGACGTTGTGCGACTGCCACGCGCTGGTAGACAACTCGCTGCGCATGATTGCCGAGGCAGGCGAGGGCGCGCTGATCTATCTGCATAATGGCGCGCGCGGGTTTGGCATCGACCGCAGCGGGGTTCCGGGCGCGGGCGGGATGGCGACGCCGCGGCTGGTGCTGCACCGGGGCGCGAATCGGGAGCAGAAGTCGAAGGACCTGGGCGAGGAACACAACCAGCAGGCGCAACGCATTTTGCGCCAGACGGGTCTCGGCGGGCAGATTCTGTCCGACCTTGGCATCCGTCGCATTCGCCTGCTGACGAACACTCCAACCCATGTGCCCGCGTTGCAGGGCTTCGGCATTGAGATTGTCGAGCAGGTGCGGATTCCACTGGAAACTGGGATTCCAACCGCACGGTGAGATTCAGAGTAAGGTGGGAGCGATGGGCGGGGCAGCGGCCACTTCGCCGCGGTGCGCAGCCGGTTCAGAGTGCGGTCTGAACGACCGGCGAAGATTCGGGGCCTGCGTGGGCCAGCCCAATGTCGAGCAAAGCAGCGAATCCACGCGCTCGCATCTCGTGTTCGAAGGCGGCCTGGCCGGTGTAGCGGATGGTGGGGATTCCAAGCGCCACGGCGGCGGAGGCATTCTCTTCGCGGTCGTCGATGAAGAGGATGTGAGCGGGCGCGGAGCCCAGGGCTTCGGCCGCCTTAAGGTAGATCGCGGGTTCGGGCTTGGCCATGAATACGGCGTGTGACCAGATGGAGCTATCGAAGTTGGCGAGCCAGGGCAGCCTGGCCACGACGCCTTCGGCGATGCAGTCGCCAATGTTTGAAAGGATGCCGGTGCGGATGCCCGCGCGCTGCAATCGGCCGGCCCACTCGACCATGGGTGGGTTGAGGGTGGTCCAGAGGTCGATGTCGGCGGCCAGTAGCGCGACCAACTGCTCATCATCGAGCGCGATGCCGGCGTGGGCGGCGACGGCGTGCCAGTAGGCCGGCCCGGTGAGCGTGCCGCGGTCGTAGTCATGGCGGAAGGCCCAGTAGGCGGCGTGCAGGCGATCTTCGTCGAGGCCGGTGATGGAGCGCAAACGCGCCCAGGCGGCAGGGTCGGGAGGGCCCGAGAGCACCATGCCATAGTCGAACAGCACAGCGTCGATGCGTGGGGCGGGGTTCTCCGGAGCAGTTGGGGAGGGGGCTGGGGATGGATTGGGCATCTGCTTTGATTGTAGGCGATACCCTTGAAGAGGCGGCTACAGCCCAGCCGCAAAGGTTGAAGGAACCCGAGGCGATTGGAGATGTGGACTCCGGAGTTGCGGAGCTGGCTGGATGAGAGTGCGCGCGCGGCAGGCTTCGATGCCGTCGGCGTTGCGGAGGTGCGCGGGCTGGACGATCCGGCCGTCGCGGTGGAGTCGGCGCGGTACACCGGTTGGGTGGAAGCTGGGCACGCGGGCGAGATGGAGTACCTGAAGCGGCGGGATGAGGGTGGGACGCTGGTACGCAGCTCGCTGCGGGTTGCGGTGCCGTGGGCAAGGTCGGTGGTGGTTTGCGCGCTGAACTACAACGCGGACGCGCCCAGGTCGATCGATCCCGCGCCGCTGGGAGCTGGGTGGATTGCGCGCTATGCCTGGAGCGGACGGAGACAGGAGAATGGAGCCTGCATTCCAACGGATTACCACGATGAGTTGGTCGGTCGGCTGCACCGGATCGAGGCAGGGCTGCTGGCGCAGAGCGCGTGCTCCACCCGCTGCTACGTGGATACCGGGCCGTTGGTCGAGCGCAGCGTGGCCGCGCAGGCCGGCGTGGGTTGGATCGGCAAGAATACCTGCGTCATCAACCAGCAGCTAGGCTCGTGGCTGCTCCTGGGAGTCATCGTTACGTCGCTAGGAGTCGAGCAGGGGATTGCCGGACTGCCCGCGACTGACCGATGTGGGAGCTGCACCCGCTGCATCGATGCATGCCCAACGGACGCGCTGCTTGGGTCGAAGCAGCCTGAGGCACCGCGGCAGATGGACGCATCCCGCTGCATCGCCTACCTAACCATCGAGAAGAAAGGTGCGATCGATGAGAACCTGCGCGAGGAGATGGGCCGCCAGGTCTTCGGCTGCGACATCTGCCAGGATGTCTGCCCATGGAACCGCAAGGCTCCCGTTGGCAATCACGAAGGCATGACGGCGCGGCCTGAATTGGTGAATCCGGCGCTGGATTGGCTGGCGGCGATGGATGCGCGCGAGTTCAAGCAGCGCTTCAAAGGCTCGCCGCTGGAACGCACCGGACGCAAGCGGCTGCTGCGCAACACCGCGATCGCCATGGGCAACAGCGGGGAAGAGCGATTTCTTGCACAGCTTGAGGCGTGGCGGGCAGGCGAGGACGCAGTGCTTGGCGAGGCGGCGGCGTGGGCGATGGCGCGAATCTTGTCGCGATCCTCCACCCCTTGAGAAGATAGTTGCCGCAGCGAAGCTTCAGATTGCGTTCTAGCGTCTGCTAGCCTAGGGATGGAATAGCGGTTTTGCGATCGATTCGGGGTTGGAGCCCGAAGCGCGATCTGATCTGACCTGGCCTGCCGCCCCCCTTTCGAACCCAGCCTGGGAGCACTCATCAGCACGATGTCCATCAGCAAGTCCACGGAATCTACGGAAGATATCCTCGATGTCACGGCGGCGGTCCCCATCGCGGAGGTGCGTCCGGTGGTCCGCGCCGATGGACTCTGGCCACAGATCACAGCGCTGGCCAAGTACATGGTCCGCACCGAGGTCCACACCTACGCGTTCTCGGTCGCGGCCAATGTTATCCTCTCGCTCTTTCCCTTCATCGTGATGATGCTGACGATCTCGCGCCAGGTCTTTCATTCGCACACCATGGAGCAGGTGGTTGGCGAGATGATGGGAAACTTCCTGCCCACCTCGCAGGACTTCATCATGCGCAACATGCAGTTGCTGGCGCACCCGCACAAGGGCACGCAGGTCTTCTCCATCGTGATGCTTCTGGTCAGCTCCACTGGCGTCTTTCTGCCGCTTGAGGTTGCGTTGAATAAGGTGTGGGGCGTGCGCGAGAACCGCTCGTATATCCACAACCAGATCGTCTCGCTCGGCCTCGCCTTCGCGGTTGGCACGCTGGCGATGACCTCGGTGGCGCTCACCGCCGGTCAGGAGGTAATCCTCACCTGGATCTTCTTTGGCCATATCGACAACATCGTCTTCAAGTTCCTCAATGGCGGAACATTGCAGATTCTCGCGGTGATCGTAAGCATTCTGATCTTCTTCCTGATCTATTGGGTGCTGCCCAACCGCAAGGTCCCGGCGCGCGCGGTGCTGCCGACGGCAATCGTCATCGGCGTGCTGTGGGAGGGGGCGAAATATCTCTACATTCTCGCCCTTCCGCACCTCGACTTTCCGTCTGTCTACGGGCCTTTTTACGTCTCGGTGGGGTTGATGATGTGGGCGTTTCTCTCCGGACTTCTGCTGTTGGCGGGGGCCCATTTTTCCGCGACGCGCTATGCTCTTTCCGTAGCCCGGCAGGAAGAACGCGCGCGGCAGGCGGGGCAGGCAACAGAGGATGGGCAAGAGGGTGGGGCCAATGCAGAGCAGGCTTGAATCCGGTGGGCGGCAGCGCAGGCCGCGGAGGAGGATGAGGCCTCCGACCGGCGTGGCCGGTGCGGTCTTCTGGCTCGCGCTGGGGTTCGCGCTGCTCTGGCTGCTGCGCCATTTCACGGGCACCGGTGAACCGCTGCTGGGATGGATACAGCTTTGCGCCGGGCTGGCGCTGATCGTCCTGGCGGTTGTGTTGGGGTGGCGTCTGGTGCAAAGACGTTTTCTGTGGAGCTTGCGCAACCAGCTGATTCTGACCTATCTGCTGGTTGGCCTCGCGCCGGTGGTGCTGGTCGCGACCCTGGTGACCATCTCGTCGTACGTCGCGGCCGGTCAGTTCTCCATCCACCTGGCGGACAGCCGCATGCGTGAAGAACTGGACGAGATGGGCCAGAACAGCGCCCAACGCGCCGAACGCATGGGACGGATGATGCGCGCGCGGGAAGAGGGCTTGATGGGACCGCCGCCGGAGCGGCGGCCTCCGTCGCGGGGGAGAGCGGCCGGGACCCAGGGCAGGATCCAACGCGAGGCCCCGAGCCCAGCGCCCGCCGCCAGCGAAACAACCGTGACGGACGCCGACACAGAGATTGCAGAGGCCACGACGACCACTGAGGTGCTGCCCGACCCGTTGCGCGCGCGCCTGCACCCGCACACGTCGATCTACCTGAATGGGGCACCGCTGCCGACCCTGCCGGGATTGCCTGGAGGTCTCGCGCCGCAAGCCGCTGCCGTGCGAACTCCGCTTGGCCTGCCGCCGTGGGCCGCCGATCTGCATGGCAAGGAGTTCCGCGGCCTGGTACTTGACGGCGAAGACCTCTATCTAGTCGCCATCGACCAGCGCCGCGTCGAGGGCGGCGGCGGCCTGGTGAGCGTCGTCACCAGCCTGCCGGTCGACGGTGCGCTGCTGGATGTGGTTGCCAAAGGGCTGGGCCGCGTGGACCTCACGGGGGTGCAGAGCAGCGTTTCCAGCGTGGCGCGCGCGAATGCGCAACAGACCGCGAGCGTGCGGGAGACGGCCGATGGGCGCATCTTCGGCAAAGATTTGAACGGAAACTCCGCATTTGGCGGAGCCGAGCCGATTGCCATCAGCATCTGCGACTTCCGCGTCTACTTTCTCTCCACCCTGGACACTACCGACTGGGATACCGGCGATCCACCCAAGGTGCCGGCAACCATCGAGGTCCACTCGCGGCCATCGCTGCTCTACCGCCAACTGTTCGGCAGTTCGCTGCGCGGCGTCGTCACCAGCTACATCCGCTATGGGCTGGTGGGTTTATGCATCGTCTTTGCGCTGATCTGGGCGCTCGCGCTATGGATGGCCTGGCGGCTGAGCCGTACCATTACCGCGTCCGTCGAAGCGCTCTATGCAGCCACTCAACGGGTGGATCATGGCGACTTTGTGCATCGCATCGCGGCGCGGGTTGGCCAGAAGGACCAACTGGGAGAGCTCGCTCTCTCGTTCAATCGAATGACCGGGTCGCTGGAGCGGTTGCTGATCGAGCAGCAGGAAAAGGAACGTCTGCAGAGTGAATTGGCCATCGCGCAGGAGGTGCAGGCCAACCTCTTTCCGCACGGTGTGCGCGACCTGCCCACGCTGCAACTGCATGGTATCTGCCGTCCTGCGCGTTCGGTCTCCGGCGACTACTATGACTTTCTCGTCTTCCATCATCCTGACCATCCGGATGGCACTCCCGGCGGCGAGTCCGGCGTAGGCATCGCGCTGGGGGACATCAGTGGCAAAGGCATCTCCGCGGCACTGCTGATGGCGACGCTGCACTCCGCAGTACGCGCCTACCTGCTGGCCAGCGAGGACCTGGTCTACAGCGAGAGCCCGAGAGCGGCGCTCACGGTGAGCCGCGAAGGACTGGCGGGAGATGGCGGCAAGTTGTTCGAGTCGCCGGGGCGCATCCTCTCCATGCTCAATCGGCATCTCTACCGCAGCACCCAGCCGGAGAAGTACGCCACGCTGTTTCTCGCCCACTATGAGGTGGCGACCGCGCGGCTGATCTACTCGAACGCCGGGCATCTGCCGCCGTTGGTGCTGGGACGTGACGGCAAAATCCGCCGGCTCGACTGTGGAGGCACGGTGGTCGGTCTGATGGACGGCGTGCGCTACGAGGAGGACGGCTTCCAGATGCGGCCGGGCGACATTCTGGTGGCCTACTCCGATGGCATTACCGAGCCAGAGAACGACTTTGGTGAGTTTGGCGAGGTACGCCTGATGGAGGTAGTCGCGCGCTACCGCGACCAGCCGTTGGAGGTTATCTCCAATCAGGTGATGCTGGCGCTGGATGCGTGGATTGGCGCCGAAGAGCAGCCCGACGACATTACGCTGGTGCTGGCGCGGCAGGTCTGAGCGGCTGCTGCCTCTGCACAGGTTGCAAGACGGCGCTTGAGGGACCCTATTTGCGTCGAATCCTGCGCGCACTGCGAGAGCCGCGCCTGTTGGCGGGAGTATCAATGGCACAAAGGTGGGATTCCGGGGCTTAAAGTTCCTTCGTTATCATGCCGAGAGAGATTACAGGGCCCTTTGTGAGACATTCTGAGTCATTGCCGGAGACTGGTATTGCACGGTTCCGGCGCGACGAGCGCGGCCAAGCGACGGCGCTGTTCGGCCTTTTCATGGGGGTCCTTGCGGTTGCCTTTATCGCGTTTGCGCTGGACGTGGGGTCCCTGTTCCGCGAGAAGAGGATGGCGCAGGCAGCGGCCGATGCGGCTGCGGTTGCAGCGGCCGAAGAAGTGTCGGCGGGCGCGTCGTCGAATGAGCAAGCTGCCGCCAATGCAATCGCCAAGATGAACGGCTTCGACACGACCCTCGCGACGAATCCTGCCACGGTAACGCTCACCACTGTATCGTCTCCGTCGTTTGGAAGTGCGATTCAAGCGACCGTCTCCAAACCCATCCCGGCTCTATTCATGGGTGTGTTCTCCAGCAAAATGGCTACCATGACGGTTTCAGCGACGGCGCTGGCTGGGGGCGGACAAACCAGTCAGACGTGTGTGTGCCTGGAAGGATCCTCCGGCGAAACGCTGAACCTCAGCAATAATGCCAAGCTTACGGCGTCGGGATGCGGGATTGTGAACAACTCGAGCAGCTCCAACGCGATTGGAGTGGTTGGAGGTTCGACGCTCACGGCTACCACTCTGGGCACGGTCTCGTCGGACTGGGACAACTCGGGCAACATCAACAACGGAGGAAGCATCGCTTCGTCCACGAAGATCGTGCAGGGAATTGCCAGTACTTGCACCGCTCCAACCCTATCGACCGTGCCGAGCGCCACCGGTTGTGTCGCGGACCCGGGTGGAAGCTACGGCACGTTTACCTGGGGGCCCTCGAGCGCGAGCAGCAGCGTGTGCTACAACGGGCTGACCGTAGGCGCTAATGGCTCGACGGTGACTCTCAACCCCGGCACCTACGTCATCAACAACGGGGAGTTGCATTTTGAGAGCGGATCCGGCGGGCACTCCAATCTGGGTGGGAATGGCGTCTTTTTCTACCTGACCGGGACATCCAGCCTCGTCATCGACAATGGTGCCAGTGTCAATCTGGTTGCGGGTGGCGCGAACGAGTCCGGAGGGGGCACGGCCCCGACGGTTGGATCGTACAACGGCATTGTGGTCTATCAGGCGTCCAGCGACACGAACGGCTTGTCGATCCAAGGCGGCTCATCGACCTTCATCAACGGAGCATTGTTGGCGCCGTCGGCTACGATCACGTTGGGAAACGGTAGCGGAGCGACGGTCGAAGGCGGAATCGCAGCGAGCTCGCTGGTGATGAACGGTGGCGGGACCCTGAATGCAACCGCCGATGTGAGCGAGGGTGGCTTGACGGTGGGCACTCCGAAGCTGGTGCAGTGATGAGTTGGCCCAGATTGTCCAGCCTGATGCCGCGGTGGTCTCGCCGGTGGGCGAATTGCGGTGATTTGCGGGGCGATAGCGGAAATGCCCTGGTCGAAGTGGCGCTGACGATCTCGCTTCTTGGCATTCCTCTGATGGCAGGCACTGCGCAGATGGGGCTGGTCGTCTATTACTCCATCGAGGTCGCCGATGCGGCAAAGGCCGGAGCAACCTATGGGATGCAAAGCTTGACCTATGCGTCGGACACAGCGGGAATGACCTTAGCCGCGCAAGCCGAAGCGTCCGATCTTGGCAGTTCCCTCTCGGCGACGCCGAGTTCCTTCTATGCCTGCTCGCTTGCGATCAACGGCACGCAGTACACCGGAACCAATGCACAATCGAACGCCACGACCGCGTGCACGGGAGGAACCAACCACGCGTTGGAATTTGCGAAGGTGACGACCAGTGCGACGGTGGCTCCTCTCATACACTGTCCTGGACTGCCAAAGACATTTGCTCTGAACGGCGTGTCGGTGATGGAGGTAGAGCAATAGGGTGTCGGCCAAGAATCCATTTCGGAGCCTGGGTGGAAGCGAGGGCGGGAGTTCGCTGCTTGAGATGGCCGTTGCCCTACCGACTCTCTTTGCTTTCATGTTTTGCTTCATGGAGATGTGTTTGGCGTTCTATTCGTTCGACATGATCTCCGAGGCCGCCCGGGAGGGCGCTCGCTATGGGATGGTCCACGGCGCGAGTTGTCCAAACTCGTCCAACCCAACCTGCGAGGCGACGGCGACCCAGGTCAACACGTATGTTTCCGGGCTTGGCTGGCCCAATCTTGCAGGCGGCACGATAGCGCCCAGTACGACCTATCCGGATGGCGACGAGGCCGTGGGACATCGGGTGCGGGTGCAGGTGACCTACACCTACAAGATCACGATGCCGTTCGTACCGAGGAAGTCGATCTCCATGTCCAGTACATCGCTGATGAGGATCATCCAGTAGCCAACGGTCTGACTCCGCCCCCGGAGGCGATGGGCGCTGGCCCCAGTAACTAACAGATTAATCACACAATGGTGGGATTCTGGGGCTTAAATCCTTTCGTTACCATACCGGTAGAGGTCAGAGGGTTCTGCCTTGATGAAGCTTACTGACGCGTGTAACGCAATCCCGTCCAGAGGCAAACGAAAGCGTGTCTGGCCATGGGGCGGCGAAGATGGCTCGTCGATGGTCGAGTTCGCCTTGTGCCTGCCGCCGTTGATGCTGCTGATGACGGGGATATTCTCCTTCGGAATTGCGACCGCCAACTACGGAACGCTGACCAATGCGACCAGCATTGCCGCCATGCAGCTAGCTATCAGCCGGGGCCAGATTTCGGACCCCTGCGCCGTGGGCTCTTCGGCGGTGTACGCGGCAGCGCCCTATCTGAAGCCAGCCAATCTCTCGTTTACGTTTGTGCTCCACGGCACTACTTATACCGGAACCACCTGCACCTCAGGAGCGGCGAACCTGGTGCAGGGGCAAGGCGCCCAGGTGACCGTCACCTATCCTTGCAGCCTGGTCGCCTACAAGATGCTCAACAACTTTCCTACCTGTCTGCTTACCGCAAAGACGTCGGAGCTTGTCCAATGAAACTGAGATCCTTTATCCGCAGGCTGCTCAAGGATGAACGTGGGCAGATGCTTCCCATGATGGCGCTCTTGCTGGTTGGAATGGCTGGGACCGCCGCGATGTCCATCGATCTTGGCCGTGCTTTCGTCAGTTATCGCACGCTGCAGGCTTCCACCAATGCGGCGGCGCTGGCCGGAGCGCAGAGCCTTCCCAACTCCACGGCGGCGACTGCCGCGGCAACCTACAGCGCCGGAACCGGGGACTTGAATGCC
>Ga0182013_10006367_pt1 | contig 13415 bp, 6 predicted proteins | sample 612S2MmetaG_FD_120487 | JGI IMG/M metagenome (GOLD analysis project Ga0182013, IMG submission 120487) | Permafrost microbial communities from Stordalen Mire, Sweden - 612S2M metaG | ecosystem: Environmental > Terrestrial > Soil > Wetlands > Permafrost | place: Sweden: Stordalen | collected... | reverse complement strand
AGATCTTACGGGCGATGGCAAGCTCGACCTGGCGGTGAGCGATCAAGGTTCCAGGGCAGTCAGGATCCTGGCGGGCAATGGCGACGGGACTTTTCAGTCCGCGGTGACCTATTCGACGGTGGCCGTTCCGTACCAGTTGCAAGTTGCCGACCTGAACGGGGACGGCACTCCGGACCTTCTGATCGGGGCGGATACCTCAGCGTTGCTTTTGTTCAATGGCGCGAACGCCAGTCTGCATGCGACGCTGCGCGCGGCCAGCGGTTTTTCGGCGGGCGAAGTGGGAGCCCGCTACATTCTCGAGATCACGAATGGCGGAAGTTATCCCACCGCAGGCGCGGTGAATGTGGCCTTCGGGCTGGCGGGAAGCCTGACGGCGACGGCGATGACCGGTCTGGGCTGGACGTGCACGCCTGCCAGTTTGCAGTGCTCGCGGTCCGATGCGTTGGCGGTGGGCGGAACGTTTCCGGCGCTCTCAGTCTGGGTGAATGTTGCCGCCGATGCGCCGGCGACCATCACCAGCGCCGCGACCTTGAGGGGCGGCAACGGATCGATTCCGGCGAGCACCACGGCCTCTCTTTCGCTGCCACTATTGCCGTCTCCGGCCGTGACTCTTTCGAGCTCGCCCAATCCGAGCGCTCTTGGACAGGCGGTTACTCTCTCGGCGACGATTTCCGCCGGCACCGGCTCGGTCACTTTCTATGACGGCGCCACGGTGCTGGATACGATTCCGCTGAATGGAGTCCAGGCGAAATTGACCACAATTCAGTTGGCGGTCGGCAAACGGACCCTGACGGCTCGCTACGACGGTGACGTGGCTCATGCCCCGGCAACGTCCGCGGCAGTGGTCCAGACGGTGATCTCGCTGGCGACCGGTGGCTTCACAACATCGACTCTCCCGGTGGGCATGACTCCTTACTTCGTGACCGCCGCGGATTTGAACGGCGACGGTATCGAAGACGTGATTCTCACCGCCGCGCCGAGCAACGTGGCGGTGTTCCTGGGCGTGGGGAACGGAACTTTTCAGAACCGGACTACGGTCAGCCTCAGCAACTACCCGAACTCTTTGGCGGTGGGCGATTTCAACGGCGACGGCAAGCCGGATATCGCGGTGGCGATGAATAATGCCGGCATGCTGGCGGTGCTGCTTGGGAACGGCGACGGCACTCTCCAGGCGCTCACGTATATTACCATCGGAACGGCGATTGCGGGGCTGGCAGTGGCAGACTTCGATGGGGACGGCAAGGCGGACCTGGTGGTCTCACTTTGGAATCCCGGAGCCATCGCGGTGCTGTTAGGTAACGGCGACGGAACTTTTCAAGCTCCGCTGGTGTCGAGCGTCGGCCATCCGTACTCTGGGCGAATCGTGGTGGGCGACTTCAACGGGGACCGAAAGCCGGACGTGGCGGTGGCCTCGCAAGATACCGGCCAGGTGGTGGTGCTGCTGGGCAATGGTGACGGAACATTCCAGGCGCCGGCCAACAATGCGGTGTTCGCTCCCGACTCGCTGACGGTCGCAGATTTGAATGGCGACGGCAAACTCGACCTGGTGGTGGGCGGCGAGAGTCCCAGCGTGTACGTGCTGCTCGGCAATGGAGACGGCTCCTTCCAGCCGGCGGTAAGCTACAGCGCCGGGGGATACAACTCGGCGGTTGCCATCGGCGATTTCAACGGAGATGGCAAGCTGGACGTCGCCGTTGCCAGCAGCGTATGGAACTACGTTGCGATCCTGCTGGGAAATGGCGACGGTACACTGCGGGCCGCGGCCACATTGCCCACGGGGCTCAATCCTCAATCCCTTGCGGTGGGGGACTTCAACGGCGACGGCGCTTCCGATATCGTGGTGGCCGATGGCGGAGTGCCGGATCTTACCGTGATGCTGGGGACGGCGGGCTCGGGCTTGCAGATTCGATCGAGCCACCAGGGCAACTTTACCGCCGGGCAGACGGGCGTCTACACCATCGTGGTCGCCAACATTTCGCTGAGTCCTGCTTCGGGGACACTTACGGTGGTGGATTCGCTGCCGGCCGGACTCACGGCGACGGCAATCGGCGGGACCGGATGGACGTGCGCGTTGGCAACGGCGACGTGCTCTCGCTCGGGCGGGCTCGCCACCGGCGCCAGTTTCCCGGCGATTGTGGTGAACGTGGCAGTGGCAGGCGGCCTGGGAATTTCGAACCTGGTGAACCAGGCGACGCTGACCGCCGGCGCGGTGCAAATCGATTCCGACGATGTCACGCATATCGTGCTGCCGAGCGGGATCAGTCTGCAAACGTCGGGAAGCCCGTCGGCGTATGGCGGCCAGGTGACGCTCACGGCAACGATCTCGGGGGGAACGGGCAAGGTGTTGTTCTTCGATAGCGCCACGGTGCTGGGCACGGCGACGGTGAGCGCCGGCCAGGCGGTGTTGATGACGCGCCTGCTTCCCACGGGCAAGCGCACGCTGCGCGCCACGTATACCGGGGATTCCAGCTACGGCCCGTCTACTTCCCCGCCGGTGACGCAGGTGGTGGCGTCGATAACGGCCGGGCCGCTGAACTCCGCAGGCACGTACGCGACCGGCAAGCAGCCGTGCTGTCTGGTGAGCGCCGATTTCAATCATGACGGCCGCACGGACCTGGCGGTACTGAGCCCCTCCGCCGCGAGCGTGCGGGTGTTTCTGGGCAACGGCGACGGTACATTTCAGCCGGGGGTGGATTACGCCATGGGCATTTTTCCGGTAGCGTTGGCCGCCGGCGATTTGAACGGCGACGGAAACACCGATCTGACCGCGGCCGATCAGGGCGGCAACAGCGCGGTGGTGCTGCTGGGTAATGGCGATGGCACCTTCCAGCAGCCAGCCGCCTACCCGATTTGCAAAGCTACGGAGTGCGACCCGCTGTCCATCGCGGTGGCCGATGTCAACGGCGACGGCGTGCCGGACCTGACGCTGCTCGACAACCAGACGTACGGTCTTACGGTCCTGCTGGGCAATGGCGACGGGACCTTCCAACCCTCGCTGGACGTGCCACTGCAATATCAATGGGGGTTCGGCACGATGGCGGACTTGAACGGGGACGGTATACCGGACCTGGTGACGGTAGGCCCAGGGCCCGATCTTTATATTCTGCTGGGCAACGGGGACGGAACATTCCGCTCTCCGCGGACCTACGTGTTGCCTTATCCGCCACCTGTTTCCGCCGCGGCGGGCGATCTGAACGGCGACGGCGTGCTCGATCTGGTGGTCTCCAACAATACCAAGTCCTTCTCGATTCTGATCGGCAACGGCGACGGGACTTTTCAGATCGCGGCGCCGGCTACCGCGTTGGGCCATGCCGTGAGCGCGGCGTTGGGCGATTTGAATGGGGACGGCAATCTGGATGTAGTGACCGAAGACAACGGTGGCAATTCAATCTACGCCTTGTTGGGAAACGGGGATGGTTCACTGCCGCCGCCGGTTCCTTACCCGGTGGGCTTCGAGCCCCTCATGATCGCGCTGGGCGACTTCAACGGAGACGGCCGCATGGATGCGGCGGTGCTCAACTACTACGACGACACGGTGAGTATACTGCTGGCGAACCCGCCGTCGCTCACTCCGCCCAGCCTGAGCATCACCAAACAGCATCTCGGCGGCTTTACGTTCGGGCAGTCGAACGCCCAATATACGGTCACGGTGAGCAACGCCTCCGGGGCGGGTCCGACCAGCGGGACGGTGATGGTGGCTGACAACGTTCCATCGGGCCTGTACGGCCTCGACATGCACGGCGCAGGCTGGAGCTGTCCCGGATTGTACAACACATGTACGCGCAGCGGCGTCCTGGGGCCCGGTCAGAGCTATCCGCCGCTGAACGTGACGGCGGTGGTCTCGTCCACGGCTTCGTCACCGCTCACCAATCAGGTGACAGTGAGCGGCGGGGGATCGGCGTCGGCGAGCGCACAGGATCCGGCGACGATTACCGAGTTCAGCGCGTGCGACCTGAACCAGGACGGCCAGACCAACGTAACGGATATCCAGATGAGCATCAACTGGGCCCTCGGCATGCAAGCCGGTCACGATCTGAACTATGACGGAGTAGTCAACGTGGTCGACATCCAGATTGTGATCGCGGCAGTGTTGGGCCCGGGATGCGGGGCCAGTTAGCGGGCCGGAAACACGCGCCCGGACGATTGAGCTTTTTTCGCGCGGGCGTGATTTTGCCCCTTGCGGTGAAGTCGCCATTACTCATCGGCCCGAGGCTGCCTTGCGGCGGCCGGTCTCTTCTTTTCATCGCTAATGTCCATTGAATGGACACAGCGGCTCGCCTGTAGAACAGCCCCATGATTCGGTTATGTGAAACCGCGCCGGGCGCTGAGGTGCGGAAGGAATTGAGTTCTGGGACAAAAACGGCGTTATCGGAGAAGTGAATTCTGGCAGCGCCGGGGAACCACTGCTCGTCAAAACGCATCCGGGCTAAAACCAGGCATGCCTTAGCGTGCTTTATATTCCGCTTCGTGAGGCGACCCCTCCAAGGCCGGAGCTTTATCTGTCATTCCAAAAGGCGACGCCCAAAAACCAAAAGGCCGCTCACCGAAATGAGCGGCCTTCTGCGAATTTTCCCGCGACTCGCCCGGGTAGCAACTGCATCCGGCGCACCAGCCGCAGGCTTTTCGATTCATGATCCCGCAGGAACCATGCAACCTTAGAGGTCTCAACGATAGCCCAACCATAATTCTATGTCTACCCCTCCCGTCCACCGAAGGCTCCGAAAGCCTCGGGCCAAGGCCCCTTACGGTCAGTCCTGTGCACCGTGAAAGATGCGAGAGATTTCAACTGCCTGTTCCGTCACCCGATAGACCACAATGTAGGGCAGGGGGGGAGAACAACAGCTCGCGGCGTCCGGTCATGCGACTGCTGGCCCGGCCGAGGTGCGGAAAATCCTTCAACCTGGCACAACCGTCAGAGATGGTCCGCGCCACGCGGCGGGCCGCTTCCGGGTTGTCGCGTTCGATGCGTTCGCAAATGTGCTCGAGGTCTTCCGCCGCAATCCCCGACCAGCGGACTTGCATCAAGGTTGCAGAAAGCGCCGGAGACGCTGGCCGACTTCCTCATGGGTGAGGCACTCGCCACGATGCAGAGCGTCCTCGCCGCGTTTCACGGCCTCAATGAAGCGGTCTTCTTCCTCGAAATAGCTGGTCAACACATCCTGCACCAAGTCATTGGGATTCCGGCCTTGCCTCGCGGCAGAGTGCGTTAGCTTCGCTGCCAGTTCCCCGCTGACATGGACTTCCATTTCGTACGCTCCTTCCCTAAGAATACGTTGTTTGCGCTACCGCGTACCAGAACGTTGGACGTGCGCAATCGCTCCCTAACGGTCGCGGCTCCGTCAAATGCGCATGCCGAGCCGCGCGCGGGAGCAAGCGGTTGGGTCTGAATGCACAGGATATTTCTTCGCGGCTCCTTAGAGGCCGCGCTCGCCGTATATGGAGTCGCGGCCGATCGCTTCATCGGGGTGCATCGGCGTGGTCGACAAGCCATACTTCGGCCCCGCCCCTGTTGTATACTCAACCCCAGAGTCCGGCCGGGGGCCGCGCGACTCCGAACGTTAATGTCATTCACACTTAAATCCCTGGCGCTCCTGGCGATAGCCGTCTCGCCCTGCGCCTTTTCCCAAGCCGGACTGGTGGGCCTGGAGTCCGCCGACGGCAAGATCCGTTTTGAGGCAGTCGAGGAACTGCAGATCGAGGGCAGCCACCGCGTCCGCCTGATGCCCGTATCAACCCAGCACGTCACTCCCGACGAGGCTAAACGCTTTCCCCGCGAGGAACTCGCCCAGGCCGGCACCATCCGCGCCGACGCCAACCACCGCATCGTGCGCCTGGACGAAACCGGCAAGCCCTCCGATGTCGTCCTGCCGGATAACTTCGCCCCCAAGACCCCTGTGGACGGGGCCACCGCACAAGGCCGGCTCACCATCCAGGCGTTCCAGTCCAGGAAGGCCAAAACCGGGGAAATCATCCCGCCGGAGCAGTTTTTCGTATTCATCGCCGGCGCCGAGGCCGAACGCCTGGCGCTGGCATTCGTGAATCGCAGCTCCGCTTTTCTCGACCTGGACGAACAATTGGCGGCCATGGAAGGCTTCGCGGCATCCTTCCCGAATTCCGCGGTGAAAGACGAATTCCGCTCCCAATTGCAGGACCGCATCGCCGGCGGCCTGGCCGCGTTCGAAAACCGCGGCGCCTACTCCGATTTGTTGCTCCTCCGCCGCTATGCCGAACTGTCGCAACGCTCCTTTGCCGGCGACACGGCACTCGGCCAATTGTCCACCGCGGTGTTCAACCGCATCGATACCGTGGACTCTACACGGCTGGCGTTGCACTCCCTGGCCGCCAGCGGCGAATGGGACCTCCTGCTCGACGCGTATCTGCCATTCGAGCGGTACCAATGGTCGTTTCCCGATATGATGGCCCTGCGCCAGACAGCGCTGGAAGAAAGCGCCCGCCTGCATGCCCATCGGGGAAGCCTGCTGGCGGAACGCCAACGGCATGCCGACGCCTTCCGGGAGTTGACCCTGGCCACCCGCCGCGACCCCGACAATCGCGAGACCGCCAAACTCCTGGAAGCCGCCCGCGTAGTGGACTCGCTGGCCGAAGCGAACAGCGCCAAACGGCGCGTCCTGCCCGCCGGATCGCCGCAGGATCTGCGTTTCAAACGCAGTTTGCACGACGCCGAACGGGCCATCCAGGACCAGGATTACGCCAAGGCCGACACGTCCCTCCAGCAAGCCCAGGCGGAAAACAAGGACGCCCCCGAAATCCTGGTGGTGCAGGCCAAACTGCTGGCCGTCCGCGACCGCGACGCCGAGGCCTTGCCCCTGCTGGACCTCTACGACCGCGAGGTGGCCGACCCCGCCGCGCGCGAGTTGGGAAACGCCGCGCGCAACGACATCCTCTACGGCCTGGAGAAGAAACGCGCCGCCCTCAAACAGCAGCTCCGGACGCTGCAGCACGATGGCGATTACTCCAAACTGCGTACCGCCGCCGCGCAGGCGCTGGCGCTCGATCCGGATGACGACGATTTCCTCTATTACAGTGGTACCGTCGCCGCGGTTTTCCGCGATTTGGCCGTCGCCCAAGAGCGTCTGGACCGCTACCTGGCGCGGTCCAATTCACTGCGCGGGGACCCGCAGGCCCGTGACCGCGCCAGCCGCATTCGCGCCCTGCTCAGCTCGCTCCCGTCCCTTCAACTTGCAGGCACGCCCAACTGGTTCTCGGGCAGACTCCTGGCGGACGGCATCTACTACTGTCCGCTGAGCGGCGCATTTCAATTGCCCATCGACGGCATCGCCGGCTACAAGTTGAAGATGAGCTTTCAGTGGGACGGCAGCCGCCTTACCGCCATTACCACCGCCTTCGACGACGAGAAGGGCTCGCAGAATTACCACGCGTTGGGCGGTCCGGGCGAGTCGCAAGGCAATTTCTTCTTCGGCTACCTGGCTTCCGAGGCGCAGGTGCAGGTGGTCTCCACGCGCAAGCTGGATGGTCCGGCCGCGGCGCCGGAACTGCGCGTGGCGCATGAAGCGCCCAATCCGCCGCACCTGGTGGACGAACACGGGCTGCCGCGCATCCTGCTGCAGGAGTCCCCGCAGTTCAACGCCGCCGCCCTCAGCGTATTGGAAGGCCCTCTCGCCACCGGCATCGCCGGCAATTCGTTTTTTAATCCGTTCATTTGGGACGGTCTGCACTATTTCAGCCTGACCTACGATACCGAAGGCCGGTTGAGTAGCGCCCGGGAATGGAACGCCGACAACCTGGTGCGCTTTACCTGGTCGGGCGACCGCCTAACCGGGATCAGCGCTTTCCGTAAGGATTCGGCCACTCCCTACTACCAAAGGACTATAAGCTATTCTGGAACCATGATCATTGGTGAGTCCTATACCGAAGCGACTAAGGCTGGCCAGATCAAATACGTGTATTCTGGAAAGGTCCTGCAACAGGTGAAGGTTGAAGATGGCGGCGTGCACGATGGAAAAACCTGGACCGTACGGATGCGCTAGCCGCGGCATTCTATGGCTGACACGATAACCCGGATCGGGCGATACGAGATCTCCCGCCAACTGGTCGATACGGCACTGGCATCGGTCTACGACGCGTTCGACCCGGTGGAGCGGAAGCCCGTGGCCATTCGTGTTCCGCGGGCCACGCACCACGGCACCGGGGAGCTCTCTCTGGGACTCCGGCATCCCGGATTGATGACCGTTCTGAGTTACGAGCAGAGCCACGGCGAGAGCTTCGCGGTGCTGGAACCGTTTCAGGGAACGCCCCTCGACAGCCACATCCAGGACCGGAAAATGGAGCCCGCGGAAGTGCTGGGACTGCTTCGGCAACTCGCCAGTGTGCTCGATTACGCCCACGCCCATGGCTCCATCCACGGCAGCCTGCATCCCTCCAGTATCCTGTTGAACGACCGCCATGAGATTAAGGTCCTCGACCTGGGCGCTAGCGAAATCGCCGGCCGCAACGCATCCGCCGAACAACTGCTGCGGGCGGTCCACTTTCTGTCGCCCGAGTGCATCCGCGACCAGCCCATGGACGGACGCAGCGACCAGTTTTCCCTGGCGGTGCTGGCCCATCGCATGCTCACCGGCGAGCTGCCCTTTGCCGGGAAGCCGTTAGGCACCATGTTCCGCATCGCTTATCAGGGGCTGGAGCGGGACGCCATCCGCGAGTTGCCGGCCGCCGCGCAAAGAGTGTTTCAACGGTCGCTGGCCAAGCGTCCGGCGGAACGCTACGCCACTTGCGTCGAGATGGTGGAAACATTGGAAAGCGCGCTCCTCCGCAAGGCTCCGGCGGCCACCCGTCTGGCCGACGCGGCGCAGTTCGTTCCCGCACGCCCTGCGGCTTCCGCGCCCGCGCCGGCAGGCCGCCGGTGGGTCTCGCGCGAGGCCATCAAGTATTTTGGCGTCACCTTCATCGTGTGCGCGCTGATTCTGGCGGGCGTATTCTACCTGCTGCTGCCCAAAGCACCGCCCAGGATCCCCGCGATCCCGATAGCGCCCGTACCGCCGGTGGCCAGCCAGCCCGCCGCGCAAACAGCCGCGCCGCCGGAGCCTTCGGCCGCAGAGGCCGCACCCACGCCCGCACCCAAGAGCCACGCCAAAAAGAAAGCCGAGCCGGAAATGGAATTGAAGCCCGCGGAGCCCAAAATCATCCGGCAGTAACCAAGGAGCAATGGCTATGGACCGAATATTGATCCGTCACCTCAGTGGCGCCAGAGCCGGCCAGGTGGATGAGTTTCCGGCTGCCGAAACCAGCGAAATCCTGGTGGGGCGCGATCCCGACGCCGCGGTCTGCTTCGACCCCAGCCGCGAGGACCTGGTGAGCCGCCAGCACGTGAAAATCGTGCGCGACCCCGAATCCCCCAGCGAGTTCGCGGTGGTCGACCTGCAAAGCCGCAACGGCACCTTTCTGAACCGCCAGCGGGTGTACGCGCCTGCCCGCCTGACGCACAACGATGTCATCCAACTCGGTCCGGCCGGTCCCGAATTCCGTTTCGAGCTGGACCCGCCGCCGCTCAACATTACCCGGCCGCTGGAGACCACCGGCGCCCTGATGTTGGCGCCCGTGCATGCGGATTTCACTCCGCGTCCCATCGGCCGGGCCACCGTGGAACGCATGCTGGGCGACACCTTCACCAAGGTGAAGCACGAGTCGGACAAGGCCGTTTGGGTGGGCGCCGCGGCGCTTACCGCCATCCTGGTGGTGGGCGGCATCACGTACATCTACATGCGGCAGAATGCCGTGGACGCCACCCAACAGGCCCAGCAGAATCAGCAACTCATGCAGCAGATGGGCCGGGACGTCAAGAAGACTCCCGAAATGGCCGAAGCCATGCGTCAGGAGGTGGAGCGGCTCAACGACCAGTTGAAGCTGGCCGACGAGCGCAGCGAGGAACGCCTCCGGCGGTTGTCGCAGCAAGTGACCGAGCAGGAAGCCGTTACCAAGCAGGCGGTCCGGGACTTGGCCAGCCGCCAGCCATCGTCCGCGCTGCCGCCCATCGTACCGCTGCCCGACACTCCGTCCTCCACTCCGGCGACGGCGCCGGCACGCGACCCGAATCAGAAGCTCGACTACGATGCTTCCGTCCGCCAGGGCGTCGACCTGCTGCAGAATGGCGATGCCGCCGGCGCCCTGAGAGTGGCGCAGCAATTGATGCAGAACGAACCCAATCGCTGGGAAGCGTATAGTATCGCCGGCTCGGTGGCCAAGGTGCAAAACAAGCCGTCGCAGGCCAAGATCATGTTCGAAAAGGCGTTGTCGCTGGCGCCCGACGAAGTGAAGACCAGCCTGCAGCAGGCCCTGCAGGAAATTGCGAAGGGCGGCCAATAAACTCCGGCCCCGGCCTCCCGTCATCATGGGAATGTTCCAGCGAGTTCGCGATTGGTTCGACCCCGGCGCACCGGGCTGCCATTCTCCGGCGGTTCCGCGGTCCAACTGGAAGCCGGGAGTGCTCGAAATCCGCGCCTCGGTGGCCACCAACCCCGGCTGCGTCCGCACCGAAAACCAGGACGCGGCGGTTTTCTCCCGCCCCGCCGATGACCGCGCGCTGGCGACTCACGGCGTCATCGCCCTGGTGGCCGACGGCATGGGCGGCTGTAACGGCGGCGAGGTGGCCAGCGGTCTGGCTTGCCAGAAGATACCCAAGACGTACTTCGCCAGCAATGGCCCGGCGCCGGCTGCCCTGCGCGCTTCGCTGGAGGCGGTGAACGCGGAAATCTACCAGGCGGCCCAGGCCCAGCCGGACCTGCGCGGCATGGGCACCACGGCGGTGGCTTTCGCCATCACCAGCAGCCACGGCTGGCTGGCCTACGTGGGAGACAGCCGCCTCTACCTGATTCGCCGCGGCCAGATCTATCGCATGTCGGAAGACCACTCCATGGTTTTCGAAATGGTCCACAAAGGCTTGCTGACCGCCGAGGAAGCGCGCAACCACGCCGACCGCAACGTGCTGTCGCGCGCGCTGGGCAGCCGTCCGCAGGTGGAGGTCTCCTGCTGGGAAGAGCCATTTCCGGTTCAGCCGGGCGACCGTTACCTGCTCTGCTCCGACGGTCTGCACGATCTGGTGACCGACCGGAAAATGCTGGAACTGGCCCACTCCGGGGACTTGGGTACGGCCACGGAGCGCCTGGTGCGCACCGCCAACGAGAATGGCGGCTACGACAACATCTCGGTGATCCTGTTGGAAGCGGTGGACGCGGCGGTGCGGTCAAGGCCGGCCCCCACCAGGGAGTATCGATTGCCATGACGCAGCAGATCGGCCAGTACCGCGTCTTATCGGAATTGGGCGCGGGCGGAATGGGCGTGGTGTATCGCGCCGTGGACCTGCTGCTGGAGCGCGAGGTGGCCATCAAGCGGCTGCGCAGCGAATACGCCGCCAGTCCCAGCGTGATGGAGCGTTTTCGCAAAGAGGCCCGCTTGCAGGCCAAGCTCAACCACCCCAACATCGCCCAACTCTACACCCTGCTGCAGGATGGCGACAGCCTGTGCCTGGTGATGGAGTTCATCGACGGCACGGTGCTGCGGAATTTCATGCCCCTGCCGTGGCAGAGCGCGGTGCCGGTGGTGCTGCAGATTCTGGAGGCGCTCGATTACGCCCACCGCCGCGGCGTTCTGCATCGCGACATCAAGCCCGAGAACATCCTGATCGACCACGAAGGCACCGTCAAAGTGATGGATTTCGGCATCGCCCATGCCTTGGGAGCGGCCCGCCTGACGCGCGAGCGGGTGGTCATCGGGACCCTGGAATACATGCCGCCGGAGCGCATTTTGAACCGTGAGATGGACCAGCGCAGCGACGTGTATTCGGTGGGCGTTCTGCTCTTCGAGATGCTCTGCGGCCGGCTGCCGTTCGTCCACGAGAGCGAATACGAACTGCTGCGGGCCCAGGTGGAAGCCCCGCCGCCGCCCGTCGGCCAGTTCGCCGCCGGGGTGCCGGAATTCGTGGCGGCGGCCGTGCGCCAGGCGTTGGAGAAAGATCCGCGCGACCGCTACCCTTCGTGCGGCGACATGGCCGCGGTTTTGCGCAACGGCGCGGCGGCCGGCGGGTGGCAGTTGCAAGCGGTGTCGGAGGTGCTGGAGATCAAGCCGCACGCGACGGGAGCGGCGGGGGCGGACCCGGTTCAGAGTTGGTGCCAGCGCATCGACGGGCTGATACAAAACGGCAACTTCGACACTGCCGAGCGGGCTGCCGACAGCGCGCTCAACGAATTTCCGGCCAGCGCCGAACTGGCCGTACGGCGCGAAAAGGCGCGGCAGGCCGCGGGCCGGAAAGCACCGCTTTCCCGTGAGACGACTGCCCCGGACGAGCCTCTTTCGGAGGAGGAAATCGCTCTGCGCCAGACGCTGCTGCGTCTGGTGGCCGCGGATGCGAGCGGTGAGATCAGGCAGGCGTTGGCCACGCTGGCGGAGGCCATGGAGCGGTATCCGGACCGCACCGCGTTTCGCATTGCGGAGGCGTATCTGAGGGCCAAGGCGGCGGGGGAAGGAACGGTTCCCTGACGGGCGCGGCTCTGCAACGCCGTGCCTCACCAGATGACGATCGCCGGGCTTCAATGAGGCCGCGATCAATTGATCGCGGAAATACGGACGCGACCCGGCAGGTGAAGCAGGGACAACTGCTTCAATGAGGCCGCGATCAATTGATCGCGGAAATTCGCCAAGACCAAGTACTCGCACAGCGGAACGCTGATGCTTCAATGAGGCCGCGATCAATTGATCGCGGAAATGCCAACGTCCAGGCGCGGACGGCGGCTACAACCGCGCTTCAATGAGGCCGCGATCAATTGATCGCGGAAATGTGGGAACGCGATCACAGTTGGGGGAATCCTCGGGTTCGGGGCTTCAATGAGGCCGCGATCAATTGATCGCGGAAATATGTGCATGGTCGCGCTGGTAGTGGGCGTGTTTCGGATCGCTTCAATGAGGCCGCGATCAATTGATCACGGAAATGTGTGGGTTGGCGCAGCGCTGCTTTATTCCGCTCCGCTTCAATGAGGCCGCGATCAATTGATCGCGGAAATCAACAAGCACCTGGCGCCCAAGCCTCGCCTCGTACGCTTCAATGAGGCCGCGATCAATTGATCGCGGAAATGAGATTGTGATCGGGCCGTCTGCCGCAAACGATATCGCTTCAATGAGGCCGCGATCAATTGATCGCGGAAATAAGCTCGCGGATAGGAATGCCACTTGGGTATTTCTTGCTTCAATGAGGCCGCGATCAATTGATCGCGGAAATGTGCTCTTCACGCCACTGCTGCGCCGCCGTCCCATTGCTTCAATGAGGCCGCGATCAATTGATCGCGGAAATGTACACCAGGTGCGCCACGCGCCGGCCGATCTCAGGCGCTTCAATGAGGCCGCGATCAATTGATCGCGGAAATGCGTCAGACCCGGCTGCGATCTTT
>Ga0182013_10006366_pt1 | contig 13415 bp, 18 predicted proteins | sample 612S2MmetaG_FD_120487 | JGI IMG/M metagenome (GOLD analysis project Ga0182013, IMG submission 120487) | Permafrost microbial communities from Stordalen Mire, Sweden - 612S2M metaG | ecosystem: Environmental > Terrestrial > Soil > Wetlands > Permafrost | place: Sweden: Stordalen | collected... | reverse complement strand
CTGGATGTGAGGCTTCGCCTCTTGCCGCTGGTAGCCGATCAGCGCGCCTTCCTGGTCACGGGATAGTCGAGAGATATCGGCGATGGAGAACACTTCCCCGGCAGCGAGCGTGAATAGGTAAAGAGGAGCGTCGGGCACCTGGCACAGCTGGAGGGCTCTGCGCTTGAGTGGGCCAAGGGGCGTGTTCATCGAGAAGCCTCCGCTAGGGCGCGGGCATACAGCCGGTGGAACCTTTCCTGCTCGCAGGCCTGCCCAGTGTCACGGAATGCGCGGAGGAGAGTTGTCTTGCGAGGGCGCGGTCGCCCGGCTAGGCGTTGATGGATGAACCGGAGTACCGTAGCGTCAGGCTGCGGAGCGCGCCGTAGGCTCGTGGTGGGATTCGCGATGGTCAGAGCGGATGCCGCCAAACGTGCAACCCGTGAAGCGTCAAAGGCGTGACGGTCGGAAGTCGTGACGATCCACCGGGCCAGCCGTGCGTTGATGGAGAGGCAGGAGCCGCCCAGCAGTCCTCGAGCACCTGTGTCAATGGTGAGGAGGTTGTCGCCGAGAGACTCTGAGCGGTGCGTGCCGGTCGATACGACGGTCAGCAACGATGGATTGACCAGCTCGTGTCGTGCTGCGATCAGGTCCTCGGTGATGGCGCCGAGGTAGGTAGCCCCGAGAGCCACGACCATCGGGCTCGCTGGGCTGCTGGCGGCGAGTTCCCGGAGCGACCGCGGAGCCCCCACTTCGGGGCCTGGCCACGCGGTAAGTGCCTGCCACCATGCCCGAAGGGCGGGGAGACGGAGTCGACCCGTTTGGAGCACTACGGAATCGGGGTGGCCCGAGGAGAAGGTGGCTCCGTACGGGCGCAGCGGCGCGCGACTTGAGATGAGCCCGTACCCCGCCGATGCCACCCAGAGGTCGGCGGCCCAACCGTGCTGCTGAGCCTCTGTTGAGAGCCCAGAGACCACCGCCCATTGCTCACCCTGGTAGAGGTGGCTAGCGTTGAGGAGGGGGCCGGGGGTGTGCTCAAGACGGCGAATCCACTCTTTGGCCCGTACGACCGTGTTGACGGTTTCGGGCAAATCGCGCGCCTGTAGCTGTCCCGGAGCGACGGCAGACTTGCGGGCCGAACAACTGACCACAATCCGAACGAGTCGCCCCTCTACGTCCCGCTGCGGGCTCCCCGTCTCCCCTTGCATGGGCGAGAATGATACCCTAAACTGACCGCGAACGTCCGTACCGAGCCGCGAAAACTACACGAGGTCGCGAGGTGGATCAGCTCAACAACTCCCACGTGGAACCGACGAAGGTCGTCGCAGTTATGTCGGGGGGGCTCGACTCCACGGTGATGGGCTACCTCCTCCGGAGTCAAGGCCACGAGCTCCATGCTCTATCGTTTGATTACGGTCAAAGTCATCGAAAGGAGCTAACGTTCGCGCAGGCGACGGCAGCGGATCTGGGTGTCCCATGGGACCTCGTGGATCTTCGCGCGAGCGGTCTTACCCGCTTCCTTGGGGGATCGGCGTTGACTGATCCCGACGTGGCGATCCCGGATGGGCACTACGCGCACGAAACGATGCGCATCACGGTTGTTGCCAACCGCAACGCCATCATGCTCGCCATGGCCTGTTCGGTAGCTGCCAGCGTCGGGGCTGGCGCAGTTGCATTCGCTGCACACTCAGGGGACCACCCTATCTACCCCGACTGTCGACCGGAATTCGTGCAGGCCTTCCAGGCCATGGAACACCTGGCAATGGAGGGAACGGCCCGTCTGCTCATATTGGCACCGTTCGCTCAATTCACCAAGAGTGTCATCGTCGAGGTGGGACACCAACTTGGGGTTCCCTTTGAGCGGACGTGGTCCTGCTATAGGGGCCGCGATGTCCACTGCGGGCGCTGCGGCACCTGCTACGAACGCCGCGAAGCCTTCGGTCTTGCTGGCGTGACGGACCCGACCGTCTACGCATCAGAGTTCGTCACTCAGGCTCCGTGATGGCGCGCTTCACACTCAAGAAGAGATTCACATTCGAAGCGGCGCACTTTCTTCCGCATCACCAGGGCAAGTGCCAGCGCTTACACGGCCACTCGTGGGTGGGATGGGTCGAAGTCGAGGGTAACGAACTTCAGACCACTGGCCCGAGCGCTGGCATGGTCATCGATTTCAGTGACGTGGCTGGCGCTGTCAAGCCGCTGGTCGATCAGTTCCTTGATCACTACCTCTTAAACGAGAGCCTCGGCATGGAATCGCCGACGTCAGAGGCCGTGGCCGCTTGGGTGTTTGGCCGGCTGGCGGAGCAGGGACTCCCCGTGTCGGCGGTGACGATCGAGGAGACTTGCACCAATGTCTGCATCTACCGGGGCTGATACTCCCTGATGAAGGAGACGAGCCTCGCGGTGGCCGAGATGTTCGGGCCCACCTTCCAAGGTGAGGGCCCCTCCATGGGCCGTCGCTGCAGCTTCCTACGCCTGAGCGGATGCAATCTCCGCTGTGCCTGGTGCGACACCCCGTACACGTGGGATTGGACCGGGCGAACTGGCCATATTTACACGCCCGCGGAGGAAAGTCAGACGCTGGACGTGAACGCCGTTCTCAGCTGGATCACTGCCCAGAACACCGACATGCTCGTGGTGACAGGGGGTGAGCCTCTGTTACAGCAGAGAGCACTCGCCTCCCTGCTTCGCGAATGTGCTGGTCGAGGCCTCCGCATCGAGGTTGAGACGGCGGGGACGATCGTCCCAGTCGAAGCTATTGCTCAGGATGTCTCGCAATTCAACGTATCGCCGAAGCTAGCGAACTCCGGCAACCCGTTGGCTAAGCGCTTTCGTCCAGCGGCAGTGGACAGCTTGCAAGGAACGGGTAAGGCCATCTGGAAGTTCGTCGTCACCCAACTCAGCGACCTCCAGGAGGTAGACGATCTGGTCGCTCAACACCACCTGTTCCCCGTCTACGTCATGCCGGAAGGGACGGATGCGCACACGGTCCTCGCACGCTCACGCGAGCTGTCTGACCCGGTCCTCGCCCGGGGGTGGAATCTCACATCGCGCCTCCATATCCTTCTCTATGGGAACCGCCGAGGTGTCTAAGCCCGTCGCGTGGGACGAGGTCTACCGCCGCCTTGCGGAGGCTCCGGCTGGGCGCCTGTATGGCGTGCCTCGTGGCGGCGCAATCGTCGCGGGCCTGACCGGGCGGGCCGTGGACTCGGTCGATGAGGCCGACTGCCTCGTGGATGATGTGGCCGATTCCGGCGACACGCTTCGCGTCATGTCGGACCTAACCGGGAAGCCGACCTGGACGCTGTTCGATCGTGAACGTGACGGCCTGTCCGACCGTGACCTCATCTTCCCGTGGGACGATCCTTCTCGTACCCAGGACGCTCGCCTGCTGAGACTGGGTCGCGACCTGCTCGACACTCTAGGTTATGACGTGTCCTCGCCAGCTCTGCGCGAGACCCCGAGACGGTGGGCTGCCTGGTGGACTGAGTTTCTCAATCAGGATGCGGGACGGATAAACGTAACCTTCGACGTGGTCACCGAGGGACAGTTAGTAGTCGTGGGCGGCATACACCTTTGGTCCGTCTGTGAGCATCACCTGCTTCCGTTCGAGGTAACAGTGAGCGTCGGCTATGTCCCCGTTGGACGTGTGTTGGGATTATCCAAGTTCGCGCGCCTTGCGCAGCGAGCAGCGCACAAGCTTCAAATCCAGGAACGTCTTATCGAGGAGATCTCCACTCAGACGCAGCGCCTCGTTCAGACGGAAGACGTCGCGGTGCTTGGCCTCGGACGACATCTTTGTATGGAAGCTCGGGGTCCGAAGGCGCGCGCCGCTACGACTTCGTTCTCCACCTCCGGCTCGTTTAGGCGCCGTGCGGCCCTCAGGCAAGATTTCCTCCAGCTCTGCGCCCTTGGCGTTGCCGGCGCGCGTGGCGCTCAGTAGATCTGCGTCCGTTGCGAGAATGGCGCCCGTGAGTCGGGCCTGAACGCTTAGCCTTCAGAGGCTCGCGGAACCCCTCGCGGTGGCTCAAGCCTCCTCTGCAGCCCACTGTTCCAACTCGTCGATCACAGGGCAGGCGGCTAGAGTTCGGGCCAACTTAACCGCTGAGCGGATGTTGAGAGGCTTACCGTGGACCGCGGCCGAAACCGTGGCCGAGGAGAGGTCTGCGCGCTCGGCGAGCTCCCCCATCGTCAGCCCCCGGAGGTGCACGGCGTGGAGCAATCCCCGATCAAAGACAAACCGCGTTCTCATGTTCCCGTTCCCATCTGCCGTTGGCGAGCGGGGATAGAATACCTGGCAGTTGGAGGCAGCCTATCGGAGCCCCTTACGCTTCGGGAGAGTTCCCTGAGAGAGGTCTGCCGGTACTGTCCTGTACGTTAGCCGCCCCGCCGAGCGCGTGCCGGACGCGCCAGCCAGCTCGGTGACGGGCGCGGTGCAGATGCCAGCAGAAAGGAACTTGGGATCGCAAGCGCCATCGGGCCGGTGCCTGCGACCGGCTCTCACTCGACGGCGGATACCACGCATACCCGCAAGGGTTGCCTTCCTACTGCGAAGTGCGCGGGCCTCGCTGTCGCTCCCTTTCCTGGGCGGTCCGCTCTGCACCTTCGCGGTTGAGCTGGTCGCGCCGGCGCCACTCGTCGTCGGTGAGCGGCTTCGCGGCCTTCACGCCGTGAGGCCGGTCCGGCTCCCAGAGAGGGGCGTCCTCGGGGCGAGAACGGCTGGCCACGGGTCGGTCCGCACGCGCCGCGCTCCCCGAGTTGTCGCCGGGCCCCGCGGCCGCCGGATGGAAGAGATCCCAGGGCGGAGAGCCCGAGCTCCGCCGGGCAGTCGGCGGAGTCGTGGAGGGGGGATCGGGGGTTGGGGGAGGGGCTCCCGCGGGATGGATGAGGACAGGACGGCCGCCCTCCTCGCACCAGCGTGCGGCCGCGTCAGGTTGCCTTTGCCACTCCCCGACGGCGGAACCGAGCCTGTCGAGAAGCGGCACCGCCGACGCTGGCAGGCCGTCCGGCTCGCGCGCCGTCGCCTCCTGGACGGCCCGGGCCGCGATGAGGACCTGGTGCACCGTGACGGCATAGCTCGCCGCGTAGGTCGGGTCGTCAAGTTCGGCGACAGCTCCGGCACGGGCGGCTTCGATGTCAGACCGCGGGCTCGGGGCGGTCGGACGCGCCGCTACGTCAGCGGTGCCCGCAGCAGATCCGCAGCACCGTCACCTCGCTCACGCCCTCCTCATCGGCGATCGCCCGGAAGGTCAGCCCGGCCTTCCGCCGGGAGGCGATGCGCTCCCTCTGGGGAAGGTCGATCGGCCGGCGTCGGGGATCCGTCGACGATAGGTCGGGCACCGGACGAGAGAGGGAGGGGCGGGTCGTCGGGGCGGGCCGGCGGGTTCCCGTCGTCTCCTTCCACGGCATGAGGGTGCGGAGCTGGGCGAGACGCTCCGGACGCAGGTTGCGCTGGCGCCGTCGCTCGGTGTGTTCCGGAGCGCAGATGGGAGTCCGGGCGCGCACGCCCATGAGGCGGCGGAGCTCCCGGCGGTCGATGCCGTGGCGAGAGGTCACGTGGCGGGCGGGAACCAGAAGGTTCGTCCGACCACACCACGGGCAAGTGCCATCCAGGATCAATGTGCGGATCTCCCCGCTTGCCGGATCCTCCTCGACAGGTCTCCGTCGCTCCGCAAAGTGAGCTACGCTCGCCTCGCTGACGGCGAGCCATACGCCCACCCGCCGAGCCTCGAGACGGCCACGCCGGACCAGGGTCCCGACGTAACCGGCGGTGACACCCAACTCGCGGGCGGCGTCAGCGGCACTGATGAAGCCGGGCATCCACGCCGCCGGATGCGACGTCGCCGTCCCTCCAAAGGGATCCGGGCCCACGGACGCGAGCTCCACGAGGACGGCCTCTGGGATCAGCCAGGCGTTGCCCCGCTTCTCGCCCTGCAGGTAGCCCTTGCGTAGCGCGCGCTGGACGACCCGGAGCTCCACACCGAGGCTGCATGCGGCGTTCGCTGCGGTGAGCGGGCTGCTCACGCGCCGAGGTGGGAGGGGCACTCGGTCCGTCCACCCCCACAGCTGGAAGGCGGTTGGAGCGGCGGTGCATGCGCTGTGGGACCGGCGCGTACGCACGTCAGGCGGGCAGCCATCAGTCCGCGGGCGCTGCCGTCGCGCGTCGACCGAATTCCCTGGTGAGCTCTAGGCGGCGCGTCACCGTCACCCACAGATACGCGTCGGCGATCTGCGCGGGCGACATGTCGGGCCGGCCGAGGCGTGCGGGCAGCGCCGTCGCGGCCGTGTCGAGGCGACCGGCCAGCCCGGCCAGGGACGCGCCGACTGCGGAGAGCAGCTCGACGTAGTGGGCACCGCTCCCATCCCACCAGCCCAATCCGTCGCGCACTGGGCGGTGCCAGGAGACAAACAGCCGGGGACGGACCGCGACCAGCACTTCACTGGCCGCCGTGTCCCCGAGGGTCGGGTCGGCACGGCGCGAGGAGGCTCCCGAGCGCGCGGCCACCGCGCCCGCCAGAGCGTCATATGCCCGCTCCACCTCGAGGAGATCGACCTGCTCCAGGGATGGCAGGTCGGCCGCGATCGGTGGCAGGCGGGGCGAGAAGGCCTCCCACCACTCCCGCAGCGCACGGCTGGTCAGGTCGTGGTCCTCACGCCGGAGGTGGCGGCAGCGCCAGGCCCACAGCCAGGCGAGAACAGCGTCGCGGTGATCCTCGCGACCCAGGTCGGCTGGCCCGCCGGTGACCGCCGTCAGGGCACCGAGCGCCGCCTCGGACTTGGTGGCCACGTGATACGCATCGAGGGCAGCGCGGATCTCATGTTCGTCCACCCGGTGGGCAAGATCGTCCAGGACGCCCCGCGTTCTCTGACGGTCCCGCTGGGCCACCCAGCGTTCGGGAGTGCCATCGGCGGCAAGCCATCGCAGAAAGAACCGGGTGTAGCCGACGTACGAGGCGATGGTCTTCTCCCGGAGACCCTGGGCTCGGATCGCGCTCTCGAACTCGGGGAGCCTGGCCTCCAGTTGAGCGACGGTCAGGGGTTCCCGACGGGCTGGCGAAGGATCGGACACTCAGGGAAGTCTAGGTTCCCTCGCCGCGAGAAGAGCCGAACCGTCCGCGTCGTGGTGTTCCGGGTGCGGACCGAGGGCAGCGTCCCCCCAAAGTGGTCCGCGGCGTAGGTCCGTCAGGGCTGGCGTGGCGCCCCGGCTGGCCGCCTGCGGCATCGCCCTTGACCGAGGGACACAGTCGAGGTCCGCCTCGCGGCCCTCTAGCCGCGGCGCAGTCGGCGCTGCGGGCTCTCGGGAGGATCACCAGCGAGCGCCGCGGCGCCGTCCTCTCCGACGAGGCGGTGGCCATCCTCAGCTACACCGGCTGGCACCGCGAGGCCACCCGTCGCCAGCTGGAGGAGCTACGCGGAGAGAGCTGCGAGACCGTGCTCGGCCGCTTGGTCGACGCGGGCTTCCTCACCGTTGTCCGGGACAGCCAGGGCCGGCGCCCCAACCGCTACCGGCTCACCACCGTCGCCCTTGAGGCTTTCGGGGTCGCAAGCCTCGAGGAGCTGCAGCAGAAGCTCCCGCCTCTCATCGAGGGCGCGAACGAGCGGTAACGGGGGTCGCCACGCCGTCTACGAGTCGTCCCCCTCCTTGGGCCTGTGTCGGCGCAGCCACTCCGGGTCCACCTGCTGCTCCACCGGCTCCCCGCTGGGACAGGCGCTGTGGATCCACAGCTCCGCCTCGAAGAAGTCGGTGGCCGCTTGCGCCGCCACGGATCCCCGTGTCACCTCCATCTCCCCCTCGCACCATGCGCAGCGGGGGGTGATGCCGAATCGAGCCCTCGCGTCCGCGAAGCCCAGCTGGTAGCCGCGGTCGAAGGCTGCTTGCGCTTCCTCCACCCTGGACTCGACCAGCCCCAGCGCCTCCTCCACCACCTGGGCACGGGATAGGCTCGTCTTCTGCATCAGCTCTTTGAGCCTGGCATCGGTGGCGAGATTCAGGTGCAGGGTGACGGTGGGATGGGTGGCCTGGTACCGCTGCCGGCTGGGTGGGCGGTGTGTCCGCTGAGTCATGTGCACTCCTTGTTCGGATACCTGTTCAGGTACCCGTTCCTACTGCCTGTTCTCACTACCTGTTCAGACACCCGCACCCTCCTCGCCCCGCGCGCGTGCGCGTAGGGGAGCCGCTAGCCACCGCTACTGTGGGTCGTCTCGTTCTCGAGCAAGCCATCAAGTCTTCCCCCCCGGTCACCCTCGGACTCGGCCTTCCCAGGTTCGGCGGTAGGCGCAGGGGCGCCGTACTGGCCCCGACAGTGACGTTCGAGCTCCGTGAGGGCGACGTCGAGGGCGCGATGATCCTCGCGGGCGAAGGCGACGTTGATCGCCTCCTCGACGTCGGCAAGCTCGACATCACCCGAGACGTCATCGGGGACATGGACACAAGCCCGGCCGATGCGGTCAAGACAGGCGCCGAGGGCGGCCTCGGCCTCTTCCTTAGACCAGGTGAGATGGGCGATGAGTCGGGCCTTGAAGGCTCGGGCTTGGGACGCCAGCTCAGGGGTCACCCGGTCGGCGGGGGTGAGGAGGAGCCGGTCTCCTCGCACCTGGACGGTGACCCCAGCGGCATGGAGACGGTCAAGGATCATGGCTGGCCCGCTCATATCAGAACCCCCGTGGCTGCGGTTTCCGGGGCCCCGGTTTTGTCAGTCGCCTGAAGGCGGCCAACATCCGTCGAAGGCGGCCACGCCCCAGGGTTGGCCACCTTGCCGCGGGCTTGGCCACCTTCGGCGGGAAGCTCCCAGATCCAGCCGCCGCCCATGCTCGGCTTCCGGTGCCGGACGCCGCGACGCTCGGCTGCCCGCCGAAGGGTGCGCTCGGCGATGCCAGCCTTCCGCGCCTCGGCTAATAGGGTTTTGCCTGCCATCGGTCCAGCGGCCAGGAAGTCGGTCAGGAACTCACACGCCTCGACGATGGCACCCCGCTCCTCCTCATCCGCAGGGACCGCGAGGAGCTGGTCCGCGGTGAGCGAGCACTCCCCTTCCCAGGCCACTCGAACCGAGCCGTTCGGCGCCTCCTCCAGCCGGTAGGCCAGAGCTGGTGGCTGCAGACCGATGTTGACCTTCAGGGGCGCGAGCACTCGACGGTCCTCGTCGTCCGGGTCTCGGCCAACGAGGAGGGCGATCCGGGCGGCGCCGATGATGCCGATGCTGCCGCCGCCGCGGTACATCGCGGGGCCACCTGGAGCCTTGTTGAGATGACGGATCACCACCACGGCGACCCCAGTACGTTCCGCCAGCTCGGCCAGGGGGCGCAGGGCACGGCGGACATCCTGGTCCCGGTAGCTGTTCGTATTGGCGTCCAGGTAGGCCATCAAGGGATCGACGATGAGTAGGCCCGCGCCCACGCGAGCGATGGCAGCCTCGACAGCGGCGAGGTCGGCAGGGATGACGGGAGAGTGATCGTCGTCGCCAACTGCTTGGACGGCGACCACGCGGGTCACGTCGGCACCGCACGCATCGAGGCGGGGCCGGATGGTGTCGGCCAAGCCATCCTCGGCTGACAGGATCACCACCCCTGCGGAGGAGCAGGCCGCGCCATCGGGCCAGGGCAGGCCCCGAGTCATCCGCGAGGCCCAGTCGATGACCAGGACCGACTTCCCGAGGCCAGGATCGCCATCGAGCACCGTGATCTTGCCGCGGGCGATCCGCCCCCGCCAGCGCCAGTCGATCGCCTCAGGCTTGACCTCGCTGAGCAGAATCCCGACTGGCCGCCCTCCCCGAAGGTGGCCATCAGGGAGCGAAGATGGCCTTTCTCGGGGTTGGGCCATCTTCTCGTCAGCGTTGGCCATCTTCGACGGCGGTGAACGGCACCCGAGGCAGGGCCGCAACCGCCGCGGCCATCTCCTCTCGGGGCAGGCCCCGGCGCCGCAGCTCGGTGATGAAGTCGGCGGCGTCGCCGTGGGGTGGCGCGTCCTCCCAGCGCAGTAGGTCCAGCCGCGAGCACCCAAGGGCGCTCAGGCGGGCGGCGATGCGTGCCATGTGCTCGCGGCCAGGCTCGTCCTTGTCGGCCCAGAGGCAGGGCCGCAGGCGGGCAAGGCGAGACAAGGTGGCATCCCCCGGGATCGTGGCCGCTCCAGTCACAGTCCCCGCCGCAGTGCAGCCTGCCCAGCGGAGGGCGCTCATGGCCTTCTCGCCCTCGGTGAGGTAGGCGTCCGCACCGTCGGGCAGTCTTCCGAGCTGCTCGTCCGCGAACAAGGGAAGGTCGGAGACCGGCATCCCGCCGAGGCCGTGAGACCCGTCCTGTCCCTCCCAGTAGAAGGACTTGGTCCCGTCGGCATTGTCCCGGCGTACGTGCACGAAGTCCCCGACTGGATAGCGGCGTGTCCGCGACACCCCTGACATCTCTTCGGTCGACATCCGCGTCTTGTACGCGGAGACGGGTGAGGGAGATGACTGTGTCGCCGCCACCGATCGCCTGATGTCAGTCGTCTCGGGCTTCTCGGTCATCGCCTGCACGGCCGGCCTCGACCCTGTGCGCCTCGGCGAGCGCCCTTCCCCGCACACACCCAGACCGCGGCGGCGCAGTTCGCCCATCACAGTCGCCGGAGAGCACCCCGCGAAACAATGAACGACGACATCGACCTGATCGCCCGCTTCTACATTCAGGCTAGGGTCGGGATCCTCATGAGTGGGGCAGTGAGTCCTACCGCGACCGCGGCGCACAGCGCCAGCGCAGGGGCAGCCGGAGTGACCACAGGCCAGGCCGGCGAGGATGGTAGCGACCTCACCCGTCGCAGCGCCTCGTCCTGGTAGCCAGGGAAGATGCACCCCGCTCACCGCATCAGTGCGCCGTTCGCCGCGGTTGATTGACTTCAGATCCGGGGGCCCCGTCTGTGCCGGCGGCCAAGCCAATCGCTCCAGTCCGCGCATCGGCGGCCAGTCGGTCGGTGAAGGCGAGGATATCGACCTTCCTGTATCGGGCAGCCCGCCCGAGCTTCAGGCGCAGGATCTGCCCATCCGCTACGAGCAAGTGGAACTTGCTGCGGCTGATCCCGAGCGCCCGGCTTGCCTCCTCGTCGGTGAGAAGGACGGCGTCCACTACGCACCTCCTGGTGATTCGAGCTTGCCCCGAAGCATGCCAGCTGGACGCGAAATGAGCCAGGACCGTCCCGGTTGGACTTCCAGAGACAGTTCTGTCATCATAACGGCGTGGCTGGACTTGGCGAGGATCGGCGCGTTTACCACCGCAGAGCTGTTGCCGACACGATTCGGAGGCTGCGGAAGGAAAAGGGGTGGAACCAGGAGGAACTTGCGGATCGCCTGCACACGGATCGGCGTCAAGTCGCGCGCTTGGAGGCCGCTCAAGTGCCGGTCACGTTGGAGCTGATCGAGGCGTTGGGTATTGTCTTCCAGACCTTCTCTGTATTCTTCATGACATCTCTGGCCGGAAGCGGACCAGTCGATATGGACGCAATCCAAGGTCTGGCGAGCAGGATAGCTGTGGACGAAATGCGGAGACGGTTCGGCGCTTCGCTGGATCGGTCAGCGATAGAAACGATTGTCCGAAACGCAGAGATGCTCGACGATGAGCAACTCTGGGTGCTTCTGATTGTCGCTGATGCTCTCGTCAAAGCGAGCTTCCTAGAAGATCAGGATGAGGGCAACGAGTGGCCGCGGCTGCTTGAGCTCGCAAGCCGGAAGGCGACGAAGAGAAAGGGCACGAGAATTGGCAAAGGGGGGGAATAGTGAAGGGCACTTCCGCCGCCCTGATCGTTATCGGCGTCCGTGCTCAGGGCCGCAAGAGACTTGCCGTTTCAGTGGTGAGAGTACCTGCACCGTTGCCATCACCGGCAGTCCACTTTCCTGGCTCCGCGCCCTCGTCGGAAGCACTGCGAGCCTCGTGAGGAACACGATCGCGCGGCGGCGAAGCGAGAGCAGATACGGCGACGATATTGCGAAGGGTGCAGGCACAAATCAGGAACACCAACACGACGAGTGCGACGCGGAGGAGCAGACTTGAGCAGGAAGCGCGGCAACGGCGAGGGCAATATCCGGAGGCGGCCTGACGGGCGATGGGAGGCGCGCTATGTCTTCGAACAGCAGGGTGGTGTCACGCGCCATTCCGTGTACGGAAGGACCTATGAGGAAGCGGCCCGGCAGCTCCGTGAGGCTATCAGAGATCGTGACGACGGCTTGCCACCGGTCACTGGCCGCGAGACGCTCGGCGGCTACCTGACGGACTGGCTCGCCGGGTCCAAGTCCAACATGCGGCCCCAGACGTTGCGCGCCTACGAGCGCAACATCCGCCTCCACGTCACACCAATCCTTGGCCGCTGCCGGCTCCGCCAGCTCCAGCCCGCCGACCTCCAACGCCTTTACCAGGACCGACTCGACGCTGGGCTCAGCCCCACCACGGTGCGTCACATTCACGCCGTCCTCAGCCGGGCGCTCGGTCAGGCAACACAGTGGAATCTGATCGCCCGAAACCCTGCCAGCCTGGTCAAGGCCCCGCGGCGAGCTCGGCACGAGATGAGGGCCCTGACCGCTAGCCAAGTCCGGACCCTCCTAGCTGCGGCTCGCAGCGACCGGCTGGAGGCTCTCTACGTCGTTGCGGTGACCACCGGGATGCGCCAGGGGGAGCTGCTGGCGCTCCGCTGGAGGGACGTCGATCTCGACCGGGGCACGCTGTCGGTGACCGGCACCCTCCAGTGGTCCAAGGGGGTCGGTCTGACCATCTCGGAGCCGAAGACGGCGCGATCGCGCCGGCAGCTCCAGCTCGCCTCGGCCGCCGTGGAGGGCCTACGTCAGCACAGGGCCAGACAGGCCGCCGAGATTCTCGCGAGCGAGGGGTGGGACCAGACAACCGACCTGGTCTTCCCCAACCACGTGGGGCGGCCGATGCAGGCAAGCAACCTGCTGCGTCGGTCCTTCTTCCCCCTCTTGGCCGCGGCCGACCTGCCCCACATCCGCTTTCACGACCTCCGCCACACCGCGGCAACTCTCCTGCTTAGCCGGGGCGTCCATCCCAAGATCGCCTCGGAGATGCTCGGCCACTCGACCGTGGCGTTCACCCTAGACGTCTACTCCCACGTCACCGAAACGCTCCAGCGCGAGGCCGCGCGGACCATGGACTCGATCCTCGGAGAGGCCTTCCCACAGCCGGTTGGGGTCAGCGCTGGGGTCAATCGCCCTTCAGGGCCCGTCGCGCTACCCTCGCCGAGCTCGATTTCGAATACAGAACCAGTGTGGGCGAGGCAGGATTCGAACCTGCGACCCGAGGGTTATGAGCCCCCTGCTCTAACCGGCTGAGCTACTCGCCCAAGGGATTTCCCGCGAATCGTACGTTGCTCACCGCCTCGTGGGCGGTCTCTTGGGTGGGCTGGCTGAAGATGGTGCGAGTCAGGGCCAGCACCGCCGCGGCGTGCTGCTCGGGCACCGCCGAGCCAACGT
>Ga0182013_10006362_pt1 | contig 13421 bp, 6 predicted proteins | sample 612S2MmetaG_FD_120487 | JGI IMG/M metagenome (GOLD analysis project Ga0182013, IMG submission 120487) | Permafrost microbial communities from Stordalen Mire, Sweden - 612S2M metaG | ecosystem: Environmental > Terrestrial > Soil > Wetlands > Permafrost | place: Sweden: Stordalen | collected... | reverse complement strand
CCAGCAGATCGTGGAGCGCCACACCGGCAAGCCCTTCCCCCAGCAGCCCGCCGAGCAGCTGCGCGGTGCGATCGAGGCCGTGTTCCGCTCGTGGAACGGGCCCCGGGCCATCGCGTACCGCGAGCGCGAGCACATCGCGCACGACCTCGGCACCGCCGTCAACGTGCAGGCCATGGTCTTCGGCAACCGCGACGACAACTCGGGGACGGGCGTCGGCTTCACCCGTGACCCGGCCACGGGCGCCAAGGGCGCCTACGGCGACTTCCTGATCAACGCGCAGGGCGAGGACGTGGTGGCCGGCATCCGCAACACCGAGCCCATCGCCGAGCTGAAGAAGCAGTTCCCCAAGGTCCACGCCGAGCTGCTCAAGATCTTCGATCGCCTGGAATCGCACTACCGCGACATGTGCGACACCGAGTTCACCATTGAGCAGGGCAAGCTCTGGATGCTCCAGACCCGGGTGGGCAAGCGCACCGGCGCGGCGGCCCTCAAGATGGCCGTGGACATGGTGCGCCCGAGCGACCTCGGGATCTCCAGGGCCGAGGCCGTGTCGCGCATCACCGAGGACCACCTCGACGCCGTGCTGCACCCGCAGTTCGCCGGCTCGGGCTACGCCACGTGGGCCAAGGGCCTCGGGGCCAGCCCCGGCGCCGCCGTGGGGCGCATCTACTTCAGCGCCGACGACGCGGCGGAGGCGGCGGCGCGCGGCGAGCAGGTCATCCTGGTCCGCAACGAGACCTCGCCCGAGGACGTGCACGGCATGCTGGCCGCCGAGGGGATCCTGACCGCCCGTGGCGGCCTGGTGAGCCACGCCGCCGTCGTGGCGCGGGGCTGGGGCAAGCCGGCCGTCGTCGGTGCCGAGGTGCTTCGCCTGGGCGACCACCAGGTCACTGCGCACGACGTCACCCTCTACGAGGGGGACTGGGTCTCGCTCGACGGCGGGGCGGGGATCGTCGTGGCCGGCCAGGTGCCGCTGACCGCGGCCAAGCCCCCGGCCGCGTTCGACGTCGTCCTCTCGTGGGCCGACGAGATCCGCAAGGGCCACCTGGCCGTGCGGGCCAACGCCGACACCGGTGACGACGCCGCCAACGCGCGCTCGCTCGGGGCCGAGGGCATCGGGCTGTGCCGCACCGAGCACATGTTCCTCGGCGAGGACCGCCTGCCGGTGGTGCGCCGGATGATCCTGGCCCACTCGCCGAGTGAGGAGGCCGACGCGCTCGAGGAGCTGCGCCTCGTCCAGCGCGAGGACTTCATTTCCATCCTGGCCGCCATGGACGGGCTGCCCGTCACGGTCCGCCTGCTCGACCCGCCGCTGCACGAGTTCCTGCCCTCCACCGAGGAGCTGGCCCACAAGGACGCCACCGTCGGGCTGAACCCCGAGGAGCGGCGCCTCTACGAGGCCGCGCTGTCCTGGCAGGAGTCCAACCCGATGCTCGGCACGCGCGGCGTACGGCTCGGGGTGATCAAGCCCGGCCTCTACGCCATGCAGGTGCGCGCGCTGATGGAGGCCGCCCGCCAGCGGGTGGCCGACGGCGGGCACCCGATCGTCGAGATCATGATCCCGCTGACGGTGACCCGGGCCGAGCTGGCCCTCGCCCGCGGCTGGGTCGAGGACGCGCTGTCCGACGTCTACAAGGAGCGCGCCCCGCGTCCGTCCAAGGGGGCCAAGGCGACCACCGCCAAGGCGGGCAAGCTCGAGGTGACGATCGGGACCATGATCGAGACGCCCCGGGCCGCCCTGCGCGCCGAGGAGATCGCGGAGGTGGCCGACTTCTTCTCCTTCGGCACCAACGACCTGACCCAGATGACCTTCGGCTTCTCCCGCGACGACGTCGAGGGCCGGATGATGGACGCCTACCTGGAGCTCGGCCTCCTGCCGCGCAACCCCTTCGAGGTGGTCGACTTCGACGGCGTCGGCGAGCTGGTGCGCCTCGGGACCCAGCGGGGCCGCAAGACCAAGCCGAACCTCAAGGTCGGCGTCTGCGGCGAGCACGGGGGCGACCCCGCCTCCATCGCGCTGTTCTACGACGCCGGGCTCGACTACGTCAGCTGCTCGCCCTTCCGGGTCCCGGTGGCCCGCCTGGCTGCCGCCCAGTCGGTGCTGGCGGAGGCCGAGGCCGAGGCCGAGAAGGCCCCGGCCAAGGGGAAGTAGTCCGGACCTCGGGTCAGGCGGCCGGCTCCCCCGAGCGGCCGGCCACCACGTAGCGGCGCAGGGCGATGACGGTCCAGATGGCCTCGACGACCCCGAAGGGCCAGGCGCCCGAGAGGAAGCCGTAGGAGCTCGACAGGGCGCATCCGACGGCGAAGGCCAGGACGAAGCCCCTGCCGCGCGCCTCCAGGGCGTACATCCCCATCATGAAGGTGAGGGCGCAGACGCCGTAGATGGTGACCGCCATCGGACAACCGTAGGCCAGGCACGGGGCCGCACATCGCCGCGGTACCGTCAGGGTGTGGGGATACCGGACGAGGAAGTGGCCCAGGTCCGGGCGGCCACCGACATCGTGGCCCTCATCAGCGAGCACGCGCTGCTGAAGAAGGTGGGCCGGCGCTGGAGCGGGCTCTGCCCGTTCCACACCGAGAAGACGCCGTCGTTCAGCGTGAATGCCGAGGAGGGCTTCTACTACTGCTTCGGCTGCCAGGAGTCCGGCGACGCCATCACCTTCGTGCGGGCCATGGAGCACCTCGACTTCGTCGACGCCGTGCGCCTGCTGGCCGACCGGGCCGGCATCACGCTGCACGAGGACCAGGAGCAGGGCCGGGACCACAAGCGCCGCTCGGAGCTGCTCGAGGCCATGGAGCGCGCCGTCGCGTGGTACCACGAGCGTCTGCTGCGCTCGCCCGACGCCGGACCGGCCCGGGACTACCTCCGCTCGCGCGGCTACGACGGCGAGGTCGTGCGCCAGTTCCGCCTGGGGTGGGCCCCCGACGACTGGGACGCGCTGGCCAAGGCGCTCAAGCTCCCCGAGAAGGTGCTCTCAGACTCGGGCCTGGGCTTCATCAACCGCCGGGGCCGGGCGCAGGACTTCTTCCGGGCCCGCGTGCTCTTCCCCATCTGCGACCCTTCCGGGCGGCCCATCGCTCTGGGCGGGCGCATCCTGCCGCCGCGGCCCGGGTCGGCGCCGCCCGACCGGCCGGAGCCGAAGTACAAGAACTCGCAGGAGTCCCCGATCTACTCCAAGCGCCGGACCCTCTACGCGCTCAACTGGGCCAAGAAGGGGATCATCGCCCAGGGCGAGGTCGTGGTGTGCGAGGGCTACACCGACGTCATCGGCTGCTTCCAGGCCGGCGTGCCGTGGGCCGTCGCGACGTGCGGCACCGCGCTGGCCGAGGAGCACTTCACTCTTTTGCGAAACTTCGCCAAGCGCATCGTGCTCGCCTACGACGCCGACGCCGCGGGCCAGAGCGCGACCTCACGCGTCTACGAGTGGGAGCGCAAGCACGAGGTCGACGTCGTGGTGGCGGCCATGCCAGGCGGCAGCGACCCCGGCGACCTGGCCCGCACCGACCCGGGGGCGCTGGCCAGCGCCATCAAGGAGGCCCGGCCGTTCCTCCAATTCCGGGTGGACCGCATGCTGGCCGCGGGCGACCCCAAGACGGCGGAGGGCCGGGCGCGGGCGGCCGAGGCGGCGCTCACGGCGGTGGCGGAGCACCCGGACGACCTGGTCCGCGACCAGTACGTGATGCAGCTGGCCGACTTCTGCAAGGTGGACCCCGACCGCCTGCGCGAGCGGCTGGACCACCTGCGGGCCCACCCGCCCACCGAGACCCCGGCCCGCCGCGGCCGGGCCCGCCGCGGCGACGAGCCCCCGCCGATGGAGTACCCCGAGGACGACGGGGACCGGTACGCGCCCGAGGACGACGGGCGCGGCGCCGCCCTGGCTGCGGCGCTCCGACCAGGACCGGGGCTCGAGGCACTCAAGTTGGCGGTCCATCGACCCGAAGATGTAGCGGATCGGGTGCACGCGGTCCTCTTCGTCGACCGCCTGCAACGGCAGGCGTTCGTGGCGCTGCTGGAGAACGACAGTGTGCACGAGGCGGTGGAGACCGCGTCACCGGAGGTGGCGAGCCTGTTGCGACGCGTCATAGTCGAGGAGCCCATGTCGGGTGACCCTCAATTGGGGGACCCGGTCGACTCCGTGGTCACCGTGCTCCTGCGCGCCGCGGCCCGCCGCGCCCTCGCCGACATCGAGATCGAGTCACGGGCGGAGGCCGACTCGTGGCAGGCCTCGGCGGCCGAGACGGTGCAGGTGCGGCGCTGGCTGGACGAACTCGGGGAATCGGGCTCCGGGCGCGATGCCGCCGACCGGTTGGTAGCGTGGTTGGTCGAGAGGGATCCAGAGGAGTGATGGATTTGGCAGGTGGAGGGTGAGCGAGGATTCTGCAGTCGCCATTGACGACGAGGGTCTCGACGCGACCGCGGTACCGGCTCCGACGAACGGGTCCGCGACCAACGGGTCCGCGGTCAACGGCGGACTGGCGTCCGTCGCGCACGTCGCGCTCCCCGACGGTGTCTCGCAGGTCGACTTCGATGCCGCGCTGGCGGCCGGGCGCGAGAAGGGACAGCTCACGCAGGACGAGCTGATCGACGCGCTGCACGCCGTGGAGCTCACGCCAGAAGTGCTGACCACCCTCATCCACCGTGTCACCGCCGAGGGCGTCGTGCTCGTCGAGGAGGACGTCGAGGAGCTGAACTCGGAGTTCACTGCGCCGCGCAAGGCGGCCCGCGCGGCGCAGCGCTCGGACGGCGCCGCACCGTCCCGTCGCGAGCCGACCGCCACCCGGCGGGCGGTCTCGGCCGAGTCGAGCGGCAGTGCCGAGGACCCCGTCCACACGTATCTCAAGGAGATCGGCCGGGTCCCGCTGCTGAACGCCGAGCTCGAGGTGGAGATCGCCAAGACCATCGAGGAGGGCAACGCGGCGGCGGCCAGGCTGGCGGCCCACGAGCTGGCCGTGGTGGGGGAGAAGCCCGAGGAGGACCTACTCGACGCCGGTGGGTTGTCCCGCAACAAGCGCCTCATGCGCAGGGGACTGCAGGCGAAGGACGAGCTCATTGAGGCGAACCTGCGCCTGGTGGTCTCGATCGCCAAGCGCTACCGCAACCGCGGGCTGGCCTTCCTCGACCTGATCCAGGAGGGCAACCTCGGGCTGATGCGGGCGGTCGACAAGTTCGACCACACGAAGGGCTTCAAGTTCTCCACCTACGCGACGTGGTGGATCCGCCAGGCCATCACGCGGGCGATCGCGGACCAGGCGCGCACCATCCGCATCCCGGTGCACATGGTCGAGACGATCAACAAGGTGGTGTGGGCCCAGCGCGCGCTGCTCCAGGAGCTCGGCCGCGAGCCGACGATCGACGAGGTGGCGCGGCGCGTGGAGCTCCCGATGGAGCGCGTTCGCGAGATCCTGCGCATCAACCAGGACACGGTCTCGCTCGAACAGCCGGTGGGTGACGAGGACGACTTCAACCTGTCCGACCTGATTGAAGACAGGGGAGCGGTGGTCCCCGACGACGCGGCGACGCGCTCCCTCCTGGACGCGGCGGTCCGCGAGGCTCTCGGCCACCTGTCCGAACGCGAGCAGGACGTGGTGCGACTCCGCTTCGGCCTCGACGACGGCAAGATCCGCACGCTCGAAGAGGTGGGCAAGGAGTTCGGGGTGACCCGGGAGCGGGTGCGTCAGATCGAATCCAAGACCCTGGCCAAGCTGCGCCGGCCGGACGCGGCACATCTGCTGAGGGACTATCTCGAAGAGTCCTGAGCCGACCGACAACCGGATGTGCCCTCGACGGTGGCGGTGCGTGCCGCTGATATCGTTCGGGGGCTGTTTTCTCAACCCTTTCCGGGGTAGCTCAATGGCAGAGCAAGCGGCTGTTAACCGCTAGGTTGAGAGTTCGAGTCTCTCCCCCGGAGCTTTCGCCTACCGTCACTCACCGACCCTCAGGGGAAGAGCGCCGCCGCGTCGGCGGTTCGTCCCGCGGAGTTGTATGCGTCGGCGAGGCTCCGCCGGGTTTCCGCCGTATCCGGATGATTGGTGCGGAGGAGACGCTGCCGATCATCCAGCGTCCGCTCAAACAAGGCGATCGCCTCGTCCGTGCGCCCGATCTGCTGGTAGGCCATGGCAAGGTACTGACGCGACTTGATGGTCTCGAGGTCGGACACTCCGAGTACCCGCTCACGGTCGACCAGCGTCCGCTCGGAGAGTTCGACAGCATCCTCCGGCCTCCCGAGCTCCCTGTAGGTGTCGCCGAGGTAGGCCCGCACCGCAAGTGTGAACGGGTCGTCTGCTCCCGATACCCGCTCGAAGTCGAGGGCCGTCTGCTCATAGAGTTCCGCAGCGTCAAGCGGTCTTCCAATGGCTCTAAGGGTGCCCGCGAGGTTGGATTTTGCGGCAAGGGTGCTCGTATGCTCCGCACCCAGCACCCGTTCGCATTCCGCAAGTGACCGTTCTGCGAGCGTGAAAGCCTCGCCGGCGCGCCCAACGGACCGATACATGAACGCGAGATTGTGTCGCGTCATCAGGGTATCGAGGTCATCTACGCCGAGGACGCGCTCGCTGTCGACCAAGACCCTCTCGTACAGCGCAATCGCTTCTTCAACCCGACCGATTCTGCCGTACGCCGCGCCGAGATCGCTTCGCGATCGGATCGTGTCGGGATGGGCCGACCCAAGGACGCGTTCGCGGTCGGCCAACGTCCGCTCGTGGAGCGCAATCGCTTCGTCCACTCGATCCATCTGCTGGTAGGCCGCACCCAGGTTGTTGCGGGCGGTCAGAGTTGCTGGATGATCCGGCCCCAGAAAGTGCTCCCGATTCATCAGCACTTTCTCAAAGAGAAAGGCGGCTTCTTCCGCTCGCCCCATATCGACGTAGGCTACGGCCAGTTCATCTCGCGAGAGATCGGTGTCCAAATCATCCGACCCAAGGACGCGCTCACGGTCGGCCAACGTCCGCTCGTGGAGCGCGATCGCTTCGTCCATTCGCTCCATGTGCTGGTACATCACGGCCAGGTCATAGCGCGAGATCATGGTGTCGGGATGATCCGTCCCGAGGACGCGCTCACGGTCGGCCAACGCCCGTTCGTGGAGCGCAATCGCTTCGAGCGGACGCTCCATCTGCTGATAGACAACGGCGAGGTCGTGCCGCGAGGTCATGGTGTCCGGATCATCCGACCCAAGGACGCGCTCACGGTCGGCCAACGTCCGCTCGTGGAGCGCGATCGCTTCGTCCATTCGCTCCATGCGCTGGTACATGACGGCCAGGTCGTGCCGCGAGGTCATGGTGTCCGAATCATCCGACCCCAGGACGCGCTCACGGTCAGCCAACGTCCGCTCCTTGAGCGCGATCGCTTCGTCCATTCGCTCCGTCTGCTGGTAGACCACGGCGAGGTCATGCCGCGAGGTAAGGGTATCGGGATGTTCCGGCCCCAAGATGCGCTCGCTGAGGGTCACGACACGTTCATGAAGGGTGACGGCGATCTCCATCCACCCTATATCGACGTGAACCTTGGCTAGATCCCTCTGCTCGGCGAGAGTCTCCAAGAGATAGTTCGGACCAAGCACTCGTTCACGATTGGCTAACGACTGCTGGCGGAGCGCGACCGCTTCTCCCGTCCGTCCGATGTCTTCATACGCGTCGGCTAGATCGATTCCAGACTTCAGGGTGTCGGGGTGGTCCGATCCGAACATGCGCTCACCGTCGGCCACTATTCGTTCCAGTAGTACTACCGCCTCTTCCGTTAACCCTCCATCGAGGTAGTCCTGGGCGAGCCTGCTCCGCGAGGCAACCGTGTCCCGGTGGTCCGGCCCGAGTACTCGTTCGCGGTCGGCCAGCGCCCGTTCACGGTGCACAATTGCTTCATCTGCGCATCCAATCTTCCCGTACGCGCTGGCGAGGTTGTCTCGCCATTGCATGGTGTCGAGATGGTCGGGCCCGAGCACTCGCTCCCGTTCTGCCAATGTCTCTGCGTAGGTCGTGATTGCCTCCGCCGCACGACCGGCAAACGCATAGGCCCCAGCCAGAGTTTCTCGCGAGGATCGCAAGGTTTCGGGATGATCCAATCCGAACACGCGCTCGCTATCTGCCAATCTCCGTTCGGAGACTGCAATTGCTTCCTCTTTGCGCCCTACTTCTGCATACGCGCCGGCGAGTTTGCTGCGCGTGGAGAGGGTCTCGGGGTGGTCCGCGCCAAGTACGCGTTCGCGGTCTGCCAATGTCTGCAAGAACAGCGCAACGGCCTCCTCGCCGCGTCCCGACGCCAGGTAACTACTGGCAAGGAAATCTCTCGAAGTAAGCGTATCCGGGTGATCCGAACCAAGCACACGCTCACGGTCGGCCAATGTCGTTTCACGCAGTTGGATCGCTTCTTCGTCGCGCCCGACTGCCGCGTAGGCTTCGGCGAGGTTGCTCCGCGTGGTCAGTGTGTCGGGATGGTCCGTGCCGAGGAACCGTTCGCAGCCAGCCAGCGTTCGCAGATAGAGCAAAATCGCATCGTCAGCACGACCTGTGCCGTGGTAGGCGGCAGCGAGATTGTGGCGGAAACTGAGATTCCTTGGACTGTCGACGCCATGCAGCCGTTCACCATCCGTCAAATTGCGCTCTAAGAGCTCGGTTGCCTCATCAAACCGCCACATCGACTGATACGACTCGGCAAGGTCGTTGCGGATTTCGAGAGTGTTTGGGTTGTCCACCCCAAAGACCAGTTCCCATTCGGCGAGAATCCGCTCAAGTAACTCGATGGCTTCCGACGTGCGTCCGATTGCATTGTACGCCCTCGCGACGTAGCTGCGCGAAATCAGCGTGTCCGGATCGTCGGCCCCGAGAACCCGCTCACGGTCAGCTGCGTTCCGCTCGAAGAGATCCAGGGCTGTCGCGGTTTGCCCAATGGAATCGTAGGCGGTGGCCAGACCGTGACGCGCTTCAAGAAGGTCCGAGTTGTCCATCTCGAGCGCTCGCTCGCAGTCGGCGAGGTTCTGCTTGAAAAGGGCGATGGCTTGGCTCGAGCGCCCAATGGACAAGTACGCCGTGGCCAAGAGGTCGCGATAGATGAACAGGTCATGCGGGCTGTTCTCGCTGAATAGCGCTACGGCGTCGCTCAGCGTCGGCTCCAAGAACTCAATGGCGTCTCTTTGGCTATAGGCATCTGCCGCCTGTTGAGCCAACGTGGTAACCGCCCGAAGAAACGCGTGGTTCGGAGGCTGCTCTGTGGCCTTGGCCAATACGAAGTACCAACGACACGCCTCGACCTTTTCATCACCGTCGAGGTCACGATGGTCGAGGTCACGATCCTCGCCTTCCGGATCATGGAGGAGTGCGGACAATTCCCCCAACACGCTTTCGCGAAGACGCTCGATCTGGTCGCTGTCGTGTTCGTCAAGGGCCCGACCAAGGACCTCGAGCAGCGAGGGCTCGCGGAATTTGTCGGCGCTGCCGGCGACGTTGATGGTCCAGCAGAGCGGATCATTCGCCCGCATCAGGTCGGCTGCGATGTCATCGGAACCATCAGCACCATCCCGAGCAGCAGCTCCATGGGGAGCCGGTCGGCCTGCGCTGACGAGCTCATTGCCGACGGCCGCCCGGGCCACGATGTCGCGCAGGAAGGACGAAGACGACCCCCCTTCATCGGGCAGGGAAGCGGCGGCGAACAGCAGGGCGTGACGGATTCGTTCGGGGAGCTCGAGCAGGCGGGCGGCATAGAGGTTCATGAGGGACTGCGGCATTTTGGATAGGTCCTTGTCCGAGAGGACGAGAGGTCCGTTGGCGAGCCGCTTCTTCATGACTTCCATGCTGAGGCCGAGTTGGAGTTCGAGGGGGGTGGGCCAGTGGCCCACGATCCGTTTCGTGGTCTCGATGTCGGTGCCCGGCGCTATCTCTTCGACGATCTTGCCCAGGTCATCGAGAGCGAGACCGCCGAGCGCGTGGACTTCGGCCTTGTTCTCGGCCACCGCCTTATTGAGCCACTGGCGGTAACAGTCCTTGGACTCGCCTTCGGGCCACGCCGTCCCCACCAAGAGCACCGGCCGGTCGAACTGGAACATGGCCACGGCATCGAGGAAGAGCGCCAGGTCGTCACCCATGAGATGGAGATCCTCGATCGCAATGACCACCGGCATCTGGGACCGGGCGAACCGGCGAAGGGAGTCGACCAGGGTCGTCACATCGTTCTCGGAGTGATACGTCCTTCCCTCCCCATGTGCGGCTTGGCGCTCCTTGAATTCTTTTCCTGCCTTATGCCCGAGCTTGGTGACTTCCACCACCACGCCGAGCCCCATGCTGGGTATTCCGACGGCATCCAGCAAGGCCGCCAAGGCGTCCCACTTGCCGGCATCGACCAGTTCGGCCGCCCCCGCGCGCAGCTGCGTCCAGAGCTCGCGCGTGAACGAGTCGACCTTGCCCTCGGCGCGGCGCACACCCATGACGAGTGCGGGAACGTGCTCCTTCATTTCCCGCTCGAAATCGTTTACCACCCGGACCGCCGCCCCCGACTGGGACTGGTCACAGTTGAGTCCCCACCAGAAGAAGCTCGGGATCGACTTGGGCTCCCAGGTGAATCCGTCGGTCGAGGGACCGAGAACCTTCCGGAAGGGAAGCGGGTCGCTGCGCCCGCCCGAAAGCTCCAGGTCAGCGGCGCCGCCAAGTTCGGGCCAATAGCCCGGCTCGGACTGTACGAGGCGGAGCGACCGGTAGAACTCGCGGACGACGCGGGACTTCCCACACCCAGTAGGTGCGACCAGCAGCTGGATTCTGGGGACATCTTCGTTGGTGCAGATGGAGGCCAGACGGTCTCGCAGGAGCTGGACCATGTCCTGATGGCGCGCGCCGACGAATTTCGGTTCCATGACTCCCCCACGGGAACGGCAAAGTTCGCCGAGAATACCCCCAGTTCGGGCGGCGCTCCTTAAGAATTGGCCACTCAGCTCTTAGGGAATAGTGGCATTTTGCGCTACCAGAATCACTTGCGCGAAGTTGACACCATCCGTATCAGGTTCGTGCGCGATCCGTGCGCGAACGAAGGGAAAATACGGGTCATGAGCGGTCATCGGCGGTAGTCCGGACCAACATCCATCTGGGATTGTTCCAATTGCTGCTGTTCAGAATCCCCGTCCGGGGCTGTCGCTAGGTTGAGAGTTCCAGTCTCTCCCCGGAGCTTTCGTCGTCGTTTGTGCTGGTCATCGCGGGTAGTCATGGGATCTGAGCCAGCGGATGTGCGTCGGGCAACTCCGCGACGGCTCGCGTAACGCGAAGAGGAACCCTCGGGTTCTCAGCTGCCAGCGGTTTGGTCGGTCGGTGGTTGTGCCGGGTCGCCGGGTGCAGCCGCCGTCTGAGCGGGTGGGGCGTCGGGGTGTCGGAGACGGTGACGCAACTGGCCGATCCGGGCACCGCCGACGATGAGCACGATGGCAGCTCCAGCCAGTGCCGCGACCAACAGTGCCACCACGATCGGCACCTGGCCCGAAGTCCAGAAGAACTCGATGCGCACCGAGTGGGTGTTCTGCGCCAGGAAGTCCACCAAGGCAATACCCAGGATCAGGCCGACGATCAGTGTGCCCCAGGCCCAGCCCACGCGCGTCGGCTTCTTCTCTGTAGTTCGCGTCGATGCCGGCGGGGGAGAGGAAGCTGGTGCTTGCTCGGCCGATGGATCCACAGGATGGTTCTACCCGATTCAGCATGCCGACACTCGGCCGTGGACGGTCCGTGCTTCCACAGACTGAAGTGATGATGCCGTTCAGTCACCGGTCGGCCTCTGCGGTCGTCTGATCAGGGACTATTCAAGCGGGCGCCGACACCCGTGAAGTGATTGGGCCACTCGGGTCGGTTCATTCGGCGGGTCCTCCATCCGTCGGGTGTTCGCCACGCGAGGTTCATCGGACCGGCCCTGGCGCCGGCCTCGGTGCGCCGGGCCGCCACTGACGCGACCTCCTCGAGGTGCACCGCATGGCGTATCCCGTGTTGGTAGCGTCCCAGCCGCAGGGTCCCGGACGGGGTTGGCCAATGGGGTGGTTCCGGGGGAACGGGAGGGAATGTGATGGCACACGCTGCGGTCAGGCGGCTGGTTGGACCGATCCGGACCGCGCTGGCGGCCGGCCTCTTGTTGAGCGCCTCGCTGGTGGTGATCGGGGCGGTGGCAACCACGGCCGCCGCCAGCACCAGCCAGCCGATCGTGCTCGGTGACATCTGTAGCTGCACCGGACCGGAGGCCTCGTCGATCGCCCAGACCTCCCCGACCATTCAGGCGTGGGCCTCGTGGGAGAACGCGCACGGCGGCATCGACGGCCACAAGGTGGAGGTCATCGTCAAGGACGATGGCTACAACCCGGGCACGGCGCTCTCCGACGCCACGCAGTTGGTGAGTTCGGACCACGTGGTTGCCATCTTCGACAACAGTGACGTCGACACGTCGTGGGAGTCGTACATCCAGCAACAGAAGATTCCCGGCATCGGAGGGCTCGACACTGCAGCGGGTTACACCAATCCGGACTTCTTCCCCCCGGGCGGCACGTACCAGTACGAGACGACCGTCGGGGTGCAGACGACCAAGCAGGCGGGCATCAAGAAGGAAGCCGACCTCTACTGCGTCGAAGTGGCCATCTGCGCCCAGTCCTCCTCCCAGTTGAAGACGGCGCTGTCCAAGGTCGGCCTGCAGCTCGTCTACTCGGCCGGGATCGGCTTCGCGGCGCCCAACTACACGGCGCAGTGCCTGGCAGCCAAGCAGAGCGGTGCGACCGGCATGACGGTCGCTGACGCCTCGGCCATCGTGGCCAAGGTGGCGTCGGATTGTGCAGCCCAGGGCTACGAGCCCACGCAGTTCAGCGCCGACGGCTCCGTATCGAGCTCCTGGCTCACCACTCCTGGAATGGAGGGCAACATCGACAGCGAGCCCGACGTGCCCTGGTTCGTCCACGACAGCGCGACGAAGACCTTCTACGCCGCACTGGACAAGTACGCACCATCGGTTCCGACGAGCCCCAACTTCGGGGAGATCGCCCTGTCCACCTGGGCAGCAGGCATAGAGGTGCAAGAGGCCATTCAGGCCGGCAACGTCACCGCGACGCCGACGGCAGCCGAGGTCACCAACGGCCTCTACCACCTCCCCGCGGGCACCACATTGGGCGGGCTGGCCCCTCCGATCCACTTCGTGGCCGGCAAGATCGCATCGAACCCGTGCGATTACATCATGGGCATCAAGAACCAGAAGTTCGTGCAACTCGACGGCGGCAAGCTGGTCTGCGCGAAGTAGGACTGGCCCGAAACGCAGACCGAGTCGCGACAGGTCGTGACCACTCTGACGATGCCGACGACGAGCGTTCCCTCCGGCCCGGTTTAGGCCGGCTGCCATCTCGGGGGGAGCGAGTGACGCGTGGAAAGCACAGCACACCCACCTCGGCCTCTGATGGGGCCGTGATCGGAATACGCGGGCACTGACGATG
>Ga0182013_10006360_pt1 | contig 13422 bp, 10 predicted proteins | sample 612S2MmetaG_FD_120487 | JGI IMG/M metagenome (GOLD analysis project Ga0182013, IMG submission 120487) | Permafrost microbial communities from Stordalen Mire, Sweden - 612S2M metaG | ecosystem: Environmental > Terrestrial > Soil > Wetlands > Permafrost | place: Sweden: Stordalen | collected... | reverse complement strand
CGTTGTTCACCGTCGAAGCCCAGGCGTTGACGCCGATGCCAAATTTTGCCGGACTCGTGTAATCGGGTGCGCAGTCCTCCGGTCCGGAATCACCGGTGGCGACGAACACGGAGATGCCCTCGGCAGCCGCCTGCTGGTACAGAGTGGAGAAGAATGCGTTGGCGGAGGCGCCGTTCTCGGTCTCGCAGATGCCATAACTGACGCTGATGATGGGCGGGGGCGAGGCGCTTTCGATGAGATGGTGGATGGCCTGCCTGACTCCGTCTACCGTGGCGGAGTCGCCGCAGGAGGCGACGAGGATGGTGGCATCGGGCGCCGCGGCACTGGACCACTCGGCGTCGAGCGTCGCCTCGATGTCGTCGCCGTTGCTGTTGACTCCCGGATCCGTGCATGGCGCGCCACCCGCGGGCGGCGGCGGATGGATGGTGGACATGCGGCCTCCTCGATAGCTGTCGAGGCCGAAGATGCGCCGGAAGTTGGTCCAGTCGTCATCGCTGTATAGATTCGTGTCCTCGACCACCGCGATGGTTTGACCCTTGCCGGTGATCGGCGATTTCGCATGGAATAGGTCATTGAAATCGTAGATCGTGGCCAAATCGGCCGGCGCCATGAGGTAACACGGACTGTCGCCGCAGCTCCCGGAATACCTAGGGCTCGGCCGGTGTTTGCGCATCGGACGAAAGTCGTTCAGCTTGACGATGCCGGATATCAACGGCGCCAGTGCTCGTGGAATCTGCGGATCGTTCATATTGGCAAAATGAGTCTCCCCGCCGACGCGGAGTTGATGGATGGAGGTGTGGAACGCGGCCGAGAGTTGCGCCGCCGTACCCGAAAAATCCATCACCATGCCGCCGGGATAGACCGGACCGACGCGGAATCCGTACTTTTCCAGCCACCCGCGGACCGCGGCAATGGCCGGAAGGGAGACGCCGAACCGCTGGCCAAATTGCTCCGCGGTGAGCCATCGATGGAAGCTGGGCGAAGCGGGATCGTGCAGTGCCTCGATGAAGGTTTCGACCTCGTGCTCCCGGTCGGGCGGGCGCCGCAGCTGCAACTCGAGGTGTTCGAGCGGCATGGCCGGATCGACGGCACCACGGTCATTCGCCGACGTTGCCTCGGACCTGGTGTTGCCGCCGAGCGTCACCAGGTCCCCCTCATCGATGGCTTGCGGAGCTTCTTGCCCCCCGGCCACAGCGCAGACCGCCAAAGCGCCAATTAGGATCGCCGACACCTTGAACGGTCTCATAATGCGGGGTCAGGATGCTTCGGACCTGAGCATCTCAGCGGAAGCGTGGACTGCTCTGGCCGTCGTCGCCCGGCGCGCGAAGTAGCGGAATCGGGTATCACCGATGGTCAGCGCGTCGCCGTCGCTCAGTGCGCAGCGCGTAACTCTTGTGCCATTCACCAGCACTCCGTTGGTGCTGTTGAGGTCTTCAATTATGGTATCGCGAGGCCCCACTATGACAAGCGCATGGTGACGACTCACGGAGCGGGATTCGATCCGCAATTCGCAAGCCGGCGCGCGGCCAACGCGTGTGCGCTCTGTCAACACATACGTCGTGCTCTGGCCGCCATCGACCCTGATCAGCTCTGCCGATCGATCCACAGCACCGGACGCTGCCGCGCCTGCATCGGCGCCCACCGAGGCCGGCCTCCTCGTCCCCTCCACGCGCCGATCCGCATCGGCCTGCAATAGTTCGATTTGCGCGGCTTGTTCCGCCTGCCGAAGATTGGCTGCGTCCTTGGAGTCCGCGACGCTTTGCGCATCGCTGCTTGGGCGCTTCTCCGCCTGCAGAAGCGCCCGATCTCGCGTTGCCAATTCCGCGCTCAATCGCTCCCTCTCCCTGTCCGCCGCCGCCAGCTGACTCTGCAACCGATCACGCTCCGACGCGAGCGCTTGCCGTCCCTCATTTGCCGCACCGACCTGTGCATCCAGCTCCCGGATCATGTTGTGGTCGAATCCACGGCGCCATTCGCGAGTTTGAATTAACTCGAGATATGAATTCGACTGCGTCCGCACGGCGTCCAATTCAGTTAAGGCGGCATTTAGACGCGACTCACCACGCTTGACCCGCGCCGCGGCTTCTTGGCCCACCTGCAACTCCGCTGAAATTGCATCGATACGCGCACGAGCCGCCTGTAAATCAGCCTCCAGCCGCGCGCCGGTCTCAACATGCGCTTCGACTGTGGATGCCAGTTTCGCATGTTCCTGTTGCAGCCTTGCGAGCCGGGAATCGCGCTCGTCGAGAGACTGCTGCATTTGGAGGACGGTGGTGTCGCGTGCCGCGAGCGAATCTCGCAGCGTATGCATCTCGCCCTTTTGGCGCTCATAGTCGCTCAGAATCTCGGCGATTTGGGCCCGGAAAGACTCCGCGACCGCGTTCTTCTCGGCAAGCGCCAGACCCAAGTCGCGGGTTCTACGTTGCTCCGCTGCCAGCGCCGACTGCGCCGCCGCCAGGTCCGCGGTGGGGATAATAGTCACGCACGGCGCGGCGGCCCGCTCAGGCTCCCGGGTACGCTCGGATGAGCGAATCTGGGCCTCATGAGCAGTGTGTCGCCGAGAGAAATTCTCCTCCGTTACCTCCTCGTGCGACGCAACCGCCTGCGGTTCTGCGTCCTGCACCTCGGCGGATACGACAGCTTCACCCGCGTCCCGTCGTATTGCGTCGTTGAGAAGGTCGAGCATCCCTTGCGCGGATTCTGGCAACGGTTCGATCAACTGGCTACGCTGCACAATTTTCAGCAGTTCCGTTGGCGATGTGCCGGCCGCGAGTAGTCGCCGCAGTCGCGCCAGAACAACGGCGTACGTGGCGCGACCGGTCGCGAATGCACGCAGGAGATTTTCGAACAACCAAACCTGCAGGGAGTTACTGGCCTCCATTTGGGTGGGCGATTCGGCGTTCATGAGTCGATCACGATGATCTGAGTTCTCCCGGGCATCGGTGCCTTCCGAGCCCGATAAGCGATCCGTGTACAGGACGGCATCCAAGAATTTTGCCCGCCTAAGCTGCGAGTGCCCATTCTGCATCCTTGTACGAAATCTAGGCAACTGTTGCGGTTCGGTGATCCGCCCTATTGGGAAAGGTTATGTCCGCATAGCAACCATGCCAAATGGGGCTCGCTCGGCACTCGACGAAATCCAGGATCACACGCCAGTCACACGCAGCGGCAGGATCACGCCGTAAGCATTTGATCCAGGTTGAAATCAGCGCCAGCCTCGCCGATTCCCATCGCGATCTCGGACGTTTCCCTGCTGACTTTATGTTTTCGCCTTACGGCGGCGGAGTCTGCCTCTTTAAGGAGCCAGTCTGGCGCCTTAAGGCGCGGGGGCGGGGAGCGTCGCAATTATGCGCCGTATGTCTCCACGGAACAGAGGATTGCCATATTGCCCACCGCCGATGGTTCTCCCACAAAGACCATGGCAAACGACCTCGCCCGCACTCGACATAATCACGGATCACACGCCAACACCAGGTGTAGCTCAACCGCTCTCGGTTGTACGCCGCACCGAAGAATCAAGCGCGCGTCGCAGCCTCTCATTCCACGGTGTATGTAACCGATTGAGTGGTCGTGTTACCGGCATTATCGGCCGCCGCCACACTGAATGTTTGAATACCTGGCGCCGACGTATTTATGTTCGCGCCTTCCGCCACGGATCCCACACATGAAGCGACTCCCGATGTAGCGTCCGTGCAGGTGTAGGAGGCAAGCACGACTTTGTTGAGCGCGTAAGTGGCGTTGTTCGCGGGCTTCTTGATCACTGCCTTCGGCGCGACCGTGTCGACACGGACAGTGACCGACTGCTGCGCGGAACCTACCGAACTGGTCGCCGAACAGGTGTACATTGTGCCCTTCGTATTGGGCACTTTTGCCTTGTCGCAACCGCTCTTTGTCGGAGCCGGCGTACCGCTTACATACCAGGACAGCGTCGGTTCGCTCACATACCAGCCATTCGTGCCCAGCGTTCCAGCGATCCCGGGGGCCACATAGGGGGCATCCGGGACAGCGAGACTGTGTACGTCAGTGAACGTTGAAGCTATGGAGTTCGAGTCGGTCATAAGGGTTACCTCCGCACTTTCAGCGGCCGATAACGGGCTGGGAACAGTATTCAGGGTAATGCCGGATAGAAAGAACGGCCACGCACCGGGCGTGCCATTCTGTGTCTGTAGCTGAATACCGCCCGTTATGGGCTGGCCTGAACCGACTACAGCACCATAAATCCCAGCCTGGTAGTCGTCTTCCCACGTGCCAATATTCGTGTTGTAGCCGGAGGAAAGAATCGCCAGCCCTTCGGTGGTTATCGTGATGGGAATTTCGGAGCCACCGTTGATCCTGAACGAGGCTGAAACAATTGCGCCTGGATATTCAGCCGAAGGTATGCCGCCTAGCCCGCCTGATTGTGGAGCACCGGTATTCACCGTGTAGTCATAGGTGAATGTATCGCCAACGGCCACCGGCACGGAAAATGAAAGGTCCGACGAATTTCCCACAGAGCTTAAGATGCCGGTGGCTTCGAAAGTGATTGTGCGGGCAGGGACTGCGACAAGTGAAAACTTCGCCGTCTGGTCAGTCAGCCAGGTGCATGGCGATGTGCAAGCACTGCCCCCAACCGTCACTGTCAACTGGTCGCCTACCAGACTCGCATTAGCGCCACCCTGCGCAAAACTATCCGAGATTTTTTGAATCGAAAGGCCGGTGAACGCTGGATCGGTGAATATTACTTGGAAGCCGTCGACGTCACCTAGCGCCGCGGGATTGATATGTTCAGTCAACGTCAATGTGGTGCCGGTGAAATTGGCGGTAATACTGTCAGTCCCGGGCGCGGCGACAGTGCCGCCACCTTGATACCATGCAAATTCCACGACAGGGCTTCCTATCGTGACCGTAGTACCCGCGGAATTGCCATAGCCAGGCGGCACTTCACCGTTGGCAGGATCAAAGTAGTTGGTCGTGGTATTGGTAACAGGCGATAGAAGCGTGCCCGTCACCGAGGACCCCACCAGAGTCGCGTTCGCGACCATGGGCCCCGCCATTAGAGCAGTGAGTGCCAACAATGCCTTGGTGTTCTTCGTCATGGTATCCACCCCCATATTTCCGGCCCGTGAGGTCGGGCGTCTGACACGTTGCGCTGCGGTTGCCTTCGTCCTCAATCGACGGTGTAGGTCATCGATCGAGTGGTCGTGTTGCCGGCGTTGTCGATCGCAACCACACTGAACGTCTGCGTTCCTGGTGTTGACGTATTGATGCGCGCGTCGTCAGCCACGGTGCCCACGCAGGAAGTCACTCCCGAGATCCCGTCGGTGCAAGTGTAGGAGGCGACTACGACTTTGTTGAGCGCGTACGTCGCGCCGTTTGCAGGCTTCCTGATCGCCACCTTCGGCGCGACCGTATCGACCTCGACGGTGACCGACTGCTGTGCCGAGTCAACCGAATTGGTGGCGGAGCAGGTGTAGGTGGTGCCCGTGGTATTGGGGACTTTCACACTACCGCAGCCGCTTTCCGTCGGAGAAGGATTACCCGACACCAGCCATGACAGCTCCACATCCGACGTATACCAGCCATTCAGCCCAGCCGTCCCCACGATTACGGGCGTTACGGTCGGCGCCGCAGTTCGGTACTGCAACGCGAGATGACTGAACCCCAGGAAATCGGCACTCGTCAGATTTTCAAACCCCACCGAAGTAATCACGTCTTTGCCGGTCGCAGTAATGCGCAGGTACGCATTCAGGGTGATGCCGGGCGCCCAGTTCGCGCCGGCGAGAGTCTCGAGCACCCCCATGTCGTTTCCGTTTATGAACAACTCGTGCTGGGTGACAGGATATCCCGGCGAGGCAGGCGATGTGGATTGAAAATTGGCGAGCCCGATGCCGAAGGATGACGCGCCCGGCGTGATATTGAACGTCGTCGTTTGTGCCGCCCCGACAGGGGAAGTGCAGGACATAATCTGGTTCGTCACGAGATTGGTCGCCGCGTACGGCCCCCACCACGATGCGAGTCCGGTATTCGCAATTCCATCGAAGTTATAACATTCGGATGGCAGCGTATTTTGGTCATAAAGGGCGGGCAATGCATTCCAGGTGGTCGTCGGCTCACCGACTCCGCTCAGTACCATGGATACCCCCGAGGGGAAGGTCACGCTTGAGAAATCGTAGATCGCGTAATCCTTGATCCCAACCGCCGCGTCCAACTCAGCCTCGGTCTCTGTGTAGTTGAGTTCGGCCGCGGTCGCGACGGTAAATTTGTACTCAATAGCCGCGTTGGCGGGCGCGCCAAGAAAGCCCGCGCAAATGAGAATTGGCGCCGAAATGCCTGCGCTTACCGCCTGCTTGCAAACTGACATCAGAATCTCCCTCGGTTTTTTTTGTTAGTGATACCGGTGAACTCAACGCGATTACGTCCTAATTGACCGTGAAGTTGGTAGTGCTGGCTCCCGTACCCGCCGGAGTGGTAACCGTGATCGATCCGGTCACTGCTCCTGCTGGCACTTGCGTGGTTATCTTGGTGTCGCTGACCACCGTTACAGCAGCTGCCACGCCGCCGAAAGTTACCGCGGTTGCACCGGTGAAGGTATGACCCGTAATGGTGACGGGCGTCGTCACGGGTCCGCTTTTCGGGCTGAAGCTCGTGACCTCGGGTTGCACTACAAGTTTGGCGCTACTAGTCGCCGTGCCTCCGGGCGTGGTGACGCTGATGCTATCTCCAGTCTTCGCTCCAGCCGGTACCTTTGCCGTCACTTCATCATCGGAGATCACGGCGAAGCTCGCGGTTTTGCCGCCAATGTTGACGGCCGTCGTCTGTGTCAGGCTGACGCCCATGATCGTCACCGTCGTTCCCACCAAACCGCTCGGAGGGGTGAAACTGTCAAACTGCGGTTTTACCAGGAAATGCCGATCGGAGTTCAGTTCGCCGGCGGCGGTGGTGACGGTCACCGGACCGCTCTGTGCCCCCGCGGGAACGGTCGCGGTCATGTAGGTATCGGAAACGACGTCAAACTTCGCCGCGACCCCTCCGCTGAACGATACCGCGCTCGCCCCGGTTAGACCCTGGCCCAATATCTGGGCCGTGGCGCCAACGGCGGAGGTCCAGGTCATCAACTTGACGAACGGCGCCAATCCCATATCGAGACTGAAAAAAACGGATCCACCCAGTGAATTTCCGGCTGAAGTGCCATAAAACACCCCATTCGTATGCTGCACCAGCGGCGTGTCCGGAAGCACTCCGTCATAGCAGGAGACCGAGCAGAAATTGTAGATGACCTTTTCGGTCCCCGAGGAAGTGATCTGGTAAATCGCACCGCCCCCCGCGTTTCCGCCCTTCAGCGTCGTTCCGTAGAAGTTTCCGTCGGTTCCGAGGGTCAGGCCCGCTTTGGGCAGTTGTCCATCATAGGTCGGAGCCGCCGCGACGAAATCGTGGATGATCGAGTAAGCGCCGGTGGGCGTAATCTTGAAGACGATTCCCCCGTTGTCCGTGCCGTTGCTGCCGCCCTCATACGTCGTGCCGTAGAAGTTTCCATCAGGGCCCTCGACGAGACTTCCCACGGGAAGTTCCCCATCGTACGGGGCCCCGTTAAAGCCGGTAAAAGTGTGGAGCACGGTGATTTTGCCGGCCGGCGTCGCTTTATAAATCACCCCGCACCGGCAGGTGGGATCGCCGCCGACATACGTGGTGCCGTAGAAATTTCCGTCGGTGCCCAGCACCGGCAGGTTGGGGCCGGCGCCATTCGTGTAGTCGAACGGGTGAGGGGTTACCACGCCCTTGGTTGTCAGCTTGAAGAACGACCCATACTGCGTGTTGTATTGCTCCTCGGAGACGCCGTAGATGTTGCCGTCTTGGCCCTGCAGCACCGTGAAGTACGGTGCGCTGTCATCGTTGCCGTTGGTGAACGAATACACTATCGAGAGAGCTCCCCCGGGCGTCACTTGAAAGACCGTGCCAGCGGCGTCTTTGCCGCCGTTCAGGGTTGTCCCCCAGAGATTGCCATCGAAGCCCAGGACCACTCCGCCCTCGGGGTCGCCACCCGTGGAAGCGCAGGGAGCTCCTTCCGCGCAGAAGTTGTAGATTGCAGAGTACGCCCCCGCGGTCGTTATTTTATAAACGGTGCCGTAGGTATAGGTGCCGTTAGTTTCGATTGTGCTGTACAAATTGCCGTCCCGGCCTTGCGACAGTACGCTCGGATAGGTGATGCCACTATCGCCGGCGTCGGTCTGTGGGTAGGTGTACAGCGGAGTGTATGTCTGCGAAGTCGCAGCCATCGATGCCGACACCAACCCGAGCGCCATGAGCCACTTCAAAATCCTATTCATGTGGGCCCCATTCCTTCTTATTTATCGGTTATTTATTGAATGTCGAGCTTGTTTATGTAGCCTCTTTTGCCCCCAATTGCAAATCGTGCAATTCAGGGAAATACATAGCACAGTAGCGGGAACCTTGGACCTCAATATGAGGCGGGCGGCATCGGGATTGATGGAAGATTCACATGTGCGTTCAGTTCTGATTGTCGAGGACAAGCATGAATGCGTTGCATGAGGATCCGGCCGAGCGAACTGGTTACCTACGCCACTCCTACCGAAATGGGCGGCCTACGCGATTTGGAAGAATCCACAACCGCATTTATAAAAAGGCATGGAGCCAGGTCGCCACAAGCGGTCGCAAACATCTTCCGGTTTCTCAAGACTCACCAGAATCCGCCTATGAAGCGATTGCGGCGGACTACCCAGTCTTTCGCATCGATCCCGCGTGACCCAACCCTTCGTTGGGATGCGCTCTTTCGCGGCTGCCCTGTCGATGAGGTGCCGCTACCGCAACGCGCCGACGCCCCGTGTATCCAAGACAATCTTGCCACCTACCAGGGTGAGCACCGCCCGCGTCTCAGGCAATTCCGGGGGTGGCACCGTGAAGATGTCCTGTGATAACACCGCGAGGTCCGCAAGTTTCCCGACCGCGACGCTGCCGTTGTTCTGTTCCATGAACTCCGCGCGGATCGCTTATCCACAAAGACTTCGCGCCGCCACCCGGGCGGTCCTGGAACGGATCGCGGCCGGAATGAAATCAGGGTGGCGCGAGTGTCATGCTTTCGGACCGCTGCAGCTGGCTATCACCCCTTCCAACTGATCCGGATCGATGGGTTTGGTCAAGTGATGATCGAATCCTGCCTCGAGCGAGCGGCGCCGGTCATTCTCCTGTCCCCATCCGGTCAAGGCGATCAGCTGGATTCCCGTGCCCCAGGCCTGCCGGCGAATATCTTGAGCGATCTCGTAACCGCTCAGGTCGGGCATGCCAATGTCCAGCAAAACGGTATCCGGGCGAAACGCCTGCGCGCGGGACAGGGCGCTCCGGCCCAGGTGCGCCACCCGAACTTCGTGGCCTGCAAGTTCAAGCAGCATCGAGAGGCTTTCCGCCGCATCCTTGTTGTCATCGGCGACGAGTATGCGCCGCCGTACCGAGGCCGCCAGCGCTGGATCGGTCACGGGCGGCGGCGGGACCGGATGCCGCGGAGCGAACGGCAAGCGCACGATGAATTCGCTGCCGTGGCCCAAACCGCGGCTGCGCGCCTCCACGGTTCCGCCGTGCAATTCGGTCAGGCCCTTGACCAGCGCCAGTCCGATCCCGAGCCCGCCATCCGATCGGCCGGTCACGCCCTCAATCTGGGAGAACATCTCAAAAATGCCGGTGATCGACTCGGCGGCGATTCCGATGCCATTGTCCTTGACCGACAACGAAACTGTGTTGCCCTTGACGGTGGCCGCCAGCTCGATGTGACTGCCGGCATCACTGTATTTTGCGGCGTTCACCAACAGATTCGACAGGATCTGCGACAGGCGCAGAGGATCCGCATCGAGCAAGACCGGCTCGGCGGGAAGACTCAACGAGAGCTCGTGGTTCTTGCCGCTCAGTGTCGGTCGCACTGCTTCGACCGCGGCATCGACCACGTCGATGAGCGCCACGGTCTCCTTCTTGAGCTGGAGTTTGCCCTGGGTGATGCGGGCGACGTCCAGCAGATCGTCGAGCAGGAGGGCCATGTGCGTCACCTGCCGTTCGATGATGAGCTGCGCCCGCTGCAGCTGCGCAGGCGCCACCTGCGGCGATGCGATGACCTTGGCCGCGGCGCGAATCGGAGCGAGCGGATTGCGCAGCTCATGGGACAACGTCGCGATGAAATCGTCCTTGCGTCTATCCTGCTGGCGTAGCTGGTGGTTGAGGCTCGCGAGCTTTTGCTGATCGAGCTTCTGCGCGGAGACATCGACTGTCACTCCGTCGAAGTGCGTCGGCGTGCCGTCGCTCGCATAATCGGTGCCACCGAGCGCGCGAATCCATTTGATCGCGCCGCTTACCGGATGCACGGTGGCGCAAGGAAAGTCGGAGCCTGATCGAATAACTGTACGAATCGCTCACGCTCGGCGGCCAGTTTCCGCTCCGCCAGCAGTGCCTTTTCACCAATGGCGGCCAATATCTGTGTTTTCATCGCGGTTTTCTCGAGATCGCCGAATGGGAATGAGTGTGAGACGCAAGCCGGCCCGACAGCGGAAGATCAGCAGCTTACGCCCCAGGACATGATCGTTCTGTACTGTATGCCACCCAAGGACATTCCGGTGGACGCCGGCGTCGTTGCACGCTGTCATACAACTGTCATCAGGTGTGTACGGGTGTCAATCTCATCGGTGAATACTCCCGCGAAATCGGGTATTCACGTGCCGGAGCCGACGAGTTCGTGCGGCTCCCCCTCGGTGCTCGTTCGCGGCTCACCGCGCTCGAGCGAGGCGGCAGGCAGCCGTAGGGTGAACCGGGAGCCCTCGCCTTCGGTGCTCTCCAGCCGAATGCTGCCCTTGTGCAAATCCACGATCGATCTCACCAGCGACAGACCTACGCCGCTGCCGCCGATCCCCGAGGTGTTGCTGCCGCGAAAATAGCGTTCAAACACGCGCGCTCGATCCCCCTCAGGGATGCCGATTCCATGGTCCCTTATGGACACCACAACCTCCGCGCCTTCCTGCGAGGATGTCACTTCGATGACGGCGCCATCAGGAGAATACTTGACCGCGTTGGACAGCAGATTGGAGAAGAGCTGACCGAGAAGGCTCGCATCGCCGTAAACACCGAGCTGCTGCAGCGCCTCGTCGGGCTCGAGAATTCGCGCATCGGGCGTCAATTCGCGCTGCAATTCGCAGCTATCGCGCAACAGCCACCTCAGATCCACCCGGGTCGGATGATAATAGAGCTCGATCGGACCATCGATCAGGCGCGCCGAACCGATTAGATTGTCGATGAGCTGAGTCATCCTGCGCACCATGCTTCTTACCTTCCGTGCGCGATGTGTCAACTCCTCCGTCGTCACGCGATCGCACCTCGAAATAAGACGCTGGGTATGGCCATCGATGATGGCGAGGGGCGTGCGGAATTCGTGCGACGCCATCGAGACGAAATTCCGCTGCAGCAACGTCAATCGCTGCTCCTTCGCGAGCTTGTCCTGGAGCAGGGTTGCTTGTGTTGCCAAGGTCTGGCGGTTCCTGGCAAGGTCGATGGCGTTGTTGCGGAATACCACGACAGCGCGCGCCATCTCCCCAATCTCGTCATGGCGGCGAGTCCCACGCACATCTATGCCGGTCTCGCTCGCGGCCAGCCTGTGCATGCTTGCCGCGAGACCGACCAGTGGCGCGGAAATGGAGCGAGTGACATGCATCATCGCGCCGGCGACCAGCAGTCCGGCGAGCAATATGGTCACCGCGATTCGACCCCGTGCCCGGCTGTAGGCGCGGTCGGAGCCCTCGCCCGCCTCGCGGGCGCTCGCCTCATTACGGTCCGTGAGCATGGCGAGCAGATCGCTGGCGGCGCCGTAAGCCGCCTTCGACGCCTGCTCATGAAGCAATTTGTCGGCATTGCCGGGGGCACCGTCCGGCAATGCTTCACCGCGTGCGACGATGCCGCGGTAGTCCCGCCATTTCCTCTCGAATCGGTTGTACAGCTCGTCCTCGGACGCGTCGTGACGAATTTGCCGATAGGCAGCCTGCGCGGCGGCGATGCCGCGGTCGAGGTCCGCCATCTGATGCAACGCGGTCGCCCGCTCGCCCGCGCTGCCCCCGCGCTTAAGAGTCGCCTCAGCGGCCGGAAAGTCCGTGGTTAAATTATTGAGGTCCCCCAGAGCACGCGTGCTCGGGAGCCATCGCAGGCGTATCTGCGCCGATGCGTCGTTGACGTAGCTCAAGCTGCCGAGGGCCTCCATTCCGAGAGCGATTACCAATAGAAAGAGGAATAGAAACACCAGCGACAACCGTACTCTGATGGAGCGTGCTCGTCTCATGAGTGCCGTTTCATCCCGTCCTAGGTATTGGTGGCAGCTGCAGCCGAGCCTACCAGCATTGCCCGCGCGGAATAATGGGGAAGGCGCATCGCGCCGAAATTTTTACCTGATCTTAACGCCGGCGATGCTAGTGTGGGGTCACTGACACACGGAGTGCATTGGGATATGAACGAGCGGCGCGCGAGAATTCTCTGTGTCGAGGACGACCGCGACACTGCGTCCTTGATTTGCGAGGAACTTTCGGATCGCGGGTTCGAGGTGATCGCCGCGTACAACGGCCATGACGGGCTCGCCTCCATACTCAAAGAAGCGCCCGATATCGTGTTGTCCGACATCGACATGCCCGGGATGTCGGGGTTCGAGCTCCTCGAGCGGCTCAGGTCGATGGCGCCGCGCTTCGAAGGCATTCCCTTCGTCTTCCTGACGGCCCTCGGCGATCGGCGCAGCGAGCTCAGGGGATGGCAACTCGGTGCCGACGACTATCTCACCAAACCCGTGGACTACGAGGTGCTCGCGGCGCGCATCGGCGCGCGGCTCGGGCGAGTCGCACGAAATACGGTATGGCAGAAGCCGGTCCAGCTGCGCGAGCGTGAAGTGGAGACGCTCACCTGGGCGGCCCGCGGCAAGACCTTCGAGGAGATCGGAACAATCCTCAGTTTGAGCAGGCGCACGGTCGAGTTCCATTTGGACAATGCGCGCAGGAAGCTCGGTGTCGCCACGCGCACCCAGGCGCTCATCAAGGCGGCGACCGAACGTCTCATCCATCCCTGAGCGGCAATTTTTTAATGCGATTCTGTCTACCCTTGGGTGGCCTCGACCGTACAGACTCACGCTCGCGCTCTTCGTAGATACCGGAACCTTGCGTTTTGCGGTTCGTCGTAGGCGCCATTCGTCCGCTGGAAACGCGGCACTCAATTCAAAATATGAGGGAACGGGATCAATGAACATTCGGCAGCATCTCCACCGATATTTGATATTGATTGCCGTGATGGGCCTCGCGGTGAGTCTCGGGACGCCGCCCGCGAGGGCCGAAGACACGGCCGGGGCGATCGTGGGCGTCGTCACGAACGCCGCGAAACTTCCCGTCGCGCATGCCACGGTGACGGCCAGGCGGCTCGGCGGCGGCG
>Ga0182013_10006359_pt1 | contig 13424 bp, 12 predicted proteins | sample 612S2MmetaG_FD_120487 | JGI IMG/M metagenome (GOLD analysis project Ga0182013, IMG submission 120487) | Permafrost microbial communities from Stordalen Mire, Sweden - 612S2M metaG | ecosystem: Environmental > Terrestrial > Soil > Wetlands > Permafrost | place: Sweden: Stordalen | collected... | reverse complement strand
CAGTAGGCAGGGAACACCAAAAATATACTCTTTGTGGCCTTTGTGGGTGTACGACAAATTTCCCTTTTGCTGCCTCGCTTACCCTCTGACTCCCGGGGCGGGAGGACCGCTTCCCAAGCTAAAAGGGAAATTTGTCGTATACCCGCCTTTGTATTGGCATTTTCCTTTGTGCCCTTTGTGTTAAATTGCATTTTGTATTAATTTTTTAATGCTTCTCAGTTGGCAATTCTACTATTCGCTTATGCTGCTCATGTGCTCTTTTAAAGCTATTAATATATCAATATCAAACGGGTCGTAACCCTGCATTATACAAAGGTGATAAGACAGCCAATCGCCAAAGTGTATCAGGTAGAAATGTTTTTCGTAAGCATCGTGGCCCTTAGCGTGTATTTCGTGGAAAGGCTGAGAGATTTTATGGAGCACGTTCTCGGTAAAATTAACGCGCAGGGTGTTGCGCGGGTTTTCATCACCGGTTCTTAATACCAGCACGGCCAGGTGCTCGTTGGCTTTGCTCCAGCCCACCAGTTCATTGTGGTTCAGTTCGGGAAATACATTCAGCCAGCAATGCGATTTGGCATTTTCATTAATCTGCTGTTTAAGGCGTAGTGCAACACTTTGGTATTTATCTTCAGCGTAAACAATAACTGATTTTTTAAGTATGCGGGCAGCCAGGTATTCGGTTTCTTCCTGCATTTTTTTCTGTTCACCTTCCATAAACGAGGCGCTGCGGATAAGGCTGGCTTTAAAATCGTCGTTTATAAGCCCGTGGTGGTGGAGGATAAAAAACAGTTGGGTTACCGAATATCCCAGGCAACATCTTGGTGGAAAACCTGAGGGTATCTCAATTGAATCCCAATTATGTTTCAGGGCAAGTTCGCCCAGCTTTCCGCCACTGGTAACGCAGGTTGCGGGTATTTTCTTTTTTACAGCAGCACGGGCGCAGGCTATAGTTTCTTCGGTATTGCCAGAGTAGGAGGAGAGGATAAGCAGGGTTGAGCTGTTAACAGACGCAGGCAGGGAATAACCTTTATTTACGGTAACAGGTACCCCTAATTCGTTACGCAGAAGTTCAGATAAAACATCGCCGCCAATACCTGAGCCACCCAGGCCGCATACCACAACATTGGTTACAGGATGCTCAAATTTGCCATTAAGCACAGCCTTTTCGCCTATTTCAACGGCATGGAGCAATTGTTGGGGAAAGTTTTTGATAAGATTGAACATAATGTTGTATAACAAGTTAATGAACAAATAAAGGCAAATCTTTTGAGTTATACCGAAAGCAGATAGGTTCAGGAACCCATCCGGTATATACCGCAGGGTATAGTATCGTTTAAATTCGTAAACCTGCCTTCCTGCGGCGTAAGTGCGGAGGGGCACTTATATAAAGGCTTAAAAAAAGGGCAATGGCTTTCACCACTGCCCGCGCTTTCTGTAAACTCTCTTGCGGTAGCCTACAGAACGGTTTGGCACCTGCCGCAAATATAAGCCAGATTGAGGAGTTATTTAGTTTTAACAGGGATATGCTGCAGGATTTTGCGGCATTTAGAGCCTTAATTCAGAGGAAATTACGCTGGAGGGACGATATTTTTTTAGCAAAAGACCAAATTATCCGTAATTAATTTTATCTTTGGCGAAATTTAATAAATATTTTATGCAAAAAGGAAAAGTAAAGTTTTTTAATGAAGCAAAGGGTTTCGGATTTATCAAAGACAATGACTCTGATAAAGAATACTTTGTACACGTATCAGGTCTTGTTAACCAAATTAAAGAAGGTGAAGAAGTAACCTTTGAACTTCAGGAAGGTAAAAAAGGATTGAATGCAGTAAACGTAAAACTGGCATAACCATAATTCTATACCGTTCGAAATCTTGAGCTTCACGTTTGTGAAGCTCTTTTTTTTGCCCCTAAACCCTATGGGATTTAGAAGCTGTTTAAAATTAAATCCAAATGCAGTTTAACACAAAGAGCACAAAGGTAAATGCCAATACAAAGGCCACAAAGGAGTATATTTTTGGTGTTCCTGCCCGTTCCATTCGGGCGGCCTTTGCGTTAACAGGTATTTTCTTTTCTTAAATTTATAACAGCCTCTTAGAAATTTGTATACGCTGTAATACCTTTGGCTTTATCAAAACATAAATAGTGAAAAATGGAAAACATAAAACCGAAAACCATTACTGAACTCCGTAAACTTTTAAAACCAGTTAAGAGCTTTTACCTGAAAAAGAAAAAGCCGCTAACCAGGATAGATAAACTGGCGGTTTGGATTACTGAAAATGTGGGCAGCATGGGTTTTTTTCTGATTATTTTCGGTTGGACGGTTATTTGGCTGTTGTGGAATACCCTGAGCCCCAAAGCGCTGCGTTTTGACCCTTACCCTGCATTTGTGCTTTGGCTATTTCTCTCCAATCTGATACAAATATTGTTGATGCCGCTGATTATGGTGGGGCAAAACCAGCAAACCTTACATGCCGATGAGCGGGCCGAGGCCGACTTTAACGTTAACATTAAGGCTGAGCTTGAGATTGAGAATATTCTACTGCATCTTGAAAACCAGAATGCTTTGATATTGCAGATATTGGAGAATTTGGAAAAGCGAAAAGAAGATTAAGCATTCGTTGGCCCGGGGGCATGCCAAATTATCGCTCAGCATACAAGTGGTTGGCGGGGACGCCAACCACGATGACTCCGGTTGGCGTCCCCGCCAACCGGAACTCTCGCCGGATAGGGACAATTTTGTATGCACCCCTGGCAGGCGTTTAAAATTGAAAGTAAAATAGAAGTTTTTTTATTTTCATGCCATGCTAACTTTCAACTCAATTGTTACAGTTACCTTCACTTTGTTTGCCGTAATAGATATTGTAGGCGGCCTGCCTGCCATTATTGGCGTAAGACAGCACCAAACAAATTTCAACCCGGCCATAGCATCTTTATCGGCTGGTGCGTTAATGATATTTTTTCTTTTTATGGGCGAAACCTTTCTGCACCTGGTGGGTATTGATGTAAGGTCATTTGCGCTGGCAGGCTCTATTGTTATTTTTATCCTGGCTATGGAAATGATATTGGGGGTTAACATCTTTAAATCAAACCCGGACGAAAGCCACTCGGGCAATTTTGTGCCGCTGGCGTTTCCGCTTATAGCCGGTTCGGGTACGCTTACCACTATTATTTCGTTGCGTTCAGTTTATGGTGTTTGGGATATACTGGTGGGCATTTTAATAAATGTTGTCATCGTTTTTGTGGTGCTCAGCTCCATGGGTTGGATAGAAAAGCGCCTGGGTAAAACGGGCCTGGCAGCTATTAAGAAATTTTTTGGGGTGGTATTGCTGGCTATTGCCATTAAGATATTTAGTGCTTATGTTAAGTTTTAAAAGACTTAAAGCATCAATATCTGCCTTCATATAAACCATCAATAAACTTCTTCTCGTTGTCGGTTACCAATTGCAATATTTCCTTCTTCATATCATCATCGTATTCAATAAACAGGTCGTAACCTTTGCGCATAATATCAAGGCCCAGCTCAATGGCTTCAATTTCATTTTTGCTGTACATATCGCCTTTTGATTTCATTTTGTCAATAACATCTTCCATAATGCTGATGGTTTTGCCCAGCAAATTGGTATTGGTAAATGACTCGAATAATTGTTCAAGTTCGCTGATAAATTTATAGAGGTCATCTTTTGGAATAGCAATCAGGCAGTCGTAGAACTGCTTATCGCTTACCGGTATGGTAAGCCCTTTCTCAATGGCTGCGGCGGTCAGGGTATTTTCAAAGTGCTGAGCGGAGGTGTATGCTTCAAGCGAATGAAGCCCGGCCCTGATAGCCGCCGGAAACTGAAACCCAAATTTAAAAATGGCACTTGTAATATTGCCCAGCAGGTTCCATACCTTGGCGGGATGCAATACATAGTTCTGCAACTCAGAGAATGCCGCATCCAGTTTTTGCCGCTGTGCCGGTTCGGGGTAAAGGTTTTTCAGAAAATACTGCCTGAGGGTTTCTACTATTTCGGGCGTAATATTATCAGGTAAAACCAGCGTTTTCTTTACGTTTTTATATTCATACCTTGTTGCCACCACCGTTCGGTATTTGTTTATCAGGTGGTATTTCATTTCATTGCCCATATTTTTAGCCGGGGTTTTCTTCTTCTTTTCAGTTGCTGTTTTTTTCCTCTCAGCCATTTCGCACTTTTAGTATGGCTGAAAATATCATTTTTTTTTGAAGATGGGGGTTGCATTTTGGAAGTTGGGCGTGCCCTGCGGGCCGGGCTATCTGCGGAATTTATCCCGATGCCTCATCGGGAACTCCTCGCTCCCAAAGCATCGCGGAGTTTATCCCGCAGCTTTGTGCGGGAGGCTTTCCGCTCCTATCCCTCACGCGGACAGGCAGTGGTAAGGGGTAGGGGTGGTTACCACTTTTTCACTGCTTTCAGTAACCAATTCACTCATTATCAATCACTTTACCTCTTACCACCCGGTTACCACTGGTAACCACCCCCATTGCTTGTTTAAGGCTCCCATTCGGGGAGGTTTAAAGGGGCCGGGCTGCCTTTACACCCCAAATGTGTCAACCCATTTCAGTACTTAAGAAAACACACTTACCTCATTATCAATAAACTATCTCCAAATTTTGTGTCAACCCCCTCTGTTAAAATTTTGTTAATTGTAAGCCCTGCCTGGCCGGACTATAAACCAATCCTTTTAGTGGCGGCCATTAAAGTCCTCTCCTTCGGGTCCCGATAGCTATCGGGATAGGTGAGGAGGCCGTTTGCATTAAGTCCTGAAATGTTTCATCCCGACCTACTCGGGAGCGGCGCAATACATCAGCACCGGGTGAAGCCCGGTGTACATGCAATTAATATTATACAGCCCTGCAAGGGCGGAATACCCGTATTTTATTTAGGTGAAGCCCACTACGGTTTTCCGTAATAGTTATATCAATTTAAAAGCTTTATTTTAATCCATAAAAAATTACCATTTAATTTAAGTACACCACAAATCACCCATTCGGGGTTTAAACACTTGCACAATGATGTTCATTGCTATATTTGAACCTCATGCAATAATTGAATCAGGACTATGACAGATATTAAAGACCTCGAAAAAACCCTTTGGGCTACTGCCGACAAACTCCGTAACAATATGGATGCTGCCGAATACAAGCATGTTGTTTTGGGTTTAATTTTCCTAAAATATATTTCCGATGCGTTTAGCGAAATGCACGGCAAGTTAAGTAGCAACAAGGGGGAGTTTGAAGGTGCAAACCAAGAAGATGCTGATGAATATTTGGCTTACAACGTTTTTTATGTACCAGAAAAAGCACGATGGAAGTTTTTACAGGATAACGCCAAGCAGCCCAACATAGGTATTTTGATTGACGCTGCAATGGATGCCATTGAAAAGAAAAATGAAAATCTGAAAGGCATTTTACCAAAAAATTATGCCGACCCTGATTTAGACAAAGCCCGTTTGGGTGAATTACTTGACCTGATTGGAAACATTGGTTTTAGCCAAAAAGGACACGAAGGCAAAGATTTATTGGGGCAGGTGTACGAATATTTTCTTGGCATGTTTGCCGATGCAGAGGGGAAAAACGGCGGACAGTTTTATACACCACAAAGCATTGTGAAATTATTGGTGGAAATGTTGGAGCCATATAAGGGTAGAATTTATGACGGCTGTTGCGGTAGTGGTGGCATGTTTGTACAGAGTGAAAAATTTATTGAAGCACACCAAGGCAAAATTGGCGACCTCTCTATTTACGGACAGGAAAGCAACCCAACCACAGTTAAGTTGGCAAAAATGAATTTAGCCATACGTGGCATTGACGCCAACATACAATTTGGCGACACCTTTAGCAATGATTTACACCCCGACCTAAAAGCAGATTTTATTTTGGCTAATCCACCGTTTAATATTAGCGACTGGAAAGGCGAACAACTACGGGACGACAAACGATGGAAATATGGAGTGCCTCCGGTTGGCAATGCCAACTATGCCTGGCTGCAACACTTTTTAAACAAATTAAGCCCCACCGGAACAGGAGGAATTGTTTTAGCCAATGGTAGCATGAACAGCAACACTGGTACCGAAGGCGAGATACGTAAAAGCATGATTGAAGCACGGGTTATTGATTGCATGGTTACTTTGCCGGGGCAACTTTTTTATAATACCATGATACCAGCTTGCCTTTGGTTTTTAGCAAGAAATAAAACCAACCATAAATTTAGAAATCGTGAAAACGAAATTCTTTTTATTGATGCAAGGAAATTAGGCGTGCTGGTAAACCGTAGAAACAAAGAACTAAGAAACGAAGATATAAAACTGATTACTGAAACTTATCACAGTTGGAGAAACATAAAGGGCACATACAAAAACATTGACGGCTTTTGTAAGAGTGCAACAATGGATGAAGTGATAAAGGGTAATTATGTATTGATGCCGGGCAAGTATGTAGGCACGGAGGAAGAAGAAACAGACGGAATTCCTTTTGAAGATAAAATGCAAACGCTTACTACGACACTTGCAGAACAGTTTGCAAAAAGAAAAGATTTAGAAAAGACCATTCGTAAAAACTTAAAAGGAATTGGCTATGAGTTTTAGTGAGAGAGAAATATATACTCTTAAAGAATTGAATTGTAAATTTCTTTCGGGCTTTGCTTTTAAAAGTTCTGATTATCGGGATAGCGGCATTCCACTTATTAAAATTGGGAATATTCAAAATAGGCATGTAGAAATTAATTCAAACGGAACATTTGTATCCAAAGAATTAATTAATAATAAAACCAACAAATTTTTATTAAAGCGTGGGGACGTATTAATTGCTATGACGGGGCAAGGTAGTGTTGGACGAGTTGGAAAGTTAAAGTTGGAACTTGGCGATAAAGCATTTCTAAACCAAAGGGTAGGAAAACTTTTATGTGATAATGTAACTCTTAATATTGATTACTTGTATTATTCATTAGTAACTGAGAAATATCAAAAACTATTATTCAACATGGGTGTGGGAAGCGGACAACCCAACTTGAGCCCAGAACAAATTTTGAGTATTAAATTACCATATTTAAGTTTAGATGTTCAACATCGCATTGCCGCCATCCTTTCCTCTTTAGATGATGCCATAGAATTAAACCAACAAACCAATAAAACACTGGAGGAAATTGCACAAACACTTTTTAAAGAAATGTGTTTGCCCAAAGGTGGCGAATTACCGGAGGGATGGAGAATTGGAAAATTGGGTGAGATAATCCAAAATTTTGATAGTAGGAGAAAGCCTCTATCAAGTCGGGAGAGGGAAAACAGAAAAGGCATTTATCCATATTATGGAGCAGCCTCTATTTTTGATTACATTGATGATTATCTGTTTGACGGTATTTATTTATTGCTGGGGGAAGATGGAACGGTAATAACCGAAGATGAGAAACCGGTATTACAATATGTCAGCGGCAAATTTTGGGTAAATAATCATGCCCATATTTTGCAAGGTAAAGATTATTATTCAACTGAATTTTCGTATCTCCTTCTAAAAAATACAAACATTAAAAGTTTGGTAACAGGTGCCGTTCAACCCAAAATTAATCAAGGGAACATGAATAACCTTGAAATAATTTTACCTGACAAAGAAACCGTTTTGAAGTTGCAAAATATTGTTACACCAATTTTTGAGTCCATATTAGACAACGAACAAGAAAACAAAACCCTTTCCGCTCTTCGTGATTTGCTTTTGCCGAAGTTGATGAAGGGCGAAATAAATTTGAATGGAATATGAAAGAAATTAAAGAGTTAGCGTTAGAGATTGCTAATAATTTCGGTAAGATGAAACTTATTGAAATTATTTACAAAGACGGTGAATCAATTACCGGGAACGTGCATAAAGTTCCTGAAGACCCGATGAATATAATTTTACAGAAACGGATTGTAAAGCATGGTGAAAATGCTATACACAGGATTGACTTTGACAGATTGCAAAAGGTAAAGATTACTTATAAAGAACAACCAACTAAAATATTTGAATAATGGCAAAGGCAACGTTAGTTACAAATAACGGCTTAACCCGTGTTTACAGCAGCTCAACCGGCCAGCAGGTAAGGCTTGAAATGAATGATGAGTTTACTGAAATTAAGTTTATTGATGACACCACCAATGAAGGGTTTGGAGAGTTCGAATTTAAGGATTTAGAGAATGGTTATTACAAGCTGATGAGGATGTACACCGAACCTAATAAAGGTGGCGGCATTGGCCGGGCGGCGTTGGAAATGTTTAAAGAAATAACTGATGCCGAAATTGTAACCTCGCCTGATGATGGAATGCCCAGGGACGATGGAAGCCACCTTACGCAGGATGCCCCGGGGTTTGTGAGCAAAATGATAAAGGAAGGCTTGATTTTAGAAAACAACGGAGATGATTTTCCAGACGATGATGAAGATGATTTTGTTGATTAAAAAAATGCAGTAAAACAAACAAACTTAACTTTGCCTAATGCCGGAATTAAGTAAAATATACCTTTTCAGAATGACGCACATTCAAAATATACCGCATATTTTGAGTAATGGTATTACGCATAGTAGTTCGCCTAACTCCAACCCTGCCTTTGTTCCTATTGGTAATGCAAGCTTAATATCAAGCCGTGATTTGTTTGTAATGCCCAACGGAAATAGGCTTGGAGATTATATTCCTTTTTACTTTGGTGTGCGTATGCCTATGTTATATGTTATTCAAAATGGATTTACCGGGGTAGCAGCTACTAATGCTCAAGACATTGTATATTGTGTTTGTAATGTGCAACAGATTGTGAATCATAAACTCGATTTTGTTTTTACTGACGGTCATGCAGTAAACACTTTCAGCTCATTTTATGACCCCAGCGATGTCAAGCGTATTGGAAGTATTATTGACCGAAAGGCTATTGACAGCAAATACTGGAATGATGAAAAGGATTTGGATTTAAAAAGAAGAAAAGAAGCAGAGTTTTTAGTTGCCGAAGATATACCGGTAACGGCCATTGACGGTTATGCCGTGTATAATGCCACAGCCCAAAATAGATTGATAAGTTTTGGTATCAGTAAAAGCGACATTGAAATATTTTCCGAATTTTATTTTTGAAAAATGATACACTACAAAAAAGGAAACTTACTGGAAAGCGAAGCGGAGGCTTTGGTAAACACGGTAAACACCGTAGGTGTAATGGGTAAAGGCATTGCTTTACAGTTTAAAAATTTATTTCCGCACAACTATAAGTTATATGCCACTGCCTGCAAAAGCAAGGAAATTAAAGTTGGGAAATTGTTCGTTACGGAGGAAGAATCTCTGTTAACAGGAAAAAAAATCATAATTAATTTCCCAACAAAGACAGATTGGCGCAAACCGTCTGAATACAGTTACATTGAAAAAGGGTTGGTTGAATTAACTAAAACAATCAAAGAAAAAAATATAAAGTCAATAGCAATCCCCCCTTTGGGTTCGGGCAATGGCGGGTTGGATTGGGCTAAGGTAAAACCCCTGATTGAACAATATTTATCTAAGGTTTATTGCGACATAATTATTTATGAGCCTAATTATGTTATTGTAGAAGCAATGAAAAAAGAGAGGGTAAAGTTAACCCCGGCACGGGCTATGTTACTTGCGGTTTTATTTGATTTGGTAAAAAACGGAGAATTTGTTTCGGAATTTGCCGCCGAAAAAATTGCTTATTTCCTTCAACGCTTCGGGGCTAAAGATGCTTTCAAATTAGAGTTTCAACCCAATTTTTACGGGCCATATTCCGGTAAAGTAAAGCATGTGTTGTATTATCTTAACGGTAGCTATATAATGGGGTACAGTTCAAAGGACAAAAAACCTTTTGAAGAACTTGGTTTAATGATGGATGCCGAAAAAGAAATAAACGAATATTTGGATAAAGAGGAAAATTCACGGTACAAGAATATTGTTTTAAAAACGAGGCAATTTTTAACTGGTTTTTATTCTGCCTTTGGTTTAGAACTGCTTTCAACAATTGACTTTATTATTATTGATAAAAAAGTAAAAACTATTAAAGAGATAAAAGAAAATCTTTGGAGCGATAGAAAGAAGGAATTATTTGCCCATCCAAAATTTATTTCACTTGCAGTTGCAAATATTGAAAAGCATCTTGCTTAATAATGAACATTCTCACCGAAGACGAAATTGAACAAATAGCTTTGCAAACCTTGCGTGAGCAAGGTTATGAAACTGCTTTTGGCGGAGATATAGTAAGAGATTACAATGAAGTGGTTTTACAAACCCGGTTGCAAAAAGCCATTGATAAAATTAACCCCGGCGTACCTGCTGACATTCGTGAGGAGGCTTTGCGTATTGCCCTAAGAACACAAAGCACCAACCAATTAGTTAACAACGAAAATTTTCATAAACTACTTACCGAAGGGGTTGACGTAAAGGGGAAAAGTGGAGACCAGATAAAAACTTTCAAAGTTTGGTTAGTTGATTTTGAAAATCCTGAGAACAATGAGTTTGTTGCTATCAATCAATTTACCATAGTAGAAAACCACAATAATAAACGCCCCGATGTAATTGTTTTCATAAACGGTTTGCCGTTAGTAGTTATTGAAATTAAAAATGCAATAGATGAAAAAGCGGACGTAAGAACCGCGTTTAACCAACTGCAAACCTATAAGCAGGCAATCCCCTCATTGTTTACATACAATGCTGTTTTAATTGCAACCGATGGCTGGTTTGCAAAAGCCGGTACAATAACAAGCGACTTTAGCAGGTTTGGCAGTTGGAAAATTCCAAAAGCGCAACTGGAAACAAACCTTGTTTCAGAACCTGACACACTTTACAACTCTACCCTGTTCCAAAAAGAGCCAACCGTTTTGGAAATGGATATTATGCTGAAAGGAATGTTGGAGAAAAAAACTTTGTTGGATATTATTCGCCACTTCATTGTTTTTGAAAAAGCAAAAGATAAAACGCTAAAAAAAGTTGCAGCATATCATCAATACTATGCGGTAAACAAGGCAATAAAAACCACCGTGCTTGCCGCCTCTTTAGCGGGCGATAAACGGGCAGGTGTAGTTTGGCACACACAGGGAAGCGGGAAAAGTTTGAGCATGATTTTCTACTCAGGCAAATTAGTTTTAGCCCCGCAGCTAAATAACCCAACTATTTTAGTACTCACAGACCGGAACGATTTAGACCAACAACTTTTTGAAACCTTTAGTAATTGCCAACAACTGATAAGGCAAACCCCGGTGCAGGCAGATAGCAGGGCAACTTTGCAAAGCTTATTAGCCGTGTCAAGCGGTGGAGTTGTTTTTACTACTATTCAAAAATTTCTGCCTAATGAGAAGGGCGGGATATATCCTAAACTCTCTGATAGAAGAAACATTGTTGTAATTGCAGACGAAGCGCACCGGAGCCAATATGATTTTATTGACGGTTATGCAAGGCACATGAGAGATGCTTTGCCAAATGCCTCCTTTATTGGCTTTACCGGTACCCCGATAGAGAAAGAAGATAAAAACACCCAAGCCATTTTCGGAAATTATGTAGACATCTACGATATACACCAAGCTGTTGAAGATGGAGCAACCGTAAGAATATTTTATGAAAACCGTTTAGCAAAAGTTGAATTTGACGAAAAGGAACGGCAAATTTTAGATGAACGGATTGAAGATGTAACCGAAGAAGATGAACTTACAGAACGGCAAAAACGCTTTGCTAAGTGGACACAACAGGAAGCGATTGTAGGAAGCGAAAAACGATTGAAACAAGTTGCAAAAGATTTGGTGCATCACTTTGAACAGCGGAGCGAAGCATTTGACGGCAAAGGAATGATTGTTTGCATGAGCCGCCGAATTTGTGTGGCCATGCACAACGAAATAATAAAGTTGCGCCCTGAATGGTATAATGCCGGAGATGATAAAGGAAAAATAAAAGTGATAATGACAGGTTCGTCAAGCGACCCGTTAGATTATCAGGAACATATACGCAACAAACAAAGAAGAAAGACAATTGGCGACAGGTTGAAAGACCCTAAAGACGAATTGAAATTGATTATAGTTCGTGATATGTTGCTAACGGGTTTTGATGCCCCTTGCCTGCATACGCTATATGTAGACAAGCCAATGACAGGGCACAACCTAATGCAAGCAATAGCACGGGTGAACAGGGTTTTTAAAGACAAAGAGGGCGGTTTAATTGTAGACTATTTGGGTATTGCACAGGATTTAAAAAAAGCTTTAAGCATTTATACCGATAGCGGGGGAAAAGGGAAAATTGAATTTGACCAACGGGAAGCAGTTGCAAAAATGTTGGAGTTGTATGAAATCGTTGTTGGAATGTTTGACAAGTTTGATTACAAAAAATTCTTTGGCTTACAACCAAAAGAAAAACTCACTTACATTTTAGACGCAACAGATTATGTTTTGAGTTTGGATATGGGTAAAGACCGTTTCAATACAAACGTAATGAATCTATCAAAAGCCTTTGCCCTGTCCGTTCCCGACCCCGAAGCATTGAGTATTAGAGATGATTTAAGTTTCTTTCAGGCTATAAAAGCACGAATTACAAAACTTCGGGAAAGCCAAAAGAAACGGAGCGATGAAGAAGTGGAAACGGCAATCAGGCAAATAATTTCCGATGCTTTAATTTCAACAGAGGTAATTGACATTTTCCAAGCCGCCGGAATTGATAAGCCGGAAATTTCCATTTTATCTGATGAATTTTTATCGGAAATAAAAGGGATGCCAAGAAAAAACTTGGCATTGGAACTTTTAAGGCGTTTACTGAATGATGAAATTAAAATCCGTTCAAACAGAAACATTGTACAGAGTAAGAAGTTTTCTGAAATGTTGGCAGATGCAATTAAACGCTATCAAAACAATGCCATAACAGCCGCGCAGGTTATTGATGAATTAATAAAGCTGGCAAAAGACCTTAAACAAGCCGACAAACGAGGCGAAGATTTAAAACTTGACTTTCGTGAATTAGCTTTTTACGATGCACTTGAGGTAAACGACAGCGCGGTAAAGCTTTTAGGCGATGAAGTTTTGAAAACAATTGCAAGAGAATTAGTTGACAGCGTTAAAAAATCTGTAACTATTGACTGGACAATAAAAGAAAGTGTGCAAGCAAAAATGCGGGTAATTGTAAAACGTATTCTCAAAAAATACGGCTATCCACCCGACAAACAAGACCAAGCAGTAAAAACAGTTTTAGAACAGGCAAAACAAATGGCAAACGATTTTTCGGACAATATTTAGATGGAAGGATATGTTTATATAATGACCCCACTGGCACTCGTTTGTAACGAGTGACGAGGAGGCAAACGCATTTGTAATGGTGTGTCACGAAGATGGAGATGTGAATCTTCATCGAACTGAAAGAAAGATGGTAGTAGGTCTACCGTATACGTTTGGCAATAAAGGTATACAAACCACCCGGAGGTGCTG
>Ga0182013_10006355_pt1 | contig 13426 bp, 14 predicted proteins | sample 612S2MmetaG_FD_120487 | JGI IMG/M metagenome (GOLD analysis project Ga0182013, IMG submission 120487) | Permafrost microbial communities from Stordalen Mire, Sweden - 612S2M metaG | ecosystem: Environmental > Terrestrial > Soil > Wetlands > Permafrost | place: Sweden: Stordalen | collected... | reverse complement strand
GACACCGGTGGTCGCGTGGAGCGCTTCCAGCGCCGCGTCGCCAAAGGCCGCGCGGCCGCCGCTCGCGCCGCCGCAAAGTAGCCGCAATGGCCGCCTCAGCCGCGGCCGAAGCACCCACGGTCGAGCTCGGCCACGACGGCCAGCTGCGCGCCGACCGGGACATCCCAGTCGGCGGTCAGGCCGTGATCGAGGGCGTGATGATGCGCGGCGTGAACCACTGGTCGGTTGCCGTGCGTCGCCCGGACGGGACGATCGGCTCCGACCGCCACAAGATCGATTCGGTGATGGCGCGCCACCGCGTGCTGCGCCTGCCGGTGATCCGCGGCTTCGTCGCGCTGTGCGGCTCGATGGGTGTCGGCTTCCGCGCCCTGGAGATCGCGACCAACGCCCAGCTCGAAGGTGAAGGCGAGGAACCGAAGGAGCTATCTCGCTGGGCCTGGATCGCGACGATCGTCGTGGCACTGGGACTGGCGGTCGTGCTCTTCTTCGTCGTCCCGGTCGCGATCACCAGCCTGTTCAAGAACCAGCTCGGCTCGGCAGTGCTGTTCTGGGTCGTCGAGGGCCTGATCCGCACGCTGCTGTTCCTCGGCTACCTGTATGCGATCTCTCGCGCGAAAGACATGCGGCGGGTCTTCGAGTACCACGGGGCCGAGCACAAGACGATCTCCTGTCTCGAGGCCGGCATGGAGCTGACGCCGGCGAATGCGCAGCGCTTCTCGCGCCTGCACCCCCGCTGCGGCACGAGCTTCCTGCTGATCGTGATGATCGTCGCGATCTTCGCCTTCGCCCCGCTCGGGCTCCCCGCCTGGTACTGGCTGGTCCTGACGCGGATCCTCGGGGTGCCGATCATCGCCGGGGTCTCGTTCGAGATCATCCGCTTCGCCGGCCGCCACCGCACGACGCCATGGGTTCGTGCGCTGATCTGGCCCGGCCTGAAGCTGCAGCTGCTGACGACCCGCGAGCCCGATCTCGCGCAGCTCGAAGTCGCGATCGCGGCGCTCAACGACGTGCTCGCCGTCGAGGACCTCACGACCCTCAAGCTCGAGGAGCTCGTCGGCGTCGAGGTCGTCGCTTGAACACGCCGGTCGAGCGCACCGACTTCGTATCGCTGTCGATCGAGGAGGTCGGGCGGGCCGTGGACTTCTACCGCGACACACTGGGCCTCGAGTGCTCGGTGCTCAACGCCGACGGCGGCTACGCCGAGTTCGAGACGGGCTCCCTGACGATCAACGTTCACGAGGCACGCCGGCTTGGGCGCACGCACGTCCCGGGCGGCGCGACGATCGCGCTGCACGTAGCGGACGTCGGCGCCGCGCGCGCCGAACTCGAACAGCGCGGCGTCGAGTTTCAGGGCGACACGTTCGACACCGGCGTCTGTCACATGGCGTTCTTCGCCGATCGCGACGGCAACGGCCTGATGCTCCACCACCGCTACGCGCCGCGCTAGCGCGGCCGCGGCCGGCGCGTGGCCGCGGCGGGCGCCCCTAGACTGCCCCGCGTGATCGACGAACTCGTTTCGCGCATCGAAGAGCGCTTCGCGGACCTTTCCGCGCAGATGGTCGACCCGGAGGTGCTCGGCGACCGCCGCCGCGCCGCCGAGGCCGGTCGCGCCTACCGCCAGATCGAGCAGGCGGCGCAGCTCGCGGCGCAGTGGCGCCGCGCCGTGGACGACGCCGCGGGCGCTGAAGAGCTGCTCGGCGAACTCGGTGACGAGAGCGGCATGCGCGAGGACCTCGAGCAGGCGCGGAGCCGCGCGGCCGAGCTCGAAGAGCAGATTCGCGCCGCGATGATCGAACGCGACCCCAACGACGGCAAGAGCGTGATCGTCGAAATCCAGGGCGGCGCCGGCGGGGACGAGGCGGGCCTGTGGGCCGGGGACCTCTACCGGATGCTGACCCGGTACGCCGAGAAACTCGGCTACAAGACTGAACCGCTCGAGGTCAGCGACGGCAAGTACACGCTCGAGATCGACGGCGACGGCGCCTACTCGGTCTTCAAGTTCGAGGGCGGCACGCACCGCGTCCAGCGGGTGCCGGCGACCGAGTCGGCGGGGCGCATCCACACGTCGACCGCGACCGTCGCCGTGCTTCCCGAGGCCCAGGAGGTCGACGTCCAGATCGACCCGAACGATCTGCAGATCGACGTCTACCGCTCCTCGGGTCCGGGCGGGCAGTCGGTCAACACGACCGACTCGGCGGTGCGCATCACCCACAAGCCGAGCGGCATCGTCGTCTCGATGCAGGACGAGAAGTCGCAGCTGCAGAACCGGGAGAAGGCGCTGCGGGTGCTCCGCGCCCGGCTCTATGAGCAGGCGCTCGCCGACCAGCAGGCCGAGCTCGCCGCCGACCGGCGCTCGCAGGTCGGGACCGGCGATCGCGCCGAGAAGATCCGTACCTACAACTACGGCGAGCGCCGCGTCACCGACCACCGCATCAAGCTCACCGCGCACAACCTCGACCAGGTCCTCGAAGGCGAACTCGAGGATTTCACGGCCGCGCTGCAGGCCGACGAGACCCAGCGGCTGCTCGCGGCACAGGCCGCGGCGTGAGGCGCGCGCGCACCTCGGTGCGCGACGCGCTCGACGGCGCGGTCACGGCGCTCGGCGCGGGCGGCTGCGAGACGCCGCGCCTGGACGCGGAACTGCTCACCGCGCACGTGCTCGGCGTCGACCGCGCGCGCCTGCTGACCGACTCGGAGCTGGCGGTCGAAGGCCCCGCGGCGCGCGCCCTGCAGGCCGCCGTGCGCCGGCGCGCCGTCGACCGCGAGCCCGTCGCCTACATCATCGGTGCTCGCCACTTCCGCCGGCTCGAGCTCCGCGTCGATCACCGGGCGCTGATCCCGCGCCCCGAGAGTGAGCTGCTCGTCGAAGTCGCGCTGACGGCGCCGGCCGGCGCGAGCGTGCTCGACCTCTGCACGGGGTCCGGCGCCGTCGCGCTGGCGGTCAAGGATGAGCGCCCGGACCTCGCCGTCACCGGCAGCGACATCAGCGCGCCCGCACTCGCCCTGGCGCGTGAGAACGCCGCGCGCCTCGGTCTGGAGGTCAGCTTCGTGCAGGCTGACCTGCTGGACGGTCTCGATGACCGCTACGACCTCGTGCTGGCCAACCCGCCGTACGTCGCCGACGGCGACAGGGCGTCGCTGGCGCCCGAGATCACCCGGCACGAGCCGTCGCTCGCGCTGTTCGCCGGGGCCGACGGGCTCGACGTGGTGCGGCGGATCTACAAGGAGGCGGGCGCCCGCCCGGGACTCGCGAGCCTGGCTGTCGAGGTCGCAGACGGGCAGGCCGAGCACGCGGCCGCGCTGGCCCGCCAGGCGGGATTCACGGCTGTGAGCAAGCTCCCCGACCTCGCCGGAACGGACCGCGTCGTGATCGCCGCACGACCGGGAAAGTCGCCGACCGGAGCGCTGATAGCCTGACCGTGGGTCGTGACTGGCGCGAGGGTGGAGGCAACCACCGGGGAGCGGCCGCAGCGTTGTCCGCCGTGCGCCTGGGCATGAAACCGCATCCACAAAGGAGAGCGCCGTGACCCAGCTGAGAGACGATTACTTCGACCGGCCGCTTGACGAGGTCGACCCCGAGGTCGCCGCGGCGCTGAAGGGGGAGCTCGAGCGCCAGCAGTCGACGCTCGAGATGATCGCGTCCGAGAACTTCGTGCCGCGCGCGGTGCTCGAATGCCAGGGCTCGGTGCTGACCAACAAGTACGCCGAGGGCTACCCCGGCCGACGCTACTACGGCGGCTGCGAGTGGGTCGACGTGACCGAGCAGCTCGCGATCGACCGCGCGAAGGAGCTGTTCGGCGCCGAGCACGCGAACGTCCAGCCGCACTCGGGGGCGTCGGCGAACGCGGCGGTCTACCACGCGTTGCTGACACCCGGAGACACGATCATGGGTCTCTCGCTCGCCCACGGCGGCCACCTGACGCACGGCATGAAGATCAACCTCTCGGGTCGCCTTTACGACGTCGCGGCCTACGAGGTGGACGCCGAGACGAGCCTGATCGACATGGACGCGGTCGCGCAGGTGGCGCGCGAGCGCCGACCGAAGCTGATCATCGCCGGCTGGTCTGCCTATCCGCGCCAGCTGGACTTCGTCGCCTTCCGCCAGATCGCCGACGAGGTCGGCGCGATGCTGATGGTCGACATGGCGCACTTCGCCGGCCTCGTGGCTGCGGGTCTGCACCCGAGCCCGATCGAGGCCGGGGCGGACGTCGTCACAACGACGACCCACAAGACGCTAGGCGGCCCGCGCGCGGGGATCATCATGTCCCGCGCCGAGCACGCCAAGAAGATCGACTCGGCGGTCTTCCCGGGACAGCAGGGCGGCCCGCTCGAGCACGTCATCGCGGCGAAGGCCGTCGCGCTGCAGATCGCGAAAAGCGAGCTGTTCGTCGAGCGTCAGCAGCGCACGATCGACGGCGCCAAGGCGCTCGCCGCCGAGCTGCTCGCCGCCGGGGGCGGGGTGGACGTGCTGACCGGCGGCACCGACGTGCATCTCGCGCTCGTCGACCTGCGCCGCGTCGAGCCTGAGCTCAGCGGCAAACAGGCCGAGGATCGCCTGCACGAGATCGGCGTGACCGTCAACCGCAACGCCGTGCCGTTCGACCCGCGGCCGCCGATGGAGGCATCCGGCCTGCGCATCGGCACGCCCGCACTCGCGACGCGCGGGCTCGCGGTCGAGGACTTCGCCCACGTCGGGAGGATCATCGGGGCGGCACTCGGGCCGGACTTCGAGGCCCGTCGCGAGGAGCTCGCCGGGCAGGTGCGGGAGATCACCGAGCGCTTCCCGCTGTACGAGTCGCTGGCGCCGGCCGCCGCCTGAGACGCACGCGCCGCAGCGCGACGGCCCCGGCTGGCATGCTGTGGCGCAGTTCATGGACGCTCCGACCGAGCTCGAAGCGCTCTACGCGCTGCTGACCGCCGCTGCCGTCACGACGCTGCTGACGCCGCTGACGATGTTCTTCGCACGCCGCGTCGGCGCGATCGACGAGCCGCGCGAGCGCGGGCTCTCGACGCGACCGACGCCGCTGCTCGGCGGCCTGGCGATCTTCGGCGGCGTGCTCGTCGCGGTACTCGTCTGGCTGCCGGCCGGCTACGGGCTCTATCCCCACGTCTGGCAGGGCGTGCTCTACGGCTGCGCCCTGATCACCCTCGTCGGGGCGGTCGACGACCGCTTCGACCTGCATCCTGCGGCGAAGCTGATCGGCCAGGCGATCGCCGCGGCGATCGTCGTCCACTACGGCATCCAGGTCCGCGCGATCACGCTGCCGTTCGTCGGCGTGCTGCATTTCCCGAACACCGGGCCGACCAATGCCGGGCCGATCCTGACCGTTCTGGCGCTCGTGGCGATGATGAACGTCGTCAACTTCTCGGACGGCGTCGACGGGCTGACGGCCGGCGTCTGCACGATCATCGCCGCGACGCTCGCGGTGCTCGCCTTCAACCTCGACCGCCCGCAGCCCGGGGTGCTAGCTGCATTGACTGCCGGCGCCGCGCTCGGCTTCCTGTTCTTCAACTTCCCGCCGGCCGCGACGTTCATGGGCGACAGCGGCTCGAACCTGCTCGGCCTCCTGATGGGGGTGATCGCGGTCGAGGCGGCGGTCAAGACGGCGGCGGTCGTCTCTTTCGTCCTGCCGCTGATCCTGCTCGCCGTGCCTTTCATGGACACCACGTTCGTCGTTCTCAAGCGGCTGAAGTACCACCAGCCGATCTACCGGCCCGACAGCGAGCACTTCCATCATCGGATGGCGCGGATCGGGTTCTCGAGCCGGCGCACGATCGCCTACCTCTACACGTGGACACTGATGCTCGCCGGCCTCGCGCTCGCGCTGCGCTTCGTGCCCTACAGCAACCACCGCGGGCAGTTCAACGTGCTCTGGTCGATCGTGATGGTCACGATCGCGCTGATCGTCGCGGGTGCCTCGATCTACCTGGTCTACGTGCTCGAGATCCTCAAGTTCCGTCGACTCGACTCGGCGCGCCTGCGTCATCTGCGCCCCGATGCCAGCGAAGACGAGATCGAGCGCGGGGTGACCGAAGACTTCGAGACCGGCGAGTTCGAGGCCGTCTCGCAGGGGCGCTGAGCGCGTTGCCGAACAAGGTGCCTGTACAATGCAGCCAGGGTGCGGACGCACGCCGCCGTGCGGCCCTGCACTCAATCACACCTTTCGATGGCTCCTACATCGGCGACTGAAAACGAATCGCGGGCCGCGAGCCCGCGGTCCAAACGCGTACTGATCCTCTCGGCCGACGTCGGCGAGGGGCACGCGGCAGCCGCGCGCGCCCTCGCGCAGCAGCTCGCCGGCGCCGACGAGCACGCCGAGGTCGACGTGATCGACGGCCTCGCGGCGATGGGCCGGATCCTCAAACAGTCCGTCCAGGACGGCTACCGCACGCAGCTGGATTCGGCGCAGTGGAGCTACAGCCTCGCCTACGGGGCGATGGAGAAACTGCCCCCGGTCCGCTGGCTCGCACGGCGCCTGCTGCTCGCCCTCGGCGCCCGTCCGCTGGCCCACACGATCGCCCAGTACGAACCCGATGTCGTCGTCTCGACCTACCCGGCGGTGACGGTCGTGCTCAGCCACCTGCGCCGGCGCGGCATCGTGCGCGTGCCGACGATCGCGACGATCACCGACCTGACTGGACTGTTCTTCTGGGCCCAGAAGGGCATCGACATGCACCTCGTGATGTACGGCGAGTCGCTGCCGGCCGTCGAGAGGATCGCGGGACGCGGCTCGGCGCAGATCGTGCGGCCGCTGATCTCCGCCGACTTCCTCGAGCCGCGCACTCCCGAGGCCTCGCGGCGGGCGCTCGGCCTGCCCGAGCGCGGCCGGATGGTCGTTGTCTCCGGCGGCGGCTGGGGAGTGGGAGACATCGAGGGCGCGGTCGCGCAGCTCGCCGACGACCCGCAGGTCAGCTCGATCGTCTGCCTGGCGGGCCGCAACGAGGAACTTCGCGAGCGGCTCGACGCCGCCTTCGCGGGCAGCGAGCGGATCACCGTCTACGGCTTCACGGACCGGATGCCCGAGATTCTCGCGGCCGCCGACGTGCTGGTGCACTCGACCGGCGGCGTCACCTGCCTCGAGGCGCGTGCGTCGGGGACACCGGTCGTCTCCTACGGGCTGCCGATCGGCCACGCCCGGCTGAACACCCGGGCTATGGCCGACCTCGACCTGCTGCGACTGGCGAACGACGCCGGCGAACTGCGCGAACACGTCGCCGCGAGCTGCGCGGCCGATGCGCAGGGGCCCGCGGTCGACGGGCCGCACGCCGCGCAGGTCGTGCTCGAAGCCCCGGCGCGGATCAGCGCGCCGCCGCGCTGGATCGTGCGCGGACGTACGCTGCTAACGCAGGCGGCGATCGTGCTCGCACTGGGCGCGTGGATGATGAGCACCGACGAGGTCGCGGCGCTGGCGAAGATCTTCGGGGTCCACCCGCTCACCGAGGTGCGCACCAAGCGCCGCGAAGTCGCGCTGATCGTTCGTACCAGCACCGGGTCGATCGTCCCGGCCGCGACGCGCCTGGCCGCGTCTGGAATTCACGTGACCTTCGCCGACGGGGCAGCCGGCGGCACACCACCAAGTGGCCGCGTAGCCGGCGTGCGCGCCGCGCAGGACGGCCTGCTGCCGGAAGCGCCGCACTCGAGCTTCCTGCACTGGCTTGGCACTCGCGGGCAGCTGAGACGTCAGGCCAACGCGCTCGACCTCGGCCACCACTACTACTACCTGCCGCCGCGCGGCGGGGCGGACCTCGGGCAGCTCGTGATGGCCCAGCTCGCCGGCTTGACGCCGGTCAACGGCGCCTACGTGCTCCACGGCCCGCAGTTCCGCGGGACGCTGCGCCCCGGCGACGTCGTGGTGGTCGAAGTGCCACAGGCCGCCGCTGCCGCCAGCGACGTGGAGCAGCTGACGGCGCAGTTCGCCGCACGCGGCTACGCCGTGCGTACGCTCGGCACCGTCACGTCTCGCGCTACTCGCTGAGCGGGCTCAGGCCGGCGCCGCGGGCTCGCGCTCTTCCATCAGCGCGACCAGCAGGGGAGAGCGGTTCAGCAGCGCCGCGCCCGTCAGGAGGATCAGCAGCGAGATCGCCAACGGGACACCGTGCAGCGGTGTGTCGGTGAAGTGCTCGTCGAGCAGGATCGGCGCGACGACAACCGGCACGACGGTCTGCACGACGGAGACGACCGGCGCGACCTGGATCGCGGGCCGGGCCTGCAGCGCGCTCGTCTCGCTCAGCACCCCAACGGCCGCTGCGGCTCCCGCGGCGACCGCCCATGCGATCGCGGGCGGCCAGTGGCGGGCGGCAATGTCGTCGGAGGCCAGCGCGGTCGCGATCCCGCTCCACGCGAACGCCAGCCCGGCGCCGAGGATGATGATCTGCGGGTGCGAGCGGCCGAAGGCGCTCAGCACATAAGGCATCAGGCTGACGAGCGCGAGGATCAGCAGCACGATGGTGATCGTCGACTGGTCCGCGTGCGTGTCGCCGTGCGGCGGGGCGAACAGGCCGGCGCCGGCGACCCCGACCATGATCAGGGCGATGCAGGAGTACTCGTAGCGGCCGGCTTTCTCGTGCAGCATTCGCTCGGCGGCGATCAGCAGCACGATCAGGCCGCACGCGAGGGCCGGCTGCACGACGACCAGTGGCGCGAGCAGCAGGGCCACCAGCTGTAGCGGCCAGCCGAGGATCGAGAGGCCGATTCCGGCCAGCCAGCGCACCCGCGAGAGCAGCGAGATGACCAGCGCCGGCCGCAGGCTGAGCTCCGAAGGCGTCTCGCGCGCTTCGATCGCCTGCAGGACGACCCCTAGGCTGTAACAGGTGGATGCACCTGCCGCGAACAAAATGCCAAGTACGGTTTCCACGTCAGCGAGCGATCATTGCAGCCGGGCAGCCCCGATCGCGGGCGCCGCGGTCGCTCTCGCGGCGCTCGCCCATTCCCTGCCCGCGCTCGCGGGGGCGCTGCCGGCGCTGCGCGCGCCGCTCGGAATTTCCGACCACACCGCCGACGGCGCGGGCTGCGCGCTCACATTCGACGACGGCCCGCACCCGCTCGGCACGCCGGCGGTGCTCGACGTGCTCGAGCGCGAGCAGGTCAGCGCGACGTTCTTCATGGTCGGCGAGCAGGTCCGCCGCAGCCCGGCGCTGGCCCGCGAGGTGGCGCAGCGCGGGCACCGTATCGCGCTGCACTGCGACCGCCACCGCAACCTGCTGCGGCTGACCGCGCCGCAGGTCAGCGAGGATCTCGCGCGCGCGCTCGATGCGATCTGCGGGGCGACCGACCGTCCGATCGACCTCTACCGCCCGCCTTACGGGATTGCGAGCACCGCTGCGCTGCTGATCGCGCGGCGCCGTGGCTGGCGCACGCTGCTGTGGACGCAGTGGGGCCGGGACTGGCAGGAGCGGGCGAGCGCGGCGTCGATAACAGAACTCGCGACGCGTGGGCTCGGGCCCGGCAGCGTCGTGCTGCTGCACGACGCCGACGACTACGGTGCGCCGGGATCCTGGCGCAAGACAGCGGCTGCGCTGCCCTCGATCATCGACGCTGCGCGCGAGCGCGGACTGGCCCTGACGGGCGTCTGAACCGCCCCGCGGGGCGTGACGGACGTCACAATGTTGTTACGAACTCGGCGACTCGGTAGACTTGCGCGCGCCGGCAGCGCGGGCTCTCCCCGCCGCCGCGTGTCTCGCAGTCTGACCCCACGGGACGACAGGTTTCGCCTGCATGGAGCCGTACAACAACTCCGATTTCACAGATCGCGACGCCGCGCGCGCCGACGATCCCCGCTGCCGCTAAACCGATGACCGTCCTGCGCTACCTCGACGTTGGCCTGGTGCTCGCGGCAGCACCGCTCGTCGCGCTTGCCGGCGCGCCGTTCGCGGGCTACGCGATCGGCGCCGCGGCTTGGATCCTGACCCGCGGCGCCGTCGAACTGGCGCATGCACGGGCGCGCAGCACCGCCGACCCCAAGCTGAGCGCCGGCCTGCACGTCGCGGGCATGATGGGGCGGATCTTCTTCGTCGCGGCGGCCCTGATCCTCACGAAGGTGCTGCTCGGCAAGCCCGACGCGATCGCCTGCGCCGTGACACTGCTGGTCGCCTTCACGATCTACTTCGTGATGTCCTTCGCGACCCGCGAGGGTCCGCTCCAGGGCCCGAGCACCGGACGGACGCAGGCATCATGAGCGCCGTCTCCAGCGAGCCCGCCGCCAAGAAGCGCGGCATCTCAACACGCACGCTGCTGTTCGGGCTCGGGGCCTGCTGGATCGGCGGCGTGATCGCGCTGATCGCGATCTACGGCGCGAGCGGAACGCGCAACACGACCTTCAAGCCGCAGAACGAGTTCAAGCTCGAAAGCTGGTTCAAGATCGGCCCGGTCGAATTCAACAAGGCCGTGATGTACTTGATCCTCGCCGCGCTGCTGACGTGCATCACGATGATCTGGGTCGCGCGCCGGATGCAGGCCCGCCCGAACAAGGTTCAGACTGCCGTCGAGGCGCTCTACCAGCTGATGCGCGACAACATCACGGGCGGCAACCTCGAGGGCAAGATGGCGCGGCGGTGGTTCCCGTTCATCGGCACGCTGTTCCTGTTCATCATGTTCTCGAACCTGCTCGGGTACATCCCGTTGCCGACCAACACCGAGCACGAATTCGTGCTCTTCGGGGTCCACTTTCCGTCGTTCTCGCTCTACGCCGCGACGGCGAACATCTCGATCCCGCTCGCGCTGGCGCTCGTCGTCTTCATCTCCTACACCTACGAAGGCGTGCGCGCGAAGGGACCGATCGGCTACCTCAAAGGACTCGTCCCCAACGGCGTCACGGGCGGCATGGCCGTCTTCATCTTCTTCCTCGAGGTTCTCTCGAACCTCATGCGGCTACTGTCGCTTTCGATCAGGCTCTTCGCGAACATCCTCGCGGGGCACCTGATCATCCTGTTCATGGCCGGCGGTCTCGCGGTGATCCTTGGGGTCAGCGCGCTCGGCTGGTTTACGATCCCCTTCGGCGTGCTGCTGTACGCGTTCGAGGTCGGCCTGGTCGCCGCCCTCCAGGCGTTCATCTTTGCCACGCTGACTGCCATCTACCTCGGCGGCGCCGTCGCCACCGAGCACTAAAGGAGTAACAACGCCGTGCACATTGCTCTAATCACCTTCCTGGCCGCGGCTGAAGAAATCGCCAAGGCCGGCAAGTCGATCGGCCTCGGTGTCGGTGGCGGTCTCGGTGCCGTCGGCGCCGGCGTCGGTATCGGCATCATCTTCGGCAAGGCGATCGAGGCCGTCACCCGGCAGCCGGAGATGCGTGACGAGATCACGCAGCTCCAGTGGCTCGGGTTCGCGCTTACCGAGGCCTGCTTCTTCTACGGCCTCGTCGCCGGCCTGCTCGCAGCGTTCATCGTCTGATCGGGATGGGCGCCTTGCACACAGTCACCGCGGCGAGCGGCAGCTTCCTGATCACCCCCAACGTGGGGCTCATGATCTGGGTCCTCGTCGTGTTCGGCCTGACGATGCTGCTGCTGGCCAAGCTCGCGTTCCCGCGGATCAGCGAAGCGCTGGACCGCCGCCAGCAGGCGATCGAAGAGTCGATCGACTCCGCCGAGCGAACCAAGGCCGAGGCCGACGAGATCCTCTCCGAATACCGCCAGCGGCTCGCCGAGGCGCGCGAGCAGGCCAACGAGATCGTTCAGCGCGCCCGCTCGGCCGCCGAGACGCACGAAGCCGAGTCCCGCGACAAGGGCAAGGCGATGATCGCCGAGGCGACGACCCGTGCCGAGCGCGAAATCCAGGCCGCCACCGAGCGCGCAATCGACGGCCTGCGCCGCGAAGTCGCGGACCTGACGGTGCTCGCGACCGAGAAGGTCACGCGCCGTTCGCTGACCGACGAGGACCAGCGCCGGCTCGTCGAGGAGGCCCTCGGCGAACTGGACTTCGCGAGCCTCTCCGCGGGAGCGCAGGAGAACTGATGGAGGAGCTCGCGCGCGTATACGCACGCTCGCTGTTCGAGGTCGCCAAGGACCAGGGCAACCTCGATGCCGTGCGCGAGCAGCTCGCCCAGCTCGCGACGGCGTTCGAACAGAACCGTGACCTCGTCGTGTTCTTCTTCTCGCCGTACTTCTCGAGCAGTGAGAAGAAGCAGGCGCTCGCGCGCCTGCTCGACGGCGCCGAGCCGATCGTCATGAACTTCCTCGAACTGCTGATCGACAACCACCGCATGCCGGTGATCTCGCGCGTCCGCGCGGAGTACGACCGGCTGTGGGACGAGGAGAACCGCACCCTGCCGGTCCAGATCACCAGCGCCGTGCCGCTCGACGAGTCGACGACCGCGAGCCTCGGGCGCACGATCGGCGACCGTACCGGCCGCCGCGTCGTGCTCGCGGCGCATGTCGACCCCGAGATCATCGGCGGCGTGGTAATCCGCGTCGGCAACTCGATTCTCGATGCATCCATCCGCACCCGACTGGAGCACCTGCGCATGCAGGTCGCCCAAGGAGTTTCCTAACGCCATGCAGATCAACCCCGACGAGATCACAAGCATCCTCAAGAGCCGCATCGAGGGCCTCGGCGGCGGCGACGTCGAGCTGACCGAGGTCGGCACCGTGCTGTCGGTCGCGGACGGCATCGCGCGCATCCACGGCCTCGAGAACTGCATGTCCTTCGAGATGCTCGACCTGCCCCACGGCGTGACGGGACTCGCCCTGAACCTCGAGTCCGACAACGTCGGTGCCGTGCTGTTCGGCGACTGGGAGCGCGTCGCCGAGGGCGACACGGTGCGCCGCACCGGGCGCCTGCTCGAGATTCCCGTCGGCGAGGCCCTGCTCGGCCGAATCGTCGACCCGCTCGGTCGGCCGCTGGACGGCAAGGGCGAGATCCACCTGACCGAGTCGCGCCCCGCCGAGTTCAAGGCCCCGGGCGTCGTCCAGCGCCAGCCGGTCACGCAGCCGATGCAGACCGGCCTGAAGGCGATCGACGCGATGATCCCGATCGGCCGTGGGCAGCGAGAGCTGATCATCGGCGACCGCCAGACCGGCAAGACGGCAATCGCGATCGACGCGATCATCAACAACCGCGAGAGCGGCGTCGTGTCCGTCTACGTCGCGATCGGCCAGCGGATGTCAACGGTCGTCGCGCTCGCGCAGACGCTCGACGAAAACAACGCGCTCGACAGGACGATCATCGTCGCCGCGGGTGCCGACGAGGCCGCGCCGATCAAGTTCATGGCCCCCTACGCCGGCTGTGCGATGGGCGAGCACTTCCTGTACTCCGGCGGCGACGCGCTGTGCATCTACGACGACCTGACAAAGCATGCCTACGCCTACCGGCAGATGTCGCTGCTGCTGCGCCGCCCGCCCGGCCGCGAGGCCTACCCGGGCGACATTTTCTACGCCCACAGCCGCCTCCTGGAGCGCGCCGCCAAGCTCAGCAAGGAACTCGGCGGCGGAT